>Ga0209403_10000344_pt1 | contig 71510 bp, 62 predicted proteins | sample ArcticOcean_MG_C_8_FD_187440 | JGI IMG/M metagenome (GOLD analysis project Ga0209403, IMG submission 187440) | Marine microbial communities from western Arctic Ocean - ArcticOcean_MG_CB11_86 (SPAdes) (version 2) | ecosystem: Environmental > Aquatic > Marine > Oceanic | place: Arctic Ocean...
CTCTCTCACGCAGGTCCCTCCGGAACCGCTCAATCTCATCCGCAGCCATCTTCCGAAAGTTAGTGTCCAGAGCGTCGCCCGATTCGAGCTGGAGGCTGTCTATCAGAATCGTGTTCGGTCGTGCCAGCTTGTTGCCATGCTCGTCGAAGTTTCGGAACAACTCGAGTCTACCGGGGAAGGGAGTCCCTGTACCGTCCTTATTCTCCTGCGTGAAGCCGGAGACGTAGTCATACAGCAACTTCGACGTGGCAGTGTTGTTACAGACGATGATCATGCAGGGCGGAACTCTTATACCGGACGACTTCCAGGTTTCAAAGGTGTTCTTATAGTGACCGTAAAGTGCCTCAAGGGCGGTCTGCAACTGCATGGGCAATTTCTGTGGGTCTAATACCACATCTTTCCGCCTTCCCTTTTTTGGCATCTGGGGCCCGATATAGTCCCAGAGATTTCTGTACATAGGCATATCATTGCCGGGTATGTTGTCAGATATGGGCACCCTGGGCAGCTTCACTATGCCGCATTCGATGGCATCCATGAGAGAGAAATCACTCATAGTCCACGGGAACAGGGTACCCTCGGGCCACCCTGAGCCTTTCAAAAAGAAAGGAGTAGCCGATAAGTCCAGGACGGTATTTATTCGCATCTTTCTTTTTACTGCTACAAGGCCATTGAGCCAGAGCCGGGCCGCCTCGTTCTTCTTCTCTGCCTCATCTTTCTCATCTCCCTGTAATGGGGCATCGTCTTCTTCGGACGGACGCTCCCGGTAACAATGATGTGCTTCGTCGTTGATGACCATGATGTTCTTCACGCCCATCAGATCAGGCATTACCCGTTTGACCATCTCACCTTCAGACTCAACGGATTGAAAATCATCGCCGTTCTGCCCCTTGAGAAGGGCCCTGCCGCCCCGGGAAATGGCTACTTTCTCTCTCGGTTTGAAGGCATGGTAGTTTGTAATGACCACCCTTGCTCTTTCTATGTCGGGCATGAACTCTTGAGGCACTAACTCCCGAGTTTTGAAGTAGCTGTCTGGATCGTTTGGTTTGAGCACCCGCAAACGGTCCTTGATAGTGATCCCAGGTGTTACGACGAGGAAACCTTTGGTGAATTTATTGCTTTGGGGGTGTCTTACGGCATTTATGGTCTGCCACGCAATGATCATCGCCATAACTGTGGTTTTTCCAGTGCCTGTAGCCAGTTTAAAGGCAGTGCGCTCGAGTTCTGGATTGGCAAGAGCGTTCGCATCCTTAAGGTAATTTGTGAGCCGCCTTCCGATAGGGCTTTTGGAAGCAACTTCGGTAAGCCAGATCGCCGTCTCAATTGCTTCTACCTGGCAGAAAAACGGTTTGATACTACTGAACGGATGAGTTCTCCAGTAGTGCAGTAATCGTGCAGTCTCCGGGGTGACCTGCCACTGGGATTGAGGGAGTCTTCGCCAGTTGTCTACGGCGATCCTCACCTGTCCAATCCTGGAGGTAGGGTCGTAATCCTGACCGTCATCAGACAAATGGTTCAGGCCGAAGATATCCAGTTGACTCTGTTTTATCGTTTCAGTGGTGCTCGGGGTACCTTTTTGGCCTTTCCTCGGCTTGGGAATAGGAGTTATGAAATCCGCGGGTCTGCGTCCCTGGCCGATCTCCTGTGTGGGCTGCCCGTTGTCATCCAGCTCCCAGTGTTGCGAAGGCATCTCATATGGAGTGTTGAGTATTGGCTGGTCAAAAAACGGATTTGCCATAGTTTCCTCCAATGACGCCAACGTAGACAATGCTATATTCCATTTCAGTCGAAATATCAGTGTATCTTGAAATACTAGCTTGCACAACTCTTAAACACACACCATAACATCTATAGTATATACATGTTGAAGGGATATATTACGACCAGGCAGGCAAGTGAGGTTTACTGTCTTTCTGACGCGTACATAAGGCGTTTATTGAGGTATGGAAAGATCAATGGTGACAAAGTTCGGTATGGACTGGCTCGTCAGGCCGAGTGCGATGAAACGTTACATGGCAAACAGGCCCAAACCAGGCCCTAAGGGGATGCGGAAATATATTAGAAAGCAACCTGCTTAACCCATCTATGCGAGTTGTCATTTACTCCCTGGGTATTTACGAATGCTCAGGAAGAGACAGCACCTCCTTGGATACCTAGGAGAGTGCATCGGACATCTTCTTGAAATGGTACTCCTTCAGATCTTCAACATCTGGTTAATTCCCTTTTATAAAACCTGACAATCCCGACTAGCGTCGCGAATCCGCGCCCGTATGCATCTGATTATCTCAACGAATGTGATTGATGATATTATTGAAACCTATTTAATAATAAAGGAGTGTTTAAATGATTTTTATTTCCTACTACAACATAAACCCGGAAAATCTGGTTGAAGCAATGAAGAGATTTACAAGTGGAGATCCTGCAGCCGAAATGCCAGATGGAGCCAAATTAGTTGGTCGATGGCACAATGGGGCATCCACCTCTGGCGTCGCTATAGTTGAAGCAGACAGCATAGAAGCAGCTACGAGATGGACGATGAAGTGGAACGATTTAATGGATATGACTTTGGATCCAGCAGTAGAAGATGAGGTAATTGGGCAAATGTGTATAGAAAAATTAACTGCCCTTGGTGAGCTTTAGAGCAATTAACCAGTTTTATTAAACATGTTTAGTAAATGAGAGCGACCAACTGAAAATTTTGATCGCTCTCGTTTAATTCTTTCGATGGCCTCGTGGTACAGCACCTACTATGCTCCCTTGTGAATGTTCTCTAATACCTCTTCGTGCCTACCCCATTTATCTACCTTCAACAATACGAATTCCAATCACACCGTATCTATAATTGGCAACAGTAAAGGTATGGAAAAAGAATTTTACGAATCATACAAAAGTATAATTCTGCCTAAAGTTCAGAAGAAAAATAGCTCCGTAATCTGTCTATACCTTCATTGTATCGATCGTTGCAAAAAGCGAGCCGTAGGTCTTGTGGTATGCCGAAATCAGTTCCAGGAACAACTGCGACGTGGGCTCGGTTGAGTATGTCCCGTGCCAATTCTTTGGAAGATGGAAATCCGTGTTTCTGATTCCAGTCAGTGCATTGTAAAACTGCGTAGAATCCGCCTTCTGCATCAATGGGATCGCAACCTGTACCATTCAACTGTTGGGTTGTATATTCACCCCGAGATCGGTAAAGGTTAGAAAGTTCTGAAGGGCTATCATCATCTTTTAAAGCAGCTATCATGCCATATTGATAGCAAGGGTCCGTACACAAAAGCGTGTGTTGTTGCATGACTCGTAGATTGACCTGAAGTTCTTGGGGCAAAATAGCAAACCCCACCCGTTTTGTGTACATGCGAAACCCTTTCGAAAAACTGTTGGTCACGATTGAGACATCTTTGTGTTCAGTCAGAAGTTCCAGCGATGATTGGAATTCCTCGTGAAAAACACAATTATTGTAAATTTCATCATTGAGGATATAAGCTTGATGATTGACTATTTCATACATTTCACGCAGTTCATCAGGACGTACAACGTTGCCAATAGGATTACCCGGTGAATTCACCACTACCAAAGACGTTCGTTCCGGTGAAAAATTTCTGCGGAACGAATCCATGTCGACGCGCATAGTATTCAGGTCAATATCGTAGAATTTGACGGTTGCATTGGCCAATGTTGCGCAGTATACGTATAGTGCATAGTACGGGCGCGGCAAAAGAATCTCCCGTCCTTGTCCTGAAACAAGTTGAAATATGTTCCTGAATATCGGTGAAGTGCCAGTGTTGACTATAACGTGATCGATTGAGGTATCCGCTTTATATTTGAGGTTGTAATGGTCGACAATCGCTTCTCGTAGTTCCGGAAGTCCTTCAGGATAAACTTGGCGAACATGATCTGGGTCTTTTAGTGCTCCGATGATGCGATCCAATACCGGCTTCGGCGTTGGCAGCTCAGGTACTCCAATGGTGAGCTTTAAAACATCTTTTCCTGACTCTAAAAGTTCATCAGCTAATTCGTCCAAAACAAACATTTGGAACTCTAAATTCTCTGGGGTAAAATCGTTGATAGTTTTTGGCAAATTCTCTCCTATGCAGTTAGGATTGGTTATTCAAGCATTTCATATCAATCTGGGGGCAATCAAAGACTCCGATTGTACTTATCTCGATTGTAACACGGACCACATTGTAATGCCTGAGCCTAAAAAAAAACTGCTCACTTATTATCATCAGTCACCGATGATTCGTTTAGAGAAAACATTCAGACTTTAACGGCAAAACGTAGGAATGACTGTAGGTTTCTTTATTATCAGAAAACCATTGGGTTTTTCCATGGGACAGCTAAAAAGAAAAAATAAAGACTATTCCTCTAGAAAAAAAATCAATGACAACTTTGTTACTACTTGATCTAAATATTTGCGGATCGGCAAAAAGACAATAAATACGACTATAAAAAGTTTCAAAAAAAATCAACACAGTAATCAGAAGAATAGAAGTTCGTTGATATAGTTTCGATATCCAGTTTTGCGTAATGTTAGGCAGAATTTAGTTAATAGAAGTCGATTGTAAAATATGATATTACCAGTAATATCAATGTAGTTTCTTAATTAATAAAATAATCGGATGGTAATGAGTATTGGAATTTAAGAGCTGTTTTCACACGCTTTAATATGAACATCCACAAAAACACGATATTTCCAGCATTCATATTTTTCTTGCAATTGTTAGTCAATATATAACAAATAATAGTATTTACCATTGACTTCGCACAAGTGTTCTGATAATTTGTTCGGAACATAAGTACTATAATAGAAATAAATTCCCAAAATGTATCCAAAATTAGAGGACAACCAATGAAAAGAACATTATCTTTAAGACAACAGTTAATTCTAAGTTTTATAAAAGATTTTATGAACAAAAATAATTATCCTCCCACAGTCAGAGACATTCAAAACGGATGCGAAATAAGCTCTACTTCAGTTGTTGATTATAATCTTCAGATTTTGCAACGAGAGGGCCAGCTCCAAAGAAAGCGTGATGTTTCACGAGGAATTGAGTTATTAGGAGAAGCCGCAACTCACACATTAAGAACTTTAGTTAAAGTGCCAATATTAGGTAATATTGCTGCAGGCGAACCATTAGCATTGCAGGGAACTGGCCCTTGGAATAATGATGATTTTGACAACGTAGACTTACCGCCCTTTTTAACAAAAAGTCGTGAAAATGTTTTTGGATTACGCGTAAAAGGCGAATCCATGATTGATGCATTGGTTGGAGATGGAGACCTTGTCATACTAGAACCTGTGACTCACCCCAATAATGGAGATATGGTTGCAGCCTGGCTGACAGATAGAGAAGAAGCTACCCTTAAGCATTTTTACCTTGAAGGTGATAAAGTCCGGCTCGTTCCGGCAAATTCTATGATGCAACCAATAACTGTACCTGCTGCAAATGTTTCAATTAGAGGAAGAGTCGTTGGGGTAATGCGTACCATGTAGTAAGATATGGTAACTAAATTACTCGCCGCATTTAATTACAGAATTAATTTGCAAAATGTGATTCATAAGTTGATATCTATATGGAAGAAAACAAAGAAGAGTTAACTCTTATAATTGAAGGTATGACATGCGCAGCCTGTGTTTTTCATGTCGAGTCGGCTATCAGTAAACTTCAGGGAGTTTCTAAAGTTGCTGTTAATTTAATTACAGAAAAGGCTAGATTAACATACATACCTCAAATTTCTTCAATACCTGACATTAAACTAGCAGTAAGAAAATCTGGGTACAGCGCACATACTGAAAACAAACTAGCGCCAGAATACGGGATAACAGCCAAACGGCTTAAAACTTTACGCCTTAAAACCGTTATCAGTGCCCTATTAACTACCACATTGATACTAATGATGTATGTTCCGATTTTCGAGAATTTTCTTGGGCACCAAAAACATTACGTGTTTTTCATTATTACTTCAATTATTATTTTTGGATGCGGCAAAGATTTTTATTTAAGTGCGCTACATTCTTTAAGAAATAAAACCACCAATATGAACACATTAGTAAGCTTAGGAACATCGGTAGCATATGGATACAGTACTCTATTAACGATTTTGATATTTTTAGACATGCAAAACTCATCATCCCACACATACTTCGATATGGCTTCAATAATAATAACCTTAGTGCTCGTTGGGCGATATATAGAAAGTAGAATGAGGAAGCAAACCACAGATGCGATAAGGTCATTGGTAAATACGGCACCGATCACCGCAACTGTTCTCCGTGACAACTCAGAAGTTCCCATATTAGCAGATCAAATAATTATTGGAGAAATTGTAATTGTTTATCCCGGAGAAACTATACCGGTTGACGGAATCATAATTACTGGCGTAAGCATGGTTAATGAGTCAATGTTAAGCGGTGAAAGCATGCCTGTTACAAAAAAGGCGACCGAGAATGTATTCGCATCAACCATAAATACTGGCGGTAAACTTACCATAAAAGCACTATCCATTGGCAGTGACACTGTTCACGCTAGAATTATCCAATTAGTGGAAGAGGCACAAGAATCCAAAGCCCCAGTGCAACGATTCGCAGACAAAGCCTCTTCTTATTTTGTACCTATAATAATTGCATCCTCAATTATAACTTTTGCATTATGGTTAATATTACCCGCCGGGTTACAAGTAGAAAAAGCAATCATATCTTCAATCAGTGTCTTAATTATTGCCTGCCCATGTGCAATGGGATTAGCTACTCCGACTGCGATAATGGTCACGACCGGCATAGCAGCCAAATCCGGAATTCTATATCGTGACGCGGCAACTATAGAAATGAGTAGCCGTGTAAATACCATAGTCTTTGATAAAACAGGAACTTTAACCCTTGGGGTACCTGAAGTGATTGAGATAATTACATCAGGTTTACACAGCCAGGAATCACTACTAACATTTGCAGCATCCATAGAATCTGAATCCGAACACATTATAGCCAAAGCAATAATAAAAAAACAAACAGCTACAAACACACCTATTCCTTTAGCGAAAAATGTGACGATAGAAATAGGCAAAGGAGCGTCAGGATTTGTAGATGGACACTTTATTCAAATAGGAAATTGGGGGTATGTAAATAAGTTAGATTCAAATAAAACCCCGCCTTTCAACGAATTAAACAAGCACCTAGCACAAGTCTATATTTCGATAGACAATAATTACGCGGGTAATTTTGTACTAAATGACCAAATTAACCCTAGAGCAATAGAAACAGTCCAATCATTAAAAAAAATGGGTATTGAAATATATTTACTAAGTGGAGATCATAAAACAGTAACAGAAAATGTTGGACAAAAAGTCGGAATTAAAAATATTCTGTCGAGTAAACTGCCACACGAAAAATTAGAATTCATTAAATATTTGCAAAACAAGAACCATATAGTAGCAATGGTAGGTGATGGAATAAATGACGGACCGGCTCTAATGCAAGCCGAAATTGGAATAGCATTAAATAATGGGTCTGATATGGCAATAGAAGCGGCAAAAATAAATTTAAATAATACGAATTTGTTAAATTGTGCTAACTCCTTATCACTAGCAAGGTATTCATTAAAAAAAATAAAACAAAATCTATTTTGGGCTGTTTCATATAATATAACGCTAGTTCCTATCGCCGCAGGAGCATTGTATTCATTAACTGCGGATATACCAATACCATATTTATTAACTGGGCTAATAAACGATAACGGACTACTAAATCCCATTGCTGCTGCTGCTGCAATGGGATTTAGCTCTATTTCGGTAATAGCAAATTCTTTAACATTAAAAAGGTTTAAATTAATACTTCACCAGGAAAATAACAAATGAAAATACCGTGGTTTAAAAAAGGAACAACGAATCTGTCTGAGGATCTCGTTTGTAATATGATGGTAGAAATCAACAATCCTCCAGGAGGAAAAGTGATATTCAACTCTATGACCTATTATTTTTGTGCTCCGGGGTGCAAAATCGAATTCCAAAAAGATCCAATTGGATATATTTCAGGAGAAAAACACAACCCAATGTGATACAAAAACTCGCAATGTCGCACTATTCTGCGATAAGCTTTATAATTAGTTGTCATTGCCGAAGTGGCGGAATGGCAGACGCGCCGGTCTCAAAAACCGGTGAGGTAACACTCATGTGAGTTCGAGTCTCACCTTCGGCACCATTTACACAATCTGCCTTTGTAAAAAAACCGCCGGTCAAAATCAAATCCGTCAATAGCTATATCCTTTTTTTATGCTGGTACCACTTTCTGCGTATTTCATATAACATTGCTTTACATTTATAATAAGCACATAAATCCAATAAATTTTATGACCAAAACTGGAGGTTTCGAAATGAATGTTGTCAGAAATAATTTAAAGTCCGGAAAAACCATTGTAGGAACATCAGGATCGGTAGTCACAGAAAACATGGCTATGATCGCAAACTCTGATTTAGATTTTATACTTTTTGATACTCAACATGCCCCAGTCGGGGACGCCAAACAATATACTCAAGCTATTCAATCTTTAAACGGCAAAGATATAGCGCCTATAGTTCGTGTTAGCGGAAATAGAGCAGAATTAATTTGTTTTGCGCTAGATGCTGGTGCAAGAGGAATAATCGTTCCAATGGTAAACACCAAAGAAGAAGCAATTGCAATGGTAAGAGCCTGCAAATACTCTCCTCTTGGCGATCGTAGTAACGCAGGCGTAAGAGGAGAGTGGGGTGAAACAAAAAATTATCGCGACTATTTAGATACTGTTAACAAAGAACTCTTGATAATTCCAATGATTGAAACACAACAAGCCATAGATAATATTGAAGATATCCTCAGTGTTCCCGGTATTGACGTACTTTTGATCGGTCCATCAGACCTTTCAATCGAATTAGGCTGCCCATTAGACTACGCCTGCGACACGTACCAAGCAGGATTAGACAAAATTGCTGCTGCATGTAAAAAGCATGGAGTGGTTCCCGGTATGTATTTCATTCCACCAACAATGGATCCAAATTTCTTTGTCGACAAAGGATTTAAATTCTTTACAATGCCCTGGGCAAATTGGGCAGTTGAAGGGGTTCAAAACGGGCTTTCCAACATAAAAATGTAGTTTTTTAGACAAATAACTCAAACCAAAGCCAATATTATTCTGCTAATCATTTCTGTTAATGGCAAGAAGAACAATATTGGCTTTTAGTCAAATTAGTTCAATTATGGTTTTATCCTCCTAGATCCACCCATATCAGAACCGAACAAAGGCCTAGTACCTATCACATTATTAATACTCAAATCTTCTATTTTACTGTTCTGATACCCTAATAGATCTTGCAGAATATAATTATTATGTTCGCCTAGCTGCGGAGCTGGTTGATTAACAAGTTCTCCACCAAAATACTTAATAATCGGGCCCGTCAATGGAAATATGCCTGCTGACGGATGTTCCACTACTTGAAAAAAATCCCTTTGATTTAAATGTGGTTCAGCATAAGTATCTTCTCCAGAATCTATTACCACTCCTGAGGTTATTCCGTTTTCTTGTAGAAAATGAAATAAATCATATCTATCATAACTTTGAGTGATTTTTTCTATTTCTTTATCCAAAACATCATGATTATCTATGCGGGCTCGCAAATCAATAAATCTATTATCTTTCAATAATGCATCATTAAAAAGTTGGCAAAAAAGATTCCATTGACTGTTATTTTTGACGCTAATTGCAATCCAATTATCTTCACCTAAACATTTATAAACTCCCTGAGGGGCAAAGGCTGGATGGCGATTTCCTCTTCGTTCTCTAGGAATCCCTGTGATTTGATATTCTAAATAGGTTTCTCCCAAATGAGTCATAAAAGATTCCGCTTGAGACATATCAATAAATTGACCTTTTCCAGTTTTTGCTCGATAAATTAATGCAGAAGTAATAGCCATAACTCCATTAACAGCTGCAACGGCATCAGGATGGTGAACCAATGAATTAGAAGAGAGTTCGAGGTCAGGATAACCTCGTAAATATGAATGCCCTGTAATTGCATCAATAGCCATTCCCATGCTTCTGTAATCCGCATATGGGCCATCATTACCATATCCCGGCATCAACATATAAATTATATCAGGTTTAATCTTCCTTACCTCTTGGTAACTTAGTCCGAAATTTTCCATAACACTTCTTGCATAATTACAATAAACCACATCACTTTGGGCAACCAAGTCCTTGAAAGAATCCACACCCTGGGTAGTTTTAAGGTCAAGAGTTAATCCTTTTTTATTCCTATTAACTCCATTAAAATTACCGTTCCTATTCCATGGATCTGTTCCGGGAATTCCATCAGGATATCCTCCAGAATCAGCATCTGGTTTAATTGGACCTCGATTAATCCGTTGAATCGACTCAAGTTTAATAACTTCGGCTCCCAAATCGCCTAATAAACAACCGCAAAAAGGTCCTGCCCAGACTTCCGCAATTTCAATTGCTCTGATTCCTGAAAGAGGGTTAGTAGAATTCATATTTAAATAACCGATTCTTTATATAAATTTTCGACATCGGATTCAGACATTTGAAGTATATTTTTCAGTATTTCTTTCGTATGTTCTCCTGTTTCAGGAGCAGGTAAAGTGTCAAGTTTAGGCAAGCCTGTAAGCCTAAAGGGTTCCCCTGTCATTTTCAATATCATTCCATTTGGTTGTGTTACAGTCTGAAAAAATCCTCTATCTACGAATTGAGTATTACTAAGAACCTCATCACTCCTTAAAATTGGAGAACCTGGAATCCCAGCTTTTTGAACAAAGTCGAATATTTCACTGCGAGTATATTGGTTTAACCAATTTTGAAAAATATCTTCCAATTCTTTCCTCAAGTCAGTGCGTTTAGCAGGAATATCGTATCTAGGATTGATTAGTAAGTCTTCTCGATTTATCATTTTTGCAATGTTTGGCCACATTCTCGGACCCAAAGGTAAAAAACTAAAATATCCATCTTTACACTTAAAAGTACCAACGGCATACGGTTCTCTATCACCGGTTGCAGAGGTTCTTGGGCTTACTCTTTTATCAATATCCCCCGCATAAATAAAAGGAGCTCTCCGTCCAATTTGATGAGGATGTCCCGCCATACACTCTTGAATGGATATATCTATCCATTCTCCACCACCATGCAATAGTCTCTTAAATAATGCCGCCGTTGTAGCAGATGCTGCAGTATTTCCGGCAAAATACTGTGAGGTTTCACCTCCGTAGCGAACTGGATATCGTTCCGGTAATCCTTCTCTATGCATAGCACCAGTCATAGCAAATACGGTCAGTTCATCATATTCGTAAAACCTATATGGTCCAGTTTGTCCATATGGGGTTATAGAAGTAAGGATTATATTAGGATTAATCGATTTTATTTCGTGATAACTTAATCCAATACTAGCTAATTTTTCAGGTTTAAAGGTTTCAATCAACACGTCCGATTTCTTTATCAACGCCTTCAATATTGAAATTGCCATTATGTGTTCTAAATTGAGAGTCATACTTTTTTTCCCACTATTTAAGTGTAAAAAAAGAGGGCTATCACTCGAATTCTTTGGATTTCCACTTTCCCAATTACGTGTTATATCTCCGCCTATAGGTTCTATTTTAATAACATCACACCCATACAAAGACAATGTTTTCGCGCAAAAAGAGCCTGCCAATCTATCTGACAGGTCTAATACCGTGATATCGTCTAAGGCACTATAAGTCATATTTCACCTGATTTCATTAAAGAGTATCATCATTTTCTATCTCGATATATTTCATGTCAATTTTTGGTCGTTTTTCTCAAAAGTAGACGCTTTTTAATTACAAGATATGATACAGTCTCAAATAACATTAATGACTAATATTTATATTACTTATAACAACTAAAGGAAGTAGTAACTATGAGCAAACAAGGAATCGTACCAGACGAACTCACAAAACCTTTTTGGGATGCTGCAAACAATGAAGAACTAGTAATTCAAAATTGTATTAAATGCGATAGGTTGCAAAATCCACCAGACACCGCGTGTGGCTCATGTGGCGGAACTTCTTTAGAATGGAAAAAAATGAGCGGCAAAGGTAAAATTTATAATTATGGGGTTGTTCATGACTGTCCAGTCCGATTACTACAAGAGGACCAGCCTTTTAATGTGGCTGTAATCATGTTAGATGACGATCCTGGAATTCAAATGTACTCACATCTACCTGGCACACCTCCAGATGAAGTTCCAGTAGGAGCCAACGTGGAAGTGATGTTTCAAATCACTGCAAATGGACAAAAGGTCCCTGAATGGAAAGTATCTAATTAAACGCTAACAACTATAAATTCACTCATATTTTTAAGGAGTAATCATAATGACAACTCAAAATGCACCAGCTTCAATGTATAGATATGAAGAAGGATTAGGGCTATGGGAACATAGAGGTAAAGTTGCCGCTGTGGGCATAGGGCATTCTCCAACGGAACGACGATGGGATGGCACTAGGGACACTTCAGTTGGAGCAATTAGTATTCTTGCATTACAAAAAGCAATGGAAGATGCCGGAGTCACACCTGATCAAGTCGATGGGCTCGTAATCGTGCCAGTAACTACAACTGGAGCATTTTGGCCGGAAGAAACTCCCTTACCTATGGATGTCATAAACTCATTTAATACAACAAATGATCCTTTGGACGGAATTGCAAAATTAAGTGCGGAATGGCTACTTCAAAACATGCCTGAACTAACCAATGTCAAATACACTGCATACGGTCCAACTTGTATGTCAAATGCTTTAAATGTTGCCTCGCAAGCGATAGGCGATGGATTAACACACACATGTTTAGTACTGAAAGCATGGCACAACTTACCAGGGCGATATTATCAAAGTGGCGTAAACGCAGAGAATGAAGTCCCTGGAACACATGCTACACGTAGTTTATGGGGGGCGCCTGCCTGTTATGGCACAGCGCTACAGTTTGCTGAATACTGTCGAAAATATGGAAAAACTCATGATATGATGGCACCTTTTATGTCAAATTCAAGGAGAAACGGTCTAATGTTTCCGGAGGGATATTGGGCTCAACATAGACCAGAAGAGTTAACAGCTGAAGATTATGAATATGCTAGATGGATCGCCAAACCAGCTAATCTGTTTGACAATGATATTCCAATAATGATGGCGGGAGCATACCTATTCAGCACTGCTGAAAGAGCAAAAGATATGAAACAAAAGCCAGTATATATTCTCAATCACGCAGCTAGTAATGGTAAACCTAGAAGCTTGGTGCCCACACTTGCAGAAGTGGAATCAGAAACAGCAAGTACCGGAAGAAAAATTTACGAAGGGGCCGGAATCACAGCCGACGATCTGTCATTTGAAAACATGTATGACGGGTTTACCTTATTCCACCAATTCCATCTTGAAGGTCTTGGGTATAGAGGCATAAAATTTGGTGAAGCTCTCGATTTTTACCAAACAGACATCAGTATAGAAGGTCCAAATCCAGTATCCCCAAGTGGCGGCAATATAGGTAGTGGCAGAAGTAGGGTTTGGCTTCACACAGATTCAATTCAGCAAATACAAGGACGCGCTGGTGATAGAGCAGTGACTGGTGTTAAACCGGAAATAGCAGTTTCTGGTGGCCCTATGCCACTAGGAGGTAATTATACTGTATGGAGTGCGACTCCTAACTAAGTATGAAAAAAAACAGTAAGACGATATTGATAAGCTTGGATATAGACGGCACTCTAGAAATAGGAGATCCGCCAGGCGATCTTACCATGGATCAAGTAAGGATCGCTAAAGGAAAAGGGTACATAATTGGAACCTGCTCTGACAGGCCAATAAGCACTCAACGAAATATATTCAAAGAACACAACATAGAAATAGAATTTTCAGTTTCCAAGCATATGTTACCGGACATAAAAAAACAGTTCGAAGCAGATGTTTATTGCCATATCGGAGACAGAGACGATTTGGATAGGCAATATGCCATAAAAGCCGATTATGATTTTATGTGGCCCGATGAAGCAGCCGCACACGAATGGTTCAAAAAGTAATAACGTCCTATTTTTTTCGCCCCGCCCGCCTCACAACCATATAATCAAAAAAGTTCTCCTAACAAACAGATATTGCAGTAATCGATCTATATTATTCACTTAACTTTCAGTTCACTCTAAGCAAATACAGTGTTTCCTACACATAGGTGCTTTCTCCTACCCATATTTGACCTCACCACGAAACATCTCATATAAGAATAGTCCTTAAATATCAAAAAGTGCCCTATAGATCATTACCACATGCAATATTTATCTCTTACGCATTAATAAATAATCGCATTTTCTTTTTGGCAAGCAAATCACTAGATTACATTGAATAATATTTCATTATCATAATACCATATGTTGCCTTTTATCGATTTAATGTTGCGTATTATTTTATAATTACGACTATTATTACAAATATGGAGCGTCTTATTTATTATTAATATGGCCGACATTATCAAAAAAAACCTCAGTATATAATGGTGAGTTAGAAGTATTATACGTTCAGGGATGAGCAATTTGCATACAGTAAATCATGGCATTGAATACAATCTTTCAATATGCGTGCCAATTAAGGAATCTCTATAAACATGATCAAATATTCACTATCTAGATACGATCAAAATGTTTTTGTTATCTATCTAGGCCGCCTGCCCGGTGGAGGATTATTGTTTCCGTTGTTATTATTAGAGGGAGGTGCTCCTTCCTGAGGAAATGGTCCTCCGATCAAACTGCCTTGCGCAAAATTTGTTTCTTCTACTATTCCAGAATAACAAAGAAGGAAGTAAGGAAATCCTATTTCACCGGACCCGCTATTTTTACTCGCATGATAATGATAAACAGGTTCATTCATACTAGGAATTCGAGAATGTATACCATTACATTCATCCAAATCCCCCAATCCTTCCACATATTCCCAGTCATCTATTCCATCGTAGCCATTTTTACCTTCTTTTAATTGATAGCTAGACAACATTTGTTTAAATTCATCATCTTGACCATATCCAAATGGGCCATATATAGGATATCCATCGAATGCAAAGCCGATTACAGGGGAAGGCTCATCTACATTCAGGAAATCAATAGTCCAATCGGCCCACGATTTGTTTTCATTCTCAGGGTGCCAATGCACACAGTTTGCATCATAATGGTAATGAAAAGCATCTCCTGGTCCTGAATGTCCTCCACATAATCCCAAAACAATTGGTTGCCTATCTTCTTCAAAATAATCGAAATGCATCGCTACAGCATCACCTCCTGGTCCTTCTTCTGGTCCAAAAAAAGGAACACCATTAACTGATACTGCAACAGGTCCTCTATCTGGAGCATATTCAATTATAGAAGACATTTTTGGATATAAAGGAATTTTCCATTGGTAATTCACTTCATCGGCGCAACATCCTAGACCAGATTCAAAATCATGATTTGGAATTCCATTTGCACTAAGAATTGCAAATTCATCAGTGTATTCAACATTAACAGAACATTGATGTTGTTCTTCTGCATCCGTAGTTAAATCATCAAAGGTCAAAGCAGAATCTTTTGTACACATCCATACATCTTTCATGTATTCTGGAACATTAAATAATTCGTTACTTGGTTTTAAATCAGAGTTGTCCTTAATCACTGATACGCTATCTCCAATAATCTGATCATTTAACGAGCCGTTTGAAGCGTCAAAATGATTAACATCAGTATTTGATGAAGAATTGTTTAAATCAGTAATTTTATTGTCATCAATTGGTATACAAGCAATAGCGGGTATTACAAATAGTAAAATACTCGATGTGATCAATCCATAATATCGATGTGACATTTAGCGTAATTATCCTATTTAAGGTTGTCTTTCAGGTAACACGCGTCAATAAATAAGGACTCTAGTCGTTAATAACTAGAGTCCTTATTTATTATTTATAGTAACAATTAATTATTACTACCTATCTGTAGCGGTTGTTGCAACATCCAAAAGGGATGAGAAGTTAGTAATATCTCTTAAACCACCAGCTGATTCAAGTTGATCGACATTTTCAATTGCACCATTGATAATATTTAGTAATCCATATTCAGCCTGTCTATCTAAAAGTTGTACTCTTTCTTCAATTACCATAAGTTGATCGGTTAACTCATTTCGCGTTTCATATAATACATTCAACACATCCCATTTAGACGAAATTTGAGATGTGAGTTCTTCTGCTAATTCTTCTAAAGGAGTGATATCAGTTAGAAATTTGTCCTCTTTCTCATCTTCTAATTGCCTAATCTTTTCTTCTTGAGAATCTTGAAAAGACTCTTCTAAATTTTGTCTCTTATCTGACATATCTTCCCATTCTATATCAAATATGTCATATAACGTATCACGTGCCTCATTATGCTTATTTTCATGATCATCCCAAGCATTTTCTATCATATCTTCAACTTCTTGTGATCTCGTGGATATCCATGTTTCAAAATCGTCCCACAATTGTTCTTCCAAAATCTCTCGTGTTTCATTTGCCAAATCTCTATCTTGGTCCAAATCTCCGTGTTGTTTTTCAAGTATTAAATATTCCATTTCCAAAGCTTTTCTTTCTTTTTGAATGGTGTTGAGTTTATTACGTGAGTCTCCATCTAACACATCATTGATTAATTGTATTTCAGCATTTATAGCTCTTAGTTGACTCTTAGAATCTAATTTTATAGATTCGTATAAAGAATCTGCATTTTTCTTATCTGCACTGATTTGATTAAGCTCTAATTCTAATTGATCAATTTGGGTTTGCATTATTGCAGCTTCTACTGGTTCTACAGAATTATCTGAAGCTAATGATCCTGTTTGGTATTTATCTTCGATAGCACCGATAGCAGCATCTCTCTTCTTAGCTGCTTCCATATGCATGTTTTCAAACTTTGCCTCTGAATCGGATAAGTCAGTGGTATCTGAATTCACAACCCATGTTCCCGGGTTGGCAGTATCAAAACTTGTCACTTTATTCAACTGCTCTGCTCGAATCTTTTGTAGTGCTTCAAGGGCTTTTCCCATATCTTCAACGATGTTTATATTTGCCATACGCCTTGCATATGCTGCCGTTAGTTCTGGACTAGAAACATCATTTGTGTTTTCTAATGCGTTCAAGTTTAATTCGATTGCATCGATTTCCAATTTCAAATTGGTTATTTTTGCTCCCAAATCAGCATACTCGGGATTAGTAGAAATAACGCCAGTACCCTCTAGAAACCTTGTCGTTACTTGAATATCTATTTCCACTTTTTGCATTGCATTATTAATATCTGTGTATTCAGGATTATCTATCAGTCCGTTGCTTACGCCATCTGCATCTACATCCGGATCCTCTATTTGAGCAGGTAGGTCTTCCAATAATGCGGTTAATTCTGCTAACTCAACAATAAATGCTGTATATTCAGGGTTTTCTTGTAAATCAGATTCTATGGTTTGAGGTATATTGGCAAACTTAAGTATATTGTGTGCTATCAAGTCTTTTTTACTTTCTAAATTAGCAATTAAAGAGCTTTTCTCAGGACTAACACCAACCTCAGAATTAGCGGACAGATTCGACAATGCTGCAATTAATTTATCTTCCGAGTGAATAGCGACATGAAATTCATCCATTTTCTGTATTGAGGCTTTTATCTGCTCATCTAATAGATATAAATCGGAATTATTTTCTAGCGATTCGTCAGCAGTATTGTAAATTTCTGAACGTTGCTTTTCTATATCTTCGGTTTCAATGTGGAATGCATCCCATACTTTTTTCATTTCAGTATCATATATTTTCCATTCGACCGTAGTTAATGCGGCAGAATCTGTAGATGTTTGGTCATTCCAAATCTCCCCAATTTGAGTATAAAGAAGATCGAGTTCAATCCGTTTTTCGTCAAACAATTCACGGTAATAAGAAGTTTTTCTAAATTCTTCTGTTAGTTCAGTGTTTTCAGAAGAGTCATTAACAGCATCTCTGCTATCCTCTAAAACAAATTTTTTGTCCTCTATTAAAAAAATTTCTGTTTCTATTGCAATTTCCTTTTCATCTATCGCGTATCTAACTTCGTCTAATTGTCTCCATGCATCCTCTAAGGTTCGTTTTTTAGTTTCATAAGGATTGGTATCATGATACTCATTCATCTGTCGTTGGATTTCCTTTGATTTTGCACGTTGTTCATCTTCAAAGGATTCCCACCATAAATCAGACTGATCTCGCAAGTAATCAGAGCTTTCATCTTCTGTTTCTGAAAGTTCATCCATTCTTTTATCTTGAAAATCTTCTAATTCTCTTTCTTCTATTTTAATAGTATCTCTGAATTCGTCCAAAGCGTCATTATCTTCTAAAAACAAAGTTTCAAAGTTTTGGTTCATTTGAGTTTCGAATTTATCTCCAATAATTTGACCTTTATCATAAAGATCTTCAATTTGTTGCTCCAACATTTCTATTTCTTGCTCTAATGGTTCAATTTTTGATTCAACCGTATCGATTTGCGATACAAGTGGATCAACTTCATTAGTATGTATTGCAAGGATTTCTGTACGAATATCCAACACACCTTGAGCTGCTTCGGCATCTACTAGGCCACAGGCAAGAAAAGATGAACTAAAAATCGCTAAAACAGCGAAACGTACAATCGAATTTTTAAGCATTAACATAAATCTCCTATATGATTTTTTTTATCTATTCAGAAGTGCCTGGGATTTCTAAGAAAGATGAGAAATTAGCCCCACCAGTCCTACCTACCCCTGACTCAAGTTGTTCTACATTCTGAATAGCCCCGTTGATAACTTCCAATAATCCAAATTCAGCCTGGCGATCCAATTGTTTAACTCTAGTTTGAAGAGATTCCAGTTGTTTGGTCAAATTTTCTTGTTCTAGATACAGTTCATCCAAAGAGGTCCATTTAACACCAATTTGAAGTTCTAATTCTTTAGCAGTTTCTTCAAGAGGTGCCATTCTTTCAGCAAAGAGTTCATCACGAGAATATTCCATTTCTTTTCTAGCAGATTTTCGATCTATATTGAAAGATTTTTCCGAATCTTTCCTATTAGACTCAAGCAGATCTCTTCGGTCGTCGAATTCTCTTTCTAAGGATTTGCGTTTTGCCTTTGATCCATCTTCCCATTCATCGTGAAGATCATCCATCAGATCTTCGATTTCATTTTGTCTCGATCTTCTCCAATCATCCATTTTATCTCTTTCAGATTCTTCAAATTTCTGTCTTTCTTCTTGACTATCGCCTGCTTTATCGTCTATAGCACGGCTTTGTTGTTCGAGCAACATAGATTCTTTCTGTAATGCCATTTGTTGTTTTTGCAATGGTCTACTTTCGCGTTCTAATTGTTTCTGTTGATCATCAAGCGGATCTATTTGATTTTGAATTTCTCTTTGTTGAACTCTGAATAATTTGGCTTGCTGTTCTCTATTTTTATGAGCATTATGTTGAGCATCTGATAGCATATCTATCTCAGCTTCTAACTCTGTTATTTTTATTTCAAGTCCTGCTGCATCAGCGGGTGCTTCAACATTTAAAGTATTTGAGGTTCCGTAAAAAGACTCGTCCACTGCAGCCAAAGCCGTTTCTCTATCAGATACTGCTTTCTCTTTTAATGCATCAAGATTCACTTCGAGTGATTCTGTATCTGAGACTTCTTGGATCGACACATCCCCAGGTGATGTGTCATTTGCAATAAGAGTTGCCAATTCTTCTGCGTATGTCTTTTTCAAGTCTTCCATAATGGTTTTATATTCATTAGACATGGAATATGCTGCTGTTAATTCTGGACTAGAAACACTAGATAATTCATCTAAATCATTTAATTCAGAATTAGCTGTGTCCAATAAACCTTGAGCTCTGTTAAGTTCTGTTTGATATTCATCGATCGTAACATTGATGGTATCTATAGCACCTAGTAATTGATCATAAACATCATTGGGAATTACCGTGCCGTCAGTTTGAGTTATAGTTGCAGGCTCAATAGATAATTGTGTTTCTTTTTCCGCTATACCATCTCTAGCTATACTCTCTTTTTCTTTAAGGGATTGTATTTCAGAATTAAACTGTTCAATAGTAGCTATCAAAGAGCTCTTAATACTTCCGTCATTAGTTTGAGTTCCACTTAGTTCAGCAATCAATTGATTTTGTTCAATAAGTAAAGATTCGTATTGTGCGATATCGTTTCTATGCTGTTCTTCTAATTTGATAATGTCTTCTTTAATATTTGTTGCTGATATTGAAGCGGTTTCAGCAGCATATCCGGCTGCCCTTTGTACATCAATAGCAGCAGTTGCTGCATGGAAAGCTGCCCACACAACATCAATTTCAGCATCATAAGTATCCCAATTTTTGGCAGGGGCATTTGTGGATTGGTTCTGTGATTGATCAAAAGAATTCCATGCATTCTGCAAAGTATCATAAAGAGCATCTATCTCTTTATGTTTCTGATTAATTAAATCTCGATTATCAGTGATATCTTCGTCCCAAATACGTTGTTCTGATTTCTGTATTTCATGTTGTTGGTCACGCAATGGTTCTATTGTTTCTTGTAGGGTCATTCTCTTTTCTTGGATTTCCATACTCTTCATCTGAATATCAAATCGAATTTCATCAAGTTCTTGCCATGCTTTCTTAATAGCCTCTCGTTCAGCAAATAACGGACTATTTTTCTCCCAATCTTTCATGGCTTGTTGTTGTTCTTTATCTTTAACTTGCATCTGGTCTTCAAAATCATCCCAATATGATTCCATTTCATCTTCCAGTGCATCTCTTTCATCTTCCATCTCGTCCTCAAAATTATCCCAAGCTTCTTTTTGTTCTCTATCTATATCTTTCCATTGATCTTCCATTTGTTCTTCATATTTTTGTCGAGCTTCATCACCTTCAAGATACATATCTTCATACTTATTTCTCATTTCATCTTCAAAATCTCGACCTAGTTGTTCTCCTTGTTTGTAGATTTCTTCAATTTGCAATTCCAATGCTTCAATTTCCTGTTCAATAGGGTTTATTTGAACATCTAAATCTGCAATTTGAGAAACTAAAGGATCCAGTTCTTCATTCTGAATTTTCAATATTTCAGATCGAATGTCTACCACTCCTTGAGCTGCTTCTGAATCAACAATACCGCAAGCAAAAAACAGTGCAGTCAATGAAACAAAGATTGAACTTTTTAAAAATATCTTTTTTATCATTTTGGTAGATCTCCCATTTCATTTGGATCTAATTTAACAAATATCTAATAACATTTTACTACCACTTGTCTTATCATTCAAAGATATTTATACCACTTAGTAATTATTTAGCAAAAATCTCTCAATATAGAGAGTGTTGATACTTAGTTAATACAGGTAAAACCACTTGTTTTTTTACAAATTCCGTTGATATTAAAGACTATTTAACATATAGTCATTGAATATTTATTAATAAAAATTAAGTGACGATTTGACAGAATATACAGAGAAGTTCAAATATACTATTAGAGTTAGATGGAGTGAATGCGATGTACAAGGTGTGGTTTATTATGGGGTATATTTAGACTATATACATGTAGTAATGGACGAGTATTTCAGAAACCTAGGCTTTTTATTAATGAAAGAAGAGGGAAGGAAAATATTAGATTTAGCAGCTGTAAAAGCTTCATTAGAATACAAATTTCCCGCTAGAATAGATGATTTGGTTGATTTGCGATTTTCGGTATTAAAAATAGGCAATTCTAGCGTAACCACAAATGTGAGTTTTTTTCGTTCAGACGATCAAAAATTATTAACAACTGGAGAAATCATATATGTTAATTTCAATTCAGAAACAGGAAAAGCTCGAAAAGTCCCTGATGCTATTCGCCAAATAGTCAACAATTATGAAAACACAACAAATTAATCTCGAGGTAAAAAAATGAGTACAAAACAATATACCCAGGCACCTAGTATGCAATTGGATTCAGACAAATCATATAAAGCAATTATTAAAATGGAAAACGGTAAAGAAATATCCATTGATCTTTTAGCTAAAGAAGCACCAAAAACAGTGAACAATTTCGTATTTTTATCGAGAGATGGATATTACGATGGAGTAACATTCCATCGTGTCATACCGGGGTTCATGGCACAAGGAGGAGACCCTACTGGAACAGGATCCGGAGGGCCCGGATATAACTTCGATGATGAATTCCACCCAAATGCACGCCATGACAGCGCTGGAATATTATCAATGGCAAACTCAGGTGTCAGAAACGGAATGGGAACAAATGGGAGTCAATTTTTTATAACATATGCACCAACCCCTCATCTAGATGATCATCATAGTGTTTTTGGAAAAGTAATTGAAGGAATGGATGTAGTAGAAAACATATCAGAAAGAGATCCTGGAAGTGGAACCCCTGGAGACAGAATGGTGTCTATTGAAATTATAGAAGAATAGGTTGATCAAAATTCAATCGATTAGGGATCAACCCTAGGCTTTGTTCAATATATAATCACCTATTATGAAAGATATCCCGACTGTAATTCATAAGCTAAAAGGTAAGGCTGGACCATTGTGGCTGTATCAGACGAGCTTGAAACTAAATGATTTACAGTTAAGCGATGGAAAATCGAAGACATTTATCCTAACTTAGATCGCGCTATTATTATGGCAATGAATGTATTACTTACGAAAAAGTCGCCTATGAGCAGAAGATTTAAGTATGAACAAGAGTCTCGTAACGCAGTTTAATTGATACCGAGGCAGAAAATTATTAGTCCGTAGTCCTATTCGATGGGGCCATTACGTCATTTATAATTTCTCGCATTACAATCTTTTTCATATGGTTTACAATCATTTGTTGGGTCGATTATAGCAAAATCGATCAATAATAATTATGTCGTCATGAAGTATATATTCAGCTTGATATCGGTTTTTATGTCTCGATATTCTCTCCAAATTTCCTGAATGAGCATCAACTACATTAGTTAAAGAACATATGGGGAAAAAGAAAATTCAGTTGCGATTATCTATGAACTGTTTCTTATTCTGAAGTATGCAAGAAGTTACAGAAGATTCGATTACAATTCTCTTTTTGAAGAAATGGTTAAACAATCATTTTTTCGGTATGTATGAATTACAGATAATTTTTATCGAGTAGTCGGTATGTATGAATTACAGATAATTTTTATCGAGTAGAATGATTGTTGTCAAAAAATATCGAAATAATTTATACAGTACTTAGATTTGATTCTGTTTCATCTAAAGAATTCCGTCTTGTGATTTATCTGATGTTTCACTTCATGATGAATAATTAGGGATATCAATTACTTTTCTTTGATGAAAAAAGTCTATAGGGATTATTTGAAGGAAAAATGGTGGTTTACATATTCATGAATCGTATTTTAGATTTTCTGATAAAAATGATCGATTTAAAATATAACAGTTTTAATCAAGTCACTAAAAAGAAAAAATGGAAATCCCTCACTATTGTTGCAACTAAAGATCGGACAGTTCTGAAAAAAGCACAGGAAAAATTTCAATAAGAAAAATAGGAATTATCCTCACTCAAAATCGGGAAATATCTTAAGCTGCCTGCCTTAACCTAGGATCCAATTTATCTCTGAGCCAATCACCAAAAAAGTTCAAAGCTGTAACAGTTAAAAATATTGCGACTCCAGGGAAAAAGGCAATCCACCAAGCTGTTGGCAAATAATCACGTCCATCAGAAACCATAGATCCCCAAGACGGCGTAGGAGGAGGAATTCCTGCGCCTAAATAACTTAAAATAGCCTCTAGCATGATCACAGCACCAACTCTTAGAGTAGCAATAACTATCATAGTATTAAAGACACCAGGAAGTATATGTCTTAAAATAATTCTAAAATGCGAACAACCTGCAACTTTTGCCAAAGCCACATAATCCATTTCTTTAAGAACTAGAGTTTCGGCTCTTATTTGACGGGCAAAAGCACTCCACGTAGAAAACGCCATAACTCCTAAGAGTACCGGAACACTTTGCCCAAATATAATAACCGCAACAAGAGCGATCAATATATAGGGAATAGCTAGAGACACATCACATAATCTCATAATAAATTCATCGATATTCGATCCCATATATCCGGCAATCATTCCCAAGCTAGTCCCCAAAATAGATCCGGCAAGAATGGCCACTACGGCGACTAAAATAGATATTCTAGTGCCATAAATAATTCGACTCAAAACATCTCTACCTTGTGGGTCCGCACCTAATAAATATTCCCCAGTTGATCCCTCAACCCAAAAAGGGGTTGCATTTCTATCAGATAGAACTGAATGTGTGGGGTCATGAGGAGATACCCAAGGAGCAAATATGGCACAAAATACTATTATAAACAATATAGAAACTGGAATTACAGGCAACTCTTTAACACCTGCAATAAATATTTGGGTTTTAGAAGGGCCTATTTGTAAAGTACTCATTATGTAATTCTTATTCTCGGATCAATAAATGCATAAAGTATGTCAATTAACAACGCAATAATCAAATATATACATGTCAATACTAATACCACACCTGTCATAACAGGAAAATCGGTCTGCATAACTGAATCCACCGCCAAGCGACCTAATCCAGGCCAAGCAAACACTGTCTCTGTAACAACTGTTCCAGCTAAAAAACTTGCCAAGACCAATCCAGCATAGGTAAGAGGTGCAATCATAGCATTACGGGCTGCGTGTTTCCAAACTACACGAGTATTACCAGCACCCTTTGCTCTAGCCAATTTTACAAATTCTGAATCTAAAACTTCTAACATAGCTGATCGCATCAAACGTACATTACCTGATGCCGCGGTCCACGCCAACGTAATACAAGGAAGTACATAATAGCTTGGCCCACCCCTGCCTCCGGCTGGTACCCAACCAAATTGAACTGACACGATTAATATCAACATTAAGCCAAGCCAAAATGGCGGCAAGGCTTGCCCAACTAAAGCAAAACTTCTAGCGAAATAATCCCAAAAAGATTTTCGATTAGTTGCAGATACTATTCCTAACGGAATCCCTACCAAAAAAGACAAAAAGAATGAGACCGAAGCTAGTTGAAGAGTAGCAGGTATCTTCTCTTTTATTAAATCCAAAGCCGGCCTAGCACTGTTAATAGAAGTACCGAAGTCACCGAGAGCTGCTGATTTTAACCAAATCAAATATTGAACGACCAAAGGTTTGTCCAATCCCATTTGAATACCCCAAGCATCCCATATTTCCTGGCTGAAGTATCCCGTAATAAGTACATTCCTCGGATCACCAGTAGCTCTAGACAAGAAGAAAACAATAGCAGTTGCTGCAATTAATGAAAATAGCGTATATAAAATTCTTCTACCTATAAAAATCAGCAACGATAAACTACCTTATTCATTTTATTGATGCGATACACTTCACAATTCACATTATTGGTTGCTGGAAATTAATTTCCAGCAACCAATAATCATTACTATCAAAGGAATTGAATTCCATCTACTGTATTAATCTGCAGGTTGAATCGTTTCCATATTATTTAACTGACCTGAGTGCTCAGTGTACATTTGCCACTCCTCAGTACTACCTTTAATCGTCTTAGGATTGGCAACAGCCAATTTCGGCATATCAGCTAAAGGAGACATAATCATGATCTTTTGCAAAAAGTCGCCTCGTTCTTCTACAACTTTATTGACATTTGCGCGATCTCCAGAATCCACTGCCTCGTGCAGTTTTTCCCTATAATCCCATAATTCTGCGACTTGCATACCTGGTTGCCAACCAACGTGAGCCGTAGCAAGCCATGCTTGCTCACCGTCATAGTCAACCTTGTCTATACCAGTCATCCAATACCAAGGAAGGTCGATCTCTCTTTTGATCATAGTAGGACGTCGTGTTGTGTATGAAGTTCTCTCTATCTCCACATCAATTCCGATATTCTCCCACATATTAGCAACAGCTTCTGCTGCTTCAGGAGAAACCAAACCAAAGTCTGGAGGGAAGAAGTAAGGCATTGTAAATCCGTTTTCATATCCGGCTTCTGCTAGCAATGCTTTTGCCCCTTCTGGGTCAAACTCAGTAATCCATTTGTCTTGAAATGCTTCTGAATTATTAGGTACACCCACTGAATCGGCTCGTTGAGCTAATCCTGCAAATATAACCTCGTTAATTGCATCTCTATCAATAGCCATATTTAAGGCTTGCCTAACTTTCAAGGCATTCTGCATTGAGTCGTTATTGAAGTCAAACTTGTCTTGGGTGGCTGTTCCTGGATCTGGTTCGTTTGCATAAGGATCACCAACCCATGGGCTTTCAGGATTAAATCCTGGCTGAACAGGTACCTGCTCGCCCGTCTCGCTATGTGTTCTTTGCCAATAGTTACCCGCATACATAATAACCTGAGTCCAAGCCATACCTAAGCTAGCGTTAACATCGAACCCTTCACTGGATAACAGGCCAATGTTCTTAACAGACATTTCTGCTATATCAACTTGGCCATTCCTAACCATTGCTAATAATGTTGTTTCTTCAGGTACTTCCAAAGCACGTAAAGTTTGGAAGGCGGGCTGAATACGCCAGTGATTAGGAACTGCCTCTCCGAGGAATTCTTCTCCAGCAATCCATTTTTGTACTTCGTAAGGGCCTGTTGCAATCATAGTAACAATTGCTTCCTCAGGACCTACTGTGTCATATACTTTTTTACTGAAAATAGGACTAGCACTTGAGTTCTCTCTATTGATATCCCATTCTCCCCAAGTATGCCTAATGGTCTTGATTGGACCAACAGCAGTAAATTCATCTTTAACATACCAAGGGTGCCATGTTTGGCTAGCCTCAGTACCATTGTCATGTTTAGTATTTATGTTATCTGCACCCATGTCATTAATTGTATAAACAAAGTCTGCAGCAGTTACATTGCCCCATTTTCCATCTCCGTGCCATGGAATATCTTGCCTAACAGTGAATACCATCTCCGACATATCATCAGCAAATTCCCATTTTTCAGCTAACATGCCCGTAGGATTTTCAGTACCTGGCTCATAGTAAGTTATGGTCTCTGCAATTCCTAAAGTCCAATGTGTCCTGTTTCTAGGATATGCGCCCTCTTGAGCACGAAACAAAGGAACGCCAATACTCTTCATACCGAGAGTCAATAGTCCACTTGAAGTTGTACCTGATTTAGTAATTGCCGTACTAGCAGCTTCTTGAACAATCCCTTGTTTTCCTCTTTTACCTGGGACCGGAGTGGCAGCGACAGCAGCGGCAGCAGGTGCAGCAGGTGCAGCAGGTGCAGCAGTTGATCCTGTTGCAGCAGCAGGTGCAGCAGGTGCAGCAGCCTCATCAGAAGATCCACATGCTAAAACAGCCCCAAAGGCAGCCATTAGCAAAAAAGTTCCTATAAATTTATACATATGGTTAACTCTCATAGATTTTTCTCCTCACAATTTATTATCTATTAAAACAAATTTACATAATGGTCAACACAATATTGTATACGACCTAAAAAAGCAATAGCTGTGGCTTAATTATTTTTTAACTTATTACTCGTTTAATTCCAAGTATTGGTCTTTAGTCATTAAATCTTCCGGAACAATACTAGACAATTCCACTTTAATCATCCAACCTTTTACATAAGGATCACTATTAACGATTTCTGGATATTCTTCGAAAATATCATTAACTTCAATAACAATACCGTCAACAGGGGAATATAGGTCCGAAAAGGCTTTCGAAGATTCGATTTCACCCATAACCATACCACTAGTTACAGAATCGCCGACTAATGGTAGCCCTACGTAAACCACTTCACCCAAACTGTCAGCTGCATATTCAGTAATACCGATTAAAACAATTTGGTCTTCAATATAATGAGCCCAGGAATGAAAAGGAGAATACATAAATTCGGAATTTTGCATAAGTTAAATCCTTATTAATCATGAGGCCTATGTGAACAATTTTCCGTTAGCCTACTGCTTCATCAAATTCAGTGCCGCTCAAATCAGCCCACTGAATATTTGCTCCCAGTAATATTGTACCTCGTAGATCAGCTCTAGTTAAATCAGCTAATGTTAAATCAGCCCCCTCAAAATCTGAATAATTTAAGGAAGAATCAACTAAATTGGCCATTTGCAAACTACTCCCCCTGAAACAACATCTGCGTAACTTAGCATTGTTTAGATCAGCATTATTCATAATAGCGTTGGTGAATTCGCCGCCATCAATAATCACTTCTGATAATTGAGCTCTCGAAAGATTTGATTCGGTCAACACAGACCCACTCATTACTGCTGAAGACAAAATGGAATCTGCCAAATTAACATTACGTAAACAAGCATTCTTAATTCGCGCCAATGTCAAATCAACTTCGGCCATATTAGCTAAAGTCATATCCGCACCCCTTAAATTAACATTAACCATCGAGGCTTTTACTAAACTAACTCCTCCCGACATATAAGATCCACTCATATTAGAATTCGTTAAATCAACAAAATCCATATTAGCGGCAAAAAGCCTAGATCCAATAAAACGGCAACTACTCAGGTCTGAATGAGACATATTGGCTTGCCTTAAATTTGCTTCATCCCAACTAGATTCAGAAGCCTTAATTCCTGATAAATTTGCACCACTCAAGTTAGCCCCTGTAAAATTACTGCCTCTTAAATCGCAATTTGCCATATTTACACCGTTTAAAACAGCACGACTCATATTCAAACCTGTTAAATCCTTCGAAGCAATTGATATATTGGATTGAAACATTTCTAAAACCTGTAACCTACTTAATTCACCCATAAAACAAACCTAATTTGAAAATAAAAATCGTGACTGTAAATACTTACATATTATTCATGAATTGCTTATCATTAATTAATTAAAAACCGCAAAAGAATAACTATATTAGATTAAGGCATTATCCAATTGATTAACAGTGCACAGAAATCAAAACTACACACAAAATGGATTCGCAAAAATGGTTACAAGGAAACTTTATGGATTGCATACCCACTAATTCTAAGTACTAGCGCTTTTACTATCCAAGTATTCGTTGATCGAATGTTTTTGTCTTGGTATTCAGCAGCAGCTTTAGCAGCAGCTTTACCTACTGCGATTTTATGCTTTAACGTAGTGAGTTTTTTCATGGGAACATCCCAATATGTCAGTACTTTTGTAGCGCAATACATGGGTGCGAAAACACCAGAAAAAATAGGAAGTATTCTTTGGCAGGGAATATATTTTTCGGGTATTGGGGGATTAATACTATTTTTATTATCATTTCTATCGGAACCAATATTTAATTTTATAGGACACGATCCTGAGGTTAAGCAACAGGAAATAATTTATTGGAGATATTTAGCAATTGCGGGTATTTTTCAAGTTCAACTTGGATCCCTAACCTCTTTTTTCAATGGAAGAAGTAAAACGTTTGCAATCATGTGGTCTAGCTTTGCTGCAACATTTGTAAACATATGTTTAAATTATTGCCTAATTTTTGGTAATTTTGGATTTCCTGAAATGGGAATTGAGGGGGCGGGTCTATCAACAATAATAGCTACAGTTACAAACGTAAGTGTATTAGCATTTTTAATTTTTAATACTCAAAATAATCAAAAGTTTGAGGTAATTTCATCATTTAAATTTAACTGGGGTAAATTTTGGCGTTTGATAAAATTTGGAATGCCAAACGGACTCACTTTCTTTCTCAATATGACTGTTTTTTCAACTTTTATTTTGTTAGTGGGAAGAATCGGCATGATTGAATTAGCATCTGTAAATATTGCGGTGAATATTGAAATGTTAGCTTTTATGCCAATGATAGGACTTGGAATATCAGTCACGGTATTAGCTGGACAATCTATCGGTGGAAATAAACCTGAGTTAGCTAAAAGAGCTACTTATTCGGGATTGCAAATAGCCTTCATATACCTTAGCTGCCTTAGTATTTTATATTTATTTTTTCCTCAAATACTCATATATCCTTTTCAATCCAACTCAGCCTCAGAAAACATTGGGGAAATTTCGGATTTAACTAAAATTCTTTTAAGATTTATTACTGTTTGGTCTTTTTTTGACGCGTTAGCAATTATTATTTCTTCAGGTTTAAAAGGCGCTGGCGACACTAGATTCATTATGATTGCTGTAGCAATCATAGGAACTTCAGTTGCAATCATACCGGGATATATAGTTATTGAAGTTCTTTCATTAGGAATTTATAGTGCATTTATGTGCGGTACGACATTTATGGCTATTCTCGGAATTACATATCTGATTAGATTTAGACAAGGTAAATGGCAAAAAATGAAAGTGATTGAAGCGGATCAGTAAAAACAATTTACTTAAATCACTTTCGTTTCAGATTTAAAGATGCTGAATTAATACAATATCTCAAGCCTGTGGGCTGTGGACCGTCAGTAAATACATGTCCTAAATGAGCCCCGCAAGTTTTGCAAACCACTTCTGTACGAACCATTCCATGTGAAGTATCCACTTCTTCTTCAATCTGGTCGTTATTTAATGGTTTAAAAAAACTAGGCCAACCGCACATAGAATCATACTTCGTGTCTGAAAGAAATAATTCAGAATCACAGCATATACATTTATAAACTCCGTCAGTTTTGGTATCCCAATATTCTCCAGTAAAAGGCTGTTCTGTTGCCTTATTTCGCGTGACTTCATATTGGATAGGAGTGAGTTTGTTTTTATACTCATCGTCTGATAGAAAATGAGATTTACTATTAGTCATACTTAACTCCGTACATAAAAATTAACTTTATTTTTCAAATAATTATGCACTTTTTCTCGTAGTAAGGGAATTAATTCTCGACCCCAATATTCTGCATCATTAATGGGATCAAATCCCCTGACCAATAAAGTAGTAGCACCTAATTTATAGTATTCTAATAACGCTTCAGCCACTTGGTCAGCGGTTCCTACCAAAGCGGTTGAATTGCCCGAACCTCCCGTAGCTTCGGCAATAGGCATAAATAATCGTTTGTCCTGAACCGATCCCTTTTGGGCAAACTCTACTAATCGTTTTGACCCGATAGATGATGGGCCTGAAACGTTACCCATACTTTCATTTACTCCGTTATTTTGTACAGAATGCAAAACAGCATAAGCTTTATCCCAAGCTTCTGATTCAGTATCCGCAACTATAGGTCTTGTGGACACCGAGAATTTAATTTCACTCGGGTCTCTGCCTATTCTCTTGGCTCTGTCACGGAAATCATTAATCTTTTTTTTCACTTCAATCAAAGGTTCTCCAAAAGTAGCGTATACATCACACTCTCTCGCTCCAACATCTAAAGCAGCTTCAGATGATCCTCCAAAATATAACGGGATTCGTGGTTCTTGATAGCACTCGATAGTGCTGATTGCTTGTTTAAATTGATAATGACGTCCCTCGTAATCAAAAGGTGATGTTCCTGTCCAGATCTTTTTTAAAATATGCATAAATTCACCGGATCGCTGATATCTTGACGGTTTATCAATGAAATCACCATCCATCATCTGTTGATCATCTGATCCACCACTAATAATATGTATTGCTATCCTTCCTTTAGTTAATTGATCGAAGGTAGCGGCTTTTCTCGCTAATAATGTTGGGCTGACAAACCCAGGCCTATGTGCTATCAAAAATCCTACATTTTTGGTATGAGCCGCGGCATGCATTGCAACAATAAAGCCGTCCGCAGATGTGGAGGTATAACCTACTAATACCTTATCAAAGCCACTATTATCGTGAGCTTGCGCGAAATTAGCTATGTAATCACCATCTATTCCAGATCCTATTACTCCAACTTGGCTAGTAGATGAAGATTTTTTATCTGGGGCTGCACCAATCATTCCAACAATTTCTACACTCATTCCAACTCCTTATGGAAATTAAAAAAGCCCTACCGATCTAATATCGGTAGGGCTTTTTTAATTAAATATTAATTTACCTAAAGTAAACACCCTCCTGAATTACGACAACAAGAACACTTTGCCACAAGGTAACCCCAATATCTACTTATACTTTTATTATCATTAATCATTTCATTACTGTAGTTCTTGTAAACAAAACTTGTCAAATCCCATAGACATTACTGATATAATCTATTACATGAATAAAAAATCGGTTACAATTCTGGGAAGCCCATTTCCAAGTTCTTCATCAGAAAAAATTGCTCGTGATATACAGTCTAAAATGAATGAATTGGAATGGGAAACCTCCGTAATCGATTTATCTGGGTTACCGGCAAATGACCTATTAATGAGGTCTTCAACTCCAAGCCTTGAATACAAACAGTCAATTGAAAAAATTCAAGCCTCAAAATTAATAATAATCGCTTCTCCTACTTACAGAGCAACTTACACAGGATTGTTAAAAACATTTTTAGACACTCTTCCTCAAGATTCCTTCAACAACAAATATTCTTTGCTCATTCAGACAGGAGGCAGTCCTGAGCACAGCTTATCTTTAGAACATGGATTAATACCTCTTGCCAGAAGCCTAGGGTCAAAAATTATCTCAAATACAATATACTCTCATCCAATCCACTGGAACTTTAATAAAGACATGACCCCGGAACTTTCCATATTAATAAATAAGGCGATAACAGAAATTCAGGAGGTTTTTTAAAATGAGCCGACATGAATTTATAAAAGCCCAAATTTATCAGCCATTTCTAACATTTCTATAGCAGTTTTTTCGTGGGCTATATCTACCATTCCTCCTTGGTAAGAAACAGCTGCACCTCCAGAAGATCTAACTTCATCCATTGCTGCAATCAGTCCTTTCCATTCATTAATTTCATCTTGGCTAGGCGAAAACACTTCGTTAACTATTGGTACGTGCGATGGATGTATAACATGCATGCCTGTGTAACCAATATTCCTTGATTGGGCCGCGAAGTTACGTAACCCTTCATGATCATTAATATCTTGCCATAATGACGTTATGGGATAAGAAATACCTGCTGCCCTAGCATCCAATAACACTTTAGATCTTAAGAATAATGTCTCAATACCTTCAGGAGTCCATTTATATCCGATCGCCCTAGCAATATCCCCACCTCTTCCACCACTTGCACCCATGTGCGCAATTCGATCTGAGGACATCCCAATTTCATAGGCAAATCTAAGCGCAGATGCTGTTTCCAATCCAGGGTCTATTAAAATTGATCCAACATCTAATCCTTTTTTATTTTCCTCCTGAGTCAATAAATAATCAAGTAATTTAACATCATCTGTCCCTTTAACCATAGGCAATACAATTGCATATAATCCGGGTTGAACTACATATGAAAGGTCAATAGCTGTCAATCCACTATCTATGTCATTGACCCTAACCAAAACAGTGATCCCATTATTTGCCAATTCTGTTATTTTTCGTGATGCAATCTCTCTTGCTATTGCTTTCTCATTTGAGGGCACAGAATCTTCTAAATCTAATATCAAAGCATCTGAGCCATATTGTGGTGCCTTTACAACCCAAGGTTCTTTATTACAAGGAACGTAAAGTACACTTCGCAATGGCTTTGAATTGTTTTTCATTTTTAACCTCATAAGTTATTCAGGAAAGCCAACCAACTCGACCAGTTCCGCCGTTTCTGCATTCTCATGATACAGTGGATATTTTTCAAATTAACTAAATTATCCCTTTATCATAGAGTGTTTCTAGGCTCTGAGAATCTATATTAAGTAAATCACTATATATTTCTTTATTATGCATACCTAGTACAGGCCCTCCGTTTAAATCTGGTAATTCTCCACCCGAAAACGTCACCGGAAAGCCCGATGCAATACCAGGTACGGCTTCTTTGTATGCTGCACTTTTCATTGGACTCAATGTGCCTCTATCCCAAAAATGCCGGTCGTTTATCACTTCTGACACAGTTCTAACTGATCCACACGGCACATTATGTGCTTCAAGGATTTCTAATGCCTCCCTTCTAGTAAAACGGTATAAAATCTCTTGTACGACTTCTCTAGCCTTAATTACATTTTTATTCCGATTCATAAATGTAGCGAAATCTGGATTGTATAATAATTCAGGTGCGTTTAATGCTTTCGAAAGATTCTGCCATTGGCCATCACTAGCTACTGTTAATGTAATATCCCCATCTTTCACGTGATAAAGTCCCATTGGTCCACCACGACTATTATTACCTTGTCTCATCGGCTCCCCTTGCGCAATGGACTCTTCCAAATTCTCCATTAGCATCAAAGAAGTCAGAGAATCAATCATAGACACGTCTAAATATTGACCCACACCAGTCTTATCCTTTTCTCTCAAAGCCGCCAAAATCGAATAACACGCGAATAGTGGAGTAACCAAATCACCTATATAAAACCCTACTCGAGTAGGGGGACCATTTGAATCTCCATTAATATCCATGAGCCCGCTCATACCTTGAATCTGTGGATCGTGAGCCTTATGTCGGGAATACGGTCCTGTTTGGCCATATCCTGAAATAGACGCATAAACAATTTTTTGATTAACCGCATGAACTTCCTCATAGCCCAAGCCCAATCGCCCCATAGCCCCTGGTGAAAGATTTTCCAATACCACATCAGATTCTTCTGCTAATCGCAAAAACATTTTACGCCCTTCTTCAGTTTTCAAATTCAATGTAATACTTTTTAATCCTTGAGAGCGTTTCAAAAACCTTGATGATAAATGATCAGGGGATTCCTGTTCAGAGAAATATCCATCGGGAGTTACAAAAGGACCATTTCTTCTAATAGGATCTCCTACTCCAGGAATCTCGATTTTAATAGCTTCAGCACCAAGTCGTGCCAAAGACATCATAGTATAGGGACCTGCTAAATAAACAGTGACTCCCAAAACACGTATATCAGACAACGGAGAAATCACAAATTTTTTCTTTGGCAAAAGAGTCACCTCCGATAAATAGACAAATAAAAAACAAATTGTATGGAGACTTGGATAAACGGTCAATGAAGAACCCATCTAACACTGTTTGCCAATTAAGAAGAAAAGTAGCCAATTATTTGATACTATAACGACATGAGTACATCATCAAAAAATATGAGGATAATATTAATTGGGCAAGCCGCATTTGGAAAAGATGTATTCGAAGCATTATATAAAAACAACGAGAATATCGCAGGAGTGTTTTGTCCTCCTAGCACATCAAATAACAAGCAAGACCCATTAAAAATATCTGCCGACCAAAAACAGGTGCCTGTTTTTCAATTCTCCAAAATGCGGTCTAAGGAAGCTATATTACAATTTAAAAACTTGGCGCCTGATCTTTGTATAATGGCTTTTGTTACCGATATTATTCCCAGTGAAATATTAGAATTTCCATCAATAGGAACGATTCAATACCATCCTTCTCTACTGCCAAAACATCGCGGACCAAGCTCAATGAATTGGCCCATAATACAAGGCGAAACAGAAACAGGCGTAACAATTTTTTGGCCGGATGAAAATCTTGATACAGGTCCAATACTTTTGCAAAAAAAAGTTGCGATAGAAACCATTGATACTTTAGGAAGTCTTTATTTTACAAAACTGTATCCAATGGGAATTGATGCCTTTTTGGAAGCTGTAACATTAATTAAAAGCGGTAAAATATATAGGTCAAAACAAGATGATTCAAATGCAACATATGAAAGTTGGTGTAAGCCCAAAGATGTCATAATAAATTGGAATCACAATACCAATAGTATATATAATCTTGTTAGGGGATCAGACCCAAGCCCCGGAGCTAATACAAATTTCAAAAACAATAAGCTTTATTTATATGGGGCAACGATATCAAAACAGGCAACACTCTACAATCCAGGAGAAATAATAGGAATTAACAGTCATTCCATTACAATCGCTACACGTGATGGTGCAATAGAATTTGCTAAAGCTCGATTAAACAGTGGCTCAAAGCTTTCAGCAAATGAAATTATCAATACAGCTAATATTTTAACTGGTGATATATTAGGTACAAACTAGTCTTCTAAATCGTCAAATTTTTCAAACCTCTCTCCCATCTCATTTAAAAAATCTTCGACATCAGGAGAAAGATTTACCGAAGACGCACTCAAAGAATCTATACTCGTTTCATCAGTAGGGTTTTTGCCCTTAGCTAAAACTCTGTCGTAATAAGTTTCCAATTGTTTTATCAAAGTCCCCACCTCACTCGAATAATTGATAGACTTATCAATATCTTTATACTGCTGTATTCCGACATCTCTATCAATAACAGTAGTGGAAAATCCGTAAACAGCACACAACACCTCAAGAATCCTTGTTGCTCCCAAATGATCTCTATCCAACTGTACATACTGTGGCAAATGGGCCATTAATGTTGAATTATTAATTTTGTTTTTTGTTAGTTCTTGATTCACCAAATTTAATATTGATGTTGGGCCTTGATACGTGCTTTTTCTAGGATTCAACAAACTACCAGCTAAACCTTCTTGTTCTTTCGTCATGGAACCTGTTACTAAAATAGGCCGAGTATGTGGGACTGAATCATACATTCCACCAACTCGACAATATTCTGTCACATTACAATATTCGAATAATTTCAATATTGATTCAACGTATTCTTCCCCATTAGAATGCGGCTCCCGAATATGTATAAATATATAATTCCTTCCTGAGTTTTTATCTAATGCATGGTATACATTTGTATTTGGCTTTTTTAAAATTCGTCGACCATTTTCAACTCGGGCCCTTGGTCGATACCTAGTATAATCAAAATATTTCCCGGGTTTTTCCAAATACGCCAATTCTTTGGCTCCTAAATTTTCCTGTAACTTACCAAGTGCTACTGTTCCTACTCTCCCAACATCAATCCAAGGGCGCAACATTCCAATCGCAATGGTGTTAGACATCTCTGGAACGGGTTCAATTAATTCAAAATCGCCAATATTCATAAAACAACTTCACAAATTTTTAATTTAATTAGTAACCTATAAATAATATATATTAACTTTATACTAAATTCCGGAAAATTATACCCTAATGGCGACTTTACCTGCGGTATTCGACAGTTTTTCTAATATTGAGCTAATATCTGTATAATGCGGCAAGACACTAAACCGAAAGGAGATTTAACGTGAACAAACCTTTTAGCTCCATACCCTTAAATAAGGGTGCTCTATCAGGATTAAGAGTAATAGATTTTTCTTGGATAGTTGCAGGACCTACAAACACTAGAATTCTTGGCGATTTTGGTGCAGAAGTAATCAAAATTGAAAATGAAGCAAGCTTAGATTATTGCCGTGGATTTGTTGGCCCTGATGCTGACGGCTCACCTAATAAAAGTCCTTTACATTCAACTCTTAATCGAAACAAAAAGAGCATTACTCTTAACGTCATGCATCCGCAAGGCATGGAATATTTAAAGGAGTTAATTTCAATATCTGATGTTATCGTTGAAAATTTCAGTTCTAGGGTATTAGAAAAATGGGGACTTGGATACGAAGAACAAAAAAAAATAAAGCCCGACATCATTTATTGTAGTATGTCTGGATTCGGCCACAGTGGACGTGACAGGGATTTTGTTACTTGGGGGCCAACCGCTCAGGCCATTTCAGGATTGACTTACATGTCCGGATTACCCGGTGAAGAGTCTGCAGGATGGGGATTTTCCTATATGGATCATACAGGAGGCTTTTATGGTGCATTAGCAATTCTAATGGCCCTTAAGCATCGCAACAAAACAGGGCAAGGGCAACATCTAGATCTATCACAAGTGGAAGCTGGAATAGGATTAACTGGAACACCCGTACTCGATTACACAGTGAACGGAAGACCTTTCCGAAGATCGGACATGCCGCCAGGTAACAGATCTCCAGAACGAGGTTTTGCTCCCCACAATTCATATCAATGTAAAGGAGAGGATCGTTGGTGTGTCATTTCCGTCACCGATGAAAATGAGTGGGAATTATTAGTACAAGCTATGGACACTCCGAAATGGTCAAATAATAAAAAATTTGATTCGATGGAAAATAGGTTAGTAAATCAAGTTGAATTAGACAAGTTAATAAACTTATGGACACTGAATTTTTCTCCGAGAGAAATAATGAAATTTCTGCAAGAAAAAGGAGTACCATGCGGTGCAATACAAACTCCCCCAGAAAGAGTAGATGAAGATGAACAATTAATTCACCGAGGGTTTATTTCCTCAATACCCCATTCGGAATTAGGATCTATTAAAGTTGAATCGATTCCTATGAAAATGTCAGAAACTCCTTGGGATTTAAGATTATCTGCTCCTTTATTAGGCGAGCATTCGGCGGAAGTTTACTTAGATTTACTAGGTATACCTGGTGAACAACTTGGCACAATGTACGAGGAGGGAATAGCATGACAATGGCTCTAGACGGAATAAAAGTTCTTGAATTATGTGGTGAAAGAGGCCAATTAATGGGTAAGCTTATGGGTGACATGGGAGCAACCGTTATAAAAATTGAACCTATCGGTGGAGTCAAAGAAAGAAATATCGGTCCTTTCAAAGATGATATTCCAAATAAAAATAGAAGTCTTTATTTTTGGGCAAATAATACGTCTAAACAAAGTGTCGAATTGGATATCACATCAAGCGAAGGGTCAAATATTCTAAAGAATCTATCGAAAAATGTTGACATCATTTTGGAAGATATGAAACCTGGATACTTGACTACCTTAGGATTAGATTATACAGAATTATCAAAAGAAAACCCTGCCCTAATAATGACCTCATTAACAGCCTTTGGACAAGATGGTCCGTATAGAGATTATAAATCCACAGATATTGTGGCCTTGGCAATGGGAGGGCAAATGCATTCCTGTGGGTATGACGACTTACCTGGATCTCCTCCAATAAGACCGTGGGGCGACCATGGCAATTACATAGCTTCACATTACGCACTGCTGGGCACTCTTTCAGCGCTGATATATAGGGATTTATCTGGAAAAGGTCAATATATAGATGCGTCTGCACATGAAGCATGTTCGTCGACTACTGAAGCCGCATTACCTACCTATTTATACTCGCCACACGGAGTGGTGTCTAGGCAGACCGGACGGCATCATGCAGTAACACCAACATCAAAAACTTTATGCAAAACAGTAGACGGTAAATATTTAATAGTATTTAGAATATTTATGGACTTAAGCTCTTGGATTTCCTTAGTTAAATGGATGGATAGCTACGGCATGGCTGAAGATCTAGGGGACCAAAAATTCAAAGATATGGCCGCAAGGCGCACAGCTGGATCAGAAGATGCAGACTATGCTATGGAAGTTTTAAGAAAATTTATCACTACTCAAACCGCTGAGGATGTATACAGAAAGGCTCAACAATTGAGATTTCCCTGGGGCATAGTCAGGTCTCCTGAAGAAAACTTAAACGACCCTCATTTCTCTGAGGATAGAGGAATGTTCGCAGAAATAGCCCATCCAGAGCTAGGAAAAGACGTTTTAATAAAATATGTTGGGCGACCATATAATTTCAAAGGTACTCCATGGAACGCTACAAGGCCACCTTTATCAGGAGAACATACCGAAGCAATACTTGAAAATGAATTAAATTACTCATCTGATCAATTAAATTCTCTTGTATCCAAAAACATTATTGGTAGTGCATAATTAGTGTGTGTGTATATAAATCATATGTGAAATAAATGCGTATTGAATCCGACATCAAACTTGATTATCAAGATGTTCTATTAAAACCTAAGCGGTCCCGGCTAACGTCAAGAAAAGACGTTGCCATGGAACGTGAATTTAAGTTTATGCACTCCCCTCATATATATAAGGGGCTTCCGATAATAGCATCCAACATGGACGGTGTTGGGACATTTTCAATGGCCAAAGTATTACAAAAACATAAAATGGTCACAGTGATACGAAAACACTACGACATTTCAGACTGGGATCAAGCAGTTGCTAGTGGATTGGATTTAAATTTTGTTTCAATCTGTACAGGTACAAATAAAATATGGGATAAAAATGCACCTGATTACAAAGCTATGAAACAAATCCTAAATAAATATCCGGATATATCATTTATCACAGTAGATGTAGCTAACGGATACCATCAAAACTTCGTTGACTTTCTATCTACGGTTAGGGAAGACTACCCGTCAAAAACAATAATTGCAGGCAATGTCATAACGGCAGAAATGACAGAAGAATTAATTCTCAATGGAGCAGATATTGTTAAATGTGGAATAGGACCAGGATCTGTGTGCACAACCAGAATCATGACCGGGGTAGGAATACCTCAATTTTCAGGAATGATCGAATGTGCTGATGCTGCCCACGGAGTTGGTGGATTAGTTATTGCAGATGGTGGATGTGTGTACCCAGGAGATGTAGCAAAAGCATTTGGCGCAGGATCAGATTTTGTAATGTTAGGGGGTATGTTGGCAGGCCATGACGAATCAGAAGGCGAAATTGTTGATGGATCTATAGAGTTCTATGGCATGAGCTCAGACATGGCAATGCAAATACATGGTGCTAGAAAAGACGGATACCGAGGAGCAGAAGGCAAATTAGTTAGGATACCTTATAGAGGGGCCGTGGAAGACACTTTAGTAGAAATTATTGGTGGAGTCCGTTCAGCTTGCACCTATATAGGTGCCGAACGTATTAAAGATATGCCGAAATGTGCTACTTTTGTTCAAGTGTCTCATCAAGTCAATAGCGTTTTCAATCATTTTAACAGTTAGAATGTATCTATGAATCATAATCTAAGCATAAACCCGCCATTGCACCTATGCAAATAATCAAATTCACAACACGACTTGGGTGCACGGGCTGCCTTTTCCCACTTTTACTTGGTTTTCTTTTTATATTTGTATTATGTAGAGCGGGAAACGTTTTTTAAAAATTTGTATAATACGAAAAACTCAACTGTATTTTTAAGGATAAAAAATGAAAGCAGCTTTTTATAACGGCGCCAATAAAATGGAAATTAAAGAATATGCCTCGCCAACCCCGAAAGAAGGTGAAGCTTTAATCAAAATTCGAGCAACAGGAATATGTGGATCCGATCTGAATATGAATTTAGCCAAGACTTCAGCGGATGAAGCTCCGGCGGGTCATGAGGTAGCTGGAGAAATAGTGGACGTAGGCAAAAATGTTAATAAAGACTTAATTGGAAATAGAGTTGCAGTAGAAGTGTTAGGAAGCGGCAAATCTTGTTATGCGTGCTGGTATTGCCGGCAGGGGCAATATATCCATTGTTCTAACAAAGATAACGATGGAAACGGTGGATTTGCCGAACTAATAACACGTAAAATAGGCGGGTGCTATAAGCTCGGTGACAATATGACATGGGAACTAGGAGCTCTAGTGGAACCTCTCGCGGTTTCAATCCACGCAGCCAAATTAGGCAATTTAAAAGGCGGGGAAACTGTGGCAATACTAGGATCAGGCACTATCGGACTAACTGCAGTAACTGCTGCCAAAGCACTAGGCGCTAGAAACATTTTTATATCAGCCCGACACAAACAACAATCAGAAATGGCACTATCATTAGGAGCTACAAATGTAGCAAATCCAGAAGGAAATGACTTTGAAAACATGATTTTGGATGCTACAGATGGAAAAGGAGCAGACATCACAATTGAAACAGTTGGTGGGAGTAAAGGAACAACGCTAACTCAATCTGTTGATGTTACAAGAAGACAAGGAAGAATCGTGATATTAGGTATATTTTATGGTAATCACGGAATAAATTGGAATGGACCTATATTAAAAGAACAAACCCTACAAGGATCTATCTGCTATGGGTTAATCGACGGAAAACATGATTTTGAAGCTGCAATAGAAATACTCTCGGATCCAACCGTAAAATTAGAGAATATAGTCACACATAAATATCCTATGTCTAAAATACAACACGCATTTGAAACAGCATATGATAAGTCAACTGGATCAATAAAAGTTCAAATCCTACAAGATTAAAGAGGGAATCAATTTCATGGAATACGACTACATTGTTATCGGATCAGGTTCTAGCGGTTCAATAGTAGCTACTCGTTTATCAGAAAACCCGAACAATTCAGTATTACTTATTGAAGGTGGGCCTGATTATCCGAACTTTGACGACATTCCAAACGACATAAAATTTGGATATGCAACTGGAACACATCTAGCTATATACGATGCCCATAACTGGGGCCATACAGGAAAAGTCGGTGACTACGCGGATACAGGCAACAGAGAAATTCGACTTCCTAGAGGTAAAGTAACAGGAGGTACTAGTTCAATTAATGGACAGATTTTTTTACGTGGATTAACGCATGATTTCAAACTGTGGGAAAACAAAGGCATAGAACATTGGAAATATGAGGATGTGTTACCATACTTCACAAAATTGGAAACAGATTTAGATTTCGACGGAGATTTCCACGGAAGTGAAGGGCCAATCGTAGCAAGAAGATTCCCTCAATCCGAATGGTCAGATCCACAAAAGCAATTTTACAATGCCTGTATTTCAGCGGGATACCCAGTTACATCCGATTTAAACTTACCTGATGCCACCGGAGTGGGTCCTTTCCCCTGTAATAATTATCAAGGGATTAGAATGAGTACTTCTTTAGGATATTTATCCATGGCAAGACACCGCGTCAATTTAACAATCAAAGCAAATTGTTATGTAAATAAACTGTTTATATCAAAATACCAAGTCAAAGGGGCGGAAATAGAAAGTTCCGGTGAAATTTTTCAGGTTTATGGGGATAAAATAATTTTATGCGGTGGGGTCATTGCTAATCCTCAAATTCTAATGCTTTCTGGAGTTGGGCCAGCGCATCACCTTGAGAATCTCGGCATACCAGTAAAGCTAAACTTGCCCGGAATAGGACAGAACTTAAGCGACCACCCAATGAACTATGTAAAAGCAGCTGTTAAAGATATATCACAGCTTGACACTTCTAAACCAATGCTCCAAGTTGGATTAAGATATTCATCTTCTTTAACTCAAATGCCTGACGATATGATTATGTATATGAATTCTTATGCAGCTGAAGGAGATTATAGGGATATTTTATTTGATATTGAAAAAAACCATAATTCCAAATTGACTGGGATTCAGATAGCAGTATCATTATATTTGGCTACTAGCAAAGGGTATGTTGTTTTAAATTCAAATGACCCTAAAGACAAGCCATTGATCACTTTAAATCTTTTAAAAACGGATTTAGATGTCCAAAGGATGGCAGAAGGAATAAAAATAGCAACATCCATTGCGGAAAGTCCTGATTTAGCAAATATAGTGTCTACTATACAAAGTCCTTCTAACGAAATGGTAAATAATGAATCGAATTTGCATTCTTGGCTTAGACAAACCTCTATGACCGGCAATCACATGACGAGCACTTGTGCCATGGGTATTAGTTCAGATCCAATGGCAGTAGTAAACGATAAATGCAACGTGTTTGGATTAGATAATTTATTTATTGCCGATGCATCTATAATGCCCGATTGTGTACGAGCAAACACTAACGTTACTACTATGATGGTAGGTGAACGTGTATCCAACTTTCTTATAGAAAATAGTTAATCTATTACTATTAACCATAAAGCATACTTATTGAAGTTTACACAGTAGTATTTTTATCAATAAATAACTCTATACAAGTGTTTGTTAAAAAAATTATATGCGTAAATTTGCGCCTAAAAAATTTAATCTCACCTCTATTTTTATGATATTTCCTTCTTTCTTGACTACCGGTTAAGGTTACAAGACAATGTCACTTGTCAAATCCCATAAATTATCATAAAAAATAAGATTATTTATGGGATAATGATCTAGCGATTTATTAATTATAATCCGCAGTAGCTCAGTGGTAGAGCAATCGGCTGTTAACCGATCGGTCGCTGGTTCGAATCCAGCCTGCGGAGCCATTAAATATAATGGGAGAAAAAATGCCTGAAGATATTGAAAACGTAACTGATAATGACGAACAATCTGCTTATAAAATAGTCGAAAACATCCCAGACTCCGCAATAAAATTCAAACAATCCCATGTTTCTTGGCTCGCTCAATCAGCACTGTGGATTGTGGCTTTATTTATATTGGATTCTTTCATAGGTATTTCTGCTGGTGACCCAACAGGGGGACTTTTAATTCCAATATTGGCTTTAGGTATAGCGTTACCTCGATATTTTAAATCTTCGCAGACAGTTTATTATTTATCATCGGATTCTTTCTATTTAAAAGGTGCCGGACTACCTTTTTTACAGAAAAGAAAAATTTACGAGATAAACTTCTCAACAATTGTTTCACTCGATGTTAAATATGGTACATTTGGACACACTTTAGGATACGGAGAAGTTCGAATAAAATTTATAGACGAAAGAGAATCTAGGTTGCCTTATATTCAAAAATGCGACGAATTCATTTCTCATATGATTTCAAATAATCCGGCAATCAAAATGGTAGATAAAACAAACACCGCAAATGATGATGCCCAATAAAATTAATAACCATACAAAGTCGGCACTCTCTCAAGCTATATTATCAGTTTTGTAGAAATTCCTTCTTCCTATTTTGTCTTTTATCTTTGGTAGAGTAAAAGTGGATTTGAGTAGGTATCGGTACTTCTTTCAACATAGCCAATTTAAATATTTTTTTAATATTACTTACCTATAACATCATCTATATTAATAGTAACTATGTTCCTGAATATCCTGTCTTATGAATAGAGTATTCAATGTTTCATTTTAACTAATTAATCAATATTGAAACTCACGTTACTATTTACCCCAAATATATAATGAATCGATATTACTACTCGTATAAGACTCGTTCGGATTACATTGTTTTGAAAAAGGTATTATATAAATCTTTTATTTTAATAATTCTGGTGAATGTTTACCTAGAGTTATAATTTCAGAAAATTTAAAACACTCATCATATAATTTATAAATACTCGAGTGTTTATTTTATAATTCTTCTTTTTATACATGTACCAATCAGCTTTAAATTTTATCTGATTTAAAGCTATCTAAATGTTATAGTGATCGTCACAAAAATATAAACATGTGCCATTATTCTAAAATATAAATACTACGGGTTTGATCAAACCCGTAGTATTTATATAAACATATATTTCAATTCCAATCTGGTGGAAAATACAAAAATTGAACCAGTGAGCCAATTGCCTTAAAACAGCTTCACAATTAAAAACAACTCTTAAATATCCAATATTCGTGAATTTTCCGCGGCACGTTTTACATCTTCTTTACGGAATGAATTTAAAATATCTTTTATACTCACATCTTCTTGTTCCGAGTAGTGGCTCATTATTTTCAACACTCTATTGGGTTTACTACCGGAAATCGGTAAATCTAAGGATTTCAAAGCATAAGCAAGGTCATCTGACCTGAATTCATCTAAAAATTGCTCTAAATTATCTACTCCCATAACTTGTACACCTCATACTCTTTACTGATTTTAGAAGATATAATCTAAAATTACCTGCCATTATCATAAAAATCATTCTATTATTAGGAATTATACTCCGAGTTATAGTTTAAAGTTAAAAATGATACACATTACCGAAATATCGGTTTTTTAAAATTTAGATTAGGAGTACTAATTGAATGACAATACACATAGTGACTGATAGCACTTCAGACTTGGATCCCGAATTAGCAAATCAATACGGAATCACAATAGTTCCTCTGAATGTACATTTTGGAAACCAAACTTACAAAGACGGAATAGACATAAATACTGATGATTTCTTTCGTAAACTAACTACAGGACCTGATTTCCCTTCCACTTCACAACCATCAGTAGGCGAATTTGTTAATGTATACGAAAAACTTGGTGAAAAAAATGATCAAATTCTTTCAATACATATATCAAGAAAACTAAGTGGAACCATGAATTCAGCTGAACTCGCAGCAAAACAAGTAGGAAAAAACATAATTGTCTCTGTAATTGATACAAAACAATGCTCCATAACAATTGGATTCATTGCCTTAGCTGCAGCTAAGGCAGTTAAGGCAAACAAATCAATTAATGAAATTCTTGAAATAATTAATAGCACTTCAATGCGAAGTCATGTTTTTGTATTACTAGACACTTTGCAGTATTTGGAAAAGGGGGGGAGAATAGGTAAGGCCAAATCATTGATGGGTAGTTTACTGAAAATAAAACCTATGTTACGCATCACCGATGGCGAAGTAGACGAATTTGGAAAAGCTAGATCTCAATCATCAGGGCTTATTAAATTAGAACAAGCAATTCAATCACTAGGCAAAATTCAAGATATTGGCATCATATATAGTACTAACAAAGAAGTTGCGCTTGAATTTTCAAACACATTAAAAGCAATGTTACCAAATGGGCCAACACCATTAATTGCACAAGTAGGTCCGGTCATAGGTACACATGCTGGACCGAACATGATAGGGGTTGCGGCAATTACGATTTAATGTAGTATATGGATTAATGGTAAATAGTTTCCAAGTTAAAGGGGGCAAAATGAGTCTGAGAGGAAGGGCCGCAATTGTCGGGATAGGAGAAGTTCCTACCCGCAGAATACACGAAGGTAGAACTATGATAGGACTATGTGCTGAAGCTGCACATATGGCAATTAAAGACGCAGGCTTACGAAAAGAAGACATAAATGGGTTAGTTACCGACGGAACCACGCCTCCACCCGGATTGGCAGAATACTTAGGAATTCAACCTAACTTCGCTACTGGAGTTACCATGCAAGGGGCTAGTGGAGCTACCGCAACAATGGTTGCTACCGCTGCGATTAACGGAGGTATTTGCAATACCGTATTAGTTGTCATGGGCAATGCTCGATCAGATCGACCAGACCCTGGTAAAGGCCCGTCTGCTCCTAGTGTACGATCAGAATGGGAAGAACCTTATGGTATGGCACCCGGAGCAAATACAGGATATGGATTAATATATAAACGCCATATGCATGAATATGGAACTACTGAAGAGCAACTAGCTAAAATGGCTGCTGACCAAAGATTCAATGCATTAGAAAATGAAAATGCCGTATTTAATGGTCAACCTATTAGCAAAGAGGATGTTTTAAATTCAAGATATATTAATGAACCAATAAAACTTTTGGAATCAGTGATGCCTTGTGACGGAGCTGCAGCATTAATTATCACAACCCCTGAACGAGCCAAAACTTTAACTAATAAACCTGCATATGTGCTTGGGGTTGGGTTAAAACAAGGGGAAGCAAACATTTGGCAACGTGAAAGGTTTACGGAAACTCCTGCAGTTGAATCAGTAAGACGAGCATTGGAAATGTCAGGATATTCCCCGAACGATATAGAGTTTGCAGAATTTTATGATTGCTACACAATATTAGCTGCTATGTGTATTGAAGATGCCGGATTAGTTAAAAAAGGTGAGATTGGCCCTTTTTATGAAGCCACAGACACAACTTACAAAGGTGAATTCCCGATAAATACTGACGGTGGACAATTGTCTGGGGGTCAGCCTGGGTTAGCCGGTGGCTTCAGGCATGTTATTGAGGGAGCTCGTCAAATTATGGGTAAGGCAGGTCCTAGGCAAGTACCCAAAAACGATTTATGTCTTGTAAATGGTTGAGGCGGTACAGCGAGTGAAATGTGCTCGCTAGTCCTCGGTTCTGAGGACACGCTTTAAACCACTAAAAACGGAGAGTAAAATGACTTCTGCATATGATAAACCATTGCCTATCCCGTCGAATGAAACCTTAACCAAGCCTTTTTGGGAAGCCACTAAACGAAAGGAATTGTTAATTCCTAGATGCAATACATGTTCAAAGCTGTTTTTTTACCCTAGGGAATTGTGTATCAAATGCGGGTCTAAAGATCTAGGCTGGCAAAAATCTTCCGGACTGGGAAAAATATATTCATACACTAGAGTAAGGCAAGCTGTACATCCATCCTTCCAATCAGAAAATGGTCATGCCTACACAATTGTGCAATTGAGTGAAGGGGTGAAGCTACCCGCGAATATAGTAGGAATTAGTCCGGATGATGTAAAAATAGACATGGATGTAATTGCAACTTTTGAGGATGTAACCCCAGAGGTAACTCTCGTTCAATTCAAACCTCTATAGTGTGGCGACAGACTTCATGTGTGGGTAGGCATAAAAAACGAACCTCCTTGTTGTATTATTCAACATTATGAACCCAATATTGAATATATTTCGGATTACACAAACCTTATTTCTACTAAGTGGGATTGCATGCACAATCGGTTAGATATTAGCTATTTATGTGACAATTACGGAAGGAGGCTCTCTCATTGCCATCAATTTTGTCCGAGGTTTCATCAGGAGTGCCAACCGAAGTATCCAGCTGTACCACTGAACCTATGTCACTTTTCGATATGAAGTACCCATAATCAGCTATCACTTCTTCTATATCTTTGGCTACGAGCGGGCTATTAGTATGTTCAAAACAATCCTTTAATTCCAACATACTGGCCTCAATGCTATTGGAAGAAACCATCGTATGCACAATTATGAGAGGATATCTAGTTATTTACTTTATCCTATGCTCTATATTGACAAGCACGTTATTTCTATCAAAGTTATCTCCATCTAATCCATAAACGTAGTGTTTTCTAGCGTATACCGTTTCTTCAATATCACATCCTACAGTTAAATTATTCTCATGAACATAATGTGGTGCGAGTGATAATATATTTCGTATCGATGGTAGATTTTTTCAATTTTGGAGATAAGTTAAGTATTTGTTCTTGTTCCTCCAAAGCAGTATCGTTTGGATGTCCGAAGTCATGTAGGAGTTTTGAATGATCATGTATTAATCCCCTATAAAATGGCTCACCCATTACTGTTATTCCCCAGTGGTTGAGTCATTTAGATATCATAGTGGTTCCAACGTATTCGATATCAGTCAAAATTATTTTTACAGATAAACTTCTTATTCTAAAAATCTGGCATTTAAAAAGATCTTCCCACAAAAAAAATGGAGCGGAAGACGAGATTCGAACTCGCGACCTTCTCCTTGGCAAGGAGATGCTCTACCACTGAGCCACTTCCGCTAAATATCATAAGGTAACCTAATCGAAAAAAGGTGCCGAGGGGCAGAATCGAACTGCCGACACCAGCATTTTCAGTGCTGTGCTCTACCTACTGAGCTACCTCGGCTTGAAGTAAACCGAACTAACATCATATTCGTGACTATTTATGTATGTCAAGAAAAAAACATTTTTACAATTGTCACATTAATGTATAATAATCAAAATAAGTACATAAAGGGGTTCACTAGATGCTTGACTACGATTTAATCGTAATAGGGTCTGGACCAGGGGGATATGTTGCGGCCATTCGCGCAACTCAACTCGGCTTAAAAACTGCTATTGTGGAATCCGATGAGGTCGGAGGAGTTTGCCTGAATTGGGGATGTATTCCCAGTAAATCTCTGCTTAAAAACGCCGAGGTCGTTAATATTGTCAAGGATGCCGCAAAATATGGGATAGAATTTGACAATCTGAAAATCGACTACTCTAAGGCCGTATCCCGTAGCCGAAATGTTGTATCTAAACTGACTCAAGGAGTTAAGTTTTTATTGAAAAAAAATGGGGTAGACAATATAAAAGGTCATGCAAGGTTTGTTGATACAACCACGGTTCAAATTAAAGAATCAAACAAAAGCATAACAGCTACTAACATCATAATTGCAACAGGTGCAAAACAAAAACAATTACTGGGAATAAATATAGATCATAAAAATATTATAACAAGCCGAGATGCGCTCGAATTAAACAAAATACCGGATAGCATAGCCATAATAGGAGGGGGGGCAACCGGAGTAGAGTTTGCGCATATATATGAATCATACGGATCAAAAGTCACGATAATTGAATTACTAGACCGACTACTACCTCAAGAGGACGAAGAAATAAGCAATATTTTAGAAAAATCATACTTATCAAGAAATATTAATATATTAACAAAATCGAGTGTAATTAACGTAGTCTCTTTAGAAAATAGTGCCTCAATACAAATTATCCACAATAATGAAAATGAAACGATCGAATATGACAAAGTATTAGTTGCAATTGGGGCAGAAGGCAACACATCAGACTTAAAATTAGAGTCAATAGGAATTCAAACTGAAAACTCTTTCATTACAACAAATGAGGATATGTCAACAAATATTCCCAACGTATACGCAATTGGAGATGTGACTGGAAAAATGCTGCTCGCGCATGTAGCATCCGCTCAGGGTACACTCGCCGCAGAAAAAATCGCAGGATTAGCAGTTAAAAGCTTAAACTATGATTCTATTCCGAAAGCTGTGTATTGCCAACCACAAATAGCCAGCTTTGGTATGACTGAACAAGAAGCATTGATGTCAAATAAATCAATAAAAGTTGGCAAGTTTCCTATTACCGCAAGCGGAAAGGCACTGGCAATTGGAGAAAGTGAAGGCATAGTAAAATTAATTGTAGATGAGTCTTTGGGAGAGTTATTAGGAGCCCATCTAATTGGGCCAGAAGTAACGGAATTATTATCCGAACTTTCAATTACAAAATTACTAGAGGGCACGGTAAATGAGTTGGGGGAATTAATTCATCCGCATCCAACTATATCAGAAGCATTGAAAGAAGCTGCCCTAGATGTAAACGGAACAGCTATACACATATTAAAGGCGTAGTTAACACATTGACTTCAGCAATAAATCTAGGAAAAAAACAAGCGATACAATTATATGAACGCATGTTATTTATCCGTAAATTCGAAGAGGAAACGGAAAGATTATATAGACGCGGAAAAATCAGTGGGTTTCTACATACTTACATTGGAGAAGAAGCAATTGCAGTGGGAGCTATACCTCTTCTCAGAAGTGATGATTACGTTATTGGTCATTATAGAGATCATGGCCATGCGTTAGCAAGAGGACTAGATCCCAAAATAGCAATGGCTGAGTTATGCGGAAAATCTACAGGATTTAGTGGTGGTAAAGGTGGTTCAATGCACCTTTTTGACGCAGACAAGCATTTCATGGGAGGACATGCAATAGTAGGAGGACAGCTACCTTTAGCCGTTGGTATTGCTTTAGGAATAAAACTAAAAAAACTTGATAGTGTTGTGATGTGTTTCTTTGGTGACGGAGCAGTAAACGAAGGAGAATTCCACGAATCTATGAATCTTGCTTCATTATGGAAACTCCCTATTATTTTCATGTTAGAAAATAATTTGTACGGTATGGGCACTCAAGTCAATCGTTCCCGAGCTGGTGGATCTGATATATATAAAGCAGCAGAACCATATTTAATCCCTGCCGTACAAATAGACGGCATGAATGTCTTAGAAGTTAGAGAAACAGTTTCTGAGGGCATTAACCGGGTTAGAAGCGAACAAACCCCGATTTTCATTGAGTCAATGGCATATAGATTTCACGGTCACTCAGTTGCAGACCCCTCTAATTACCGAGAAGCCTCAGAGGTGAATGAAAATATGAATAGAGACCCAATATTAATTTTTAAGAATCTATTAATATCTGAAAATTTAATAAATGATGAAGAATTAGAAAGAATAGAATCAATTATTAATGATGAAATAAATGAAATAAAAGAATTTGCAGAAAACAGCCCTGAACCAACATCAGAAGATCTTTTTACTCATATATATGCATCTCCGGAGAATACAGAATGACTGAAATGATATTGCGAGATGCGATGACAAAAGCACTAAAAGAAGCTCTTGACGAAGATGATAGAGTATTCCTAATGGGAGAAGATATTGGATCATACGGTGGCGCTTATGCCGTCACAAAAAACTTGTTATCAGAGTACGGAGAAGAAAGAATAAGAGATACTCCCATATCTGAATCTGTCTTCGTTGGTGCAGGTACGGGTTCTGCCATGATAGGATTAAGACCCATAATCGAAATAATGACAATAAATTTCTCATTGGTGGCTATTGATCAAATCGTCAATCATGCCGCTAAGCTAAGTTACATGTCAAACGGACAATTTAGCGTTCCCATGATTATAAGGACTGTTACAGGCGGTGGAGGACAATTGGCAGCGACACATTCCCAAAGTTTCGAAAACTGGTATGCATCAGTTCCCGGACTACGAGTAGTAGTCCCATCAAATCCGTATGACGCATTAGGTTTATTTAGAACATGCAGAAAAGACAATAATCCCATTATATTTGCTGAGCATGCAATGCTATATCGAGAAAAAGGCGAGGTTCCCGAAGAATACTATGAAATACCTCTTGGCAAAGCACGAATAGTCAAGCCAGGCAAGGATTTGACCTTAATAGCATATTCAGGAATGGTTCGAGTTGCAGAAGAAGCGGCAAATATACTTGACTCCTATCACGTTTCAACTGAAATCATAGACTTAAGAACCTTGTCTCCATTAGATTTAGATACAATTATTACCTCCGTCAAAAAAACAAATCGGGCGGTTGTGATAGAAGAAACATGGAAAACCGGTGGGTTTTCTGGAACTATTGCTAGTGATATTCAAGAGGCAGCATTTGATGATTTGGACGGCCCAGTACTAAGAATAAATGCGCCAGATGTATCAGCACCATATGCTCGAAATATTGAACAGTTGATGATACCCAATGCATCTTGGGTTGTAGATAAAGTAAAATACAACTTCGGAATTTAATCTGAGGAGAACCAAATGGCAATTGAATTAAAAATGCCCCAAATGGGCTATGACATGACAGAAGGAACGTTAGTCAAATGGTTAAAAGAGGTAGGGGAAAGCGTTAAGAAAAATGAACCAATTGCTGAAATAGAAACCGACAAAGCAGTTGTAGAATTTGAAACTGAATCAGATGGAATACTATTAAAAATAATTGCGAGAGAGGGATCAATAATTCCTGTAGGGCACACTATTGCTATTGTTGGAAATCTTGGAGAATCGATAGATAGTAATCAATATAATGACCAAAATACAACAAGAAAAAATGAGCCGAATGATATTCCAAGTGAATCACTGTTACCCGAACCAAACGACGACGAATCAAACCTTGACGAAGTCGCTAATAGAACAACAAATCCAAAACGCATAGTTGCAACTCCAATTGCAAGGCGATTAGCAGACGAACTCGGAATTTCTTTATCCACAATTACGGGAACAGGCCCAAATGGCAGAATCACAAAAACTGACATAAATTCATTGAGGGAAAGCTCAAGTGAGGCTGAATTAATTCAAATTAATGATAATGATAATTCTAAAAACAATGAACACTCACAATTACAAAGTACCAACAATATTGGTTATGAGAAACAACCGTTAACACGAATGAGGCAGCAAATCGCTAGAGTAACAACAAAAAGCAAAACAGAAAAACCTCATTTTTATGTATCCGCCGAAATCGACATGACAAATACTATGGAATTACGGAAGGAAATTAATGAACATCTTTCTTCTAAAGGAACAAAAATAACAGTCAATGACTTAATTATTAAAGCTTCCATTGAAGCATTAAAAAAGCATCCGAAGTTTAATGCTTACTACGATAATGACGGAATTAAATACAACAAAGACATTAACATTGCGGTGGCAATAGCCAATGAAGAAGGATTAATAGTTCCCGCCATACTCAACTGTGGGAGCAAATCACTAAGCCAAATATCTTTAATGGTTAAAGACTTAGCTCAACGAGCATCAAGTGGAACATTAAGTCCACAAGAATATACTGGCGGTACATTTGCAATAAGTAATTTGGGCATGTTTGACGTTACCAGTTTTGTGGCTATCATTCATCCTCCACAAAGTGCAGTCTTAGCAGTAGGAACTGTTATCAAAAAACCCGTGGTAAGGAATAATGAAATTCAGATAGGGCAAACCATGATAGCAACAATTTCAGCTGACCATCGAATAGTCGATGGTGCTGAAGGAGCTCAATTTCTAGTAGCGATAAAATCCTTGCTAGAAAACCCAATGGGAATGGTAATTTAAATAACTATCTCATATTTATATCATTCTATATTACTTGTAACTGACTACTAAGATAATTAAAGGCAAATATCATGAATATTCAAGGTTATGGTCATGTATTCTCTAGGAACCCATTAAATAGAGGAGAAACTGAACGCCGAAATGAATCTCTAATTACAGAAATGGCTGATAATTCATCTAGTTTATATTTAATCATAAAAGATTTAAATTTATTAGTTGATATTAATCACTCATCGTTAGTTTGGCTAAAAAAAGAAGAATTAGATAAACTCAACATACAGTCTCATCCAATTTTTTTGGGTATCAAAAATGATATATATCACTTCGCTATATCAGTGACTGATGTTGAAATACACAACTATTTAAATATGGGAAATACATCTTATAAATTTGTTGATATTAGGACGTGTGGAGAAAATCTAAGCGCAGAAGACGCTGGAATCTCCGCACAAGCACGAATACAAATTCTGTGGCACCTAAAACATATGTATTGTGGAGTATGCGGAGGTAAAACAATAATTAAAAGAGGAGGTCAATCACGGCACTGTATTGATTGCCAAACAGACCATTTTCCTAGAACGGATCCAGTAATCATTGTAGTCGTCCATAATGGTGACAAATGTCTTTTGGGCCAATCTCAAGGAAGACTCCGTAGCACTAATACTTACTCTGCATTAGCGGGGTTTGTAGATCAAGGAGAGTCTATTGAAGAAGCAGTATCTCGTGAAGTTATGGAAGAAGCTGGAATCAAAATAAAAAATGTCACATATCACTCATCTCAACCGTGGCCATTACCATATTCTATTATGATAGGTTGCCATGCTGAAGCTATAACTACTAAAATAAAGATGGATCATGAAGAAATGACTGACGTTAAATGGTTCACAAGAAATGAAGTGTTAAGGGCTCTTGAAGGTCAAAATGACTCCTTAAAAGTTCCAATGAAAATTGCTATCGCTCACCATCTAATAAAAGAGTGGGCCTTAAACAACATCTAATTTTCTGTTATTTAACCATAAAACATAAACTATTAATTTTAGGCCAATTCAATTACCGAATGTCAATGAATACCTAATATCTAAAATATTAGAACCTTATAATTCAGTAAGAAACATTTTTTTTAGATCCTGAATAATGTTTTGGTCTTCAATCAATGCATTTCTATCTTTCATGAATGGGTTGATTGAAGTGATAGACACACAATTTCTATTAATAGCATCCACGTCGCTTCCATTAAGAGGTTGTTCTTTCGCAACATTGGTATGACGTAACCAATAATTCGTACGACGTCCATTTTGAATCGCTTGAACTGATTCCAAATAAGCCTTACTAGCTAATGTTGTTGTTTCAATTCCTTCTATCTGATCCATTTCACATGGGGGGCAATTAATGTTTAAAAGCATTTTATGATCCCACTGATTATTTAGTATTTTTTCTGCGATTGAGGCTCCTATTTTCGCGCTAGGGAAATTAATGACTCCTTTTGCATCATATTTAACCGATACGGCCATTGAATTAATATTTCTGAAATACCCATGGAGTGCGGCTCCAAATGTACCTGAATTCAAAATATCAAGACCTAAATTAGCTCCTTGATTAATACCAGAAACAACTAAATCAATCGGAGATTTTATAAGCAATTCATTAGCCATGATCACACAATCAGCTGGTGTCCCGTCTACTGTATATACGTCTTCTATTTTGGTAATTTTGGGCGCAACTTTTTCAACTGTGAGAGGTTTTAGTAGAGACATTGAAGCGCCAGTTCCACTTTGATCTCTATCCGGTACCACAATAGTAACCTTACCTATGTTTTTCAGGGTTTCCGCAATAGCCCATAATCCTTCAGAATTAATACCATCGTCATTCGTTAATAGAATTTCCATAGAGTGTTATCACCTTATTATTTTAATATTAACATGCAAAACTACGTTGATAACGAGCCAGATTTATGGATAAATAGGCTCAACTTAAACTAACATTATCTATCAATCGAACTGATCCAATGTTAACAGCTACGATAATTAAACTGTTAACATCAGGAATATTCATTGTCGCAAAAGTCTCTCGATTAACAATGCTCACATATTCAATATTTATATCTATCGGCAATGATTTCGAGATAAAATTAATCAAATCACATGATTTCATGTTTTTTGAATGATATAGTTTTTTTGCTCTAAATAAAATCAAATTTATGTGGTTAGCAGATTTTTTTTGCAACTCAGATAAATAAATATTCCTACTGCTTAATGCCATTCCAAATTGATCTCTAGCCGTAGGAACTATTATTATTTCCGAGCCAAGATTTAAATCATCATTCAATTTTTTTATAACGGCACATTGTTGTGCATCTTTTTGTCCAAAATAAGCGCGATTCGGTCTAAAAATGGATAAAAGTTTTGTAACTATAGTGGAAACGCCTCTAAAATGTTCCGGTCTGTACAAACCTTCATATTTTTTACTCAAATCTCCAATATCCACAAAAGTCGAAAAGCCTAAAGGATAAATTTCTCTAACTTTTGGAGCAAAAAGAATATCTATTCCTTCGTTTTCCAGTAAAACCATATCCTGATCTATATCGCGAGGATATTGATCAAAATCTTCATTTCTGCCAAATTGGCTTGGGTTGACAAACAGAGTAACAATCGATGTGGTGTTTTCAATTTTTGATGCTCGCACAAGATTTAAATGCCCTTTATGGATTGATCCCATTGTAGGTATCAATCCAACAGAACCATCAATACAAGATAATTCTTTTCTACATTGTTCAATCGTTTCGAAAGTTTTCAAAAACAGAAACCACCTATAATGATTCCGGAAATTTTATAGTTTCATCATTAGAGAAACTCATTTCATCAGATGCGAACTCCTTAATTTTAACGTCTTCAATATAATCTCTAACAGCTTTATTTATAAATTGAGCTAAATCAACATATTTTTTCGCATGCTTTGGTGTGAAATTCGGATTCAATCCTAGTAAATCATGAAAAACCTGCACTTGGCCATCACAATATACTCCTGCACCGATTCCAATAGTAGGTATAGTAAGTTTTTTAGTAATAATTTCAGCCAATTGTTTTGGTATCAATTCCAAAACAATTGCATAAGCTCCTGCTTCTTGAATAGCAAGTGCGTCATTAATAAGTGAATTTGCATCATTTGCATTTTTACCTTGCACTTTAATACCTAATTGATAGACCGATTGAGGGGTAAACCCAATATGCCCCATAACTGGTATACCGGATCGAACAATTCGACTCATAGTTGTCGATATTTCACTCCCTCCCTCCAATTTGACCGATTGACAACCTCCATATTTAAGTAATGATCCTGCATTTCTTACAGCTTCATCGCCATTAATTTGATACGTTAGAAAAGGCATGTCTCCCACGATATGTGCCGATGTTGTCCCCCTAACCACCATTTTAATATGAGAAAGCATATCTTCTAAAGTAACCGGAATTGTTGTAGCATGCCCCATAACAACCTGTCCAAGGCTATCCCCTACCAAGATCAACGGAATACCCGCATTTTCAACTAAATATGCTGACGAATAATCATACGCGGTAATCATAGGTATCGGTTCCCCTATATTTTTCATCTGTTGAAACTTATGGATACTTACTCTCATATTATTCACATTTACCTCGAATTGAAATGCGACAATGAACATAAATACAAAACAAACAAATTTAAGCTCACCATCACACGGATTGGCTGCACGATTTAATTCTACCAGTGATGTCAACTCCAAATGAATTTATATCAAAATAGTTGCCTGTCAGTCTTGAGTAACGACATGGTTTACTGCTAAAATAGATTGGTGAATTACATTGATTTTAGCAACCTTTCAGTCCCCATAATTACTAACCACTTAATTAAGTGGTTAGTAATTAAATTTCTTCTATTTAGAAACACTCTAATAATACTAGTGTTTGACATTGCTGCGAAAATCTTAAAAAACGAATTAATAACTAGAACACATCGGAATTACCGATTTTGTGACGCGAAAGCATCATAACTTAACATCATATGTTCACAGGGAGAAATATCGATGGCTAAAACACAAGAAATACTAGAAGGATATTCTGCAAGCGACATTCAAGTTCTTGAAGGGATGGAAGCTGTAAGAAAGCGTCCGGGAATGTACATTGGCAGCACTGACCAACGTGGGCTTCATCACTTAATCTATGAAGTTGTAGATAATAGTGTAGATGAATTCATGGCTGGATATTGTAAATCCATAAACATTACTATTCAAAAAAACGGATCAGTAAAAGTTGAAGATGATGGTAGGGGTATACCAATAGACAAACATCCCATAACTGGTGTATCAGCATTAGAAACGGTAATGACTACTTTACATGCTGGAGGAAAATTCGGAGGGAAAGCATATGCGGTTTCCGGTGGACTTCATGGAGTAGGAGCATCCGTAGTAAATGCTCTATCTACTATAGTGAATGCCCAAATATTACGAAATGGAAAAATATATGAACAAGAATATTCAAAAGGAATCACACAGACAGAAGTTTCAGTTTCAGATGCTCCAGATGAAAATATATTAAAATCCGGTACCACAATATCATTTTTGCCAGACACTGGAATTTTTGGAGAATTAATCTACGATTATAATATTCTCTCCAATAGATTTAGAGAAATGGCATATCTTAACAAGGGTCTACAAATAACATTTAGAAGCGAATGGCATGCAAATCGGTGGCCTAACAATGAACTTACTTTTTATTTTGATGGAGGGATTTCAAGTTTTGTGCGAGGTCTAAATCAAAAAAGATCTGTAATACATGAAAACCCAATTTATGTTGAAAAAGATTACGAAGAAACACACGTAGAGGTAGCTTTACAATATAACGAAACATTTAGCGAATTCGTATATGCATTTGCTAATTGTATAAATACGGAGGATGGGGGAACACATGTAACTGGGTTCAGGTCAGCTCTCACACGCGCTATTAACGACTACGCTAAAAAAGAAAAATTCCTGAAAGAAAGCGAACCTAATTTAGCCGGCGAAGATACTCGAGAAGGTTTGACCGCTGTGATCAGCGTAAAACTTACTGACCCTCAATTTGAAGGACAAACCAAAAACAAATTAGGCAATCCTGAAGTGCGTACTCAAGTTGAAACAGTATTAGGCGATGCTCTAAAAACATTCCTGGAAGATAACCCAAAAGAAGCAAAAATAATTATTGAAAAATGCATGACGTCGCAAAGAGCGAGAGAAGCCGCTCGTAAAGCTCGAGATCTTATCATAAGAAAGAATGCTATGGACGGAGGCGGACTGCCCGGCAAATTAGCTGATTGTTCTGAAAAAAATCCGGAGTTTTGCGAAGTCTACCTTGTTGAAGGAGATTCGGCAGGTGGAACAGCCAAAATGGGAAGAGACAGGAAGTTTCAAGCCATCTTACCTCTATGGGGGAAAATATTAAATGTTGAAAAATCTCGACCAGATAAAATGATCCAACATGATGCTATAAGATCAATGATTACAGCATTAGGTGCCGGGTTAGGAGATGACTTTGATCTAACAAAATTAAGATATCATCGAGTAATTATTATGTGTGATGCAGATGTTGACGGCTCACATATCAGAACTTTACTTCTTACTTTCTTTTTTAGATATATGCCTAAATTGATAGAAAACGGACATTTATATATTGCTCAACCTCCCTTATATAAGATAGGTTCTGGTAAACAAGAACAGTACGTTTATACAGATTCTCAACGAGATGAAGTGCTTAAACAAATACAAGGTAAGCGCAGTGTTAACATACAAAGATATAAAGGGTTAGGGGAAATGAATGCCGAACAATTGTGGCAAACAACAATGAATCCCGATAAAAGAACTTTATTACAAGTAGCAATCAGTGATGCACTTATTGCTGAAGATACTTTCTCTACTTTGATGGGTGAAAATGTGGAACCAAGGAGAAATTTCATTCAAACACATGCATTAGAAGTAACAAACTTAGACGTTTAAACAACGTAGGTAATAAATTTATTTGCCCAAAACATTATTAATAAATCAAAACAGCTATTCAAAAAATTAAAAACAGATGGGAATAACCCAATATATCAATTAATGGCTTGGTAAAATCGTCACTTTAATCCCACATAGCTGTAGAAAAATATCTTTCACCTATATCGTTGAATATTGTAACAATATGTCCGGTTTTCAACTTTTCTGCTAATATCTTTGCACCTAAAAGATATGCACCACAAGATTGACCCACAAATACTCCTTTAGTAGCAAGAGTTTTAGAAATCTCATAAGCTTCAATAACGTCGATTTTTAACATCATATCAACTACGGTATTATCATACGTGTCCGGGATTATGTGGCCTTCGCCCAACGGTTTCAACCCTTCAACGCCTGGCCATTCTTCAAATTCTATGCAAATAATTTGAATACTCGGGTTAATTTCTTTCAAGCGTTTTCCAATCCCACTAATTGTTCCTCCTGTTCCTACTCCTCCCACAAAATGAGTCATATAAGGTGCTTGTTCTATTATTTCTAGTCCTGTAGTTTCATAATGGGCAAGTGGATTATTAATATTTGTATATTGATCGCAATAAAAATATTTATCAGGATCGGAATCATATCGTCTTTTAACTTCATATAACGCTTCATCGTATCCTAATTGAGCATCAGTAAATACCAAATTGGCACCATGAGCATATAATCTTTTTTTTCTCTCTTCACTAGCGTTTTCAGGCATAACCAATTCAACCTTATACCCTAAAATAGCTCCAATCATTGCATAGGCTATTCCTGCATTACCTGATGTTGCATCTAGTATGATTTTATCTGGAGTTAATTTTCCCGAAATAACAGCATCAGCAAGCATACGTAAGACCGGTCTGTCTTTAATAGAACCGCCGGGATTTAATTGCTCATATTTTGCATAAATTGAAGCTTCTCCAATATCCCATGGCATATCTAATTTCACTAAAGGAGTATTTCCTATTGCATTAAGAGCAGGAAATTGATCAATAAAATCTTGAATATTTTTTGCGTAAGGCAAATCTCACCCTATTGGTATTATTAAAACATGAAGTGCATATAATATTTGAGTATATATACTAAGAATTAAATCGTCTATATTGATCTATACTTTATGTTTGTACTAAATTATCTCATGTACTCTATATTAATATTTTTGAGCAATAATAAAAACCATGAATAAAAAACAAGCTATATACAGATCGCAAATTCTTGTGAAGCTAATCACAAAACATAATCACTTATATTTTGTTTTAGATGAACCACAAATCAGTGATGGTCAGTTTGATCAATTAATGAACGAATTAAAAAGTTTAGAGTCTTCTTATCCGAAAATTGTAGAATCTTCATCCCCGACTCAACGTATAGGAGCTGCCTCTTTAGATAAATTCTCTCAAGTTGACCATGAAATACCTATGTTGAGCCTAGGGAATGTATTTAACGAACATGAATTTACCTCTTGGTACAAAAAAACTATTCAAAATTTACTTACTAGTGACAATAATCTTATGTGCGAATTAAAATACGATGGTTTAGCAGTATCTCTTTTGTATGAAAATGGTATTTTTGTGAAAGGAGCAACTCGAGGAGATGGTGCACGAGGTGAAAATGTAACATTGAATTTAAAAACTATCAAAAGCATTCCTCTAACTTTATTAAATGAGGCTCCATCCATTTTAGAAGTGAGAGGTGAGGTATTTATTTCAAAATCTGGTTTCCTTGAACTAAACCAAAAAAGAGAATTAAAAGGTATACCCACATATGCTAACCCTAGAAACACTGCGGCTGGGTCAATAAGACAACTGAATTCAAAAATTACGGCAAGCAGGCCATTAGACATATTTATCTACGGCACTGGAAAAACAAATGCTACCTCTTTACCTTTCACGCACTTTGATAGACTTGAATATCTAAAAACCTTAGGATTCAAAATAAATCCCAACAATTTTATTGCGGCTGATATTACCTCTGCTATCGATTATTATAAAAAGTGGCTAACTGAGAAACAATCATTAGATTATGACTGTGACGGAATAGTTTTTAAAATAAATAGTATCGCGCAACAAGCACAATTAGGGCATGTAAGCAGAGAACCCAAATGGGCCATTGCATTTAAATTTCCCTCAGAACAAGCTGTAACCAAATTATTGAATATTGATATAAATGTAGGAAGAAGTGGCAAAATCAATCCGTTTGCCATACTGGAACCCGTATCAATAGGCGGTGTGACAATAAAACAAGCAACATTACATAACGACGACTACATTAAGTCAAAAGATCTACAAATAGGAGACTGGGTATTAATTGAGCGGGCAGGAGAAGTAATTCCACAGGTAATACAAAGCTATCCAAACAGGAGAACAGGTACAGAAACACAATTTCATATGCCTTCATACTGTCCCAGTTGTCATAAAAAAATAAAAAAATCTCCGAATGAATCGGCTTTATATTGTATAAACAATAATTGCCCCGCGCAAAAACAAAGAGCAATTGAATATTTTGTCAGTAAGCCCGCTATGAATATTGATGGAATGGGGGCTAAAATTACGGCTTCTTTGATAGATAATGGATTGCTCAATGATGTTGCAGATATCTATTTTTTAAAAAAGGACCAATTGAAAACCCTTGAAAAGTTTGGTGATAAACGTACTGACAAACTACTGAATGCAATTATCAACAGCAAAGAACAGCCTTTCTATCGTGTGATTACAAGTTTAGGTATCCCTAATGTAGGATCAGAAGTAGCAGAAATACTGTCAAGTCACATTAAAAATATAGACGCACTATTATATAAAGAATACGAAGAAATCATTAAAATACCATCGATTGGTCCAAAAATTGCCGCAAATATTAAAAAGTACTTTGCTGACAATAAAAACATATTGATTATCGAAAAGTTAAAAATAGCTGGACTCAATATGGAATCAATCAAACCTGACAATGAAACAAATTTATTTTTAAAAGACATGCATTTTGTAATAACCGGTAAGTTGTTAACTTACAGTAGAGATGAAGCTGAAAATCTTATAAAACAATACGGAGGTTCACATAACAGTAGTATTTCCAATAAAACCAACTTTCTAATCGCCGGTGAAAATGGAGGTTCGAAATTAACCATAGCTAACAATCTTAACATTCCAATAATTTCTGAGGAGAAATTTAAAATCATGTTGGCAACGGAAAATTCTTAATATGTAACTATTTCCAATAAGGAAAAACTTCGTCCAAAAACAATTCCAATTGCTTATGCTGATCGAATGATGCAAAACGAACAATTATAGTGTTAGCGCCCATATCAACATATTTACTCATCTGCTGAGTGACCAATTGAGCAGATCCCCAAGGACCCCATCTTTCTTGCCAAATATTTATACCATAATAACGTTTTAAAAAATCATCGGATTCTTTTATTAGAGATTCTGTGCTTGAACCTATATTCACAGTCATATAAAAAGTTTTTTCTAGATCATCATAGTTAATCAATGAATTACTGGCATGGTGAGATATTTGATCAAGAGATTTTTTCAACTCACTAGGAGAATCAGATATTGAAATTGATCCATCTCCTAATAACACTCTTTCATATTGGCGAGACAAGTTAGATCTGCCGTGAGCCGCTACTAAAACAGGTACTCCATTTGCTTGCGGAGATACTGGTTTTAAAGATACGTTGTTCACATTGAAGTGTTCACCTTCGAAAGTGACAGTTTCACCTCGCGTCAATGGTTTGAATATTTTTAGCAATTCTTCAAATCTTGTTGCTCTTTTAATTGGATTAATCCCTAGATTTTCCCATTCCGATCTTTGTTCTTCATTAAATGCTCCTCCAACACCCATACCAAGTACCAATCTACCTCCAGATATAAAATCCACAGTAGTAGCTGTATGGGCCAGTTGAACTGGATGCCTAAGTGAAGCTAACAACACTGCTGTTCCTAGTCTTACTTTTGACGTCGTAGTAGCGAGAGCTGCCAAAGTAGTCAATGGTTCTAATCTCGGTTTTGCTGTTAAACTATCTCCAACCCATACAGAATCAATACCTGCGCGCTCTGCATTCTGGGCCATGTCAATTATTTGCCCCATATCTGTTGGTTGCTCTGATTGCATAAGTAACCCTCGGGTAGGTAAAAGTATGCCAATTTTCACTTTTTTATTCATCGTCATAATTATGATTCATTTTAATTGTGTTCCCAATCTATCTGTAAAGCCTGGTTCATTTATATTACACTCAAAAAAATCATTTTTAGTATCAATATCAATAGACAGGCCCTTTAATTTTAACGTCGTATAGAAAATACCGATTGAATCCATAAAATCACAATGTTTTTGAAAACTGTTTTCGCCCAATAAAGACCTAAGGTGCGTTCTCAGCGGAAAAAGTAAACAATTAGTTCCGCCGTCTCCACCCGAAGGAACTATCACCACGTTTTTCCCATCATTTGATGCATCAATAACAGCATTTATATCATTTGGTTCAACAAATGGTACATCGCCAGGTACATATATCGCACATAATCTACGTTTTTCTATCATTCTAATCGCTAACAACAAATCAGTATTTAAGTTATTATTAAAATCCATCCACCCTATTTCCAATTCATCACAAATTTTCTTTATAGCCTGATCACCGCCGACAACATGGACTTCATCAGCATTCGATTCTATAGATGCTTGAATAACACGTCTCAATAAACTTACAACTAAAATATTACATGATTTAACATCTAAATATTTTTTCAATCGAGATTTCGATTGAACAATCGGTTTCATTGGTATTAATATAGCAAATTTACTCATTAAAATTACACACTGCTAATAAATATTCTGCTAATTTTACTTTTTGCTCATTAGTCTGCATAACTATGTCAGTTTCGAATACTTTAATTCCCAGTGTTTCTATTTTATTTTTCAGTGAATGGTCAATTTCATCAATAACAAAATAATCACATATACCAACAAATTGTTTGGCAACTCCATAAGCAGACACTTCTTCTCCTAACTCATACAATATTTTAGCTGCCGGCCCTTTCAAAGCTGATCCATTAACTATAGGGCTAACAGCTATGCGTAGACCTTTGAAATCTCTTATCGCCTGAGTAACACCCGAAATTTCCAAAATTGGAGCAATACTAAGGAATGGATTTGAAGGACAATAAATAATAATATTATTATTCTCCAATGCTCGACGAAACTCATTTGAAGGCACGGATTCTTTTGCGCCTTTATAAATTATAGAATTCACTTTAGGTTGGCATTGATTTTTCACAAAATATTCTTGGAATGTCATTATGCCAGCATCCGTATCAATAATGGTTCGGACTTTACAATCTGTCATAGGAATAATTTGATGTAATAATCCCAATGATTTAGACAATAAACTTGTAATTTCAGAAAGTGTGAATTTATTCTTTATCAAATATGTTCTATATATATGAGTAGCAAAATCCAAATCTCCCAATTTAAACCAAGTATCAATACCATATTGATTCAACGCATCTAGCGTACGAAATGTTTCATCTTTTATACCCCAACCGGTTACTTCATTGGATTTTCCTGACAAGGTATACATCATCGTATCTAAATCGGGTGAGACATGAAGCCCATGAATTTCTTCATCATCTCCCGTATTAACAACAATATCGAGATTATCAGGGTTCAAGATTTCAGTTAATCCGTAAACTAATTTTGCACCTCCAACACCTCCGGCAAAAGCTATAATTCTATCCAAAACTGTTCTCCTATATATTTATTTCCTAGGGTATTGCATAGGATTATCAAATATCACGTTAACTTACCATGCTAAAATCCTATAAACAATATTAATCTCCATCATAGGTAGCACAATTCATATTTCAGAAATATCGCTAATTAATTTTAGAAATTATAAAAATTTAAGTTTGAATTTGCCTACCGGAACTATTTTAATTAATGGCGATAATGGTCACGGTAAAAGTAATTTACTTGAAGCAATGTATATGATGGCTATAGGAAAATCTACACGAGCCTCAAATGAAAGAGACTTAATTACCAAAGGAATTGTGACTGATATCAGCTATTCCAAAATAAGTTGCGAAATAAGCGAATTAAACGAACGAATAAAACTGGCAATTCACTATGAATGCATTCCTGCTGAAAACATGGATGGATTTACAGTCAAAAAATATGTCCGAGTTAATGAATCTCCCAAACGAATCTCAGATCTGATAGGTAACTTAAACGCAATTTTATTTACGGTTGAAGAATTAGATTTGGTTTTCGGTATACCATCATATCGTAGACGATACATAGATATTTTACTTTCTCAAATAGACAAAGAATATTTGAAGTCATTATTACATTACCAAAAGTGCCATATTCAAAGAAATAGCCTATTAAAGTCTATAAGAGATGGATCTTCAGTAATTTCAGAATTAGATTTTTGGGATCAACAATTGTCTATTGATGGTAGTTTAATAATGAATAAAAGAATTGAGATATTAAACGACCTATCAATAAGATCTAAACCTATCCATCGTTTAATTAGTGATATGAATGAAGATATTTCTTGTCAATACAAAAGTAACATTGACATCAGCCAGTCCATCAATATTGAAACATTGCATAAATTACTGTTAGAAACTTTAAAAATAAACCGCAATAAAGATATTGCACAAGGAATGACATCCATAGGACCACACCGTGATGACATAACCATTATTATTAACAACAAAGATGCTAGTAGATTTGCTTCACGTGGACAAGCAAGAACTGCAATATTTTCGTTAAAATATGCAGAAGCTCAATTCTTAAAAATTGAGCGTGGAAAGGAACCTGTATTATTGTTAGATGACGTTTTATCAGAACTTGATCCTAAAAGACAAGAAAAGATATTACAATTAACTTCAAATTACGAACAATCTATTATCACAACAGCTGAAAAAGGATCTATTTCTAATATGATATTAGCTAACACTCATTTATTAAAAGTACATGATGGATTAATACAAACACATGATTAATTATATTTTTTATAAAAAACCCATTACATTTGCAATATTAGCGCATGTTTCAACAATGATTATGGCCGTAATGCTATTTTTTATGCCTATAATTAAAGAATCGACAATTATCACTAATGTCGAAGGATTCGAACAAATAATAATAACCAACAAAACCATATTTGAATCCGAAGAGTCCGGTTCTATATTAACTCTATTATTCCCATGGATAATAACAGGTGTTTCTCTTTTTTCATTACTGATGAGTAATACATCAAACTATAATAAAACTATTAAATGGAGATGGAGATCTTACACTTGGGCAACAGGGCTAATAATGATAGTATTTCTCCTACTATCATGGAAATCTGGGATAGGAATATTTTATTTACCGACCACCATATTAATTATCATATCGGGTATATTGCGCGAATAGTGTTCTCAAAACACTTTTACGTATCTTAAGAACACTATTTTATTTTAAATACATCGAATTTATGCAGGTTCAAACATAGGTAAAGCAATCTCTCCTTCCCCTTGATCCTGCCAAGAAAGTTTTACTTTCATTCCGATTTCTAAATCATTAACAGGATCATCAACATTAATGATATTTGTCATAATTCTAAATCCCTCATCAAGATCTACATATGCTATTGCATAAGCTCCTAAATCTTTAAATGCTGGGTGACGACTTTGCATTACAACGCTATAGGTGTAAAGAATACCATCGCCTTTAGATTCATTCCAAGAGTTTTCCAAACTTCCGCAGGAAGGACAATGCGCGCGTGGATAAAATATAATTTTATGGCACGAATCGCAAGTTTGATAAATCAATTTTTTCTCTTTTGTAGCTTCCCAAAAAGGTTGTGAATCAGGTTCCGGAAATCTTGGTTGTGGTCTTAATGTCATAATCGGTTCTCCTTATAACTTAATCAGCTGCTAATATAGTCGGTGATGTGGCATGTCTAGACCCCAATGATCCACCATTGCCAACTGCCACTGCTAGTTTTGGATTGGCAACTTGAGAAGTAGATTCTCCTCTCATTTGACGAGTGGCCTCTAATAAACAAAATATACCTCTTTCACCTGGATGATTAGAAGAAAGTCCTCCTCCATCAGTATTCAAAGCAGGACCACCAGTTTGATCAAATTTTAATATTCCGCTACTTACGTAGTCTCCGCCTTCACCTTTTTTACAAAACCCTAAGTCTTCTATCATCAACATAACTGTAATAGAAAAAGAATCATAAGCACTGAGAACATCTATTTCATTAGGAGTAACTCCTGCATCCTCAAAAGACGCAGGCCCTGATTGGCCTCCTGCACTAACAGTGATATCACCTCCGTTTTCTCTATACTTGGTAGCTTCAGCCCCACCTATAATCCAAACCGGTTTCTTTTTACAATTCTTAACAACTTCTTTAGATGCAATAACAACAGCACCACCTCCATCTGAAACCATACAACACTCCAACAGATGAAGTGGCCAAGCGATCATTCTAGAATCGAGTACATCTTTTGTAGTAATCTCATTTACACCAACAAACTCTAAATCAGTCATTGCCTTGACGGCCTCAGGGTTTCTCATAGCATGGTAACGTGTTGTAACTGATATCTCAGCGAATTGTTCCATTGTCGTTCCATAGTCATACATGTGCCTAGCTTTAACAAGTGCATAATTAGCAATTCCTGTCATTCCGTAAGGATCTTCCATATTATTGAAAGGGGTTGGTGCTCCAACTCCAGTTGCTCCCGCAGTCCCTATAGCTGTCCTATTAGAATGAGCGGTCGATCCATATGTCAAAATAGCCACGTTAGCTTTGCCTGCTGCTATCATAGTAGCAGCATGATGTGCCTGAAACTCATATGATGTTCCCCCAACACTAGTAACGTCAATGATTCTCGGTTTTAAGCCAAGATACTCTGAAATGCCCAATCCACCAATATTTTGATTTTGCCCATTGTCATATACCGCATCTACATCTTGCCACGAAAGACCGGCATCCTCTAAGGCTTTCGATGCGGATGCTGCTTTTATTTGTAGCGCGCTCACACCTGGGGCTACACGTAATGGGTATTCGTGTATTCCAACTATCGCCGCTTCTCGTTTTTGGGACATAATTCTGCTCCTTTTACATAGCAATTATCAATAGTTAACAAATGGCAAGGTAGCACAGCTGTGCTAATGCGTCAATTCTAAAAGCAAATCAAACTATAATATTGAAAAGCATTATTGTGTCAACATAATATAGTTAATAAAATCAACTTCCTACCATATATAATTTAACTACCCATAACGAAACTAAAAACATGAACATGAATGATAATCCGCAAAACAAAAAATATAGATTTTGCACAAAATGCGGATCAAAACTTGTTCCATTCAGACCATATGTTTGCCCTATTTGTGAAAAAACAATTGTCCCACAAATTAAATTTCTAGCAATTGCTAGATTAGGTAAAAACAGTGCATTTCGTTGGACGATTTGTATTATATTTACTATATTCATATGGAACATGGGAAATATACCATTTGAGATAACATGCGAATATCTAACTGCCACAAACGTTAAAGGATTTACATGTAATCCGTTAATACCTGCAATTACCGGCCCGTCTTATTCTCTGAACTTCGTACTTATACACTTAATTTTTATAATAGGATTAATTGGGTTTTGGTTTCTTTTAAAATTAATCCATAAAAAAACATTGACGTCAGTGATGACAGGAAGGTCAAATTTAGACATCAAAAGAATAGTATTTTCTTCCTTAACATTACTATCGATTTACGCTTTCAGTTTATTAATCGAAGTATTGATTTCTTATTTTAATGACCAATCAATTTCAATTAAATATGCCGGTATCAGTAAAGATTTTTTCTTGATTATGATATTAGCCATATTTCTTGTGCCAATACAGGTGACTCTTGAAGAGGTATTTTTTAGAGGTTACTTGATACAGGGTTTTTCACTATTAACTAATAGCAAGCTTGTGATAGTAATTGCTCCTTCTTTTATTTTTGCTATCATACATTTATCTAATCCGGAACCTTGGGCATACGGTGTAGGACCATACCTTTTATCAATATTATTAATGGGAATTTTCATGTCATTTATAACGTTACAAGATGGCGGTATTGAAATTGCGAGTGGATTACATATAGCAAATAACCTATGGGTCTACTTAATTATAGGTTTAGAAAATAGCGTAGTTCCAACACCATCAATATTTCATATAACATCGCAAAATATTGGATACTCCACAATCATTATTCCGTTTTTAATCCAATTTGTACTCTTATATTTAATATTCACAATAAAATACAAATGGCACAAACAAGCAAATCTTCTGATATAGTCATAGCATGCTTATTGGACTAATTACTGATACTCACTTACCCGGCAGATTGAAAACCCTAGATGAATTAGGAGAATTACCTAGACAGTTTTTATCCGGAGTGGACCTAATACTACATGGGGGTGACCTAACTTCCCCAAAGGTGCTCGATTGGTGCGAAGAAATCGCACCTGTCGTCTGCTCGACTGGCAACAATGATCCAATTCTAGATCCTAGAATGAAACATGTGCAAATTTTAAACTTAGAGCAATGGAAAATAGGAATGATTCATAGCCTAGAAGGGCAATTCAGACCGACACAAGATCTACAAAAATTGTTCCCTGAAACAGTTGATATAATGATTTCAGGTCATACTCATCAAGAAAGAGTTGAGTTTCGCGATGGCATAGTAATGATCAATTCAGGAAGCATCACATTTCCTCAACATAAAGAAATAAGACTCGGAACAGTAGGACTACTCGAGCTTAGGCATAATTATTTAAAAATAGATATATTTCCATTAGGAGAAACTGCAGGATCCCCTAACCCTGGAATTAAAATGAGCTTAGAAATAATTAATAAAAAAGTGGTGAATTCTGAAGGGCCAGTAATAATTTAACCGATTATTCAAAATATAGATAAGTCCAATAAAATAGCAGCGATCGTACCCAATATTTTTTAGCAGAATTATGCCATTTATTTTTACCTACATAATTTATTAAATAATAATAGATTTATTCATCAAAGCAATTAGATGTAGCATGAACAATTAATATATTAGATATCAATTGTTCATACATATGCTCAGAAATAAATGAACGCCTTACTTCATTTCGTAGTTCAAGAACTTAAACATAATTATGTGCTGCAACTGATTTTTCTCTATCTTTAACAAGTTGAAGGTACACTGTTGCATTTTCTTTATAATCTTAAGGTGCAGCCTGCAATATTTTTTCTGTCCAAACAATTCTTTTTTCCCAAGCCTCTGCAGTGTCGAGATTTCCTACTGATTCCGCAGTGGTATTTCTAATACCTATAAAAATATCACAGAGTTCTGATATGTCTTGATTTATTGTTACTAATGTTGCTTCGATGTGTTGTTGATTATTTATTTGTTCTGATGTTTTAAGAAAACAACTTATAGTAAAAATTAATATCCCACTGAGTAGTAATATTTTTTTATATGAATCATAAGGTATCTGACACTGGTTCAGTTTCCGTTACTATCTTCTCTATCTTCGTCAATTTCTCGTCTGCTTTTTCCTGTGTCAAATCACCATTAGCAACAGCTGCTTCTAACTTTAATTTGAGTTG
>Ga0209403_10000348_pt1 | contig 71079 bp, 62 predicted proteins | sample ArcticOcean_MG_C_8_FD_187440 | JGI IMG/M metagenome (GOLD analysis project Ga0209403, IMG submission 187440) | Marine microbial communities from western Arctic Ocean - ArcticOcean_MG_CB11_86 (SPAdes) (version 2) | ecosystem: Environmental > Aquatic > Marine > Oceanic | place: Arctic Ocean...
AATATATCAAAAGAAGATATTGTTAAACTAGAAATTCAGACTGGCGTCCCCAGAACATATGAATATAAGAATAATACTTTTACAAAAATAGAATAATTAACTCATTAATTCCATTTTCTTAAAATTGAGCTCTCGGCTGAAGGGGCTAATCTCCGGTATGATAAGAAAATACCTACAGTTACAGGAATTAGTATTAATGGGAATATTAAATCATCAGAACTACCGAATATATATTTATAAAAGCCGCTAGCAGAGAAAAATCCGGTCATGAATGAAAGAGCAGCAATTGTACGATGGCTAAACATAGATTTTTGTAAATAAGGTACATCTTGAATTATAGATACTGCTGGATCTGGTTTTCCGGATTGATGAGAAACGGCTTCTATTACATCTAGTAAACATTGCTCATATTCCCAAAAAAATGCACCGCCACGCGGAGTATAAAATATGCTTTTAGATGACCAAGAGGTGGGGGCCGTCGACCGCCATCCTTCAATTAAAGAACTTCTTAATTCAGATATTTTAATACCAGAATCACATGAAAAATAGACTCTATTTAAGTCATGAAGAAGTGATGAAAAATCCCTTATTGCAGGAAATTCACATTCTGGTTTGAGAATACTATCCGCTAAACGTGGCCTAGATAAATGAATACTGTACATTCCAGATCCATCATCAATCATATCAGAAAATCGAACATCACCGATTGCAATTATGCAGACTGTATCTTTTGTATGAGGGGCTCTCCAAAGAGTTTGTGCACGCAATAAGGCTTCGAGAGATTCAATTCGCTTGTTCCATCTCTTTGCATCTCTAGGGGTAACTCTAGCAGTTTCTGCGGCTTTATGATATCGGCCAATAGCTGCTGACGATTCAAAAATAATTTTCTTAGATTGGTCTAAATCATTAGAGTTAATAGCATCATGAAGTTGAGAATCTATATCACGAATTTCTTGAGACCATTTTCTTATAGAAACAATATCCATTCCTTCCCAAGTATACCCTCCAACTGGCAAATCACTTCCAGAGGGTGCTAAACTTATTCTAGCACGAAATCTACCATCTGTACCCCAAGGAAAAAATTCAGCTAACCAATAATTGCCATTATCATTTAATTTTAGGTTAATGCCTCTATCAGTATCAACTACTTCTTCAACAATAACATCGCCCTGAGGTATTTCACCCCATGATTGTAGATCAGAAGTTATTGTTTCCCAGTCATTTGGATCAGTAGGTTCGAGCATCTTAGCTTTTAGGCCGATTCCAGCAAAAACTAGCCACTTGAAGCCTGCTGGCGCTTCATCTTCTGATTCTATTCTAGACATTGCAGCAGGTTTCCAACTATTCTCAACCCCCTGCATACAGACTCACTTGCACCTACGAGGCAGTAGTGAACTTGATGCAATCGGTCAGGGAATCTTTGATATGGTGTTGGTTTAGGCAACAACATGGGCGAGATATCCGACATCCCACTGGCAGTCGATATGGATGGTACACTAATTCTAACTGATATGAGTTATATCAGTATCAGAAGAGTTCTACTAAGACGGCCATGGATGATAGTAAGTATGCTTTCTAAAGAATTCACGAATAAGAGAGCGCAATGGAAAAGAGACTTGGCGAAGAAGTTAGTATTTGATCCAGCAGAATTGGAATATCATACTGCTTTCTTGGATTGGTTAACTGGAGAACACGCTCGGGGAAGAACTCTGATCCTTGCTACTGCTTCTGATAGAATAATTGCTGAACAAGTTGCTGCTCACATAGGCCTATTCTCAGATGTTATGGCCTCAGATGCTCAACATAATCTTCGTGGAAAGAAAAAAGCAGAAGCACTGATAGCAAGATATGGGGATATGAAATTTGGTTATGCAGGGAATAGCCATCACGATCTACCTGTATGGAAACACTCTGGACAAATTATTGTTGTAAATCCTGAAAAGAATCTATTAGAAAAAATGAATAATGATGCTCATATTGTATTCGAATAAGGAGCCTCCAATCCAACTGCTTTAGACACAGGATACATTCGCTCTAACATGGGTCGAGCACGCAGAGAGACGGGGCGTCGCTTAGACTCTATAGCAAAATGGCTTCTCAAATTTAGAATAATTGCTATTCCAGCAAGAATTATTGCAGGCTCGAGTCTGGCTTGGAGTTTAGTATCCAGAACAGATAGGATTCGAACTAATAGATTGAAAGAACGAATCTTAGATGAAGAATTGCCAAAACATATTTCAATAATTATGGATGGAAACAGAAGATTTGCATGGAATCAACAAATTGAGACAAAAATTGGCCACCAAAGAGGCAAAGAAAAACTGAAACAGGTTATGGATTGGGTGTTGGATCTAAATATTCCATATCTTTCTGTCTATGCCCTCTCTACTGAAAACATCAAAGAAAGAAATCAAGCAGAATTAGAGTCGTTGTATGAACTCTATTGCAATGGGCTAAATGAGATGGCTAATGATCCTAATATCCATAATATGAAAGTCAAAGTTCAAGCGGTTGGGAGATTAGAAATGTTGCCAGAGAATGTAAGGAAGGCTATTCAAAATATTGAAGAAAAAACCTCAGAATACTCAGACTTTTTGTTTACTGTATGTTTAGCGTACGGAGGAAGAGAAGAAATTGTTGATGCTGTTCGTAAAGTAGCAGAAGAACATTCAAAGGGTGAAATTAAGTTAGAGGAGATAGATACCAACAAAATATCTAGTAAACTATACACAGCAAATCTACCAGACCCAGATTTAGTTATCAGAACAAGTGGAGAAGAAAGAATCTCTAATTTCTTATTATGGCAAATTGCATATTCTGAATTATATTTCACCGATGTCCACTGGCCATCATTTAGTAAACAAGATCTGTATGAAGCAATAGACTCATATCAGAGAAGAAGGAGAAAATATGGTGGCTGAAAGATGTTCTAAATGTGGCCGTGATGATTATCACAGTCCTTCAGTGACTGTAGATGCAATAGCAACTAGAAATGAAGCTGAGAATCTAGAATTCTTAATGATAAAAAGAGGACCAGAGCCTCCTGAGTGGGAAGGAATGTGGGCCTTCCCTGGAGGATTCGTAGATTATGGAGAGAATCCGGAAGATGCAGTAATAAGAGAATTACTTGAAGAAACTGGCGTTGAAGGGAAATATCCCTTAGCCTTAACAATACTAGGAGCCCCTGGAAGAGATCCAAGAAAACATTGTATTGGATTATTCTATTTGGTAGAAGTTGATCCGGATTCAGAACCGGTAGGAGCAGATGATGCTGTTGACGCACAGTGGGTAGGCATCAATCAATTAACAGAGCAAAATGTAGCAGGTGACCATTCAAAGGTTATTGATATACTTCGTGAATAAACATATCAGCAACAACATAGTGCGAGTGTCATGGCTCGCAAGTTGAAAATTGATAATGGTGGTAAAGTATGGGCGCCATATAGTCCGGGGATTACAGTCAGAGATCATATCTGGCTTGCTGGACAGATAGGGATAGAAGGAGGAGATGATGTGGTGTCTCAAACACAAGAAGCTCTAAGAAAAATTGACACATTATTAGAAATTGCTAATAGTTCTAGAGAAGATCTAGTTATGGTAACTATCCTATTAACCAATATAGAACATTATTCAGAAGTTAACGAAGTTTATGGGAAATGGTTGGGCGAATCAATGCCACCCGCAAGAGCAGCTTATGAAGTCAGTAAACTTCCAGGCAATGCATTAATTGAAATTATTTGTGAAGCTTTTAGAGGGTCAGGAACTGAATAAAACTAGAGGATTAAGCATGAGTGTTTTCAAGGCCTATGATATTCGCGGATTAGCACATTCTGAATTGGATGCTGAATTTGCTGAAAGATTAGGGAAAGCACTTGCAACTCATCTCGATGCGAAAACAGTAGCAGTAGCATCCGACATTAGAGAATCAGGTCCTGAATTACACAGGGCTTTTTTGAAAGGATTGAATTCCGCTGGAACAGATGTATTAGATCTAGGAATTACTACAACTGGAGTATTGTATAGAGGTACTGTAGACCTTCCTGTAGATGCATCGGTTGTAATCACAGCAAGTCATAACCCTCCAGAATATAATGGATTCAAAATATGCAATGGAACTTTACCAATGGCTGGGCAAGAACTGCAAGAGCTCAAAGATACATTTGACAAGAATAATTTCAAAGAAGGGAATGGAAGTGTCAAAAAGGTACCCAACTTTGAAAACGATTATTTGCAAACAATTGTTGAGAATGCAGGGATTCCTCAACGAAAAATAAAAATTGCAATAGATTGTGGTAATGCGGTGCCTGGACCGTTAGCAATTAAATTAATGAAAAAACTAGGAGTAGAATTAATCCCAGTACATTGCGATTGGGATAATAAATTCCCAAACCATCCACCAGATCCAACAAGACCTGAGAATATGAAAGATTTAGCTAAAGCTGTTGTAGCAAATAATGCTGAATTTGGGATTGGAATGGATGGTGATGGAGATAGGATTGGAGTAGTTGATGAATCTGGAAATTTTATTCATCCTGATAGATTGATGACAATTTTTGCAAAAGACATTTTGGGTGAAAGGAAAGGTGGAACTGCATCAGAAAGAACTGTTTTCTTTGATGTGAAATGTAGTATGGCTCTAGAAGACGCAATTACTTCTGCAGGAGGGATTCCAGTAATGGTTAGAACTGGGCATTCATTCATGAAAAGAGAGTTGAGAAATAACCCTGATTCCCCTTTAGCAGGAGAAATGTCAGGACACTTCTTCCTGAATGACAGATGGCCAGGATTCGATGACTCATTATACAATACTGCAAGACTTCTTGAAATAATTGGTAGAGAACCTTCTCCAGAAAACGGAGGACCTTTATTTTCGGATTGGTTTGCAGATTTGCCTAATTACGCATCAACAGGAGAAGCTAAAGTTCCACTTATTAGAGAAAGAGAAGAAACAATGAAGATGGTGACCAATGCTTTTGCCGACATGCAAAAATCAACAGTAGATGGAGTTAGAGTTAGGTACTCAGATGGTTGGTATCTCTGCCGCCCAAGTAATACGGAACCTATACTTGTGATGCGAGCCGAAGCAACCAGTAAAGAAGGGCTGGAAAAAATCAAAAACGACGTAGAATATAGGCTAGGATCAATGATTAATCTAAAGAAATTCCATGAATCTTAAGTGACTGATTGAAATCTTTGCATTAACTCAACCATCAAGAAATAGCCGATTACTGTGACGCTAAGTCCACCAGCAAGTGCAGGATAAAAGTTCCAGCCGCGCTCAATTAATTCAGGCATTACAATGAATAATAATAGTGAAGGAAGAACTAACCAAACGATATCTTTTGAAAAATTGACTATGTCTTCGTTACTAGCCCCATCTTGATTCATCCACATCATTGCAAGGACACTAACCAATGGTATGGAGGCTAAAACCGCCGCAAGTAATGTATCTCTTTGACTTAATTGGGCTACTGCAAAAATTATCAATGCGGTTAATAGAATTTTAAACGTATCAAAAAGAATTGTGGTCATAATATTACCATTAGAATATCATTCCATACCATGATTTGCCGTGAATAATGGAATACAGACTATAAGACCGCAAATTCCTGCACAAAAAATGCCGCAAACTCCTTGGAATGCCGCACCCATAGCCGCAGACTCAGGACCGCCGGTATAACCTGAAGTTAAGGCAGAATTAACTATAGATACTATCCAACCAATTGCAATTGCCCCTAATACTAACCAGATGCCCTTTTTCTCATAATTATACATTTGATAACCGCCCATAATCCCCATAACTGCCGGCATCAATGATAAAAGAGTAGCAATAATCAGAGTACCAAGAGGTATGCCTATTTCATCGGATAATTGTGGCTCCAAGCTTGATAAAAGTGAAAAACCAACTACACTAAATAAAGAGGAAGCTACGACAACCCCATAATAACACATCACTAAAATTCCAATTATTTTGGGTGATGAACTCTTTTCAACATACATCATCGTTCCTGAAGGATGGACATTCACCATCTTTGGTTGAGAACTAACCGAACCTGAGAATACATCATCTTCTACTTTACCCATGGGTTGACCGATTAGTCAACACTCTTAGAACTTGGGACGGCGAAATTTAATTATCTAAATCTAAAGCTGCCAAAATGGAAAGAAATTTGTTATGTGAACGGACTAAAGAATCTATGACAGGCATAAATCCTCCTGAAAGCATAGTTAGGCAGGCTCCCCCTCCTGTACTGTTGTGAGTAATCTGATCAACAACTCCTCTGTTACTAACTAAGGAACTCGTGTGTCCGCCACCTACTATAGTAACAGCAGATGATTCAGTACACATGTTAAGAATCTCAATTGTTCCAAATGCAAATCCAGGTAACTCAAAGTAAGATGCGGGGCCATTCCATAGTATACATCCTGCATTAATCATTAACGGTCTTATTTTCATTAAAGTTCCGATTCCTATGTCATAAATTGGGTACTCAGTAGGAAGCTTGTCTATATTCATAGCAACTCTATTACCATCTACTTCTACTGCTACGTCAGTCGGTAAAAGGAAATATTCAGGATGTGTTTCAGAAAGATAAACTGCCATCTCCCACGTTTCTTCAAAATCATCTCCTAATGTGTTACGAATAAATGATTTATTACCTTCTCCAATATCAATTCCACTAGCCCACAACATCATATTACCGACTACCCCCACTACTGGAATTGTATCGATTATTCCCTTGTCAATAAGATTCTTGGCTACACGTAACGAATCATCGCATTTTGTACCTCCAAGTACTGCAATGTATGGACGGGGTGGATCGTTGACTGCAGTTTGTAAATTATCTATTTCTGTTGCCATTAGTCTTCCAGCAATGCAGGGCACTATTTCAGAAAATCCTGCCAGGGAAGGTGAATTTCGATGTGCTGCTGCAAAGGCATCTGTTACATAAACATCAATCAAAGGAGCTAACTTTTGTACTATCTCAGAACTAGCAGTTTCCTCTGGAGAAGCTCTCTTCATGGAATTTTCGTCATCATGCATACGGATATTATCCAAGAATAATATCTCTCCTATCTTTAGATTCTGTATTGCCTCGGTTGCTGCATCACCACAAATGTCTGGAACAAAGTGAACATTTTTACCAATTAATCGAGAAATTCTATCTGCATGCTGTGACATATTTGTAAAATCGTTTTTACCAGGTCTTGATTGATGGCCTATCATCACAATCTTAGAATTTTGTAATGACCGAAGAGTAGGCAAAATTGCCCTTAATCTACTATCATCTAAGAAGGCTCCAGTTGATGGTTCGAGTGGAGAATTTACATCCACACGATAGAGAACTACTTTGCCGCCGAGGCGGACATCGTCCAGTGTAAGGACGTCATTCACGTTCACGCCCAAAGGCTAGGACTCTTTGACCGTAATGGTTGAAACGGCCTTACATCTCTTCCCCAATACCTTTGTGATTGATACCACTACGCATATGCATGGCATGGGATATGGGAAGATTGGTCGGCCCTGATGGTGTCGATTGGAGAGTGCCAGTAAAGGAATTAGAAAACCGTAGGGATAGGCTAGCAAGGGCTCTATCTGAAAATGGAATCGAATCCGCACTTATTGATGATCCTGTGGAATTATACTGGCTTACTGGAGGACGTCAAAATGGAATCATACTAGTTGGAGGAAAAGATTCTGATGTTCAAACTACACATTGGGTGAAGAGATCACTTGAAAGAGCCATTTTTGAATCAGGGGGAGATGATTGTCCTGACCCAGTAATTTCTCAACCAAGAATGTCAGAATTAGCAGATAATATTAGAAAAATAGGTGGAAAATTAAAACCTTCAATGTTAGAAGGGAAAATACCTCATAACCGTTGGAAATTTCTTTCTGAAAAAGTAAAATCATTGGATGGTACACCAAGGGACTGTACCTCAATCCTATATGAGTTAAGGGAAATAAAATCTGAATGGGAGATAAAGATGATCCGAGAAAGTGGTCAAGTGAACAAATCTATGTTCGAAGCCATTAGAGAAACTGGAGGATTGGGAAAAACAGAATTAGAAATGGCAGCTATTGCTGATGAAGTTAGCAGAGTGGCAGGCTTTGGAGGAAGAATAAGAATGAGGAAATGGCCAATGGATTGTGATAGAGTCGTAATTGTTGCTGGAGGTTCGGGGTCAGTACCATCATATTTTGACTCAGCAATAGGGGGGATTGGAGCAAGCCCAATATCGCCTCTAGGATCAGGACATGCGAGAGTAGAGGCGAATTCACCAGTTACTGTAGATATTGTACACCTACACCGTGGCTATGTTTCCGATTGTACACGCATGTTTAGCGCGGGGGCTCTAGATAGCGAATGGACTGAAAGACTCGAGCACATGGTTGAAATTCGTAATGCATTAGTTTCTAGTCTTGGGAAAGGAGATAATTGTTCTAAAACTTGGGAGATTGGAAGTTTGATGGCTGAAGAAATGGGCTACTCAGAGAACCTCATGGGTATGCTTCCAGATAAATCTCATTTCTTAGGACATTCAGTAGGGCTAGAATTAGATGAAACACCCGTTATTGCAAATGGTTTCAACCGGCCTCTATGCCTTGGAGGTACTATGGCAATAGAACCTAAAGTGATATATCATGATGGTTGTATAGGAACCGAAGATACTTTTGTAAGAACGAAAGATGGAATGGAATGCCTAACAATGGGGGATTCTTTTCCAATATTGAGCGACTGGAATTAGACAAACAAGGGATTATACTAATTCCCACAACCCCTCCGCAGTATTGTGTCTCAAGCTTCTAGTACGGTTCAACGCAGATTGGCTAAGATTCTTAGAGAAAGAAAAGAACCACATGGTAAATCATTCAAAGATACAGATATTCTGAAAGGTGTTGAAATTAGTGAAGCTGGAATAGCTGAACTGTGGGTGAAGCCTACGCATCCTTATTGTCCATGTTGCATTAACAACTTAATTGAGTTAAGAAAAGAAATAATATCTACAAAAGGGATCCTTGCGTGTCATATCGAAGTAGTATCAATACCACAAGCTAAAAGATGGACTGCGGCTGTAAATGAGTAATTGAAATATTTACTCTTCTTCTCTTCCCCATCTCTTAGACTTTCTATGATTAACTTCATGAATCTTAGATTTCACACGTCGAGATAGCCACCATAATGCGAATGATAGTGCTAGAACGTCAAAAATCAAGAGACAGACTAATTCTTTGTCACTCCAGTCAATCATATTCTAACCTCATAATGGTGGAATGACATCAATATCACAAGCTCCTTCGGGACTCATACAGCAGGAGAGGATCCCTCCATCTTCTATTAAAAATTCATCTAAACCAGGAGGTAATGGATCAGGATAGGGAACTTTCCCCGATATTAATCTAACAAGACAAGTACCACAATTTCCAGATGTACAGTTCCTAGGAATGTCGACACCTGCACGATCTGCTGCTTCAACTAAGAACTCGTCATCTTGTACTTCAACGGAGCATAGAAGTAACCTTCCACGGAAGAAGCGGACGATAGCCATGATTAACCCATGAAGAGGGGCATCTTCAATCCATCCAATAAACAAATTTGAATTGGAGGGTTTCTCAACGGTCTTCCCATCGGGTCCAGCGACCAGTTTGTTTGTTGAAATATAATCCTGCTTTCTTCATCCATTTATTGAATTTAGTAGCACCTGCACCAGTAGCAAGAATGAACTCTTCGCGGTGTTCTTGAGCTTGGATGTATCTTTGCGCTTCTATGGTTTGTTCAATCCAGTCTTCAATACTCATTAATCCACCAGATAACTTACTTGCTTCTACTGCTGCTTCAAGTTCAGCAACAGAAGCACCAGTAGATTCTAAGTCTCTCTTAATCAAGTCATCAACACTAAGAGTTTCAGATTTCTTAGGTGGTTGATGAACTTTTAATCGTGGGCCTTTTTTAGGATCAATGACGATTCTTTCCGCGTTTTCTAATCTATTTTCAACTATCTCAGCCATTGGAGCACGGAACTCTTTTTCACAGTCCCAACAAACTAAAACAAAATCAGTCATATCTTCCACAACATTACCACCTCTTGGATCGATTTCTTCTCCACAATCAGGACATGCATGCAAACATAATGTCGGAGCTATTTTACGGCGGAAATCAACTATGTCTTGAGGAGTCCCAGATAAATCTAATAATTCATGATCTCTTGCTGCTTCAAGGCCTCGAGTTTCGAGTTGATCTCTTAATTTAGTACGTTGCTCATCTTTACCTTCTTCATCAAAAGTATTCTCTAATTTGACAATAAGTTCAACTGTCTTACCCAATCTATTCATCACTAGTTTCTTTTCACGAAATTGTTCTACTTTTGCGAGACGTAATTGCTCTTTCTTTTCTAATAATTCAGCATGAAGATCTTTCTGCTCACGCTTAAATCTCTGCTCTTCGATTTTGTCGACTTTCTTCCTAACGCCGCTATCTGAGAGAACATCTGCAAGATATCTTTGCTTAGATGATGACCTAGGACCTGACTTTACAGCATCAAGTACAGATGTTGCTATTTCTTTCTTAAGGCCATAATTATTGGTCAATGTATCAACATCTAGATTCTTCAAATCACCAACCTTGATTCCACCATCTGATAGAATCTGCGCGGTCTTTTCATCTATCCCACGACGCAATAATGCGAGATAGGTATCCTTCTTTGCCATATTAATACCTCTTCACGCGAATCTACATCGGCTTCGCAGTAGTCCCGCCGAATCATGCGTATGCTATCAAGGCGCGGTCACAATTATCTCGTTTATTCCTCGTAAGAAGATATTCTATTAGTAATTACAACCCATTCTTCTGGTTCAAGCATATCTGGTCTATTGTCAAACCAATCATTAGAAAAACCATCAGGGGGGTTGGCCAACAACTCTTGAACTGCTGATTTCCAACGAGATTTGTGCCATCCATTAATTCGACTAATGCGGCGAGGGGTTTGAGATAATAGTGTTCGAATTTTCTTCCTTCGGCTAGAAAAACAATGTTGAGTAATTATTTTGAACATTTTACGAGGAATCTTTCCATGTTCTTGAGAACGATCAACAGGAGTTAATGAAACTAATCTAGAATTAACTCTTGGAGCCGGGCTGAAAGCACCACTGGATATTTTTTTGTCCAACTTAACGTCAAAGTCAAGCCATAAAGACAAACCAAGAGGGCTAAGAGAACCAAAATGATCCATAGACATTCTTTCTGCAAACTCATCTTGAACGAGTAAAACAATAGCTTGTAAAGGATTATGGAAATGATATTGTTGAACTTTGTCGAGTACTGGGCTAGATATCTGATAAGGTAAATTTGCTACTATGTGAGTTAAATTACTAGGCCAATTTAGTTTTAAGGCATCACCTGGAATAACTTCAAGTTTACCGTCTGCATTACCAAAAACTCGATCTAAGTGTAAAATCGCTTCTTCGTCTATTTCTATTCCAATTACCTTTGCTTCACTCCTTAATAAAAATAAAGTTAAAGATCCGGGCCCAGGCCCGATTTCAAGAACTGTGGATTTAGAATTAAGAGGGTAACCTGCTTCGTTACAGATTTCAATAGAACGAGAGATTACTGATTTATCTAAAAGAAAATGTTGCCCTAGTGACTTATCAGGTACAATGTGATCTCGAAGTAAATCAACAAGAAGTCTAGGGTTTAAATCGTCCATATTAATTCCTGATTAATTAGAACGTATTAGGTGGTCAAGAACACTACGATTATTCAAAGGATCTTCGATTTCTATAAGATATCTCTCAGCCAATAGTTTAACTGAATCAATTTCACATGCCTCATCTACTTCTGAAAATTCCATCCATCCCGCCATTCCACGGGATTGAACCATTTTTTGAGCCTTTGATTTTCCAATACCAGGAAGAAGCTGGAAAGCGTGTACTTTCAGAGATATGTTGTTAGCACGATTATAGAAACCTAGATGAAGTTCGGAATTATCTTTTATAGCGCCAACTAATTCATCAAGAATGATGTCTTCTCCATTTGTTGATAAATCCCGATAACGAAGTAAAGACATCGGACCTATATTTTGTTCTGTAATATCTATTCTTGAACCTTTGTTTATACCTTCTTTGTCTAAGACTTTAGCGCGGACTAAGTATAACGAGGGTTCAGTCAATGCATGTACTTCATAGCCAACAGGGCGTCTCGCAGATATATCCAGAATTCTCAAATGCTCCTCGCCAGAAAAAGGGGATGTTGGACCATCTCCGGGGTCAGTAGGGGAACTCGCATGCATTACGTTCAACCACCTCAGACAGGTCTTTATTCAAGAAACAATTCATTGAAGAAACACTAATTTATATACTTCAGAGTACATGTTGACGAATAGTAGTAATTATTTCTTCGACTTCTTCAGTAGTCATTGCTATTCTTTTACTTGAAACAATAACTCTAACACCCTTAACATTTAATGGAGTTAATTCTGCTATTTTAGAACAGATCTCAGGGTACTGCGAAAGTTTCTCATTTTCTGAAAGCGCATTATACAATGCATTGAATACTTCGGGGTCGGTCTTTGTTCCACCGCGATTAGCAGAAGATGCCCATTCTGCGTGTTGAAGAGCCATTATTTGTTCATATGATAGTTCTCCACGACGCTCACGTGCATCGGATAAAAGTTCACGTACAGTAGCAAAATCTACAAATTCTTTTTCATTCATTCAAATCATTCCTTAATTGGTTTAAGATGCTCAGGACGAGCAACTACTGTTTTCTTCATATTGCCGTCTTTGAAGTTAACAACATACGCACGACCCTGCTTACCTGCAATAATTCCAGTTCGTCCTTGGAATCTACGATGAGGCATCCCTTTGTGTTGTGCACCATCCAAAACAATAGCAACTCTATCCCCTTCAGCATATGGGTGCATTATTCTATTTATGAAAACTCGGCCTTTGTCACGCTTACTTTTCTTAAGAATAGAGCGTGTTCCTTGGCGTTGTCCATGTGTCCTTGTTACCATGATATCACCTTACAGACCATAGGTCTTGGAAGCGGTCGACCTGCCTCGTATTCTTAAGGACTCGGATTTGATAAATAACTCATTCATAGTGTATATCTTCAACATCTAGCCAAAGAACAGTGCATTCTTTGTCACCTAAAACACTACGAACAGAGGGGACTGTTCGGCCTTCATCGGAGTGAATTAACTCTTTGACATAGGTTCCAGCTTCACAGCGAACTGAAAATTGGATTTCATCATCTTCAACAATAATGTTAGAAAGTGAAACCACTTTTCTTTTCCTATTCTTTGCGGCTCTTCTATGAGCAACACGCTTAGGAGTCTCTTGGGCCAATACTACGCCAGAAAGAGAAGAAAGTGCTGCAATCACCGTTTCTTCGTCGGGTATGTCTTCTACTTTGAATCGAATGATATATGACTTCTCAGAACGACTTTCTTTGACTTTCACAACTTCTGAACGGTTAGACCATCTTAGACTGTTAATCTCAACCTTACCTTCTGCATTTTCGTTAACTACTTTCTGTATTTCTTCAAGATTAGCCAGCCTGATTCCTGGTTTTTTAATTTCAATAACAAAAGGACGGCCCATGCCTAAGCATCTGACATCTATATCTTCTCGACCCATTCCATGAAAAGATGTATCTTCTGCAGCTAACGAAATACGAATTGGTTCGCCAATTAGATCTTGTACGGACTCAGCATATTGCAATCCTGTTTGGTTGCATGATTTACAACCTTCTGCGCGCCCACGGCAAGCTCGACAAGGCCACCTAGTTTGTGGTAAGTTACGAATTAACTTGCGATATCTCCCGTACAAGAATACTGGCCTTACATCAACTCCAACCGTTAATGTTAGACCATCAACTAAAATCATTAAATCTGGCCTTTCTTTTACGAAAGTGACTCCTGTTACTAAAACAGAAAGTCTGCGTTGTATTTCATTGACAAATGAGGGTTTTAGAGGAGCAGACCCTGGTGAGCCATGTCTCGAACGAATTCTATCTTCTTCTTCGATTAGATCTTTAGGTAAATGAATTCCAAGTTGAATTGTGGAATGCTCTACTTCACCAATTTTTTCAAGGATTCGTTTAACTATATTCTCAACATCATCAAATAAATTTTCACACATCGGGCACAAATCATTTTTTGCCAATTTTTCTAATTCTGAATTTCTCTGATATGCCTCTTTTCTTATTTCTTTACCGCCGTCTTCACCCTGAGAAGCAGTTCTTCTACCTGCCAGCCTCTGGACACAAAAGTTACAACATCCAATACGAATGATATGTTCAATGCCGAGAGGTGCTGGACACGGAGGCGCGTCCCAATTTATTGTTGCACCCTCAAATTCAAAATCATCACCATCATACCAAACTTCTTCTTCTTTTTCAAGATTGGTGTCAATTTCTTCTGTCTCGATTTCTGATTTACCATAACTAGCATCAGCATATAATGCCCATGAGTCTTCATCATCAGAATCTACCTTATGATTGTCTTCTTTCATTGTCATCACCTATCGAAAAACGGGGATACCCGAACATCCGATGCCTCTGCGAATGATAGAGTGCATTTCAGCGCTTCGGAAGCTTAAATCATCAATCGAGAGGTTGGCCGAGCTCTTCTGATACTTTCCTTAGGTGTATGAATGAATGAATACCCGATGAACATCCTGTGGGCCATTCGAAGCGTATTCCATACCTACCTATAAGTTCGACTTTGGGTTTTTCCAACATCAGTCGAGAAACTTCTTCTTCTAATTCAATAATTCTTTGTTCATTTTCTTGTCTCGGCTTACATTTAGCACATTGGCATCTAGATCTTATAGAAACATAACTCAACTTGAAAGATGTCCCATCATCAAATCTTAGTACACAATCTTCATCACTACGCTCTAAATCCGTGAGTACCGAACCATCTCCCATATTCTTTCGGAAGAGGTTTCGTGCTTCAACATAAGGGATGAATCACTCAACTAATATAGTAATCAACAAACACTCATTGATAATCTATGTATATTTATACCTAGTCTCAGTCGTCATGACAGAGCATGGAGAGAGTGGCCTATATTTGGGGAAGTTAGGTATATGTCTTCGGAATCTGCGATGAGAAAGTTGAAATTAAAAAATTATCTTAAAAGATATGCAAAAGAAGAAACAATGACATTAGGTAAGTGGAGATAGTTTAATGATTGATTCGCATGCATATTTAGTAAATACTAAATTTCCTGAGTTTAGTCTATATGATGAAGAAGAAAAAATAGTTACAAAAAATAATATTTATGGAAAATGGACTGTTGTCTTCTTCTACCCTAAAGATGGATCTCCAGGATGTACCTTGCAATCTTGTTCATTTAGGGATCGATATGAAGAATTTAGTGATGAAGGAATCCTACTTTATGGTGTTTCGTCGGATTCAATACTTTCACATAAAAAATTCAAGAAGAAATATAAGTTACAGTACCCATTATTGAGTGATAAAGGTAGTGGACTTGCTAAATCACTAAGTTTGAAAAGAAACTTGGGGTTTTTGAAGGCCAGAGTAACATTCGTGATTAACCCCGAAGGATATATTGTTTATGCCCATACTAGTCAGATAGGAGTTACTGGACATGTCAATAAAGCATTAAATGCTATTAGGACTATGTTGTAAAAAGATTCATTCAAAATTTGCCTAGAGAAAATAGAAGAATGAGAATATCTATCCTGTCGGTATCTTTTACCGCACTACTTGAAGTAGTATGGGTTGCGCGATGCAAGAATATGGCTCAAGGAACAGTCAAGTGGTTTAATCAGAAAAAAGGGTTCGGATTTATCGAACAAGAAGATGGAGAGGATTTATTCGTCCATCATACTCAAGTTGAGGGCATCATCGAAGATGGTGACCCGGTTGAGTTCGAAGTTGGCGAAGGGCCTAAGGGACCTAATGCCATCAATGTCTCAAAATCAGAGTGAATACTCACCTCTAATTATTTAGATTTCAGCATAGTAGTCGACGACTACTTCTTCAATTTCTCTAGCAGCACGTGTTTCATCGACTGTCAAAGTATTACCGTCTCGACGTAATGGTTCACCATCTACTAACACATCTAGTACTTTGCCGCCGGAATATATTACATTGGCCAGGATTCTCCTGCTATTTCTGCCGAATGGGCGCATTCGAATATCATCGAGATCCCAAGTTATCCAATCGTTGGAGCCTTTCGTTGCTAATTTCCATGTATCAATAGGGTTGAGGATTTTCGCATCCCAATGATCGTGCCTTTGGACTAAACTCGCCGCCTTAGATTCAGCACGCATGTCAAGACTGTTGTTACTTGCAGCTCCATCAGTCCCTAATCTTACATCAACGCCGGCTTCTTTCATGGCTGGGTAAGAAAGAGTGCCGCCACAGGCAAGTTTCTGGTTAGATGTGGGGCAATGAACTGCATGAGCATCATGCCCTGCTAATATTCTCATTTCTTTTTTTGTAACCCAGCCACAATGAGCACATACAGTATTACCCTCTGAAAAGAAATCTAGTGAATCTAGATACTCAATTGGATACATACCTGTTGAAGCATGACATTCAGCTACTTCTTTGCGCGTCTCAGAAGTATGAATACTAAGTTTGCAATTCGTTGCTTTGGAAACTTCTGAAGCTTTTCTCAGAGTCTCTTCACTACAAACATAAATCGAATGTGCACCTATACCATACGATATTCGATCAGGGCGCGATGAACCCTCTCTGATCAAACCCTCCATGTGTTTCAAGGCGTCTCCTGAACCAGGCTTGAAATTAGGAGTCAAACCATCTGTTATTGGACCACACAACTCCGCTCTAAGACCTGTTTCAGCAAGTGTTTTGCCAATTACCCCTGTATGAAAATACATATCGCAGGCAAATGTTGTACCTGTCGATATTAATTCTGCTGCTGCTGCACGAGTGCCTACTGCAACAAACTCAGGTGTGAGAAATTTCTCTACTGGGAAGATAGAGGTTTCTAACCACTCCATTAACGGCAAACCTTCACCCATACCTCGATTAAGAACCATAGCTAGATGCGTATGCCAATTTTGAAATGAACGAGTAATCAATCTCATTGAACCATCAATAGTCTCAATTACATCTTCATCGCCATTACTCGACGAATAGGTGCCATCACTATGGAGTAAAAAATTACCATGATTAACTATGCCGTCATGATCAATTAGACGAGTATTCGTAACGCGTCTTAGTCCCGACTCAGATACGACCATGATTCTTCCAAGCGGTTCTTTACCGTCAATCTTTGCTTAAACCGAATAAGAATTAACCATTTCTAAAACATCGTAGTGAATAATTTCTTTATGTTGGATACTTGAGGCTTTAGTATGGAGGAATTTGGGGCGATTGGATTTTCCGGAAAATTGCGTCCTTCTCAAACTGCTTCGTCAGACATTATTCGTAAACAATTAGAAGCGGGTGAAAAAAAATTGCATATAGTGGCTCCACCAGGTTCTGGAAAAACAGTACTTGGTTTGTACACATGGTCCGATTTAGTAAGGTTGCCAACACTAGTACTAAGCCCTAATTCAGCGATCCAAGCACAATGGATTGCAAGGGCAAAAGAGTTGTTCGATTTAGATGGCAAAGATAACCAAATCGGAACAGACCCAAAATCTCCTGGATTACTTACCTCTCTTACATATCAATCAGTAACACTTCCAAAACGTGCTGATGAAAATTTAAATAAAGCGGCAATAGAGGTTTGGATACAAAAACTAATTTCGGAAAATGAAGCTGAAGGTTTAGAAACGGCTAGAGTTTGGATAAATGATCTAGAAGAAAACAATTCTGATTACTATAATGAAAGATTAGGTGCTTATCGAAAACAAGTTAGAGATGATTTTACGACTCATGGGAATGCTCTATGGGTTTTACATGAATCCTCGAAAAAAAATCTAGAAAACCTTGCTAGAGTAGGCATTGGAATGATTATTCTTGATGAATGCCATCATTTACTAGGACATTGGGGCAGAGTACTTAGTGAAATTCGAGAATATTTTGGAAATCCAATCGTTCTAGGACTTACAGCCACGCCTCCTGATATAGGTTCGGCAAATGCTGAGGATGGTGAAAGATATAAGGAATTTTTCGGCGAGGTGGATTATGAAGTTCCTGTTCCTGCTTTGGTGCGAGATTCTAATTTATCCCCTTACCAAGACCTAGCTTATTTCGTTAGACCTAATGCTAAAGAATTAATTTATATTGCAAATATAGATAAAGAATTTAATGAATTAATTGACGATATTAGTAACGGGCCGGAAGAAACAAAAAATCGTACACCAAAACTCGATATTTGGCTAACTAAAGTATTAGATAAACTTCTACTTCCTAGTGGACCTGCAAAGAATTGGACATCATTTGTAAGAAGAGATGAGGCTTTAGCTAATAGCGCAAGACTATACCTTCTATACAGAGGAATTAATTTACCTCCAGAAGTTCCGAAACCAGAGCAAAAATTAATTGATATGAATCTAACCAAAAATACAGTGATTATAACACTATTAGATCGTTATATCAGACATGGTTTGTTGCGTTCTAAAAATAAAGAAGACCATGAATTAGCAGAAACTGCTATCCAGAGATTGAGAATGCTAGGGCATCAGATAACTGAAACTGGAATGAGGCCTTGTGCATCTCCTGTGGGTCGAGTAATGGCCTATGCTTCGGCGAAATATGATGCTCTAGAAAACATCTTAGCTGCTGAAATGCAAGCCCTTGGTTCAGATATAAGGGCTGTAATTGTTACTGATTTTGAGAAAACTTCAGCTACGGCATTAGTTGAAGGAGTTCTTGATGATGATGCCGGAGGTGCAATCGCTGCATTCCGTGCAATAGTAAAAGCGGAAGAAACAGATAGGTTGGATCCAGTATTAATGACTGGTTCGACTGTATTAGTTGATGATGATCTTTTTCCAATAATAATGCCAAAATTTGAACAATGGATTAAAGAAAGAAAATTAGATATTAGATTAGAAGGCAAGGAAAACGCAGGATATTTTGAGATACGAGGTAAAGGAAAGCAATGGAGACCAAGATACTATACTGAGATGATTACAGAAATGTTTCAAGAAGGTGTGACAAAATGTCTAGTTGGAACTAGAGGACTCCTAGGAGAGGGATGGGATGCAAGTAAAATTAATGTTCTCATTGACTTGACAACTGTGACCACTAGTATGAGTATAAATCAACTAAGAGGGCGGTCTTTCAGACTGGACAAATATAGTCCAAATAAGGTAGCAAATAACTGGGATATTGTATGTTTAGCTGAAGAATTCAGCAAAGGGTTTGATGATTATAACCGTTTCAAAAGAAAGCATTCAAGACTTTATGGAGTATGTGATGATAGTGCTATAGAGAAAGGAGTAGGGCATGTACATGCAGCTTTCACCGAAGCACGTCCTGAAGGAATCTCGGAAACTCTTGATATATTTAATGAAGAAATGATTAGGCGGGCTAGGAATAGAGAACGTACAAGAGAACTATGGAAAATTGGTGAGCCTTTTAATTCAGTTCCAAGAGAAGCAATTGAAATGAAAATGAAAGAGGGATTTTCAGGAGGATGGCCGATACTAAGTGTTTCATTCCAGAAACCTGAATGGAATGATGAATCATTAGTATTAGCAATAGCAACAGCAGTTTCTGGAGCACTACGAGCGACCGGGAACCTAAAAATGACTACTAAGGTAGCTGCAGGAAATAGAGGAGGAGGATGGATGAGAGCCTATCTTGAAGATGCTTCAGAAGAAGAATCAGAGATTTTTACTGAAGCTATGCAACAAGTCCTAGGCCCTCTAGAAAATCCAAGATACATGATCCCTAGACAAGTAAAAATGGTTAGTGATACTTGGATTAGTAAATTGCTCCCCGAAGTAATTGGTAAATACTTTAGAACAGAGAAAAAGAGGTTAGCAATGTACCACGCTGTTCCTAAAAAATTAGCTCAGAATAAAGAAGATGCTTTAATTTTCCAAAAATATTGGAATTTTGAAGTTAGTCCTGGGGAAGTCGTTTATGGATATAGTGAAGACGGTAGAGAGCAAGTACGATGGGCGTTAGAACAGAACCTTTCCCCAAGAGGTTCTTTCCACAGCAAGAGTGTCTTCACTTGAATTCAAGTTTCACAGAATTTGCAATCTATTCCTGTGTTTTTATGATTAATCGCCTACGATTTCACTTGTTAACCAAGGGTGATACTTCTGTTCCAATCAATTCTATAGTATCCATCAACTGATTATGTGACAGCCCTGCATTATCTAATTGAAAAGAAAAACGAGAGATACCGCCTAAGGCGTCACTATGTCTAATTATTTTCTCTGCAACTTCTTCTGGGTCACCGATTACATAGGCACCAAGCGGACCAGTTTGTTCATCGAATCTATGCCTTGTAACAGGAGGCCATCCTCTTTCACGACCAATCTTGGTAAAAATCTCAGCATAACCTGGATAGTAAATATCTCTAGCTTCTTGAGAATCTTTTGCAACAAATCCAAGTGAATGTAAACCTACTTTCAGTTGTTCAGGGGGATGTCCTGCACGTTCTCCGGCTTCCCTGTAAAGATCTACTAATGGCCGAAAACGATGAGTTTCTCCACCTATTACTGCAATCATCAAAGGTAAACCAAGTAATCCTGCTCTAACAAACGATTGAGGAGTTCCTCCTACCCCTAGCCAAATAGGTAACTGCTTTTGTAACGGCCGAGGATAAATTTCTTGATTCGTGAGAGCAGGTCTAAATCGGCCTGACCAATTGACAGTTTCATTATCTCTAATAGATAATAAGAGATCTAGTTTCTCTGAAAATATCTCATCATATTCATGTAAATTCAAACCAAATAAAGGAAATGATTCGGTGAAAGAACCGCGACCAACAACCATCTCTGCTCGGCCTGAAGATACTAGGTCAAGAGTGGCAAAATTTTGAAACGCCCTAACTGGATCTGCAGCACTCAAAACTGTAACTGCACTCGTTAGACGTATGTTCTTTGTTCTAGCAGCAGCGGCAGATAATATCACATAATTAGCTGAGTCAAGAAATTCTCTTCTATAATGTTCGCCAATTCCGAAAACATCGAGTCCCATCTTATCTGCATGTTCTATTCTATCAAGAAGATCTGATATGGACTGCGCACTATTTTCAGGATAGCTCTTACCATTGTCGAGTTTAACCTCCGCGAAACTGTCAACACCAATTTCCATAATCATTCCTGCCTAATTGTTATTATAACGATAGTAGTATCATCAGTCAAATTAATAGTTTGGAGAATATGGTTTAATTCATTTGAGTTATTGAGGATAACTATCCTTAAAGGGTAGTGTTACTAACAATAGCAATGGAACCTTTGACAGCCATACTAATGGTTGCGGATTTTACTCTGGCCATCTTTTTTGTTGGATTATTTCATTGGTTGTACAGAAATAGAAAAATTCCTCAATCCTACCTATATGCATTCTGGCTAGGAACAATAATTGGATCAACATGGGAATTTACTTTTCTTTTCCTCGGACCAGATTTCCTTCATGGTGCTGTTGAATGGCCATGGGGGCTGGATGGATGGCCAAGAAAGATATCTCACTCTATTTGGGATGGTGCGATTTTTATGTTCGGAGTTTACCTTTGTCATCGCTTATTAGATGGTGAAATATTTCAAAAATTTGCGTGGAAGGAATTGGGAATCATGTTTAGTTGGGGTATTTTCCAAGAATTGCTAGTTGAATATCTATTCAATGGACGTGTCTGGATTTATGAGCCATTATCATGGAATCCTGTGATAATACCCACTTTGCCGGGTTCGGCACCAATGTCTCCAGGGTATACATTAATTCCACAGGCAGTTTGGTTAGTGGCACCTGTAGTATTCTATTTCGGATTCTTAAAACTAGTTAATACAAAAGAGCATCAAGATCAAAACTTAGGGATGAAAGAAGAAGGCTAAACCTAGAATCGTATAAGAGCCTAGGAGCATGACGCCTTCGAGCCAATTTGATTTTCCATCTGCTGCTACCAAATTTGCTATCATCACAGCAAGGAAAACTGCGATTGTTTCAAGTATGCCGAATTCAAAAGTTAAGTTAACATCTAAAATCCAAGCAAAAATTACCATCAGAGGTGCTACAAAAACTGCAATTTGTGTGGATGATCCCATAGCTATTGCAAAGGACAAATCCATCTTATTTTTGGCCGCTACTGATACTGCTGTAAAATGTTCAGCTGCATTTCCAAAGAGTGGCAAAAGAATGACACCAATGAAAAGATATGGAAGATGATATTCTGTGGCAGCAGATTCTACAGAATGAACAAGAATGTGTGCCATCCATGAAACTAAGATTGTTGCTGCGACGAGTAAAAATATGGCATCTTCCTGATTCATCTGTGGCTCCTCATGATGGGTATTCTCAGTAGTGAACAAATGTGAATGCGTCTTTAACTGGAATAAAAGAAAGAAACCATATATTGCTAATAGAATAATTGCGGCTGCATGAGATAATTTTTCAACTCCAGCTTCTCCTTCGGTCCCGTTGACTGTGAAATTGAATACGGTAGGGATTATTAGAACCATTACTGCTAGTAAGAGAAGTGATCCGTTCGAACTTACTTGAGTTTCAGAAAATGTTTGTTCTGAATGATGAATACCGCCCCACACAAATGAAAGACCCATGACAAGTAATAAATTACCAAGAATACTTCCAATAAGGCTGGCTTGAACAATATGGACCATATTTGCTGCTGTTTCAGCACTAGCATCAGGATGTGCTGCGGCTAATATTGCAAACAATGCAATAATCATTTCAGCCGCATTACCAAAAGTTGCATTCAATAAACCACCAATGGATTCAGAAGTTCTTAATGCAATCTCTTCAGTTGCCTTACCCATCACGAAAGCAAGGGGCATAATAGCGACCATTGATGTCAGAAAAGAAATATTCGCATCATGTTTAACATAATTGAAATATATGGTTATAGGTATAGCGATTAGTAAGATATTTAATTTACTTTCACGGGGATCAAAGGCTCTTAATATACTTGCGATGGTTACCATTAAGTTGTGTGCGTACGCGATAAATAAGTCAATGTTACGCCTACTATAGGGAGTATTCATCCGTTAAAGCAATCGCCGACGACTCGTGGAAGGAGAGTTTCGACTAGCACTAAGCGGCACCCCAGGTACTGGAAAGACCACAATTGCATCATTACTTAATGATCAAGGCTATACTATTATTTCTCTAGAATCTTTAGCGGATGAATACGATTGTTTAGGAGAAATTGATGATTTAGATAATTCCAAACCTATAGATATGGAAAGATTGTATAATTTACTGAGAATCGCTTGGTCTAAAGATTCGAAAAATCCAATTATAATAGATGGGCATTTGAGTCATCAGTTGCCATGTGATGCAACTATTATTCTACGATGTCGACCAGATGTATTGCAAACCAGATTAGAAAATAGAGATTACAGTAAAGAAAAAATTCAGGCAAATGTTGAATGGGAATTAATTGGAGGCCCTTGGAATGATAAAGAAACCTCAAATGGTTGGTTAGAGTTAGATACTACGGAATCTAATCAAAAAGAGATTTGTAACCATATTCTTAAGTGGATTACAGATGGTTTCAAACCAACTACTGAAAACACAGAGATTGACTGGATAGGCCTGATGGAGGAATAATATGTTTGAAAAGATGAGGGAAACATGGACTAAAGCAATACAACCACTTGTACTAAGAATGGGAGATTTGGACCCATCGGTTCTCACTTGGTCATCATTATTTGTATCTCTTATTGGATTTTATATTTTATCAATAGCTGAAATAAGCACAAGTGGGGCTATAATGATAGTTGCAGCGGTAATTCTTGTGTTAATTGCAGGAGTGTTAGATGCCTTAGATGGCGCACTAGCTAGACACCAGGGGACAGATGGACCATATGGGGACTTTCTTGACCATACTATAGATCGTATTGTTGATGTTGGTTTGCTTGTAGCCATTGGAATGAATGCTGCCTTTGTGAGCAATCTAGAAGCAGGTTTAGCAGCGGGACTTCTGACTCTTCTAGGGTCTTATATGGGGACACAGGCTCAATCTGTAGGATTAGGTAGAATATATGGAGGATTTTCTCGCGCCGACCGTATGATTATCACACTTCTAGGCCTTCTAATCGCAGCTATGCAAGCATACACAGGAGGTGTAGGGATAGACGTCACATCATATCATGAATATTTTGAATATCTATTGTTAGGAAATAGTGAGTTAAATGGAATGACTGCCGCACTAGCTGTATCCGCTTGGGGTGGTGTTTACACGTTCTTAATTAGATTCAATAGTACAAGAAAACAATTACTAGAATTATGATTCGTTCATCAAATTATATGATGAAACAGCAAGTAAAGACCTGTCAACAGGGGTAATGGTTATCCTCTGTACAATCCGCCTAGAGGTGTGAAGAATATCATCGACCGTGTATTAGAACTTCAAGACGATGAAGGAATACCATCCGCACCCACAGATACAGAGAGTGATTCAGAACTAGTTCAACTACTCTCATCACTTCAACCACGTATACGAGTTTTCGGATGCGGAGGGTGTGGATCTAATACTGTAGCAAGATTAGAACAAGAGGGGCTATTTGATGATACATATGTTAGAGGTATGGCGATAAATACAGATGCGCAACATCTACTTAGAGTAGGTGTACAAAATAAGGTGTTAATTGGGAGAACCGCTCGAGGGAGAGGTGCAGGAGGAGATCCAGAGAAAGGCGAACAAGCGGCTTATGAATCTGAAAGAGCTCTTAAAAATGAAGTGGATGAATGCGATTTGGCTTTTATTACTGCAGGTTTAGGGGGAGGAACTGGTACTGGTTCTGCGCATGTAATAGCAAGATTAGCACGAGCAGAAGGGGCACTAACAATAGCAGTAGTATCTTATCCATTCCTTTCTGAAGGAGCATTAAGGAGACAAAATGCAGAATGGGGTCTCGAAAGATTGAGAGAAGTTTGTGATACAGTAGTTGTACTTCCAAATGAAAGGTTACTAGAAGTTGAAGGAGTTAGAGACTTGCCACTAGATGCAGCATTTAGAGTTGCAGATGAATTACTAATGAGATCTATTTCGGGCGTGTCAGAGATGATTGCAAAAGAAGGAATTGTAAACCTTGATTTCCAAGACTTACGTTCAGTAATGGAAAATGGAGGAGGAGTTGCAATGATTGGGCTTGGAGAGGCAAATGGACCTAATCGCGCTGAAAAAGCTACTGAAGAAGCACTACATTCACCGCTACTGGATATCGATATTTCCGATGCCAGAGGGGCTCTAATCAATGTCGTCGGCGGCCCAGGACTCTCATTGGGCGATACTGAAATGTGTGCAAAAATTATTCGAGATAAAATTAACCCCTATGCACGTATAATTCTAGGTGCTACAACAGATGCCACTATGGGTGACGAAATACGTGTACTGCTCGTATTAACAGGAGTGAAATCAGAGCAAATACATGGGGCTGCATTACACACACAAATGCGTAATCTAAAAACTAGAACAGTGGAATTCATTAATTGATGTATTTTCTTAAGTTGGTTCTAGTAACTCCCAATGGTTGTACCGAGTGCTTAAATGAGGTCGGTCGGTCGCCGAGGTGCTTCTGAGGGAAAGTCATGGCTATAGAGAACTCAAACACTAGTGCTGTCGAGGACAAAGTCCAAGTCCTGCAAGACGAAATTGAAAGCCGTGTTCGCAGTCTCCAAACAGGTTCTTATGCTAGAATTTTAAAGATGGCAAGAAAGCCTTCCAAAGAAGAATTTCGTCAAACCATTATTGTTTGTGGGATCGGGATGTTTGTACTTGGGGGCATTGGTTTCATTATGCTATACCTAATGGATAACCTGTTTCCTTCATTCTTTGAATGGTTAACAAAATAAATTATTGAGTGATTGAGATGTCTGACGCATTTACTGTATTTATTCGCCATGAAGAAAAAGTTCTGCTTATGCAAAGAGCTGACGAAGTTTCTGACTTGCCAGGTGCATGGGACGGAATTTACGGATATGGTGATCCTAATGACCTAAACGCTGTGACTGCAAGGATAGTGGAATCTACAGGAATACCTGCTGATATGTTACAACATGTTAGAACCGGAAACTCAAGAGGAATTGCAATGGGCAACTCATTGCTTGAAGTTACTCCTATTCTTTTTCTCACTGAAAGTAATGATGTCACTCCTAAAACACTCTACAAAAATTCAGAATGGGTAGACCCAGGTATGATTGGAAAGAAAGAATATGTGACTCCTAGTCTAAGAGATATGTACGGAGACGTTGCGTCTTTCCTTTATATCCTAAAAACTAGTATTGGTCAAGAGCAAAATGTTGCTAGAGAAATACAAGCAAGACTTTCAGGAAGTGGTTCTTTAACGGATATCCAAGATGAGATATACGGGGTACTAAGTCCTAATTATATGAAGGGATATATTTTCGTTGAGGCTTCAGCATTCCATCATGTAGAGAAACTAATAGGAAGAGCAGGAGTTACAACAACTCCAATTAAGAATTGTAGAAAGGTGTTAGATGGTGAATCACCTCTTGAGGATGTTTTACCATACTTAGAACCAAAAGCAGCTACTTCTGGAATTGAAGAAGGTTGCATCGTAGAAATTCACGGCGGGGCCTTCAGAGGACAGTCTGCACGTGTAATTCGTGTTACTGAATCCAAAGAAGAGGTTACTGTTGAATTATTCGAAGCTGCGGTACCTGTTGCATTAACAGTTAGGGCAGACCAAGTACGTGTTACTCAACGAGTAGAATAATCGAAGAAAGGAGACCAAAGACTAGCGCAACACGCTCAAATAGTGAAGGTAAGTCGGCGGGATACAATCATAGGAGATAATACACATGTCAGCGCGTAATGAAACACCACACAAGGTTGTTCAAGCGCTTGGCAAAAAGAAGTGTAATGGTTCTTGGGAAGAAGCATCTGAGAATTTGACAATGGATCAAGTAAAGAAGATTGCAACAGAACAAGAAGAGCGCCTAACAGGTGCTAACTTGTATGCACGTTGCCGTGAAGTCATGGGGACCTGCGTTGCTATGAGAGTGCACGTTGAAGGATTTGCTCCAAAAGAAGCACTCGAACGTATGAGCAAGGGGGAATTCAGCGAACACTTTAGCTGAGTTATCACGAATTGTGGGAGAGGGAAACCTCGTTGACCACGGAGGTGAATTAATATGCAAGAAAATATCCAAAATGCCATCCAACAAGCAATAGAGAATGCCCCGGAACGTAAGTTCGTTGAATCTTTTGAAATGGCCATAACTCTCAAAGATGTTGATTTAAAAAATCCAGTCAATCGTATCCAAGAAGAAGTTCGTCTCCCATCGGGGAGAGGGAAAGATGTACGAATTGCAATGTTTGCAGGTAGTGAGATGGCATCGAAAGCACATGCAGCGGGAATAAACGTAATTGATCCTACAACTATAGAGGATTTGGGCGGAAATCGTCAACAAGCCCGTAAGATGGCAAACCGATATGATTTTTTCTTGGCGGAAATACCACACATGGGTACAGTTGGAAGATACTTGGGTGTAGTATTAGGTCCGCGCGGTAAAATGCCACGTCCTGTACCACCTACACTAGATCCTGCTATGATTGCTGCTGGATTAAGAAACACAACCATTGTTAGATCACGCGATAAAGTAACTTTCCATGCAGCTTTCGGCTCTCGTGAGCAAGGAATAGATGAATTAACATCTAATGCAATGGCCGTCTGGACTAGAGTTACTAGTAAATTAGAACGTGGTGCTGGAAATATACGCTCTTGCTATGTTAAGACTTCAATGGGCCCTTCAATAAAAGTTGAGGTGATTGAGTGATAGCGCCAAAGATTGCTCCTTGGAAAAAAAATCGAGTTGACGAGCTCACCGATATACTAAACTCAGATGGAGTTGTTGGTATTGTGGACGTCGGTGGCGTTCCTGCAAGCAATATGCTAGATATGAGAAGTAATTTGAGAAAATCAATGAAAATTATAATGGCTAAAAAGACTTTGATTAAGTTGGCTTGGATGAATTCTGGCCGTTCTAATGAAGAATTAGAAATATTGTTTGAAGATGCTGCACAACCTTGTATCGTTCAATCAGAAAATCTTAATCCATTTCAATTGTTTATTGAATTAGAGAAAACACGTCAAGGTCGTGCTGCTAAAGACGGTGAACTTGCACCTATGGATATTATTGTTGAAGAAGGACCAACATCATTCGGACCAGGACCAATTGTTGGAGAATTCAATGCAGTAGGTATTCCTGCTAAAATCGATAGAGGAAAGGTTGCAATACAGAAAACAACTACTGTTGTTGAGAAAGGTCAACCTATCTCTGGAGACTTAGGCATTATGCTTGCAAAATTAGACATTAATCCAATTGAGATTGGCATTATTCTAACAGGTGCAATTGAAGATGGTTTCTTCTTCCCTGCATCTTCATTAAATATAAACTTAGATCAATTCCGTACTGATATTATTACAGCAACATCGGGGGCTTTCAATCTCGCATGTAATGTACGTTGGTTCTCCGGACAGACAATGCCTACACTACTTTCGAAAGCAAGTAGTGAAGCACTATCGGTTGCTGTTGAGGCAGGAGTTACAAATGAAACAACTACGCCTCTGTTCATATCACGCGCAAACGCGCGTGCTTTCGCCTTAGCAGGCCAATTAGATTCCTCTGCACTTGATGAAGAATTGTCGGCAGCACTTGGTGCTGCAGCGTCTTCGGGAAGTGCATCGGTTGCACCCTCTGCTGCAACCGAAACAGTAGTTGAAACTGCTGAAGAGGAGAAAGAGGAAGAGGAGGAACAAGGGTTCGATGGACTCGGAGACCTCTTCGGCTAAATAAAAAAAGGTGAGATAAAATGGAATATGTATATGCTGCTATGTTACTGCACTCTGCGGAAAAAGAAATTGATGATAAGACTGTCACAGCAGTTCTAACTGCTGCTGGCGTAGATGTTGACGGTGCTAGAGTTAAAGCTCTAGTGTCATCACTCGGATCGGTCGATATTGGTGAAGCAATGGCTACTGCTGTTGCTGCTCCTGTTGCTGCACCAGCAGCGGCTGCTGGAGGCGGTTCAACCGCTGATGCACCTGCTGAAGCTGTAGTGGAAGAAGAGGAAGAAGAAGACGCTGGCGCCTTCGAAGGCCTCGGTTCACTCTTCGGATAAGATAACAAGCAAAACAAAAATAGTAATGCTTCGACTTTCGAAGTCCTATGTGCGGATGCTTGGGACTAAAAATAGAGTTTTAGATAATTGTCTCTAATCTTAATTCTTAATAGATAATACCATTGACAAGTACTAGGTCCGAATAACATGGTAAAGACACGTTTACTGGAAATTCCAGTTAGTGTTGAACCGATTCAAGCAATTAGAGCAATGAGGTTGATAGCTGAATCTAATAATTGGGATACTACTAGAATTGAAGATACAAAGATGGTTCACCGCTGGGCAATTATAGTACCAATAACTAGTCAAGCAAGAGTGATAGGTTTCAAAATAAACTCGAATGAAGTTAACAATCTCGCAATTCGGTCATGGTCACAAACACCGGGTTCAGCAGGCACAATTACTTATGTTTCGTTTGAAATACCGCAAAACATAGAAGGTAGGGAATGGGGAAATATATTACAAGAATGGATAAAATTATTGCCTAGATGCCCATGGAAATGGACTTTCATGGAGAAATCAATAATTGGTTATATGATTCCAGAATTTAGAAAATCCACTAATTTGTTCAAAAAGGAAGGAATTGACATAACATCGTGGGAGAAAACTCTACAATAGAGAACTGGAGTGAATAATTAGAATTAAAATATGATTGTTTTCTGTGCAATTGATAGAATGGTTTGATAGGAAGAATATAGCCGGAGTGTTGAGAAGAAAATGGATTTTGAAGACTTTACTGACACTCCACGCAAGCAAGGTATGATTGCTGGTACTATTTTCTTCATGCTAGTATTCCCGATTTATTTCGGAATAATGCCGACTCTAGTTGCAGATGAAATGATTGAAAGTGGATCTTCGGGAATTTCTGCGTCCTGGAGTGTTTCTTTTGTAGAAATTGACATTATACAAACTGATTCTCAAACATTAGGAGATGAAGAAAGTTATGACTCATTCTTCGATCTCATGACGGAGATGAACATTGGATATGTTGAATTGAATGTTAATTGTAACGACAATGATGACCCCGGTCCTGGTTTCACCGATAGTGTAGATGGTAGTAGTGATGTTAGTCAGGTCGAAGGGGCTTTCTCTGATCAGGATGAAAATGGAATGTGCGGAGGTGGTGGTGATAATGGATTTACAATGCGATGGGATGTAACTGACAATTACACCGGTGCTAACTATACTGCTTACGATATGAGCGAGTCAGAGTTGAGAGAAATGTGGACTGATGGAGGGTTGGGTAGAGGAACTTGGTCTGCCACGATTACTGCAGATATTAGTTCGCCTCCATCACCTCTCGGATCTATAATAGATTCTGATGAGGAGTACGAAATCATTTGGACTGCTGTAACTTATCAATTAGTAATGAGTCCAATAATTGATGATGTGGAAACATAATCAGGTCTTAGCATGAATGCTAATTATATCTCCATTTTGAACTTCATGATCAGCACCTATTACTCGGCTACTCTTAGCATCTGTTGCTCGAATAAAACCATCACCAAGATCACTATGGACAGCATAAGCCAGTCCTTTAGCAGTTGTCCCTTCCGGAACGAGTATTGCATCAGGAAGAATTTTACCTTCGCCATCGATCCAATGAGTGTCGTCTTGAACCGGATATACTACTCGGCGTTTTAATCTATCAAAAACAACTGATGAAAGAAGACCTACTAAACCTCCTCCGTCCCATCTTGAAAGGGTGTCCGAAATACTATCTAAAGCATTATGTTGTTCTTTAGATAAGTTCTTTTCACCTAATTTGGTAATAGAAAAACGAGTGGTCTCTGGATTAAAATCTATCAAACCTGCTTTGGAAGCTCTTCGGAGTGCCCACTCTGCTTCTGCACTTGAGGCAATTAAAATACCGTCAGATTTCATTACCAGTTTAGATAAATTTTCCCAACTGCTTTTCCCTACTACGCAATCTGCTTTATTCGCTGCGATAGATATAGGAAAAAGAAGAGAACGGATTGTTCCGGCCAATGTCATCAATTCATCATTACCCCATGACCAAGGTACACCTGATTCAGGATGATTCTCTAATACAGACCGAATTCCGGCAGTAATATGCTGCTCACTAGCCCCAACACCTGATAATTGATCTAGCAAGTATATTGAAAGTGCTTTTTCTCCCTCTGATTGGACTCTTCTAGCACCTCTAGACCAACTGGATTGGATTATACCAACAATCCAAGCATCAAGTTCATCTAAAAGGAACTGATATTCTTGAACTGGTTCAGAACCACCCTTGCCTACTGGGTTACCTTCTATGTCAGTCGAACCTGAGACATCTATCACTTGAATTAAAGCATCGCAACGTGCTAAATCTGAAAGGAATTGGTTACCTCTTCCTCGTCCTTGATGAGCACCAGGTACTAAGCCGGCAACGTCTACAAGAGTTACCGGAACTAGTCTCTGGTGCCCTATACAAGTTCCTGAATTAGGTTCGCAAATACTACCTCGGCGTAAGTCATCTTCACTTATTGGTGATAATCTACCTTGCTTTTCTTTTTTATTTCGTAATTCTTTACACGCACAACTTTCTCGTAAAGGTAACCAAGCAACTCCTACATTTGGTTCAATTGTAGTAAATGGATAATTAGCTATGTCTACAGGAGTCTCAGTTAATGCTGAAAAAGTAGTTGATTTACCAACATTAGGTTTACCAACAAGTCCAATACGCATGTTAACCTCAGATCCTGAAAGAGGATTTTCTCCTCAATCGAATCGTGTGTTCATAGTTTAGTAGCACTACCTTTTTCATCATTTTCACCGGTAGGGATAACTTCGGTATCAAGGTCCGCTCCACTAGCAAGTATTCTACGAACAGTAGTGGGAGATACAAGAGAATATGAGTCAACAGATATTGATGAAGAGGTTACGGACTTCTTAGATATTATCTCCCCTCTGAACATGCCGCTGACCATATTTAGTGAATGGAGTATTGAACCAATCACAACACCATAAAACATGACAGAACCAACTGTACGAAGTTCTTCAGATAAAGCACTCGGATCTTCAACAAATGATTCTATGAGAGCTAAATCTATAAAATCAGCAACCATTGTAATTGATAATCCAAACATTGCGCCTCCCGTCATCATCCAGAATCCCCAACGTGCACGACTTTGAGAGAAAAGATGACGCCCTACTAATTCTGGATATATACTTAAAGCGGCACCAAGAGATAGTGGGACTAAAACAAGCCAACCTGCCATCACAGAGAGTGTGTTTGCAATACCAATCAATTCATTTGTGCCGCTGACCGTATCTGTCTGAATAAACAATGAACCAATTGCAAGGGGGATAATTAACCATGAACCTAAATTTAATTCGGCGTTTCCTGAAGCATTGGGATCATCAACGAACATACCTGAACCACGCATAGTCACAAGCATATTGCTTGCAAATGCTAATACTGGTATAGACACAAGTGCCATTAAGAAACTAGCAGATAACATATCTTGATTAGTAAAGGATACAATATTATTCTCAGCCAATGGCCCAAATGCATCCATTACCATCTGGCCATTAATATCACCAAATGGGTTGATAGTAAATATACTGCCAAATAGAGTTACGCCAACCAGTGTCTTGGACCACAATGGATTCCCGGAAGCAATGGATGAGGAGTAAAGAGCAACGCCTGCAACGCCGGCGAAAAAGAATGTCCCTCCGAAGAGATGGTACGTTAACCATTGTCCAACATTATCGTTAGCTGCACCTGAAGCTATAGAAACAAAACTCACTATTGGATTACTTAATAATGCAATTAATATCAACCAACCGGGTATTGCCATATTTCTTGTTCTATTGGCAACTGTCAAGAGTTGATTCATAATTACTGCAATAAGAGCCACCGTATTGAGAATAACTCCAAGTGGTATAATGTCAATGCCTAATATCGAATTATTCTGAGAACCTATGACTAGAGTCAAAACAGATAATGTCCAAATGAATGAAACTAGATTAGCATTTGTTTCACTAGCTAATTCAGTACCTGCTAACTTAGGAATGATATGGAATCCTGAACCTATAACAAACATCGAAACTGAGCCATAGAGAGTGGCATAAACGCCTGCTGAAGCTAATTCATCGGCATTAGCATAGTATCCCCAAGAAGCCAGAGAATGAAGGGCATTGGGGTCATGAGTTAACCACATACTTGTGAAAGTGAACATTGAAGCGAAAATTAACCATAACATTCCTTGTATAATCCAAGAGCGAGCACCTGAACCGGGTCTCCCTTCCACTAAATCCGCACCAGGACCAAGGGCCTTCTCAAGCATAAATGAAGCTGTACCTTTAGCTACATCATTAAATATCCAAAGACCTCTTTGGATCAAGAAAAATACTACAAATAATAAGATCCAGAAATAAAACATTGTTGATAATATAGTATCCATAATAATTCCCTCACTCGCTCGTTGCCTCTAACAATAATCGGCCTAAAATTGAAAATATTCCAATCATAGTCCCTAGAATAAAGAACCAAATTCCTGAATCAAATACGCCGCTAAATACTGGCATTAAATCAGAGATTACTGGTAAATCCTGCCCAGGATAAAGAATACTATAAAGAACTAGAAAAGATAGAGATATTACTAATCCTAGAATAATGAAAACCCATGAACCAGAAGGTTCTTTTTCGCCTTGAAGAAAACCATCTGCTGAATCTATTGTATTAATTGACATGACTAGACCTCAAAATGTTCCCGTTAAGGATATCACTACCACCGGAGATTCACCCTTAAGTATTAGCCGAGAGAGTAGTCTGAGAGGCCTAAGGTGCACGCACCATATCTACTCTAGAAAGACGGCGGTCTCTGCCCTGACCTAGCGGAACAGGTAATGATAAGTCACTATCAATCTCTGCTTTCCATACTTTTTTACAATCACAATCAAGGCCCTTAAATTCTCTTAAGTCACGAGAGACAGAGTATCTTTCAATTGCTGCAACAACTTCCGCATCACATTTTTTACAATTATGTGCACCTCTTATTCTTCCACCGGCTGTAGGGTGAACTATTGTTCTACAATTGGAATTAGAAATTTCATCATGAGTTCTTTCTATCATCTCAACAAGAGACCAAAGCCAAGGAGGACGATATTCTCTGTTACGGAATATCCGATCAACTACTGTATTTTTCTGAATATTCATTGGATTAATAGAAACTTCATCAGAAAGCGGTGCAACTTCTCTTAACCATTGAGAAGTCAGGTTAAGGGCATCTCCTTCAGACATAAAAGGTGGCTTGAATAATAAATACGTCTTGACACGTAATCCTGCATCCCTCAAATCAGAGACCGATTTTCTCCATGTTTTAGTGGAAAATCCTTTGTTACAATGAAAACGTAGTACAGTATCATCATATGCTTCTAGGCCAATTGCAACTGTACAACCGGGATGTCTTTCTGCCACCCATGCAAGTTTTTCTGGACTACACAAGTGTGCTTGAGCTTCTACAATCAATTCCAAACCACGTTCATGGGTTTCTCTGAGAACCATTTCTTGCCATTCGGGGGGATTTTCCCTATCTTCAAAAAATGTACCCGAAGTATATACTTTAACCATCTTACAACCTTTGAAATTGTTTGTTAGACGCTTGGCTTCTTCCCATTGAGCAAAGAGGTCATCGGCAGAAACATCATCTCTGACATCATTAAAATAACCACAAAAAGTACATCCAGACTTCCACCACCAGACGCACCCTTTTGTTCTCAATATCACAGTTGCAGCGGTACAGGGAGTTCCATCTTGTAACATTTCAGGAGTTTGATAGACTGTTGCAGGCTTGGTTGCATCCCAAGATTCCCTGCGAGAAATAGATTGAGGAGTATTTTCTGGGGCTTTGACTAAATGATGGATTTTTACAGCTTTTGAGCCGTCGCCCAATATCCCAGAAGCACCTGCCATGGCTCTTCGGTTAGTTTCTTTCTCTTGATACTGCCGTCGCCCAAAACATCTTCTTAAGTAGGTCCTAGGAGCATATATTGGTGAGTCAATGAAGTCTTTTAGAATCGTTCAAAATCTTTTGACTGCTCTAGTAATTCCATTCCTTGCTATTATTGTTGGATTATCATCAATACCTGGAAGCTATGTTTTCTATGAAATTTTACATCTTGCAGAATTAAATTCTGCGACGGACCAATTCTTACAATCAGATGAATATACCCTAGAAAAATATGCAATTACTGGAATTGCTGCTGGAATGGGTATTATTACTTGGGGGATTAGTCTGGTAATTAATTGTGGAATTCTGGGGGGTTTATTCAGGCCAAGGTTGGAGCCAGGTAGGTATCCATTACAGTCATTTGTAACTATTCAGTGGGGATGGTCTATGATTTTCCATAGAGTTGCTCTTTTCTTTTTACCATTTTTAGTTCCTTCTTTCTTGGGCAATACATATTATTGGCTATCTGGAGCAAAATTAGGTCAAGGAGTACAAATCAATTCGGCTCATCTAAATGATGCTGGTTCTGTAACTTTGGGAGATAGAGTTGTGATAGGTGGAAACGCGATAATTAATGCCCATCTAACTGAAAGGGGGGAGCTAGTTATGGCTCCTGTTTTTATTGGAAATGACGCTTTAATCGGAATGGGATCTGTTATTCAACCTGGTTGTAATATTGGAGCAGGAGCAGTCATTGCATCAAGAGCTGTGGTACCCAAGTGGACAAATGTACCAGATGGTGAAGTCTGGGCTGGAGTACCTGCAAAGTGTATCAGATTAGCAGGTGGGTCAAAGCCAGAGTAGTCAGTCTTCTGATTCATCGGATTCTTCTGATAATTCTTCTGACATTTCTTGGGCATGTACTACTGCTTCTTCTGCAGCATCAAGTGCTTCATCCATTCTCGATTTGAATGTATCTTGTTTCTTGGCAAATTCTGCACTCTTTTCTATAGCAGAATCTATCATTTCATATCTAGTTTGGATTGCTTGATTTAGATTTTCAAATAATTGCATATGCTGAACATACCAATCGTCCCTTGCAGTAAGTTCAACTTGAGCAGTCTGTAATGCTTCATCGAGTTCTTCTGCAACTTCAAAGACACGGCCTAATCTCGCTTTTTCACGAGTGTACATTTCTTCGGTTTTCTCTAATTTAGGTTCAAGATGTTTAATTCTTGTAGAAGACTTAGCGCCATCCATTTCCATTTCATGAATCCGGCTGTCTTTATCGGAAATTAGTGATTCCATGCCTTCTCGCTCTATTTCTTTGTCTATTCCTTCTTTTTCTAGAACTTCTATTATTGCATTTTTCTCTTCAAGTTCTTGTTCAACTTTACGATATGCGACATATAATTTCTCTAGACGATCAGACTCTTCGACCAATCTTTCTTCGAGTTGTTTAATACGATTTTCTGGCGTAATTGAACCACCTTCATCATCAGTCATTGGATGCCCTCGCTTATCTCCAGTCATATCCTCGCTTTAACTTCGGCGGATTCTTTTACTAAGAATTGCGATATTCTAATCTATTTACTGAGACACTGCGGCAATTGTTGCCGAAAGTACTGCTGTCAGTCTTTTAGATGAAGGGATATGCAACTTTTCATCGGGACCATGAGCATTATTCCCTGGGCCACCGGTACCTGTGCACAAGAATTGGGCGCCTGGATATTTTTCCTGCATCATAGCCATAAATGGTATTGTTCCGCCAACCCAAGTGGCCAGAGGAGGATGTCCACTAATGTGTTCTGATGCTTCTTGAAGTGCCTCCGCTAGTTTTCCTTCCATTGGTGGCGCGTGGAAACCATCTGATGCTGCATCGGAAATATATTCGACATTGGCGCCATAAGGAGGATTTTGTTCAAATGTCTCTTTAATAATTATATCTATTTCTTCTGATGGAACACCCGGTGGAATTCTGAAACTCAGTTTCAAATCAGTATTAGTTCTTAGAACATTTCCAGCAATCTGTGTTGGAGGCATGCCATCGGCACCTATTACTGACATTGCAGGCCTCCAATTCATGTCAAGAAGAATTTCAGCAGTACCCTCATTTTGAGGTCTAAGAGAGTCAACAACAGGTAATTGAGACCAAAGTTCGTCTCCCAATAAACTCCCAAGTGTTTCTGCTTCTTTTCGAACCTTATCACTAATTTCTACATGCATTTCTGGTATCAAAATTTCCCCGGACTGTGAGTCTTCAACCCTATCGAGTAGCATCCTTTGAATTCTAAAGGAAGAAGGTATTACTCCGCCTGACATTCCAGAATGTACGCCCTCGCTAGAAACTTGAACTGAGAGATTGCCAGCCACTAAACCACGTAATGCCTCAGTAACCCATATGTGTTCATAATCTGGACCGCCGCTATCAAGAACAACTATCAAATTTGGATTACCTAATTCCTCAGTTAATGCATCAAGATACGGGGGTAAGTCATAAGATCCTGATTCTTCACAAGTTTCAATAAGAAAATGGGAACGAGGGTAGGGGACGCCTTGTTCCTGTAACATTTTCAGAGCAGTAACACAAAGATAGCCCCCATAACCATCGTCTAGGGCCCCTCGGCCAAATAGCCAAGGTTCTCTTCGAACAGCCTTCAGAGGATGCAACCCTTCAGACCAAAGTTTTTCTCTGGATGGTTGTTTATCTAAATGTGAATAAAATATAACTTCTCCAGGGCCTGTTCCTTCTACTGTGATTAAAAGTACAGGAGTTCTGCCCTCAATTCTATGAACTTGATATGTCATGCCGTCTAATTTCTGATCAATTAACCAATTTGAAAATAAATTGATTGCCGAATCAAGTTCACCTTTTGCTTCCCAATCGGGTTCAAACCCCGGGGAAAGCGCCTCTATTGCAATAAATTCGCTTAAACTAGGAAGTATTGATAATTCCCATAATTCATCCGCCCTCTCTATTAGTCTATCCAAGTCTACAGACATGAGACCCTGTCAAACAACAAAGACTTTGAATCTTTAATTCAAGGTTCCTGCTTTAATGGTCCACAAATCGGTAAAGATCCTCGAGCAAATGGGCAAGAGTGACAAGGTTCAGATGAATCTTCAGGAAGAGGTGGATGATTACTTAGGTTATCATTAGAATCTAGTGCCATTGTGGCCACTTGAATTAGTATCTCATCTAATTCATTCTGAGCCCGTTGGAAGAGTTTTTCGGGGTATTCGACTAATCGACCTGTTACTCCTACCCATATAGCAGGACGTAGTACTTTTCTGGGGTTTAATCGATTATCTTCTATTCTTTTTAGTGCCCTGTAGTATAATGCTAATTGCATCCTATGGTGTTCTAACATCGCAAATTCAGCATCACATCTTGGCTCATATGAATCCTCTCCAAGAGATTTCAAAAGCCCTGAATTTTCATCTGAAAGTAACTTACTAGCTTCTTCTGTTTTCAAATCAATTGGCCTTATATTAGGGCCTTCGCTATTAACGGTACAAAGAACAATGTCAATGAATCCATCCATTTGAACTGAAGCATCTTTTAACAAAGAAAGAGGCTCGTGCCCTTGAGGTGTCCATCGATTTATAGTCAGGCCATCAAGAGGTACATCAAAACTGATACGGAAGGGCATTTCAGTCCTCAAACCTTCTACCTTTTCTCCATCTAGAATCTCACCTGAAACCAAACGACCAAGTTTACTATTTGATAAACGAGTTGTCATTTCGATTACTATATCATTAATCTGAGATTCATTGGAACCTGTAGAAAGCATTTCTTTGTATATCTCTTGATGAATTTTTTTATTAATCATATTATTGGGATTCTTTTGAGTCCATGAATTAGGTAAAGCGGGAGAAGTTACTTCCAATAATCCTGGGTTTGGGATGCCTATCTCAACTATTCGGTGGACTATAGATCCCAATAGTGCAGGATCTATCCGATTAGCAGATTCGTTAGAAAGAGTGTGTTCAATTGAAGGCATTATTGGATTCGCTTTGAGGCCTCCTTTAGTTTCTAACCAATGGCGGCGGGAACATTGGGAAAGGACTGAGAGCCTATGAGGGGCAGTTCTAACTTTGTAATGAGAATCTAATCTTGGGTTTTCTTGGTGAGGATTTTCTTCCACTAAACATCTTTTAGCGGTAACATCTTTTGCAAATATTCTTTGCGAAGGAGTATACAATGGTTGACTCATTGTTTGATTAACAATATTAAAACAATCTTGATGATGAAGAACTATCATACCTTGTAATAGATTATGGCCGATGAAGGAATTATTCTTCATTAAAAACGGATCTAAATATCTATCTGTATTCAAATCAAATGGATTCTCGGTGAAATCTGTTTGTTTATTCCAAATTGATGCGTTTTCACCTCTGTTATATGACCCCTGTCTTAAAGATTCTAACCATATTTGGCCTAATTGGGGCAGGGTCTTTCGATAACTCCAAGGGACCTTTAATCCTACAAGATTATCTGCTGATTTATTGATCCATGTGGTACCTTTGGGTGAACCAACAATAATCAAACGATTCTTAACTCTTGTCGCACCCACATATAGTAGTCTTCTTGCTTCAGCATCTTTTCTTGATTCATAAAGCCATTTTGTATGAGTCCAAGTTGCTGATTTGATAGTTTGTTCATTGGTCCAAGGAATAGGATTACCTGAAAACAATTCGGGGCTAACCATAGTTCTAGTTCGGGAATCGATAGAAAGATTTGTTTGCCGGTCAGAAAAAATATCAACCAAAAATACAACACTAGCTTGAAGGCCTTTAGAGCCATGAATTGTCATAATTCTTACAGCGTCTTTGGGAGGTATGGTGATTGCCTCCATGGATGAAGAATTATTTTCTCTTAATTGCCGAATTCTATCTGCAATTACAATTGAATCTCCCCCCACTTCAGAACCTAGTGACCGAATTAAATCGATAAATTGGTCAACATCTTGAAAAGAAGTATTGTCCGAATAAGTGAGTAGTAAATCGGAATTATCTAGGGTATCTTCTAATAACTCATTAATTTGGCCTTTTTCTGAAAGTTTAATCCAACGATTAACCAACTCTTTCTGTCTAGTGTTAATACTAATAGAATGTAACCGATGAAGTAAATTTTCATTATTCTTTGCTTTACCAATAAACTCTTGTGTTTGTTTATCATTGAATCCTATCAAGCAAGAACGGGCAACCCATGTAGCAGAATGAGGGTCTTTTGGCCGTGCAATAAATTGCAATAATCCATCTAATGTATGAACTGCAGGTCTTTCCAACAACCCTCCTTCTCTATCTGCTTGGGAAGATATCCCATAATCATTAAGATATCTTATAATTATGTCGCGGATGTTACGCCTAGATGGCAAAAGTACCATTATTTCATTGGGAGGTACTTTTTCGCAAGCAGGTAACACATCCCATTTACCAGAGGGAGAAAGGACTCTAACGGATTTACCTTCAATAAGATGTTTGATTCTCTGAGCAATCATCATGCCCTGTCTTTCTAAAATTGCAATTCGATCTTGCGAGCCAGAATCAAATGCATCAAGATATTCGTTTAGATTTGGAGAAGGATCTTTCCGAGTTTCTGAATTTAATGGGCAAATCCATTCAATTCCACCACTTTCTTTAGATTTGGATTCACAAGCATAAAGTTGTTGAGAGTCGGCATAAAACTTTCCATTGATAACTTTCCTATGTCGATTATGGAATATATCAACCCACCATTCATTCATTACGGCAAGTAACCCTGCATCGGTTCTATAATTTATTTTTAATGATATTAACCCAGCTTTTCTTTCCTCGGTTTCCTCTGTTGATGGGGTTTCCAAACCATCATAATGATTGAAAGGTATCCAACTTAACAATTCTTGGCCACCGTCTTCATAATGTTTTCTAGCACTAGCAATAGTGATTTCATGTGCATTTCTTGGATTACGACTAAATTCAATATCCCTCAATTCTCTTCCGGGAGTTGTAAGCTCTGGGATACTAGAATATTCATGTTTATTTATGTCTCTAAGGATAGAAGCATGTTCTCTAAAACCAGTTACTTCTGCCTGCCTAAATGCATAGATACTTTGTTTTATGTCGCCGACATAACAAACTGTTGGTTGCCATGGAGTGTCAGGAACATCCATATCGCCCTCTTCGACATATCGAGGACCCCAAAGTCTAGCCAAAAGGCGCCACTGTAATGGCGAATTATCTTGAGCTTCATCAATAATAAACGCTCGATACCGGCGCCTGATTTTTTTAAGTAATTCAAACCTTCGAGTTAAATCATTTCGAGTTTCTTTAAGATGAAAAGAAGTATCGCCAGAAAACTGGAGATTATTTTCAAGAGTTGCAAGGGCCGAGAATGCAGATATTATATGATCATCCTGCCAAGCCTGTTGAGTAGGATTATTAAGTTCTGAAATAACAGCCTCTGGATAGAAGTTTTCACAGATTTTAGGGCAATTTGCTAATAATAAATCCCCTGCTAATTTCTGAATATCGTCATAATCATGTACTTCATTAATTTCTTTTAATTTAGCCATAATTCCTCTAAAACCTATTAACACAGTACGTAAATCATCAAGATTTTGTGCTTCCTGTTCAATTGTGAATCTATAGGTGGTTTTGTTACTAAATGGGGGGTTTTCAGGTATCTCATCAGGAAGAGTGACTAGGGGGCTAACCCAATTAGTTGGGGTGCAGGGGGGGGAGGAATTGTCCAATAACATTGCTAAACGAGTAAAATGAAGTATGATCTCCCCGGTATCAGAATACCATAATTCTCTCAAATTTTGGCTGATCGGTTTGATAATTTTATTTACTTTACCAAGATTTCCTATACCTCTTTCCCATTCTGTAGTACCTACAGGAAGATTACCACGTGGGAAGATACTGGGGCCCGTTGTTTTGCTTCTTGTTTTACTTATTTTTTTGAAAAGAGAAGCGGGACTGACAGTACAATAGAAAACATTCCCTAACCACGTCAGTTTATCCCAAGTAGTACCTTTAGGGCCTACTGATGAAAGATGATCCAAGCAAGCAATACGAGTTTCAGGTCCCCAACCACTACCCAATTCATTTGGGTATTGTTTAACTAAATCACAGAATGAAGAGATTATGCTTTGGACTTCATCAGAAAATATATTTAATGTATCATTATCAATAGATTGAAGTATCCTTTCTTGTAATTTCTCCGGAATTATTTTATTATGTGAATCACTAATATCTCTGACAGCTTCATCAATGAATATCGAGCGATTGACTAGATTTCTGATGAGATTAATAGCTCTCTGCCGACCGGCATATCGGCGTTGAATACGATCTCTTGCCTCGAGGATTTCGCGAGGCCCAAAATCTCGAGTATTTGGCATTCCAGCATCAACTGCTTCATGCAATCGATTCTGGTTTGAAGAGAGTCGCCAAAGAGTATTTAATGCGGATTCAGTAAGTAATATTCTTCCAGAATCAGAAATATTCTCCTGACTTAAAGAATTACCAAGTGTACCTCTATATGGGGCAATTAATTGACTAAAGAAAGAATCAATTGTCCCAATAGGTGCGTCATCTAATAGCGTCAATAATTGTTCATTAAATCCTTCAAAACGAATCCTCGGATCTCTGCGGAATTTGCCATCATCACTAATTGGCCCAGGGCCTAAGCGGGCAAGACGTTGTCGTAATCTATCTCTCATTTCATCTGCTGCTTTGTTGGTAAAAGTAAGTAAAACTACTTCACCTGGAAGTAAACCACCCCAATCTTGAAGATTTTGCGTTTCAGATTTTCCAGAAACTAACATGCCGCCATATAACTCAACAGGACGGTGTGGTTTAGGTAAAATTCTGGTAGCCCTTTGATCTTCAGAAAGATAGTGTTCAATCACTCTATCGACTATTGTACTAGTTTTTCCAGTACCGGCTCCTGCATCAACAACGATATGAGAATCTAAATTTAAAGCCAATAATTGTGCCCGGTTTAGTTTCATTAAAAATCACCCTCTAGTTTAACATCACAGATATCTTTAACACGGCAATACTTACAATTATATTTTTCTGGAATTGGATTTATATAGCCCTTACTAGTTCTATCAGAAACATTCAATGCAACAGAAATTCGTGACGCTAACCATGCTCTGAAAGGGTCACTATTCGGTGATTCGTCCTCGTTAAGAAATCGAAACCGATCATGAGTAATCTCTGTTGGTTGACCAATAGCCGTTAAATCAGAAACTAAAGCATTAGTTGACATTTCAACCATGTGTGAAGTATTATGCCCCAATACCGAAATCCCAACACCAATCACCAAATCTCCAGGATGAGCTACTTCCCAAGATCTTGCGTATAAAGCAAGTTGAAGCTCTTCAAGAACTCCTGTGTAATGGCGTTCCTCGACTTCTGTTTTTTCGGTTGTTTTAAGGTCTCTAATTATTACTAAACGCCTTGGTTTCCAATCGGAATCATAAATCTCTAAGGGAGCTATGTCTTTACTGCCTTCTTTGTTAATCCAAATATTCTTCTCTGAGTCAAAAGGCGCTAAATCTACTCGGTCAATCATTCCTCTCAACCAAATAGATGGTAATGTATTTCCTTTAGGTAATGTGATATGCTTAGGAAGAGATATCTCAACACCATTAGAATTATCTTGAGATAAATCCCACTCTAAAGCTATTGGAATTACATTCTCAAGTAATAATTCTGCTTCAATCATTCTTCCAATCCGACCTGAAAGAGATGTCGGTTTCGGTGCTATTAACCAATTATTCCACTCCTTTAGATTCATGCCAGTCATCATTCTAATTCGATTAGTAGAAACTGCATCACTCCTGTTTAACCAAGGAGCTATAGTATCTAAATTTTCAAGCGCTCTTTGCATTAAAATTTCGGGATTTATTTTAGATTTGAAAATATTCAATGGTATTTTGGTTTCTGAAGAAAAATCAATATTTCGATCGGTGCCTTCTTCAAATTCTAATATGTCAAGAAGTAAGTTATGATGGATTTTATGAAATAAATCTCCATGTGTACGGGCATCTAAATCCTCTTTCTGAGATTCTTCAGCACTTATTCTTAAACTTCTACCTAGCCAACCAGCACGGGGGCAACGAAGCCATTCCTGAAGTCTGCTAGGTGACCAAACTGATACCTGTTGACCTGTTAATTCAGTATAGCCATGCCTTGAATCACTAACATCTATTCCAACAGGAAGGGGAGTGAAGGGTCTTGGATCTATTGTTGAGGTTGTTATTTCTTTACCGCCATCTGAATTCAAAGTTATTGCAGAAATAACAGGCCAACGGAGGTTAGTGCGCGGATTCTTGAACTGGGGTGGATGATTACGGCTCATATGCTTAACATCAAATTGAAATAAGTGGTTTTTACTATCATCTGGGAGATAACCATCGGGTTCCGCTAATCTTGGTTGGCGACTTTCTCGGTCTCTTTGTAAAAGTAAATCTAATGATATTGTTACTGAATTAGGATTTATTGGCGAAATAAGAGGATTTTGATCATTATCCATTTTCAAACCATCCATTCTTCGAATTACTCTAGGGCTTAAGGATTCTTCTTCATTTGTTTCAAATATCTCTGAATTATCATCAGGATCATTGACAATTGTCCATTCTCTAATGGGGGTCGAAGATGGTGTTGCGTCATCTAAACTCGGATCTAAAATTATCACCTCTGGTGCGCACTTGAGAATATGTTCAAAGTTATGGCGAGCATTTCGAACCGGCCCATCGGGTCTCAATAAATTGTTTTCATGTCTTTCTTGATCACCTAAAAAATGCATATTAGGTACTTTCAATACCCAAGATATTGAAGATACATTTGCTAAGATCGTTATATCAGCAGTACAACCTAGAGCCTGATCGCAAGATAAAATTCTCAATCTATGCCGGTTCTTATTGATGGATGGTGGGATTTGAATTATTTCGATTAATGTGGAAATCTCATCAACCCAATCAGGGCCCATTTTTGGGAATCTATGCCCAATGGAATGTTGAACGCTTCGAAGAGAATTAAATTCTGAAACTAAACTTTGGATTACTCCTGCAGTAATAGCGGAATCTTCAACAAATGTTTCTGCTGACATGTTTTGGTTAGAAAGTTTTAATGTGGAAAGAAGCCATTCATCACCTGATGTGATAGTTTCGGGTAGATAGAGTAGTTCCTTAGAAAAGACGCCTATATTATTTGATTCTGCTAAGACGGTTCGGTCATGTCCTGATAATATAGGACTAAGCCATTTTACTAAGCAAAGTAGCCACCATTGTGTTGACTCTTTTTTTATGTTGTCTTCTTCTCTATTAAATCCAAAATCAAAATCAGATTCTAAACTATCTAACCATTGAGTTAGTGTCTCAGGGCCTCCAAGAATATGGTGTGTTCGAGCAATTTTAGTAAGAAGTTCAGAATCAGGTATAGGCCTAATTCTTACATCTGAAGGATGGGGCGGCATCTCTGGGAATAAAATTAAAGAGTTTTGAAGAGAGATGGATCTTAATTTGTCCAAAGAAAATGCATCATTACCCTGAGATAAATTTAGATATGCCCAAATCCAATGGCCTAAGGAAGTATTTGTAAGCATTAAATTTTCAGAAGAAACTAGGAATCCTAAATTCTTCAACCAACGGTTCCAAATATATTTGTTATTTTCAAAATCGGGATCAATTATCAATGCTCTTGAATCTGGTGTCTCTTGCAGTTTTTTGGATACAAAGGAGAATGCTGCCTCGAAAGATTGATTCTCCCGCTGAAGTAATATTCGCTGGACATTATTCTCTTCAGAAATGGCATGAAAACTATGATTGGGGACCCATTCAGGTAATTCTGATTCTGCATTAATAGGCCACTCATCTTTTAGTAATAATCCATGTTTTCCTAAACGGAAACTTCCCTTATTAGCCAATTGATGAACGGGGCAGTGAGAAGATATTATTCGAATAAAATCAGCCTCGGATTTGGGGATTGTAGGAGAATGATTGAGCATTATTATACCATCAATATCGATTAAAGAAAATGGTTTATTCGATTCTGTTAATTTTTCTATAATGCGTTCAGCTAAGAAATCAATATGTGTGCAATTTAGTTTTGATTCAAGTGATCTTAGTATTCTTCTAAATGTTTTAATTCCCGGGCCATCCCAGTTTGTTGCAACTGATTCTGAAGAGAGAAAATTGTGTAATTCAGTAAGAGCTTGGGTTTTACCACGGCCCCAATACATATTTGGAAGCGGATTGATGATTGGAAAACCTAATTTCTTGGCTTCTTTCTTGCATTCTTCATGAAGAATTAGTTGGAATGAGGGTTCGTTTTGTAATAATTGAGGCATGCGAAAGTCAGTCATGATTGAATCCATCAATGATGAAATAGTATGGTGTAAAGTACTATCAATAACAAAATCCTCCTGACTCAAAGACTCTAACATTTCACGTCTTGATTCAGTATTAGGATAGATAATTAGAATTCGTGATTTACCTCCTTGAGAATAAGGTTTGTCTTCACTTATTTCAGAAATAATATGATCTCTCAACCATTTAGGTGTGGAACCTGGAAGAACTTCTTCATTTGTTATCTGCATATCAAGATTATTCAAGGTGGGGCCTCCGGGTATTGTTCATAACAACGAGGGTTATTGAACCCGACGATGTAATACTATGAATATTACATTATTAATTATCTTTTCGAGAATGGAATGCGGCGATGAAGAATGAAACAAAAATGGTTGCACTGGGATATGGTAGTGCACCCAATGCCTCTTCATAATTATTATAATGCCAATCAAATACAAGTACTACGCTCAAATCATCGCCATCATAAGCAGAATTATAATCAGTTGAAAGTTCTCCTTCTTGAGAAGGGAGATTAATAACGTCCCTTAGAATATGATGATAATAGTCTTCACCATTTCCACCTTCAGGGAAATATCCTACCTCTTCAATAAAGAAAAGTTTAGGACTTATGGTATAAGATTCAGATAATGAGGGTGTGGAAATATTCCAAGAAAAGGTGTCAAATCCCGATTCATTAAACCAATTTAATGTTGCAGAGAAGTCCGAGTATTCAATTGAAGGAGAGGCTTCTAAAGACATTTGATAATCTGTATTTAGACTATCAGATTTAGGAGATGTACCAATATGAAGCCTTTCTCCATCAAATACATTAGAGGGAGCAATACGCTCGAAAGAGCCTGATAACAGAGAAGTTTGCCCATATCTCTCAACCCATCTCTCATCAGTTTCTTGTGAACCAAAAGGATCTTGTGTTTCTGCAATAAAGCGATGATAATGAACTTGCATGATGCTTTCGCCCTCTGGTATGATTAGAGAATTTGTTACCGACTCGGTTTGTACACAATTTGTACACCAAGTTGCAGTATACACCTCAATTAACTGAGGCCAGTCTTCAGCCATCATTGTATTACTATCACTAGTAACATTTCCAGAAAGAGAAATAGATACCCCGCCTAAAGTTCCTGTATCAGTAGAATCAGAGATTACATTATGCCATGTCTTTATTCCATTTGACTCTGCGAAAGATTGCTGCGCAAAAATTACCAAAAGAAGTGTAACAACAACAACACGCATACGAGTCATAATAAATCGGCAATTGTCTAAACACAAAAACTAGAGGGTTAACTGTTCATACTTTTGAAGGCATGAATAGTTCTATCAATATCTTCATCAGTAATATGTAAATGTACTACTGCTCTTACTGTTGAATCATTAATTGTTAGTATATCAATACCTTCTTTAGCTAACTTTTCGACCAACTTTTCAGCTTGACCATCTATACAAGAGATATATACCATATTTGTTTGAACAGTATCCAAATTTACAGAAAAAGAATCCATAGTATTTATTGCATTCGCCAAATTTTTAGCGCGCATGTGATCTTCAGCAAGGCGAGTGATATGATTTTCTAATGCATATATTCCTGCAGCAGCTAAAATACCGGCTTGGCGCATACCTCCGCCGAACATTTTTCTCCAACGGTGTGCTTTAGCAATAAATTCACTAGAACCTACTAATACACTACCAACTGGAGCACCCAAACCCTTGGATAAGCATATAGAAATTGAATCATAATCTCGTACCATTCGTATTGGTTCAGTTGAAGTAGCAATTACTGCATTAAATAATCTTGCACCATCTAGATGAGCAGCACAATTATTGTCATGTGCAACCTTTGCAATAGCATCTAAATCCACTTGCGAATAATAGGTTCCACCACCACGATTAGAAGTATTTTCAACACAAACAAGGCTGCCATTTGGAAAATGCCCAAAGCTGCCATCTACCTTACGTATCGCATTAGTAACATCTGATGGTTTCATAATACCAAGTTCTGCATCAACTAAAGCAACTGAACAACCAGAAAGAGCCGCGAATCCACCGCCTTCATAGACGTATATATGACTATAACGTTCAGTTATAATTTCATCTCCGGGATTTGTATGTGCTCTAATTGCAATCGCGTTGGACATAGTTCCAGAAGGTACGAAAAGTGCCGCCTCTTTACCCAAAATCTTAGCAAGGAGGTTTTGTAACTCATTAACATTCGGATCATCACCCAAAACATCATCTCCAACTACTGCTGATGCCATCATACTACGCATATCAGGTGTAGGTTGAGTAACGGTATCGCTACGAAGGTCAACCCTCCCGCCCGGATAGTCTTTCATGGTCTGGCCATGAGGTTATCACATATCAAATAAAGCGATGTTCAATCTTCTTTAGGTGGGGATTTATTTTACCGTTTTTTCATTTTCCTAGATTTCTTACGGCCCTTCCTTGCTTTGGGTTTAGAACCTTGTTTGAGTAATACTGTGATTCCGAGTAATGCTACTAAAGCAACACCACCTATTACTGCAATAGGAAATTCAGATTCTAATGGATCGAGGATACATGATATCTGACCAACATTTGGTTGGGATTCTCCATTGGGGCATGACTGTTGTGAAGCCTGTCCTACCTCTGAAACGAAATAACCTTCAGATGCAAGAACACACTCAGTTGATGCCATTAACGACTGATAACTACCCGCTGCGCACGGTGTTTGTTCTGTAGCAGCAGGAATATCAACATAATAACCGCGATCAGCAGATTGGCATGATTCTTGTCCAGTTAATGGTTGATAGGTGCCTTCTTCACAAGAAACTTGGGCTATGGAAGATATATCAATAGAAAAATAACCTGGGTCGGCTAGAACACAACCGGATTGTCCCGCTTGTGCTTGATACGAACCTGCTAAACATGGCATGGGAGATGTTGAACCTGCAGATGAATAAGTCCCTGGGTTTGTATTCAGACATTCAACAGAAGCCGGTTGTGGTTGATATGTACCTGCTGGACAAAGTGTCTGCATACTCTGACCATCCAAAGGAACATGATGGGCTATATCAGAAAGAATACAACTTACGGCACCAGTTTCAGGCTGATAAGAACCAGCTAAGCATGGTGTTTGTGATGATGCTCCTGAGATGGGAACATAGTTCCCAGCATCAGCGGTAATACATTCTGACTGAACAACATCTGGTTGGTAGAAACCTTCCATACAGTTAGTAAATGAAGATAAGCCTGTATCTCCGACATAACTCCCACTAGGTGATTCTAAGCAGAATATTTGTCCAGTAGATGGCTGATAATAGCCAAGATCACAAGGCGTTTGTATAGACGACCCTGGGCTAGGAACATAATTTCCAATATCTGCAAGTATACAATCACTAGCAGCTATAGAACCTGTATTTGGATTATAAGAACCGGCTGGACACTCTATTTGAGAGGTAGCTGCAGTAATATCAACATAATGACCTGGATCTGAAGGTAAACAATCTGATTCTTGAGAAGATGCTGTAACATTTTGATATGTACCCAAATTACAAGGCGTTTGATATGTTGAATACGAATTTATTACAAAATACCCAGGATCTGCATCAAGACAGGATGCTTGCCCGTGATTGGGTTGGTAGGTACCTGGCAAACAGGCTTCTTGACTTGTTAAGCCACTAGTTGGAACATAATTTCCTGGAAGTGCACTAAGACACGCTGCTGCTCCAAAATTAGGTTGATAAGTTCCAGGAGAACATTCAGTTTGGGTTAAGGAGCCGGTATTAGGAACATGACTACCCGAGGAAGATGCAATGCAAAATTCCTGCGCCGAATCTGGTTGATAATAACCAAAAGTACATGGCTCTTCAGATGTGGCTTCAAAATTAGGAGTGTGCCCTTGGGAAGCATCTATGCAACTAACTTGTGAATAATCTGGTTGATAAGTTCCATCAGGACAGTTTGCTTGAGTTAAAGCGCCTGTTACATTAACAAAATGACCCGGAGATGATTCAAGACAATTTGATTGGCCTGGATCCGGTTGGTAAGTTCCTAAATCACAAATAATTTCGTAATGATGTCCAAAACCAGGAGTATAATGGCCGGGAGATGTTTGTGTACATGATCCATTAAAATTAGGATCATAAGAACCACCAGGGCAACCATATGGTAAATCATCGTATATTGAAATTATTGAATCGGAATCTAAATCCCTCTCTGAAAGATGGAGCCCGCCCATATTGAACGCCCCACCTATTGCCGATGATGATAAATTAACATAATTTATTCCTCCATAAAAATTGTCAGGATAGGAACCGTTTCCTCGTTGACCCCAAAAATTAGCACCCCAACAAACGACGTCTGTGTGGCCATGAACTAGAATAGCATCCATCTTAATACTACAAAATGCTTGATTATTAATAGACATAGCAATAGCACTATTATTCCAATCGCCTGTGTAATTAGGTATTATTTGTTGGTTATCGCTATGCCAAAGTTCTACGGGACTTATTCGGTCGTCATGACCCCAATGGAAATGGTGTTGTTGAGCAGATGCCTGCCCCCAATTATTTCTGCCCCAACAATAAGGTGTGAAATCATCGGTAATTAAACAACTATTATGAATTCCAATCTCTATGGAGATTGCTGAAATATTTGAACTGATGTTGATGTTGTAGGGAATGTTCCATCCAGTTAATATCGCATTTCCAATTCCAAGTTGACCATAACCATTAGCGCCCATACAAGATACTGTCTTATCTGTGTATAAGGCACAAGTATGATATCCTCCGGTGCCAACCGCTACTACATTATTGTCTACAAAAGTAGGGTCTGCTATGTCTCCATCGGGGGTACCAATTCCAAGTTGACCTAATTCATTATTTCCCCAGCAATATAGATCATTTGTATCTAAAATACCACAAGTATGGTAATATCCTGTTGACAGAGAAATAAATGAAGAATTAGGAGGGAGGATTCCTTGACCTACTATGACCGGAATATATCGCCCGTTGTAAGCATTACATCCTGCTGGAGAGGGGTTACTGTCAGGTTGAAACCAATCGCCTCCTGAGCATATTGTACCATCTCCTAATTGACCGTCCTCATTATTTCCCCAGCATAAGGCTTCACCAGTATCTAAAATCGCGCAGGCATGCTTACCTCCCATGTCTGCAAGAGATACTGCAGATGTGCCGGCAGGTAATGCTACTTGCTGTGGCGGATGGTTTGTAGCTTCCGTACAAGACCAACCACTTGCGACAGTACAAAGGTCGTTTCCAGTCCCTAATTGCCCATATTCGCCTCCACCCCAACACCAAATCTCACCACCATCAGATAAAGAACAAGTTGAGTACGCGCCAACAGAAACCTCGACCATACCAGATGATAGATTACCTACTAACCACGGGCCTGCCATGCCATATGGCTCATCAACGGAATTATCGATTCCACCTCCAAGTCCTCTTTTACCTTGTTCATTTTTTCCCCAGCAAGCAACTCTTGCGTCTTCTGTAATTATGCAAGTAGTATGTTCACCTGAAGAAATTGTAGAGTGGGTGAATATCGAATCATCTTGATGCCCTGCAACATTGAAATTACTGAGATTAGAATGACCTGGGTGCTTACCAGCAGTAGTCATTGACTGAGTTTTTTCTTCTTCAAGTTCAATAGGTTGGTTAGAGATTGGCATGGCAGATAATGACATACCTAGTAATATGAATACAAGTAAAATTGAAACTAAGACTGATTTCGGGTGTTGGCTCATATTGAATGAATATGTTAAACCCTATTAATAAATTACTATACTCAATTTAGCAATTTGCAATAAAAATTGAAGTTAAGGAATGGGCAAACTAATTTGCTTGGAGTAGTTCGCAAGAACATGACTGAGTCTTTCCTATCGGATAATTGTCCGCCTATGGGGATCTACGAGACTCTGTACGCCTTCAGAGACTCCTTTGGTAGTTTCATGGGAACTCAGGGAACGCATCCATGGTCTCAGGGATTTCCTCTCACAACACCTTTGGAGAATTTCGATGGGCCGCCTCTTCCCGATAGCGTGGATGTTACTTGGGAGGATCGTTTCTATCCAAAAGCGGGAGGTCATCCAAAGTTGCGTGATTCCATTGCAGAGTATTATAACTCCCAATATGGCTCTGAAATCACTCCTGAGAACATCATGGTATTTGCTGGAGGAAGGCCTGGAATCTATACAGTATTGGCGTTCCTAAAGGACAATATTCAAGCTAGGATAGGAAACATCGAGTGGCCTGCGTATCTGGATATAATGGAGCAAACAGATACCAACTTCCAAATCGTTCCCTTCACTAAGGAGAATAATTTCCATCCGAGTAACTTCGCCTACTTCGATCGAACGGGCCTCAACGCAAAGACCAAGCTAATGCCCATCATATCCAATCCTCAGAATCCCTCTGGTCAGACTCGTTGGGGAGAGGAACTCAGAGAACTTATCCAGTTGGCAGAACAACCAGGGAACGGAATACTCCTTGATGAAGCATACGAAATGTTTCATTCACCCTCAGTAAGTGGAATACAATTTGTTGAAGATCTAGACAATAGCAATGTATTCATTGCTGGTGCATGCACAAAGGGACTACAGTCTCCTGGGATTCGCGTAGGTTGGATTGTTGCCAGCAAAAAGAATATTGAGACGTTGGCTAACTACTCCAGCTTCGGAATGGGAGGAGTGAGTCATCCTTCGCAACTCTACGCAGTCAAACTCCTCGAGACAGATCGCGTCAAGAAGGCCAGAAAGGCGATTGAAGGGCATTACAACTGGCAAAGAGAGAGGTACAGGGAGGCGTTCAAAGACATGGGCCTGGGAGTTTACACCGGTGATGGTGGATTCTATCACTGGCTCGAGCTTCCCGAAGGAATGACAAGTGCTGAACTTAACAAACGACTCTTCAAGAGAGGTGCTGCAATACTATGTGCTTCAGATTGCGATATGGCCCGACCACATTCTAAAGACCCAAATTATGTGACACCATATATGAGATTCTTCCGGTTTTCCTTCGGTCCTTTACTGCCAGAAACATTCGAAACCGATATTCAACTTTTCAGTGAAGTCCTTAATGAGTATAAGCAAGATGTAGGAATTAATTGTTGAGGACTAGTTCGCAGGTTCGTACGTATTGTAGGAATGTAAAGGCGGAGTGTAAACATGAAGATTTATTAATTCATTATTTGAGTTATTAGATACTCTATGAATGTCGGGTTCAGCAGCAGCACAAATATCTCCTGGGAGATATTCTTTAACGTCGGTTTGATAGGCTAATCCCTTGTTATTAAGATTGTAAATAGTTTCAGTTGAAACCCCTGCTATAATTTTGAAAGCACAATCACTACCTACGTGATCATGGATAGGCGTGAATTGGCCCGGCAACCAGCAAACTGCAACTAATTCATAAAAGTCATTCTTTTTAATTAGATTTCTCCGATAACCTTCTTTGGCATATCCTATACAGTCTTTTAGTGCTGGAATTTTTACTTCAATAGAATTTAGTCTGGACTCTAGTTCATCAAGGCCGGGGCGTCTATTAATTCCATCTAGCCAGTTTACAAGTTCTGATAACCCCGTGCATTCTGAAAGAAGCATATCACGAGTATCAGAAGCAAGTGCAACCTGTTCTACCATATTCTGTGAGACTAGGAACTCGTTCATGACCATTGCTATTATAAGAAACATGGAATAAATACCAATGAGGGGGAAAGATACCTAGTATCTCCCAAGTTATTAGGTGTTTTTTCACACACCGGGAGACGGAAGAAGGGTGAGAAATTGGCCTATTTTACCGTTTTCTTACCATTTTCATTATATACTCTCCGGATAACGCGAAAGCACCTACAAAAGTAGGAGGAATGAAAATTATGGGAATGGATACGAAAGATATGATGAATGAAATGGGTGCAGCTTTTGCTGTGACCTGGCTAGTTATGGGTATGACGATCGTCGGAGATGGCGGCCTAGAACTAGTTGGAATTGGAATGAGCGGAATAATGGCCGTTGCAGCACTTGGTGTTGCATGGTCAGCATTCGCTGGTGCACACATTTTGCCACCAGTAACATGGATGCACATTATGACAGGAGACCTTGCTGATACTGATGCTTGGATGGCTAATGGAGCTAAATTAGCAATGCAAGTAGTAGGTGGTGCACTAGCTCTAATTATGATGGCTGAAATGAATGACACCGCTGTAACATACGACCAAGCTTGGCCTGATGGGCAAGAAGCTTGGGCGTTTGATGCAATGACTATGGCTGGTGGATTAGCTGCGGGTGCTGTACTATGGTGCATTCACACAAAGGCTGACAGCGGTTGGGCTACAGCAATTGGTGTAGTAGCAATGGGAGCTTATATTGGTGCTGAAGGTTCAGTAGATATGGCTTCTGTGCTAATGAACGACGCGGGCGATATGGTACCAGTATTATTGGCTTGGGTCATGACTGGTGTTTCAGTAGGTCTTGGTGCAAAACTTGCAACTGTGATCGATGAAAATCTTTGATTAATAAATAATTATTGATACAGATATACGTAAGGCAAACTGGGGGACAAACGTCCTCCAGTTTAGCCGAATTAACAAAATAGACTGAGTATTCTCTTAGTGCTAATATTCGATAGTTCGAGTAGTTACTTTACAAGAGGTAAGCTACTTGTGATTGTGTCAATAGTAGATCGTGGACCAGGTCCTATTCCAACAACTGTTACGGTTCCTGAGGGTATTTCTGTGTGGCCTGCATCTTTTACCATATAGCAAATCAATCCTGCTTCGTTAGCCTCACCAAAGATACGTTTTAGATTATCAAGATTGCTGGCTGTGCAAACAATCTTTCTTGCACCGTTTGTGCGGTATTTTTCTAATGTTTTAGGAGCTGTCCTTTTTGCTTTCAGAACACATTCTGTAGATGCATGGCTGCATTGGGCTGCAAGTTTACCTTTCGACATTGTAAGGTCACTACGCGTGACTAATACCATAGTTAATTCATCAGTTCGAGACAAGTTCAGGCACCGCCTCTGGGCTTGTGTGAGATGTGTGTCTTGTTATTAATTCACTAAGTGGAGCGGCAAACCATGCAACTAATGTGATATTGACAGCTGCATGTAATAAATCAAAAGGTAGACCATTGAGTAAATAGATCAGGAAAAACGAAGTATCGACAGTATGCAAAATACTTAGAGAAACTATCCAGTCAAAGAGAAATCCAGAAAATCCAGCAAATATGGCTAAACGGGCAATATTGAGTTCCTCATTCTGAATAAACTGGGTTCGTAAAAGAGCAGCTAATACACCTATAAACGCCCAAGCAAGTATCTGATAATTAGACCAAAGGCCATGCTCTAACATTACATTTGAAGACATTGTGACAATTGCTGCAAAGGCTATTGAATACGAAATACCAAAATAAATACCAACCATAATAATCAAAAATGTTACTGGTTGGACGTTTGGAATTGGGTATAAGAGTAAGCGACCAGATACTGCAAGGACTGCAAGTATAACAAAAATTAATCCAGGGTGGCGCGACTTATTTTTACTATCTGTGAAAATAAGAGAACCGATTGCAATGGATACTATCAGCACATCCAGAAGGAATTGTTCGCTAGGAGAAAGAGTAACTGTGTGCGCATCGAATAACATAGGTAAGTAGTCCAATGTGATTATGTTATTGATGATTACCCTTATTCAATCTTGGAGAAGGTAAAAATATACTATCTAAAACGGTTACAAACTATAGCTAAATAATCAATATGAAGTGATTTGCCATGTGATTACACTATCACTATCTAAAACAAGATCTGAGACACCCACTAATGAGTATGCGCCATTATGCAACATCTCCCAATATGCACCGGATGAAGAATCTGCAGAACAGGAATATGCCTCGCAAGGACTTATGCCAGAAATTGTATTAATTTGTAAACCAAAAGAAAAATCTGTAACATTTAGAGCAAATTGTTCGCCTGTAGCGATGACTGCTGCATTCAACAAATTCAATCCATTCTCGTATCCTTCGAAACCACCCACGCAAGCACCAGTTGAATTCCAATCCTTATCAGTTTTGAAATCAATCCCATCATAATCGATATGGTGCCGACCATCATTCAAACCAGGGGGTGTAAAGTCAGATGGGAAATGAAAGCAAACTGCTTGCTTACCATCCCATAAATCAGGAAGACCATAATGAGGGTTTTCTGACTCTTCGACTAAATCAGAAGTCATGCGCCCCCATTCAGTAGATAAGGTACTAGAAGACAGTATTAACATTACTAAGAATACCACAGATGCTGATTTCATCTTGTTTTCTTCACTAGCAGCAAGATAAGAAATAGCTGTTAGTATGACTATGACGACCGAAGTCGCGAGTAAAGTAGACATGGGTTTAGAATCGTAATGAAGAAGGCACTTTAATATTTAGTAATTCATTCATCATGCATAGATTTTATTTTTTCGAGGAGCATTTGACTGACTAATTTACCATCTGCTGAACCGCCAAGTTTGCCCATTACCATACCCATTAAAGGCCCTACTGCTGCCATTCCCTTTTCTTTGACAAACTCAGCACGTTCTGCAAGAGTGGCATCAACTGCCTGTTCGACTGAGGTTGTATTCGCAGGTGCAAAACCTTCTGATTTAGCAATCTCAGAAATCCAAGACACCTTTTCATCTAATGTGAGAGGTGAGGCATTTATTTCCATTAAGTATAACTTACCGATTGGTATTAATCCGTCTCTTGTAATTATTTTTTCTTCTCTTGAAAATACCAAAAATGCCAATAGTTCCCAAGATACTTGGGATATTGACATATTCGCCTCTTTGGCAATTTCAGATCTTGAATTGTCTAGTAGTATAGATGCCCAAGCTTTTGCTGGAAGGCTTGGAGTGGATAACCCTCCCTCGGCAATACCAGAGATGAATAAATCATCTAATTCAGCACCTAATAGCGCCTCCAACTGATTGCTTGAAATATCATATCCTTGTAACCTTGCTATTCTTTGTTCACGATTCATTGGGAGATTTGATTGAATGTTATCCCATCTTTTAGGGTCTAAAGATAGAACTGGTAGATCTGTCTCGGGGTACATACGAGCTCCGCTTGGTAAGGGTCTCATTGCAGTTGTTGTTCCATCTTCAGGAGAGCCTTTTCGGATTACAACATTACGAACCTCCCCAGGTATTCTGTGAAATGCAGCCCTAACGCGCAATAATACCGATTCAAGTGCTAACTCTGCTTGCCATTTTGGGGCTACACATAAAACAAAGGCATCGGATTCAGATAAATCTAATTGTTTTCTTACGGAATTTATTTCAGATTCTATAATGCCGTATGCTGGGAGTTCATCGGAATGAAAAATACCAGCAACACCTGCTTGCTTAGCAGAGCTTGCTAGTTCTCTTCCAAGTCTAGGTAATTGTGCTCCGCTTTCATCTAACTTTTTGCTGCCAATCTTTCCTGCAAAACCCGGTAATTTTAATGCTAAAACTATAGAACCAGAAGAAATGGATTTTTGTAACATATCAGATTGACAATTGATAAATAAATTCGTCAAATCACTAGTTTCAAGAGGTAACCTAGACGTAGCAGAAAGAGCCACTCTATTCTCTACAGGAATAGAATCTAAACGGCGGTCTGGAGGCAGGGCGGGTAATTCTGCTTCTTCCCGCAATTCATTGGCTAAACGATACATATGTAATTGTCTAGCCATTTCAATTTTGATTATTTGAGGAATCCAATCTAAGTCTTGACAACCTTTGATTTCGACTCTTACGCCACATGCAATGCTAACATTCAAGTCTTGACGAATTGATCCCAAACCCCGCCTCACTCGTCGGGTTTCTCTTAACAGAGTACCTAACATTAAAGCGACTGATTGTGCATGTTCTGGCGTCTGAATATCAGGTGCTGTAGCAATTTCCACTAATGGCACGCCAAGGCGATCTAACGTGTAAAACACTACTTCTCCGTCAGACGTAGGCTTTGTTTCGAGTTTTCTAGCGGAGTCCTCTTCTAGACAAATAACATCAATGCCAACATTTCCTAAATCCGTCTCTATAAATCCATTAGTTGCAACTAAAGTGGTTCTTTGAAAACCACTAGTATTTGAGCCATCGACTACTGTTTTTCTCATTACTTGCATAGATGATACTGGCTTGGCATTCATCATTGCTGCTATGGTTAATACTGTATCTACTGCATCACTATCATGACTTAGTGGAGGAGCTTCGTCTAGTTCTATTAATCCAGCGTTCGGTGATTGAAGATAAACAAAAGAACGATTTCTTCTGGATTCGAAACGGGCGGTAACGTCAACCCTTCCGCCTTCTCCTTGTGCTGCACGCAGTTTCCTGTGAGAACGATTCCAAGTTTTGGGCATCTCATCTAATCCGAAATCATACAATTCACTTGGCATACGGGAATGGAGTTTCCCCGTAGCTAATTGCTGATGTATTTCCAAGCCACACATGAAACCTAATCCTTCAGGACTTAGATTCATCGGAGAAGATACGTCTCCCCTTGGTTCCATAATAATCACAGAGACATGGTCATCTTTCATAGGGTAAACGGGGAACTAGGCAAAACTATATTCATCATTCTTCTGACTGTAAAGAATACCGCTAGTGCGCATTTGCTGTATTATTTTGTCAACGGTACTCTCATCTATCTTCTTTGCAATCGCCCTATTATATATCGAAGTAATCGTTGCTATATTATTATTCTCAGCACAAATATCTCTAACAATTTGAGAAATGATTGTAGAAGTGTTTCGTTGCCTAACTGAAGTACCAGAATATTCTGAATCATCTTCAATTCCTGCTTCTTCTCTCCAATGTTTGAAAACTGCCAAAGCAACTTTTGCATCTTCCGCTATTGCATTCTCTCGAAGAAACATACGAGCGTGCGCTTCTGTCAGGCGTATTAGCGCCTCTAAGGCTCTAGCAGTTATTGGTACTACGTTAGATTCGCCATCTTCTTGGTCTTGTCGGCCAAATGATTGCCTTTCTTGCACATAATATTCCAATATTAGTGCCATTACATCGTTGTTAATATTAGGGTGATAGTTTCTCTTTGCAAATGCAATATATTTTCTAAGGAATGAGGGCGTAAGATGTTCATGACCATCCACTCCAACTTTGAATACCAAATCTTTGTCTTTTTCTGTGGGATCTGTTGCTATAAATTCATCAATCAAGGCTTCTGGGGTTCCCCTTGTTCTGCTACGAAGAATGTGTTTAGCAATCATCTCATCATTTTCTGCTTTCACTTCATCCCTCATCATCCATATAATATCAAATCTGGACGCTAAAGGCGGTGGTAGACCTGTTTCTTTAAATGAATGTAAAACACTTGTATTGGCGGCTCTTCGTGAGAATCTCCCGCCCTTAGGATTGGCTGCTGCAATAATAGAACAACGAGAAGGTAGGGTGGCGGTAATTCCTCCTTTCGAAATATCAATCCTTTGCTGTTCCATCGCAGGGTGCATTACTTTGATATCCTCCGGACTAATCTTATCAAACTCATCAATAGCAGCTAACCCCCTATCGGAAAGAGGTAAGACTCCCGCCTCTAAAGAGAAACGTCCATCAGCAAATGCATCTCTTACCGCCGCTGCTGTTAATCCTGCACCGGAAACACCCCCTCCTGTTGCAAATTTTCCACGGGGAGATAATTCTGACACATATGTCAATAACTGAGATTTGGCAACACCGGGATCTCCCATGAGTAAAATATGAATATCTCCTCTAGTACGCGTACCATCTGGATTTCTTCGAGATACTCCACCAAATAATTGAAGAGCTAAAGATCTTTTTACATAATTCATTACTCCCGTGGAATATATTGATGGAGCGATAGAATTTTGCATTAATCTTAGAAGATCCTCTCTCTGAGATATTGCTAAAATTTGTTCTTGTTCTTCATCAGTAATTTTTATTTCGGTAAATGGAACCGATTCATGTTCAGAACTAATAAGATGATAAATAATATCAAACATTGGTGTTTTTTTGTTCTTTATTATTTCACTATAAACCGTAGGTATCATGTTAGCAACAATTCTCTGTCCCGGTAAATGTTTGTTTACCAAATCGCCTTCTAGAAGCACTTTTGCCCTTCCTGGTTGGGCGCCACTCTCAACTGATTCAGGTAATTCTTGAATCTCTATCCATTGATTATTTATCAACCTTGAAACATTGAAAACGAGATTGAAACGTGTCGCTCCGCCCCTGCCAACCTTTTCACCACAACCTCCTTGATCAGCTGGTGGACATCGTATTGGTTCAATTAATTCTCTTTCATTGTCTTGTGAGATCTCTTGACTAACCCCACATGCCTCACATTGGAAAACTGCAATATGCATCCTGGGTTTAATTTCAGAAATTTTGATAACTTGGACGTCGCTACTACGCAACTTGTCAATGTCTGAGGACCCAATGTTTCGTAAAGCACGTCGACTATCTCGAGGTAATTCACCAACCCGCAATATTACATCTAACTCTTCGCCACGTTCTCTACAAATTTGCCTTAGAGTTTGTTTACCAGTATTCAAAATTTGACGAGGGAATTGTAAAATATCTTCAGCAAAGTCAGGATCAAAGGCTTGGAGTTCATGAAATGGTACATCAAGCGTCGGAGTAATTGACTGTTTAGAAAGTAAAGTAAATATTTCAGTTTCCTTCGCTTCTAAAAAGAATGTTTTCCAGCGAGCAGAGGAGTCATGTGCTGCCATTGTCATACTTATTCCTCATCGGGCTTTGCTCCGACTCGCTTACGGTCTATAACCAAAGTGGATAGTTTCTAGTACCCCTTTGCTTCTAGTGGAGTTTCAAAGTATAACTAGTTTCAAAATAACGTATTCACGACTTCCACTGGAAAATATGGAGATTTTGGCCGGGGCTTTAAGAAAATCTCTCTGCGTTGGATTCAAGTCTAACTCCCTAATCGATAACCATGGAATTCGCCAGAGTTGGAGACGATGTATTATTGAAACTAGATCCAGGAGAAGAAATTCATGAATCAATTCAAGGTCTTCATGTTCATGGAATAAAATGCGCAGTTATTACAAGTGGAATTGGCAGATGCCATGATATTGAAATTGGATATTTGAATAGTGAAAGAGTATATCAAAAAACTATGCATCATGATTCAATGGAACTACTATCTACTCAAGGTAACTTAGCACCAGGACCAGATGGTCCTTTTACCCATATTCATGTAGTACTTTCAGATGATGGAAAAGTAGTTCATGGAGGGCATTTATTCAGAGCTACAGTTTCAATTACTGCAGAAATCCATCTCAGAGTTTTGAGCAGAGATTTAGGTTCAAATATGATGTGCAGAGTTGCAGATAATAGTGAATTCGTTCAATTAATATTTAATGAGGAATAAATAATGCCAAGACACAGTTTCAGTCCACTCAAAGGAGAAATAAGAACTATTACAATAGATTCGCAAGCTATTAAAGATAATCTTCTCGATGATCCTACGAATCGTCAAGTAGTAATCTATCTACCACCAAATTGGGATACAAGTGGGAAAGAGTACCCATTACTTGTCGACTTAGTGGGGTATACCGGTAGTGGATTCGCCCATACAAACTGGAAGCCTTTTCAGGAATCTCTCCCTCAGAGAATTGAAAGATTAATCGATGAAGGCGAAATGGGGGAAGTGATAGTTGCATTACCTGATTGTTTTACGTCATTGGGCGGAAATCAATACATTAATAGTCGAGCCGTTGGTAATTGGGCCGATTTTTTGATAAAAGAAATGATCCCAAAAATTGAAGATTCATTTCCCGTTAAGAAAGGAGGGGAGAATAGAGGTGTTTTTGGGAAATCAAGTGGAGGTTATGGAGCAATCGTACACGGTATGCTGTATGGAGATGAATGGGGTGCAGTAGCCTGCCACTCTGGAGATATGGGGTTCGATTCCCTGTTCTTGGGCGATTTTCCTAAAACATTAGTACACTTAGAAAAACATGGAGGATTAGAAGGTTTTCTTAATTATGTTAATGATGTTAAAAAATTGAAGGGACTAGATTTTCATGTGTTGATGATGGTTGCAATGGGGGCTTTTTATGATCCCGATGAAAACGCACCAATGGGAATTAGTATTCCAGTAGATCTCAAAACCTGTGTAATTAATAAAGAAAAATGGGCTACTTGGTTAACTCATGATCCGGTTCATATGATTGAAAAAGAAGAAGTGCAAAATAATCTGAGAAACCTGAGAGGATTATATATCGATTGTGGATTTAAAGACCAATATAATTTACACTTTGGCGCTAGACAATTGGTGGAAAAATTAGAAGAATTCGGAATTACTCATATCTATGACGAATTCGAGGATACTCATTCGTCAATTGATTACAGAATGGATATTTCTCTCCCCTTCCTATACAAATCCTTAACCGAATAAGGATTAATCTGATTTTGATCCGAGGAAATATTCCCCTATTTCAGGATCATTTAGAATATGTTGGGCATCGCCTGAATGGACGACCTTACCTCCAGCAAATATGTAGCCTCTATCAGACTTAGATAAAGAAAGGCGGGCGTTTTGCTCAACAATTAATACTGTAATGCCTTCATCTCTCAGGGCATCTATCCTCTCGATTATCTGTTGTTGATAAAGTGGGCTTAAAGCAGCAGTTGGCTCATCTAATAGCAAAAATTTAGGATTAGAGATTAGAGCTCTGGATATTGCTAACATTTGTCTTTCACCTCCAGAAAGAGAGGCTGCTAAATCATGAACTCTCTCTTTGAGGTCTGGAAACATATTCAACGCTCGATCTATCCTATTATTCAGAACTAAATTAGAAAGGCTGTTCCCTCCCATCTGTAAATTTTCGTAAATTGTAAGTGAAGGAAACACATTGTCAACCTGAGGAACATAGGCTATTCCGCGATTAACCAATTGATCGGTTCTCCACCCCGATACTTCGTCACCGTCGTGTAAAACACTTCCTGAATAATGAGTTGCTATACCAAAAATAGTTTTGATAAAAGTCGACTTTCCGCAACCATTCGGACCAATGATGGTCACAAATTCACCTTGTTTAACATATAAATCAATATCGTAAAGAATCTGGACTGAACCATATCCGCCATTGAGTCCCTTAACGTCAAGTACTCTTGTCATATTATGCATCATCTCCATCAGAACCGAGGTAGGCTTCAATTACTGCTTTATTTGATTTAACTTCTTCTGGAGTACCTATCATTAAGACTTCACCCTCATTCATAACGATAATTCTATCAACGCCTTGGCGAAGTATAAAATCCATATTATGTTCAATTATTAATATTGAAATTCCTGTTTCATCAACAGTTTTTCGAAGATTATTGAAGATTTTCATGGCTAAAGGACCCGCAACTCCGGCTACCGGTTCATCCAGCAATAGAAGGTTTGGTGAGCCCATTCGAGATCTACCGATATCAACCAATTTAGATTGGCCGCCGGATAATTCACTTGCTAAATTATGAGCCATATGGGGGACTTCTAACTCTTCAAGGATACTATGAGCCTCCGCCAACCTTTCCGCCTCAGCTTTCCGGCTTTTCGGGAAAAATAATGACTTCAAAATATTAGGAGAAAATTGTCTTCTTGGAGGAACTAATAAGTTCTCGATAACAGTCATTTCACGCCAGAGCCTAGTATGTTGGAAAGTTCTAGTCATTCCTAAACTATGAATTTGGTCTGGGCGCATATTTGATACATCTCTGCCGTGAACTTCTACAAGACCAGATGTCTGATTAAGGAGGCCGCTAATACAATTAAATGTGGTAGATTTACCGCACCCATTTGGTCCAATAAGGCCTACAAACTCACCTTCCTTAATTTCGAAGGAAACATTCTTTACAGCCACAAGGCCTCCGAACTCTTTACGTAGGTTTTCTACTTTTAGAACTGTATTCATTCCACATCTTCTCCTTCAGATATCTGATTTGAATGTTGCTTAGGCCTAAATGGAACTTCGGGAATAAGTCCCTTCGAGTTCAGTTTTAGTGAGAATAGCATTAAACAGCCGATTAAGAGGACTTTTACATATGCCATATCTGCTCTAATTACACCACCAGTAAATGATTCATCAATAGAACGTTCGCCTAGCATGAAAAGTGTGAATAGTAGTATAAATACACCCGATAACCCCACGTCTGAAACTCTTCTATCTCTTACTATAATGCCTAAAAGTGAGAGGTAGAGGAATATCTTAGTAGCATCCCATTGATTTGTAATTAACCACTGGAATAAACGATTAATACGGTCTGCAGTAGTGTGTAGTGGAAGGTCAGGTGAACCCTGAGCAGCAACTAATACGTTGAATACGAATTCCATAAGAACTATGATGAATGCGCCTACTATCATTCCCTTATTATTTGCTTTGCCACCTATAATGAATGCTGCCCACACAAGGAAAGTTGAACGAGCGGGCGACATTATTGAAGGTTCGAAACCTGTAAGTTTCCAGGCCCAAAATGCTCCTGCAAGAGCTGCTATTCCTGCGCCTAACGCAAGGCTAGCTGCTTTATGGGATAGGACATTGTGCCCATGATGCTGTGCAACTTCTTCATCTTCCCTAATAGCTTTCAATATTCGACCCCATGGAGAGGATAATATTGTATCAAGAAGCCACCAAACTAGTATTACAGATACTATTCCTAAGATAGCAAGAAGCATCATATATGGAGCTGGTTCAATCATACCATTCGCATCAGTAAGATTCAATAATTCACCAATTTTATCTGCGGGCCCAAGGAGTGTTGAATCATTTCTACATGAATCGGCGCTAATATAATCTGTATCTGCCCCTATAGCAACCCCTTGTCCACAAAACCACCATTGCTTCAATGGGAGAGTGTACTTGGAGATGCCAATTGCAGAACCAATCGAGCCTACTCTTAGAAGAGGTTCGCCTGCTAATAAAACACGTACAATTTCACCAAGGGAAATTGTAACTATGGCAAAATAATCCATCCTTAAACGCGCTGTTGGGTATGCTAATGCCCATCCAAATGCGGCTGCCAATAATATAGCAACAATAGTTGCGGGTAAAATAGGCCATGCATAACCATGTACCTCAGTAGGAGCAGTTAGAATACCGACAGTTATTGCCCCTATACCAACGAAGAATATTACACCAAAGTTAACCATCCCAGTTACTCCAGTATGAAGATTTAGTGAAAAAGACATTAGGATGAATATGGATAATGTCAAAAGAACGTTAGAAACTTGAAGAGCCTTATTGAAATTCATTGTTTCTGAATTAGAAATAGGGAGCCAATAGAGGAATAAAAAGAGAACTAAGAGTAAGAATATAAAGATTATATTTGATCCTAATTTACTTTCGCGACCATATTGTAAACCATCTGAAGCAAAGGATGAGTTTTTCTTCAACTTATCTGAAATGCGAGTAGTTAAATTATTTTTATTAGTATTAATGATAGACTTAAATCCATTAAGTATTGAATCATATTTTCTAATAACTTTTTTCGAAGATGTCTGTATTCTCAAAATATAACTTCTTAATATCGTGATTGAAGAGTTAATAATGTTGCTAATTCCCATAATATTCTTGTTTTCTGAGATTTCATTTATCGAGTTTTTTCTTGAAATATACTCTATACCTTGTAAACAAGCAAACAGGTAAATTAGAATTGGTAGTAATGGCCAAACAAAATGATCTATAGAAGATATTAAGTCAATTAGCCAAATTTCGGTTTGCATTAGGTCAAACCAAGATACATCAATATCAGACAATGCATCGGTAAAGAAAGGAGAATCCTCTGGTTGTAAAACGCCATCAGTACCTAATAAAATATCTAAATTTGTATCGACGGAGGCATCAGAAACACAAGAGTCAGAACAAGATCCGGGGGAGAAGGAATTTGCATGAATAAAACTTGCAATTCGATGAAAAGCGTAAGTTCCAATGCTAAGAGTGGCGGTTGTTTGAGCACGGTCTGAACGATCATTCCACCAATGATGAAGTCCTAAAAATGCGGTGAGAGGGAAAATTGTGAGTAAATATGTGACAGTTTGTGAGGGTTTATCGGTTCTTTCTCTCTTCTTCCTTAGCCTATCTATTTTCCATTTCTCATAGGCATCGCCAATCCCTTCGGGCATAATCATCAATACTGCAACAAGGAATATGTAGGGCATTACTCCGTCCATAGCAGTATAATTAGACCGACCCAAAGGACTACCAATACCAATTAATATCGGAGAAGAAAGGGCTCTAACAAAGCCGACTATTAATGACGCAACAATTGCTCCTTGTATTGATCCAATAGTTCCTAAAACTATGACAGCAAAAGAGGGAAGCAGTAATGTGAAAGCTGTCTCTGGATTATATCGAAGAGTGATGGCAAATATTGCTCCGCCTAAACCGGAAATCCCTGCTGATAGGAAAGCACTAGTTAATTGGATACGTTCTACGTTGATACCACTACTAGCTGCAAGTTCAGGATTATCCGCAACTGCACGCATTTTTCTTCCAAGTCTAGTTTTTGTCAATAATATAAGGAGAAGGGCAACAGAAGAAAAAATAACTACGGGAACAATGCCTTTGTAATATGCATAATTTGTAGTTGCCTCAGTTATGCAGTCAGTATTAGTGTCATAGATTTCGAAAAATGGCCGAGATATATCACTAACAATTCTAGAGAATATTGGTTCTCCTGTTGCTTCATCAATACCCGTTTGTTCACAATTAAAATTATTATAAGATTGAGCAGCATCCCATCGATTATCTCCATCGGAATCAATAAAAGATTCCGGTAAACCATTACTGCCTACTAAATCATAAATGCCATTCCCATTGGCATCCCAATATGATTCAGCAGGATTAAGACCCCTATTACCAAGATTAAAGCGAAATTTAGTAGTTGGAAGTTCCCAACGCATTGTCGGCATTCGCCAATCTGAGTCAGGTTCGAACATATTTCTTGATGCCCCAAAACGCAAATATGTCAATGCACGAAGAATTAATGCAACGCCTAAAGATGCTATCATCATGACTTGAGGGGTCGCTTTTTGTTCACGAAAACCCCTATACACAAGTCTATCAATAATTATTCCAGCAATGCCCGTCAATACAAAAGCAGCAATAAGAGACCAAGATAATAATGACCAAGTTAAAACACCATCTTTAGGCGCATCATATAAAGGAAGGAAATAATCACTCCAAACCATTATCATTGCTAAATACATACCAATCATAAAGAACTCAGATTGAGCGAAATTACCATATCTTTGGACTTTGTAAGTTAAAGTTAAGCCAATTGCAATGGCAAGATAAGTAGAGGCCCAGGTTAGAGTTCCAGTACTAATTGAAATTAGATCTAATGTTATTGTTGCTTTTGTATCGAGTCCTTGAAGTAATGATTCTAATGTTAGAAATACTACACCTACCATAAATATAGGAGATATTAAGATTGCCAAAGTTCTAAATGGACTAGATGGAAGGTCATCAAAGAATATTTTTACTACAATAAATCCTGCAGTTATTGATTCTAATAACTGTAGTAACCAAATCAAATCAGTAGGTAATTTGTCGAAAAGAAGTATATCAAGAATGTTAAGGGCACCATGCCCGTAAAATAATCCCAATAATAGAGAATCAAAGAATAGTAATAAAACAATAATTATTCTTTGATTAAGAGTTGAAAGTTGATTATAATTTTCACGTATCTGCTGGAGCATTAACTACACACACACATACTAAACCATAATATTGATTTTTTAAAAAAAAGGGCAGCGTGGCGGGAAAACCCGCCACACTGCTTTACGTACTTGTTTAATCTAAACGATTAATCAAGACATTCCGTTTGCTGGGTCCCAGCTACGGTTGCAAGTAAAGGCTACATTACCAGATGCATCTTCTGTGAAGTCTCCAACACAATATCCTGCACCAGGACTGTCTCCGTTAGCAAGGAAAGAGATTGTTCCACTCGCTCCTTCTAATCCTTGACCTGTAACCATGATTACTTGACTCAATGTAGCTGAAGGTGATGCCATTTGTGCGAATGCACTCAATGCCATTACAACAACTGCATCGAATGCTTCAGCAGTATAGATACCACCAGCGCAGTCTGCAGATTGTGCACACATACCAGCGAATACGTATCCTACAGTACCCATTGTTCCTGATGATGGCTTGGTAGCAATTATGCCATCAACGCTAGCACTTGTGCCTGCTGCAAGTCCTTCTTCAGCAATTCCATCGCCACCGTATACTTGACCTGACCAACTTTGTGTAGCCATCTCATCAAGAATCATTCCACCGTCTGCTGCATATGATACTAATACAACTGAAGTGCAACCATTGTCCACTAATGCTTGAACAGCAGATGTGAAATCAGTTGTTGTTTCTTCATAACCAATAGTTGTACATAGCATAGTTCCATCTGCTGTGAAATCAGCAGAGAATGAATCAGCAAGACCTGATCCATATGCGTTAGTCATATGAACTAGTCCGACTGTTCCATCAGCTGGCATGTCTGCTTGTACTACTGCACTAAGTGCTTGACCTTGCAAAGCATCGCTTGGTACTACACGGAAGAAATCAGGGTAAGCTGTTGCATCTGAAAGTGCTGGGCTAGTACTTGCATAGGATATCTGTGGGATACCTGCTGCTGCTAGAACTGCGTTAGCTGCCATTGTGGCACCAGAGCACGCCGCTCCAACTACTCCTACAACACCTGCATCAACTAATGCTTGTGCTGCAGCTGCACCCATAGTTCCGTCACAACCTGAATCAGCATAAACTATCTCGAACTGAACCATGCTGTTCCATCCGATTGTGTTAGCTATACTAAGAGCAATTTGAGATGATGCTACGAAACCCATTGCATATACTGCAATTGGTCCTGATGCGTCATTAAGGAAACCGATCTTTACAGTAGCTCCCATAAATGGTGCTGCTGATAGACCATCAGTAGCAGTCCACATCATGTTGCAATTGAAGTAATCTCCATATGTAGGCACGTGATTGAAAGAACAAACATCGTATCCAGCTCCAGCAACGTCTCCGTTTGCTAGGAAGTCGTGAACACCGCTTGCTCCTTCATACATCATACCAACCATGTCTAAATGTGTAGCCATATCAGCTCCATCGGCATGCATTGCTGCTTCACCGATCATCATTACTGCGTCGTATGATTCTGACTGGAAAATTCCAGTGCTGCATACCGCATCATCAGCACAAGTAGCTGCGAAGCCACCAGCGCCTGCTGCTGCTCTAGGCTTAGTTACTTGAACACCGTTAGCTGCTGCTGGATTTGAATAATCTCCAAGAGCCGCTTCACCAGCGATTCCATCAGCACCGAAAGTAGGTACTGCTACTCCCATTCCTGCCATAGTCTCGATAATCATTGCACCGTCTGCAGAGTATGATGCTAATACTACAGAGTCGCATCCACCATCTATAACTGCTTGAACTAATGCTGAAGCATCTGATAGTGTTGTATCATCATATCCTGTTTTTAGACAAAGTGAGTTACCTGCATCAAGCCAGAAAGACTCGAATGAATCAGCAAGACCTGCACCGTATGCATTTGTCATGTGAACAAGAGCTGGGTTACTTACGCCACGTGCCGCAACCATGTCTGCCATTGCGTCGCCTTGAATTGCGTCACTTGGAACTACACGGTAAAAGTCAGGGTAAGCTGTTGCGTCTGAAAGTGCTGGGCTAGTACTTGCATAGGAAACCATTGGGACTCCTGCTGCTGATAAAACTGCGTTAGCACCCATTGATGCACCAGAGCATGCTGCTCCTGCAACTGCAACTACACCAGAATCAATCAATGATTGAGCTGCTGTTGCTGCTTGTGTACCGTCGCATCCTGAATCTGCTTCTATAACTTCAAAATTGTATCCGTCATTAGCAGCATTCAAATCTGCTGCTGCTTGTGCTGCTGCAAATGTGAAAGGAGGTGCGAATTGAGAAATTGGTCCAGTAATTGGGTTCAAGAATCCGATCTTAATTGTAACATCGTATGTGCATGATCCATCATCTACTGTGGCATCAGCGTTGTGGTTGTTAGCAGTTGCATCCATGCAACCGCCAGTTTCTTCAACTACTGGAGGTACGAACATTGGGTTTGAAACACTCATGTAGTGTGCTGCCATTTCATCAGCGATTGCATTTCCAATATCTACATCAAAACCAACTGCTGCACCAGATGCATCAAGGCTCTCGAATGGAGGGTATGATGTATCAGAGCAGAATTTTAAATCACCTGATTCTAGAACTTGTGTTAGTCTGCTACCTTCTGTTGCCATAGGGTATGCTGTTGCTGTATCAGAATCTGTATCATCTGTTAACACAACTGCACCTTCAAACCAAGCACTGAAAATTAAATCATATTCTCCGGAATCAATTACTGCAGTAATTGCTACATTCAATGCGTCAAGAAGTTCTGAATTGCCATCATCGACAGCAAGCCCGAATGTCTCATCTGAGAAAGTAACCATTAGATTACCAGATAGTGCCATTACAGGAGAGTCTCCTATAGCATAATCTGCATCACCGTTACTGATTGATGCCGTTACTGACGGGAAGTCAGCGTATGCAACAAT
>Ga0209403_10000352_pt1 | contig 70251 bp, 69 predicted proteins | sample ArcticOcean_MG_C_8_FD_187440 | JGI IMG/M metagenome (GOLD analysis project Ga0209403, IMG submission 187440) | Marine microbial communities from western Arctic Ocean - ArcticOcean_MG_CB11_86 (SPAdes) (version 2) | ecosystem: Environmental > Aquatic > Marine > Oceanic | place: Arctic Ocean...
AATTAGGCTGTAATGCCTCGGTCAATTCTCGTATCAATTCTGTAAGTTCTGCCACTCGTTCTTCAAGCGCAGCAATTCTTTCTTCTGCTGTTCCATCAATCGGAGCCTCTTCCTCCGCCAACTCTTCTGCCTGCTCAGATAATGGGGCAACATCTTTGTCTTGCTCACTTTGTCTGAGTGCGATTCTTGCTACACCTCTTTCATCGTTAACTTGTATACCTATCCCTCGGGAAGCCCGTGCCAGGCAATCCTGCCTAGCTTCAGGTGAATCCCGTCCATTTCTTTCGGCTTCCGCCACGCAAGCAGTAATATTTCGTACTACCCCATCTCTTTGAGCCCTCTGGACTTCGGCAGCCCACACATCTTCTTCTGGAGTTGCCTGCTCATCTTCTACCCCTTCAACCCTTGCGTCCCTCAGGCATTCTTGGAAAGCTGTTTGAATGGCTTGTTCTGTATTCTCTCTATCCATCTTAGTAAATGCATATTCTGCTCTTGATTGTGCGTCGCACTCCTCAATGATTGCCTCTCTTTCATTTGCATCTTCCTCAGCCTCTTCTATAGCTTCTTGAATCTCCAGGGCAATCCGTTCCCGTTCTTCCGCTTCTTCCTGCAGTCTTTCCTCTTCGGCTTGTTGCCGCTCTTCTTCAGCCTGCAATTGGTCTTGTCGAATCAGCTCCAGTTTCTTTTCCACAGCAGACATTTGTGCCATTTGGGCTTTCTCATAGTCATAATAAATTAAGCGGTTAAAAATGAATTCTTCAAGGTTATTAGTAACATGGGGCATAAAACGAGAATCGGTTGGAAATGTCTGTGAGACCACAAATCCTTCTGGACCGTTTGTCTCATCCCATTGGTTTTTTACCTTAAGCAAGCAGTCAGATATGGCACTGATAAGTTCTGGACTACTAGCATTCTTACTAAAATAATATTTATCTCTATCAAGTTGGTCTTCATGCGCCAAGGCACATTCTTCAAAATGTTTTTCAATTAATCCTTGTGGCCAAAGGGGAGCTACCACACCCGGTATCGTATTTAGGTCCGCTAGGTCCGCGCCAGTCGCCCGGCCAACCGCCGTCCCACACCCAACAAAGATTATCGCGGCACTCAGGGCGCCCAGCATTAGTAATATTGCTTTCATTCATATCTCCCAAATTTAGTCATCCAAACATTTTAGAACAGTCGTTAGGAAAAGAAAGCGTATTTTCACCTGCCATAGGATTACAGGAATATAGGAATAGCTGGGAGAGTACCCTAATAATTCAAAATTCTGTGTCGGGGTATGCTCGCTGGATAGAGATGGCTAGGGACGAAGCCCCTTCGTGCGAATTATTGTGACTTGGTATTATGTGCCCATGAATTGGTGGAGATTAATTAAAATATTGCTTCTGGCTGGCCTGGCAGGCGGGGCTACTAGTTCTGCTTTCATACTGGTTCATGACATTCTTACTGGAGATTCCAGTTTAGATTTATGGGAATTTGGAGTTACCTTAAGTGTTCCGACACTTATAGCAATCGTTTTTTCCATAGCAGCCAAAACGAGATTTATTATCTTATTGCCAATTACGTACCTGACTTTCTTTATCCCTACTTTAGGCGCGACCTTTGGTTCGTCTGGTTCAGAACCTTTATGGCAGTTTACTATGTTGGGTTTGTCAGGTGGTTTAGTCTGGGGAATACCTTTCGCACTATGGGAAGGACGAGCAGTCTCAAAAAGAAGATAAAACTACCATCAAGCCATCTTCAGGCGTTGTCTGTGAAGTCCCCCACCTCCATTACAGGTATCTTGGTATTATGTGCGCATGAAAAAGGTAATATTCATAGCCTTGGTTTTTTTGGTGATGGTTGGGTGTTCTGAAGCTGAGGTGGACACCCCTTCATTTGCTGATGGTCAGGCGACTGCACTAACAATAGAGGCAATATGTGATGGCTTAAGTCATGACTTTGCAATGCAAGAAGGTTCCCCTCTTCCTCTGAGTGAATTTACTGAAGAATATCAAGGTCTTGGAGTATGGTTAGTCCACCTGGCTGTTAAAAATGACTACAAATGGAATGTTTATGAGTCCACTGGTACTGTAACAACCGCTGGCACTTATGAAACTTATATGAAATATGGAACCTCAAGAACTGCTACGAGACATATCTGTTAGCCAATCCAGTATGTTTATAGTATCCTCCAGTACTCAAAATCTTGTGGGGCACTAGACTCCCTGTATGGATATGCGGAAAGACGAAGCCCAGTAATACATTCCTACTGGGGCTGAGGTGATACCATTACCGTCTCAGTCCTTCCGATATTGCTACACATGCGGTGGGGCTGGGGTGACCCCCCCTCAGATTAGTCAGCTGCCTTGGGGATGTTTTTTTGCTTATCGACGGCTGAATGTCTTCCTCCCTTAGATGAAGAGGATATCCAGAGTTGTGTGGAGCAGTAGGCTCCATTGTGTGGATAAGTCGAAGGAGGAGCTCCCTTCAATTTGCTTAGGCGAACTTGTTAATATAGTGGTAGATTCGATAAATTTATTTGATTGGAGAATAGATAGATGGACAGGAACCGTAGACTACTACTCACTAGCTTGGCACTGGGGCTGATATCTTTGACGGTGGCACTGTTGGGTGGACTTCACCTTCAACACTTCATCAATGATGGTGGTGCTAGACACCTGGGAGAGACTCTAGTCCTCATCATCATGGCATTGGGACTGTTTGCGGGTTCAGTATGGGTATGCGGACGGGAACGTAAAGCAAGGTAAAATCAGGCCAGCGAGATACGACTGATAACCGCATCATCTATACTTTCTCCAGAGGCAGACTCATGGAGGTTGGATGGAACCTAACTGTTAAAAACCCCATATAAGAGTAGGTATAATGTGGGGGCATTGGAATGTATTTCCCTTTTAACTCACCATAGCGTTAATAGTATCCTCGCTATTCATCCAACAGCCCAATATTATTTTTGACATGGCAGGGGTCACTAGATCGACCATGTACCGCTCACCATGATTATGTTTCGTACCTAAAGGGTACGTTCCAACATTGTGTTCTCTATTTGGTTGGTACCATTTTTTTCTGCTATTGTTACCAAATGGGTGCCAACTAATGCCTAATAGCGTGCCTTGTTTCGATTTTGCCGAATCCGGTAGAAGAAGTATTTGGAGAAAAATACTATGACAATATCAACAAACACAATTTTATATGAGAAACGTGACGGAGTAGGTTATATAACCCTAAACAGACCTGATTCCATGAATGCTCTAAACAGGGAGTTGAGCGCCGGCCTTAGGGAGGCTCTTGCAGAAGTGAGGGACGACGCAGAGGTTATCCTGGGAGTTTTGATTGGCGCAGGAGGTAGAGCATTTTCAGCGGGGATGGATTTGAAAGAAAGAGCCGCGTTGGATGCTCAAGGAGAGCGACAGGCGTTAGATCCCCGGGGATCAGGATCATTTGTTGACATGGGTGTTTATAAACCTTTGATTGCAGCTATTGATGGGTTTTGCGTAGCGGGAGGCCTCGAGGTAGCCCTTCAATGTGACATAAGAATTGCAACCAAGAAATCAGAGTTCGGCCTTCCTGAACCAAGATGGAGTATTCTCGCCGGATATGGGTTACACAACCTAAACCGAATGATACCGCTAGGAGAATCTCTATATATGCAATTAACTGGGAGCAGAATCAATTCGGACAGAGCATACAATATTGGACTCATACAAGACGTTGTAGAAGATAGAGAACAATTGATTGAAAGGGTAGATAAAGTGGCGGGAGAGATTAAATTGTGTGCACCCCTTGCGGTACAGGCGATAAAGCAAATTGTCTACCAGGGTAGAAACCTGCCTGTTGAATACTCTCAAAAACTTGCCATTCCTATTTCAGAGAGGGTTTCAGGAACAGAGGATTCTATTGAAGGCCCAAAGGCATTCTCAGAGAAAAGAAGACCAGAATGGAAAATGAGATAACAAATATTTTAGCCAACGGAGGCAAGTAAGATGAGATTGAAAGACAAAGTTTCTTTAATAACTGGGGCCTCAAATGGAATGGGAGCTGCTGAAGCAAGACTTTTTTCAAATGAAGGCTCCCATGTGATTTTGGCTGATATTCAAGATGACCTTGGAGAAAAACTGGTTGAAGAGATAACTCAATCAGGGGGCTCGGCAGAATATTTTCATTTAGATGTGACTGAGGAATCCAACTGGGAAAAACTAATGCAGCATCTAAAATCAAAATTTGGTAAGTTGGATGTTTTGGTTAACAATGCAGGTATAAGTGCTTCATCACCAGACCTCTTAGACATTGAGATTTTCGACAATGTGATTAAAGTGAATACGAGGGGTGTTTTCCTGGGAATGAAATATTGCCTTGGGCTTATGTCAGAAAATAGCGCTGGTAGCATTGTGAATATCTCATCTATTTCTGGGTTGGTGGGTCAATCTTATGTTCATATGGGATATAGCGGGTCCAAAGGTGCAGTTAGACTAATGACTAAATCTGCAGCAATTCAGTATGCAGAGAAAGGTATACGGGTTAACTCAGTTCACCCAGGAGTTATGCCACCAATGACTACTTCAGAAATGACCGCAGACCCTGAATTTAGGAAAATAATGCTTGAAGATGTCCCGATGCGGAGGGTGGGATTGGTTGATGAGGTAGCAAAAGCGGTACTTTTTATGGCTTCAAGCGAGTCATCTTATATCACTGGTGCAGAACTACCGGTAGATGGCGGCCTCACTGCCCGATGAAAATTTTTAACGAGAGGTACCAATGCCCTTAGAGGAAGCCAATATAAAAGGCTGATTATGTAGCCCGATGGTGGCTGTAGCGACTCCATTTATGGAAGATTTTGCTTTGGATTTAGATTCCCTGACCAGCAACATTCGTTTTATGGTTGATAAAGGGGTAGTAACAGGAAACTGGAGGCGAAGGACCTTTCATAAAAGTAGCTATGAAAATAGTAGGTCTTCCTGCAGGCCCGCCGAGACCACCGTCAATCAGACCTCCTGAACACTTTATGGCAGAACTCGAGGTCCTGAAGAATGCAGATCGCCCCTATCTACAAATAGGGGCGATCTGACTGCCACAATCCTTTATGTCAGAGAAGATCCCTGGATTCTTTTCTCTTTTCCTTCCCACTCCTTGTCTCTAAGAACGTACTTCTGGATTTTACCGGTGGCTGTCTTTGGAAGTTCTCCAAATTCAACATATTTAGGTGCTTTAAAATGGGCTATTCGGTCCCTTGTGAAAGTAATTATTTCCTCTTCTGACACCGTTACCCCTTCTTTCAACATTACGAATGCCTTTGGGACTTCTCCCCATCTTTCGTCAGGTACGCCGACTACGCTCACTTCGAGTACCCCATCATGTTCCATAATTACCTTCTCTACTTGTTGGCTGGATATGTTCTCTCCACCCGAAATTATGATGTCTTTGGCTCTATCTTGTAGCTCGATATATCCGTCAGGGTGCCAAACGGCCAGGTCACCACTGTGAAACCATCCCCCTTCGAAAGCCTTGTTAGTAGCATCTTCATCATCGAAATATCCAGACATTACGATGTTGCCGTTCATTACTACTTCACCCATTTGAGAACCGTTCCTTTCCACATTGTTCATTTCAGTGTCCACGACTCGCATTCCCGTATCAGCAACTACATAGGCGACACCCTGCCGAGCCTTTAAATTTGCTACCTCTTCAGAACTTTTTTCCTTCCAGTCAGGTTGAATGGCGCATATCGCAGTTGGGCCATAGGTTTCGGTTAGGCCGTAGGTATGTAATATGTGTGCCCCCATATTTTCCATGCTGCGTATAACCTGAGGTGCGGGCGGCGCTCCGGCGGTCATTATGGTTACCCCACTTAGATCTTGCTGGTCAGCATCTGGTATAGAGTACATCGATGTAAGAACAGTGGGTGCACAACACATGTGGGTGACAGATTCCTCCTCTATTAATCGGTACACTTCCAGTGGATCTACCCGTCGAAGGCAAATATTAGTTGCTCCGACCGCGGTTGTAGCCCATGTAAAACACCATCCATTGCAATGGAACATCGGTAAAGTCCAAAGATATTTGGATGCATAGTTCATACCGCTTTCAACAACTTCTCCTAAGGCTGATAAATAGGCACCCCGAGAGTGGTATTGAACGCCTTTGGGCATACCGGTAGTTCCGGAGGTGTAGTTAATAGATATAGGGTCTGATTCGGATTCTAAAAGGACTCTATTTTCTCCTGGGGCTGCAGAATTAAGAAATTCTTCATATTCTGGACCTTCCACAAGACTAGATTTTGGGAAAGTGTCAACTACCTGTACAAACCTGGTTATTTCAGGTAACTCATTTTTTATTTGGTTAATGAGTTCAGCATATTCTGAGTCAAAGACTAGTACTTTTGCGCCCGAGTGATTGAGTATGTACGAAACTTCTCTTGCTGATAATCTCGTATTTATTGCAACAAGAACAGCTCCAATTTTTAATGGGCCGTAATGCCCTTCAAACATAGCCGGGATGTTTGGAACGAGGAATCCGACTCGGTCCCCTTTTTTTATACCCTCTTTTTGCAGTGCCCCTGCAAGTTTGTTAACCCGATTGTAAAAGTCCTGGTAGGTGTGGGTGATATCGCCATAACTCAGTGCAGGCTTGTCTGGGTAAACATCGGCAGATCTATCGAGGAATGAGATAGGGTTAAGGTCTTTATAAAATGGATCACCGGTCATGCTTCAGCCTCCTAAAGGTCGATTGGATCAGGTTCTGACATTATATATAAAAAGGTTATTGATTCGCCTAGCCACTGACGGTAATCTGTATATTTTGGATCGCAATTCAGTTTATTTTGGGTTAGTATGAATCTATGGAAGAAAAAGAGATTCAGGCACTAGTGATGAGCAGTGTCAATGCTGAAGTGAATCTACGTCCGCTGAGTGGATTTAAAATGGATTTCTCGGCAAACCCGGGGTTTAAGAAAGTATTTTTTTCTGCTAGCTGTGACTGTGGGACCGCTGCTTTATTGAGCCTTGAAGTATCTGAGAATAAAACAGATGATGAAATAATGGATGCTTTTCCTTCATTGGTTCAACGAATCGAAATGCAAGAAAAATCGTTTAGGAAAATGGATTGCAGTATGCATAGTATGATGCGTACTGGGTTCTCACCAGATAACGTAAGTTGAGGTATTTATAGCTATGCCAAAGGAGATGTCAGAATCCGAAGCCTTGGCAAGTGCTCAAAAATTTTCAGAGCGCTATGTTGATCGTGGCCCCTACGAGTTCTTTCCTGAGAAAGAAGTCGTCCAGGAAGTCCAGAAGGGTTTAGCAGAGAATCATAGGTTGGAAGGGTATAGATATTGCCCTTGAATGCCTCTAAGCGGCGATCCAGTTGAGGATCGCAAAAAAATTTGCCCTTGTGAAAGACACCATGAAGATATCGAAAGAGATGGGTTCTGTATATGAATGTTTTTCGTTAGCGAAGAGTTTCTTCGCAAATATGAATCCGGAGAGGATTTCGCACAAACCATAGATGAAGCCGTACCACTGGGTACAGAACTTTTTGAAAACACTGGTGGTAAGAAGGAATTCAACGAACGTAGAAGGGAAGATAACAAGAAAAAATAGTTGTGATGGGTTAAAATAAGTGATCATCCTGTTTGAGTTAACAATTATTGATAGGAGATAGCGATGAGTGAACCGATAAAGGTTTTCACGTCTGTAGGTTGAGGCCCTTGCCATATGGTGAAAGTGTATCTTTCACGAAAGGGTTTTGAGTATACGGAGCACAATGTATCTACAGATAGAGATTCTTTGAAGGATTTGGTATCAATGGGATACAGAAGCACTCCTGTCACAGTAATCGGTGAAGAGAAAGTTGTTGGTTATAGTCCAGCAAAACTTGATGAGGCCTTGGAAGCAGCAGGTCTAGCCTCTTAATATAGATTGACGAGCTAATTAACTCTAAATACAATTTACTAACTAACTTTCGTTAGATTTTTTCGCGGCCCCGTGGTGTAGCGGTTTAACATACGGCCCTGTCAAGGCTGAGATCGCCAGTTCGAATCTGGTCGGGGTCGCCACTTTATACTTTTGTTTAAATATATATTCGATATTTCTCATGGAGTCGGATCAGACACTATAATATCTGGGATTGAAAGAGTGTGGTTTCCAAATACATTTCCGTTTATATCGGTTATTGTTCCACTCAGCTATGTTTGTACCAGTATGTTTCTTTAAGAAGGTCACTGAAATCAATAACCATCCTTCTCAGCTTTCGGTCATTCTTATCTCGCAGCTTTTTTATTGCGACCTCAAGTATGGCGGCAGATTTTCTCGTAGACGTTTCGGCAAACCAAACAAGTTGTGGTTGCTTTCCTGCGGTGTCTATAGCCTTGCCTGATTTGTGTTCAGCCAGTCTCATATGAAGATCACTGGTGTGACCTACATAAAAGGTTTTGTCTGAAAGACTTAACATATAAACGTGAAATGATCCTTCTTCCTGAGCCTCCTTTACTGGTGAGGCTTCGTGTATGTACCGGTTGTATTTTGTGCTGGATTTCTCAGTGCTGCATTCAAAACATTTTTCGTACTTTGATTGCTTGATATTAAAACAGTGTCCAGTCGTACATTTGTTGATCTCTTCTTTTTCAGCGTCGCCGGCATGTTGATGGCACAGGTTCATCATGTGACCATCTCCCCGGGTGACCCGGAGGTGAATTTTTGAAGGAGTATCGTTTTCAAAAACTATACAGTTGGCTGGCTTCTCACAACTCCAGTATTCACAGTCATCCAGGTTTTGGTAAAACCAGCCGAAATTAGGATGATAGGCTGGCAAAAACCTTTCATTTTTAGACAGTGGATTGGAAAAAGTCACTATATATCCTTGCTCTATTTTCGATATGCCAGTTCAGAATACGATCAGACCGAAGGTTTTAATAGAGTAATAGCACCTGAAGCGCTCTAGGTGAAACTTAGCAGGGGTTTGTGATTAAAATGATCTACCAGACGACCTTGTAGCCATCTATGTCTCTTTGTTAACACGCAGTTCGCGCCGGTTATTTTCCAAAGAATTTATATTTCGCCTGCAGTTGGTGTAGTATCCACTTACACGGTTTTTTGGGGGTTATTATGCCGGAGCAACATCCTAGTATGTTTGATGTCCAGAGTGTTGATTTGTCTGTGATTAAAGACATTCTAGTCCGCACTAATTCCCTGGAAGCACTAAAAGAGTTAGAAAAAGAGATCAATCAACTTGAACTGATTGATATCGATGAAGCCTACAGGTTAGCCCAACATTTATACCGTGAATCACAGGCGGAGAAACTTCCAGCAAAAGCGACTATTCAAGCTTGGATTAGTGAAGGCCGTTTGAAGCAGAGGGGATATTTGCAGACGAAAAGAAATGTAGGCAGACCTAAAGTACTAATCTCTAAGATTGATTTGCTTGAGTTACTCAACAACCCTCCTAAAGTTGGGAGGCCAGTAGGATCAGATACAGGGACTAATTCACCAACAGGGAATTTGGTGAGCAAAAAAACTCCCAAGGCAAAAACCTTGAACTTGTTTGATTTGTAATCCCCCATTTTTTATCAAGGTAGTGTTGGGAAAGTTTTGGGTAAGCCTTTAACTGTTTCCTTCAAGGGTTCTTAGCCAAAAATCTGCATGAATAAGAGTCGCTCAGCATTGATAAGTCCCCTATTCACACCACTCTCTTGCCAAGAGATATAATCCGCATAGACAGAGATACATCTCAATAATTGTGGAGGAAGACAATGGCAGGCATAGATGAAAATCTTGCGTTTGCACCGGCAACAGAACTCAAGGAACTTATGGCAAGTAAAAAGGTTTCTCCGGTAGAAATCACTCAACTTTACCTGGATCGTATAAATACCCTTGATGGGCAGCTCAATTCTTATCTTACTGTCACATCTGAACTAGCATTGGAATCTGCGCGAAAGGCAGAGAAAGCAGTCATTGACGGTGACGAACTTGGGCCTCTACATGGGATACCTATTTCGATAAAAGATCTACAAATGACTAAAGGTGTGAAGACCACTGGAGGTTCACTGGCATATAAAGACAGAGTTCCCGATGCTGATTGCGCCGTGGTCGAAAGAGTGTTAGCTGCTGGAGCCATTATGTTGGGCAAGACCAATTCCCCGGAATTTGGGCTGTTGGGAGCCAATGAAAATAGATTAGGAGATCCCTGCAGGAATCCGTGGAACCCTGAGCGTACATCGGGCGGGTCCAGTGGAGGTGCCGGGGCATCCATTATCGCAGGGTTGACATCCTTGGCCACAGGAGGAGATGGAGGTGGCTCAATTCGAATACCTGCTAGTTTTACAGGTACCTATGGAATTAAACCCACTCAGGGGAGAGTGTCCAGTTACTCAGGGATTAATGCCCCTGCGGCTGCCAACTATACCAGCCAGCAAGGAGGGTTAACCCGGACTGTTAGAGATTCTGCCTTAATGCTCCAGGTGTTGTCTGGATATGATTCCAGGGACCCTGGTTCTCTTCGTGCTCCTGTTCCTGACTTTATGGCCGCAACCGAAAGAGATGTGTCAGGATTTCGTATAGGCTGGAGTCCGGATTTTGGATACACCTCCGTAGATACCGAGGTGGCAGAAATAACTAAAAGTGCCATCGAAGCTTTTTCGGAGTTGGGATGTTCAGTTGATCAATCCAGCCTGAAACTGGAAAACCCCTTTGATCCCTGGCTTGTCATATTTGCGGCTTCGGCTTACGTGTCTAATGGACATTTGTTAGATGATCCGGCTGATCCGCTCACATGGTACGGGAAATGGGCAATTGAACAAGGTAGGGATGTTACGACAACAGATTATGTGAGAGCTTTGGGATTAAGAAACCAAATGATTCATATGTTTGAGGATGAATTTGAGAAATATGACGTTCTGATATCCCCAACTATGCCGACCACGGCTTTTCCTACTGACATATACCCTCAAAAAATAGGAGATCAAGACCCTTACCCTAACCCTGAATGGGGATTTGTACCTTTTACTCATCCAATTAATACCATCGGATTTACGGCAGCGAGTATTCCATGTGGATTCGACTCTGATGGAATGCCTGTAGGCTTGCATATTGTGGGCAAACATGGGGATGAAGAGACTGTTCTTGCAGTTAGCGCCGCTTTTGAATCGGCCCGACCATGGATTCAACGCAGGCCGCCCGTAAGTTAGATAACACGTATTTTGGAGAATTCAGAATGATAGATTTAAGTAATAAGAACGCGTTAGTTACCGGAGCAGCCCTTGGCATCGGAAAGGGCATATCGAAGGTTCTTGCCGAGCAAGGAGCCAACGTAGTGGTGAGTGATATCGATCTAGAAGGTGCCCAACGCACTTCCGAAGAGATTGTTAAATCGGGAGGACAGTCCCAGTCAGCCCACTTGGATGTCACGAGCCCCGATGCCGCACAATCACTACTTTCAGACCTATTGGAACAATTAGGACAAATTGACATTGTGGTAAATAACGCTGGTGTCGTTGGCGCTCATGGGTGGTGGGAAAGAAAGGTACCGAATGAAGATGATTGGGACACAGTACTGGCCATCAATCTCAGAGGCGTGGTAAATGTTTCACAGGCTGTTGAAGATAGTATGAAAGAAAGAAGGCATGGGAAAATAATAAATATTGCATCGATCGCATCCCGACAAGGTAGCCCTTCCATACCCCACTACAATGCTTCAAAAGCTGGAGTTGTGAGTTGGACACAGTCCCATGCGCTTCAGTTGGCTCCATACCAAATCAATGTAAATGCAATATGTCCTGGTTTATTATGGACCCCATTATTTGAACATCTTATTGGCAGACCAGACTTTTTAGATAACCAAGCTTTGGAGGGCCTTGCCGGTCGAGAGCGATTCGAAAAAATCGTCGAGCTTGGGATCCCAATGCAAAAGGAACAGACGCCGGAAGATATTGGCAAATTAGCGGCTTTTTTAGCGTCTGATGATGCCCACAATATTACAGGGCAGGCAATTAATGTTGATGGAGGGCGACGGATGAATTAAATCTCCGATCTTCCTTTCGGTGACACTTACCTGGTTAGAGATATTATAAAAATGGAGCTGTTGGATGGAATACGATTACATAGTTGTTGGAGCGGGGTCTGCTGGAGCTATTATAGCTGCAAGGTTGAGTGAGAATGAATCCAAATCGGTGCTTCTCATAGAGTCAGGCAGTGACTATGAGGATTTTTCTTCACTTCCTGATAAATTTAAGTACGGTTATGGTCCTGAGCTTTTAGATGAACCAAATTGGTGGCTTGACCCTGGTGATGAAAAACGTTGGCTTTTTGTTGCTGATGCTACAGAAGAGCAAGATTCTCCAATGTTGATTCCCAGAGGCAAAACTATGGGTGGTTCTAGTGCGGTGAACGCACAGATTTTTCTTCGGGGAGACCCGCAAGACTATGACGCATGGGCGGAACACGGGAACGAAGAGTGGAGCTTCGAAAAGTGCCTTCCAGCGTTCATAAAATTAGAGAACGATATTGATATGGGAGGAGATTTTCATGGTCATGATGGTCCAATATTCGTTCGGCGGCATCCAAAAGACGAATGGACCCGCGATGGAGAAGCATTTTTCCAAGGCTTTCAAGATATAGGATTTCCTGTTACAGAAGATCACAATGATCCTGATTCAACTGGCGTCGGTCCCATGCCGTTTAACACTATTAATAGAGTTCGTCAGAGTACAGCTTTGAGTTACCTTAATTCTGCCCGAAATCGTACAAACCTAACCTTGAAAGCTGACTGCAATGTTCGAAAAATAAAACTGATTAATAAAAAGGCTGTTGGAGTAGAAGTAGAAAAAGACGGAGATGTTTTTATCGAAAAAGGAGCAGAAATAATTGTCAGTGCCGGTGCAATAGGGTCACCTCAATTGCTTATGCTCTCTGGTATAGGCCCAGATGAGCACCTCGGAGGAAAGGGAATAGAGGTGTTAGGTCACTTACCCGGTGTAGGCCAAAATCTCAGAGATCATCCCCAGGTTCGTCTTATATGGGAAGTAAATGATGACTATGAGCACCTAAAAGATGGTTCCAAGCGTGGTGCCACTGTTGCAATACGATATACCGCTGAAGGATCCGACCTTCACAACGATATGATGGTTCATCACACTGCCACAGTTCCACAAAAGTTTTACATGACTGATGGTGAAGATATGTATAAAGGTGTAGGTATGAGTGCTTGCCTGTACCTTCAAATGGGCTCAGGGGAGCTTTTGTTGAGATCTTCAGATCCACAGGTTCAACCTCATCTAAACTATAACTATTTCAAGGAAGAAGAGGACCTAAGGCGGATGAGGGAGTGTGTGAGATTGTGCGCAGAAGTGGGTGATGGAACTTCATATGAATCAATAGTCACAAGACGTGTTCAACCTGCGGAGCAAGAATTAAAAGATAATGATTTACTGGATTTATGGATTCTGAAAAATGCAACAACCAGCCACCATATAAGCGGTACGTGCAAAATGGGACCTGAATCAGATCCGATGGCTGTGGTAGACCAATATGGTAAGGTCCACGGCTTTGAAAATTTACGTTTGGGTGATGCATCTATAATGCACGATTGTGTAAGGGCAAACACAAATGTTCCCACAATGATGATCGGAGAAAAAATCGCTGAATTTATCAAGCAAGGTAAATGATTCGCAATGTATACGAAAGACCCTAGGTGGGTCTATTTACTGTTGGACTTAGTATATTTTCCGGTTGCCGAAAACCAACCTGACAAAATCTAAGAGGAATCAAAACGTGGGTACATTTTATACCTACTAATTTACTTCAGATAACTTCTTGGGTAATAGACAGGCTGTGTAACATTTTACCGATTTAATTTTAATTTACGTCTGTTTTCTGCTTTCCTTTCAATGTGTTAAATTAGCTTAGATTAACTAATCAGATCAACGGAGAGATGCATCATGACCACCTATGAGCCAAATATGGTACTTGCCGAAAAGGAATTTTCCGTAGTAGGTACTAGACCTATACGTCATGATGGTGCTGATAAAGTAACCGGGCGTGCTCGTTATAGTGCTGATTCATTCCCTGTAGGGTACCTGCATGGAAAAATTCTTAGAAGTCCCTATGCCCATGCAAGGATAAAGTTTATAGATACATCTAAAGCTCTTGCCTATCCTGGTGTTAAGTCGGTTATGACAGGATCTGATTTGCCAGAAGTTTCGGCAGAGGTAGCTGATTTAGAAGAAGGTGCTGCCGTAAATTATGGTTTCTATACCCGGAACGTAATGGCGAGAGAGAAAGCTCTCTATGTCGGTCACGCAATAGCCGCAGTAGCCGCTATTGACCCTCATATTGCCGAGGAAGCCTTGGCTTTAATAGAAGTTGATTATGAGGTTCTGCCTCCAGTATTGACTGCTGAAGATGCTCTTAAAGACGACGCGCCTATTCTGCATGACAGGTTATTGACTCAGTCAAGTGTATTGTTCAGGGTTGGTGGATGGGGTGATGAGGGCAATGCGGGAACGAGTAATCTGGCCTTAAAAATAATTTCTCAAGAGGGAGATGTTGATAAGGCATTTGCCGAATCTGATGCGATCGTCGAGCGACAATTTAGAACCAAGGCAGTTCACCAAGGCTACATAGAACCTCAAGCAACGACTGCTTTTTGGAATGAAGATGGGAAGGTGACTGCATGGTGCAGTACACAACAACTATTTGCTTTCAGAGATCACATATCTGCCTTGCTGGATATACCCGTGGGAGATGTCACTGTCGTGCCTTTGGAAATTGGTGGTGGCTTTGGAGGAAAAGGGATGGGAGGGGTTTATTTGGAGCCGGTCGCGGCTGTTTTGTCCAAAAAATCAGGCTCTGCTGTAAAAATAACGATGACCCGAGCCGAAGTTTTCATGGGAACAGGACCGACATCTGGTACCGTCATGGAAATAAAACTAGGAGCTTCTAAGGACGGTAAACTCACGGCAGTGAAGGCCAGACTCACTTTTGAAGCAGGAGCTTTCCCAGGCTCCCCGGTAGCAGGTGGAAGCAGAACTATGCTGGGACCATATGTCATACCCAATGCATATGTTGAAGGCTTGGATGTTGTCACAAATGTTCAAAAATCTTCTGCTTACAGAGCACCAGGCTCCCCTGCTGCGGCTTTTGCAATTGAGACTGCGATTGATGAAATCGCTGAAAAATTGAATATAGATCCCATAGAATTCAGGCTCCTGAATGCAGCCAAAGAAGGTACTCGTCAACCTGCCAACGGTCCGGTATATCGAAAAATAGGGTTAGTGGAAACACTGGACGCTGCAAAAAATCATCCTCATTACGCCGCAGATATAGTAGACATTGCTCGGGGACGTGGTATCGCCTCTGGCGCCTGGTTCAACGGAAGCGGCCCGGCTAGTGCCGTTGCAAGTGTAAACGCAGATGGGACAATCTCATTGGTTGAAGGTTCTCCGGATGTCGGAGGTAGTCGAACTGCAATGGCTATGCAGGTTGCGGATGTGCTTGGGTTAAAAGCGGAGGATGTGAAACCATCTATTGGTGACACTGACTCAATCGGTTACAGCTCTGGGGCCGGTGGGAGTGGTGTGACTTTCAAAACTGGTACAGCATGCATAGAAGCTGCCTATGATATTAAGGCCCAGATGGTAGCTCGAGCCGCCGGTATCTGGGATGTAGACTCCTCTGAAATCGAGTATGAAAGATCAACTATAAGGCATAAAAGTGATCCTGAATTAAGCATTCAATTCGCTGAATTGGCGAATATGCTTAACGGCACAGGCGGCCCGATAGTTGGTCGTGCTACGGTAAATCCAGGAGGAGTTGGCAATGCTTTTGCAGTTCATATTGTTGATGTTGAGGTGGATAAAGAGACCGGGAAGGTCGATATATTGAGATATACCTCTATTCAGGATGTCGGAAAGGCTATCCACCCTAGCTATGTTGAGGGCCAGCTGCAGGGTGGTGCGGTGCAAGGAATTGGTTGGGCTTTGAATGAAGAATATGTTTTCAATGGTGAAGGGAATATGCTTAACGCTTCCTTCCTGGATTATAGGATGCCTGTCGCACTGGATTTACCAATGATTGACACGGTACTTGTGGAGGTTGCTAACCCGGGACATCCATTTGGCCTGCGTGGGGTGGGAGAGGCTTGTTTGATTCCCCCAATGGCCGCTATAGCTAATGCTATTTATGATGCAGTGGGAGTTCGTATGACCGAATTGCCTATGTCTCCAGGCAAAGTGTTAGATGCCTTAAATGCTTAGGCGGAAACTAGGCGTGGATTTCTATAACGTCCCCGTCTGATAACTCATGGCCTCTGCCGACACGTTGTCCATCGAATTTGCCTGAATCCCCCCATAAGATTGCATATTTCAGCCCATGGCTAAGTTCTTTGTGCACCTGCTGAGCCGCTTCACCAACAGTACTGCCAATGGGAAGGACCACGGGGTTTTCTTTGGTAAAATCTTCTAGCCGTTCTCTTGGTGATTTAGTATAGATACGTATTATTTTCAGGCTTTTAAACAGTTCTTCTGCGAGTTCATCCAGTCCTACTTCTTCATGGGCACTGGCCATAATCAGCGGAAATTTTCCGCCGTAACGGGTTTCCATGTTCCCATAATTATCTAGAGCGCCGGGTATGTCTGCCTTATTGCAAACTATTATCGTGGGTTTTGAGGTAAATTGGTCATCTTCATCTGGATATTGTCTCTTTTGCAATAATTTAAATCCCCACTCTTCTAGCTCTTTAAAAGAATTTTCAGTCTGATCGACCGGATTGTTTGTTAAATCTGCGACAAAAACGAATATATCGCTCGTTCTCAGTAGGCCGTAAAGTCTACTTTGAGTGGCTATATTATCTATCGGTGGGGTGTCAACCATTTGTATGTATATGTCGTTATATGGATACATGCCAGGTATAGGTTCTTGCGTGCTAAGCTCGTATGAACCTACCTTAGTTTTTGCCCCTGTTGCAGAAGATAATAGTAAGGATTTCCCAACGTTAGTAGGACCTATTAACGTGGATCTGCCGGCACCTTCTTTAGGCAGAGAAAATGGCTCTGTCCGGCCGCCCTTCCCACCAGACGAAGTTTCCAAATCAGACATCAACTTGGACAATCGGGCTCTGAGTTGGGCTTTTAAATGATCTGTGCCTTTATGCTTAGGCATAATCTGCAGCATCTCTTGCAAGGCTGCTATTTTGCCTTGCACTGAGACAGCTTCACGGAATCTTTGTTCCGCATCCCTGTATTGAGGTGGCACGTTAGTAGGCATATCTACAGATGATACCCATGCATTGACCTAGCTTCAATAGCACTATTGAAAAATCAAATTGATCTTCTAGTTCCCGTTATATTGCAGAATCTCCTGATTCCCCAGTTCTTACCCTTATGGTATCGGCAATTTCACTTACAAATATCTTTCCATCACCAATTTCCCCAGTTCTGGACGCAGATACAATAGCTTCTATCACCGCATCCTTTTTGTCATTAGATACGACAGTGACAAGTAGGGTCTTGGATGAAGCCGACCTAGTGGTCTGACCACCTCTTCCGGTTACCACTTCAACACCCTTCTGTTGCCCTTGTCCTGTGACGTTTTGATAATGGAATCCTGTGACACCAGCTACTAGAAGTGAATCGGTCACCGCACCTACTCTTTCAGGCCTGAATATCGCCTCTATCTTTAACATATATACCTTCCCTTGTAACATTTATGTAACATTTACAATCCCGATATTACACACGGTGTAATATTTTGGCAATAATTAAGGAATAATTACGTAACATTATAGTAATGATGTAATAAAAGAGGGTTCGGTGCTAATCGAACCCTCTTTGTTAATACGCCGAGATTTGACTAGTTTGCTCCGTCTTGTACAGCAGACTGTTCTCCGTGTTCCGCTAAATCAAGCCCTATATCCTCATCAGATTCACTGGACCTTAATCCGAGCCCAGGAATTTTATCCAAGATAAATAAGATAATTAAACTTACTATGCCGGAGTATGCCACGGTGGCGATTACTGCAACCGCCTGAATGCCGACTTGTTTTACATTACCTTCGATGAGTCCTTGTGTACCACTTATTGCCTCGAGTGCGAATATGCCGGTGGCGATCGCTCCCCATATACCGCCAATTCCGTGAACCGCAAACACGTCGAGAGCGTCATCCATATTGGTTTTGTGAAGGAGCTCCACAGCGAAAAAGCAAATCAATCCTGCCCCGAATCCGATCGCAAGTGATCCCACGGCGTTTACAGCTCCTGCGGCTGGAGTGATGGCAACCAAACCAGCTACTGCTCCTGTAGCTACCCCAACTGCTCCCATTTTCCCAGTTTTTAGATGCGATATCACACCCCAAGTCAATGCAGCTGTTGAAGCTGCGAGGCTGGTAACCAAGAAAGCATTTGCCGCCGAATCGTTAGCGGCTAACGCTGAACCCGCATTAAATCCAAACCATCCAAGCCAGAGGATTGCGGCTCCAAGAACCACATACGGAACATTATTGGGTTGTATTCCCGGGTTTCTTCGTTTTCCAACTAGAAGTGCTGCCGCAACTGCTGCTATGCCAGCATTTATGTGAATTACGGTTCCTCCTGCGAAGTCGAGGGCCCCAAGATCCCATAGCCATCCGTTTACCTCTGTACCGTCTGCCAAGACATTAGAAGCCCAGACCCAATGTGTTATGGGCGCATAAACCAAGGTGCTCCATATTACTAAGAAAATCAAGTAGGTACTAAATTTGAATCTTTCTGCAAAGGCTCCTGTGATAAGAGCCGGAGTGATAACCGCAAACATCATTTGAAATGCTACGAACAACAAAGGAGGGATATCGTCTCCTTCTGCTGAAGCAAAGGAAATGCCAGATAATCCAATATGACTGAAATCTCCAATAAAGGCATTGCCGGTGCCGAAAGCTAGGCTGTAGCCCCAAAGTACCCAGACGATACTCACTATCGCGATCGACATGAAACTCATCATTACCGTGTTGATTATATTTTTTGCTCTTACTAGACCTCCGTAAAAGAAAGCTAGTCCTGGCGTCATAAAAAATACCAGTGCAGTGGCTATCAACATCCAAGAAGTATGTCCTGAATCCATATTAAACCTCCGTATTACGACGAATAACTTTAGTGTGACTAATTCGCCTGAATTATTTAATTTCCAGTCTATGGGTTTGATGTTTCTTAAGTATTTCCCTGCTGTTAAATAGATGTTGCTTGTGTGTTACAGAAGTATGTCTTGGGCTATCCCAACCCTCTATTTTTTTAGTTTAAAGTGAAAAATACCATATGTAGAAGGCTAAATTCAGAAAGAAAGCACCATATGTAGTGGAAAAAGGGTTGCGTTAAGTTTAATTATATGAATAATATGTTTTATATAGTTAGTCCTCACAAGGAGGGAGATATGGAAGCGTACTGCGTTAAATGCAGGGCCAAGGTTGAGATTGATAACCCCCAGCAGGTTACATTGAAAAACGGTAGACCCGCAACTAAGGGCGTTTGCTCTAACAAATGCGGAACTAACGTTTTCCGAATTGGTAAGGCCAGCTAGCACTGCAGAATTTATAGCACAATATAGGTGGATTTAAATTAATCCGCCTATATTATGTGGTTATAGAATGATTCTTCTAAATACAATGGAAGGGTCCAGCCCCGCTTTGTCGGGGTTTTTTGTTGCTGTTTTCGGGCCCAATCAACTTATGCTTATATCAAGCTTTTTTCTGATCGTAACAATGGAATATGGGATCTAGCTAATGGGATTTAAATGTGGAATTGTAGGGTTGCCTAATGTTGGTAAATCCACCCTTTTTAATGCTCTTACCAAGACAGCGATGGCTCAAGCTGAGAATTATCCCTTTTGCACAATAGAGCCGAACGTAGGAGAAGTGGCAATTCCAGACCCGAGATTGTATGAGCTAGCTGACATAGCTAAGTCTGAAAACATAGTTCCTACTAGAATGACCTTTGTGGACATAGCCGGATTAGTAAAAGGTGCCTCTAAAGGAGAGGGATTAGGAAACCAGTTCCTTGCAAATATCAGGGAAATGGACGCCATAGCTTATGTGCTGAGATGTTTTGATGACGCAAATATTGTTCACGTAGAAGGGAAAATAAATCCCATTTCTGATCTAGAAATTGTGGAAACTGAACTGATGCTTGCAGATCTTGAAACGTTGGAAAAACGAGAATTTTCTTTAGAAAAAAAAGCCAAAAGTGGGGATAGGGAATCACAGGACATATTTGAGCTTGTACAAAAAGCCTTGATTTTACTGCGAGAAGGCCGTCCAGTACGAATGATGGAAATTAAACCTAGTGAGGAAACTTTATTTAAAAGCCTTCAATTATTGACTGCTAAACCTGTTTTGTATGTTTGCAATGTTAATGAGTCAGATGCTTCTCAAGGAAATCAATACTCACAATTGGTTTTTGATACGGCAAAAAAAGAAGGGGCAGGTGCTGTTCTGATCGCTGCCAAAATAGAAGCTGAACTCTCCCAACTTGATTCAAATGATCAGCAGGAGTTTTTGCAGGAACTTGGATTAGAGGAACCTGGACTGGTGAGGATGATATATGAAGGTTACGATTTATTAGACTTGATGACATATTTCACGGCTGGGCCGAAAGAGTCTAGAGCGTGGACGGTTCCTACTCACTCCTTAGCCCCTAGAGCTGCGAGGGCTATCCACACGGACTTTGAAAAAGGTTTTATTCGTGCTGAAGTTATTTCTTTTGCAGATTATGTTGAATGTAAAGGGGAACAAGGAGCAAAAGAAGCTGGGAAGGTGCGCGTAGAAGGTAAAGATTATGAGGTTCAAGACGGCGACGTAATTTTATTTCGATTTAATGTGTAAGAATCAAATTCATCTCTCTCCAGCGGTACATTGAGTTGGAAGGTCTCCAAATTTCTTATTTGGATAAATTTCTCCAGATCTCAGTTTTTCGTTCCGGGTAAGATTTATTTTTATAATATGTTGTTTCCCCCTGACTCTTGAAGTGTTAGGAGTGGGCTGTAGAATATATGATTAATAATCCATGTCGAATAATTCACGAATAAATACGAAAAATTTCCAAAAGTTACATACGTTCGATGCCCTCAGGAATAGCAATTATCGCCTTTTGTGGGGAACAAACATTTCTATGTATGTATCTAGATGGATGCAGATGACTACCTTGTCCTGGTTCGTCTTGGATCAAACAAATTCACCGTTTTCCGTTGGACTTGTGGGTTTTTTCGGGATGGTACCTTTTCTGGTTCTCGGTATTTTCGGAGGTTTTCTTGCTGATAAATTAAACCGCAAAAAATTAATAGTTGTGACTCAATTCCTTAATTTGGCGGCCGCTACCGTAATGTCCTTGTTATTTATATATGGGTCTGTGGAGTATTGGTATGCATATATAGCAATAATTATCCCAGGGTTAGGTTGGTCTCTAGACATGCCCTCCCGGAGGTCCTTAATTATGGACATGATGGGATCCAGAGGAATAACGAATGGTGTGGCTTTAGATTCTGTAGGGATGCATGTAAGCAAAATGGTTGGTCCAGCCCTAGCCGGAGCAATGATTGCCATCGTGGGTGTTGGTGGATCCTATGTGATGCTCACCTTATTTATGACTGTCGGGTGCCTAATGATCACGAAGGTTTCCCAGTCCAAAAGTAGAATTGATGTTGCGAACGATAGAGACGATCGGGTGAGGGTTTCCCAAATATATGCAAACTTGACTGAAGGGTTTAAATACGCTTTTACGAACCAGACTATTTCGGCTGTTATCGTAATTACGATATTAATGAATCTTCTTCTTTTCCCCTACATGCAGATGGTCACTGTGGTTTCCAAAGAGATATTAAATGTAGGGCCTTTGCTAATGGGTGTTTTGATGGCTAGCGATGGGCTGGGAGCATTAACTGGCTCTATTGGAATAGCATCACAGAGCAGAATGAAGTACCACGGTAGAATATATTTGTATGGTTCTTTATTGTCCCTTGTGGCATTGTTTCTCTTTTCTAATTCCAGTTGGTATTTTCTATCGTTGCCATTGTTATTGTTTTTGGGAATTGGTACCTCTGGATTCGGAACCATGCAATCGACTATAGTATTGCTGGTTTCTAAGGCCGAACTCAGGGGAAGGGTTCTGGGGGTCGTTACCATAGCAATCGGTGCGGGCCCAATCGGATCTTTAATAATAGGAGCTATCTCTGAATGGATTGGTGCCTCTTACGCGTTGATGATAAATTCAGTAATTGGATTTCTGCTGGTTGCAATAGCAGGTCTATTAATGCCTTCGATAAGGGAAAAAATCATCCCCTTTGTTGGAGCAGAAACAGGGAATCAGCCGACTCGCTCTGGGTTATCGACGAAGGTTTGACGAAATCGATGTAGTGTGTATTCTGGTTCAACAGGTGCTACTGAAAGGTATGCTTCGTCTTCTATTTTAGCTACTATGAACCATGGACCATCTTCGTTCAATGCTTGCAGGAGTATTGAGTCTAACTCTTCCTCATCTGCTACTGTAAAGGATTTTTCGATCCCGTTAGACCTAGCTACCATTTCTAAATCTGTTCCAAATGCGGTATGGCTTTTTTGATGTCCGGTCTGAGCCCATTGTTCGTTATCCCAGACAATAACTATTAGGTTAGCCGGACTTTCCCGCCCAATCGTTGCTACCGTCCCAAGATTCATTAGTATTGAACCGTCACCATCCAGTGAAATGACTTTTTCATCGCAGGATAAGGCCATGCCTAGTGCAATGGATGAACAGAGTCCCATAGATCCATAAGTGTAAAAATTTCTGTCTCGGTCTGAAGCATGCCATAGTTCATCAGATGTCGGTCCTAGGTTAGATACAACCGGCTCTCTCTCTAAATTGCTTATTATTCTTTTGGTTGCTGAATATCTAAACATTTTTACCTCCATGAAGTAGAGGTGTCATACAAAGGGCCAAAGGTTCTCTTGATGCGTAACATAATTTTAGAGCACCCTTGACCTTTTCTCCGAGCCTTTCTTCACTATCCAAGGTGTAATGAGGGATACCGAGAACATCTAAAATGGGTCTCGTTGATCGGCCCATAGTTACCTGCGCGATATTAAACTCACCATGTTCTCCTCTCAGGTTAATGAACATAGGAATGGGAATTCGGCTTGGTATAGCAAGTCCGGCTACAGCGTTAATAGAATTACCGAACCCACTGGACTGCATAAAGACGGCAGCATTTCTGCCAGTAGCATAAGCTCCGGCTGCGATTCCTAAGGCTTCTTCTTCACGTGTTGCAGAGACCAAATGGAAATATTTGTCTTTATCTATTATCTTGGTGACTTGATGAATACTTGAATCGGGAACGTAGGCTATCAAACTTATTTCATGTTCTTTGAGAGCATCTGCAATGGTTTGTGCCCAAGTCATTTTTATATTCCCATCACGTGATATCCCGTGTCGACATGAACTACTTCACCGGTTACGCCACTAGACATATCACTACAAAGATATAGCGCCGTTGAAGCCACTTCGTCATGAGTTATATTCCTCTTCATTGGAGCCCTTTCTAAATGTGCTTTTTTCATGTCTCTATAACCACTTATAACTCTGGAAGACAATGTGTCCAGTGGCCCTGCTGAGATAGCGTTCACTCTTATTCCGTCGGGACCGAGATCATTAGCTAATTGTCTTACTTCATTTTCCAGGGCTGCTTTTGCCGTGCTCATGATGTTATAACCAGGGAAGACTTTCTCTGCAGCCATAAAGGACATGGTGATGATATTTCCACCTTCAGTCATTAATTCAGAAGCATGTCTGGTTATTGCGACAAGAGAGTAGGCGCTAATGTCTAAGGCTATCCTAAATCCCTCACGGTCTGTATCCACGAACCTGCCACCCAAATCTTCTTTTTGGGCAAACGCTATTGAATGGACAACGATGTCTAATTTTCCCGAAATGGAATTAATTTGGGAAAAGGCCGATTCAACGTTTTTGTCGTCGCTAACGTCACATTCAATCAAAGAAACATTGGGAAGCTCAGATGTTAACTTTATAACGGGTTCTTTGACTCTTTCGTTTTGATATGCAGCAATTATTTCTGCTCCCGCATCAGAGAGTATCTTAGTTATAGACCAGGCTATACTCCTTTGATTTGCAATTCCAAAAACAACGGCGGTTTTGCCACTTAGATCTATTGTGTACATTAGGACCTCTAGTTCAGATAGTTTTCTGCCTTGTGGTTGAATTTTAGGGTCTACCCTACCTGCTCGGCAACAACCTAGATGTTATGTGCTTACCTTGTGTCACTTATATCGCCTTGTTAAAATTTGTCTTAATACTGGGGATTCGTCTAGCGGTAGGACGACAGACTCTGAATCTGTAAGCATAGGTTCGATTCCTATATCCCCAGCCAAAAATACTAACCGTGGCGCATTCGTATAGCCGCCTAGGACACCGCGCTCTCAAAGCGGACGAACAATCAGACTCAATTTACCTCCCCCCGTTGTAGGAGCCACTCAGGTACTAGTTGAGCATTTAATTCACATGGAATATGGGAATTAGTGAGAGTCATATTTCCAAATCTTCTGAGTATTTAGGAAGGTATTGTGAGGCGCTTGCAAACATTAGTGCCGAAAGTGCTGAAAACTACCTTTCAAAGTCCAACCAGGCAAAGCCCAATACCAGAGCCCAATACGTTACTTATCTGGAGGCTTTTCTTTGTAACAGTATTTGGCCTGCTAGAAACAAAGCTACTTTTAAAGTTGCTATTCCAGTGGTGATTTGAGCTATGGCCACGACAAGTTCTGCATCCATACAACCCTCCTAAAATGTTTTTAGAGGGATGATGACATATTTATATAGGTTGCAGCTAGATTAGCACTTCATAACTCGCACGTAATACTAAATGGTCACCCCAGCCCCAGTGGAGGGACTGAGATGCCCAAATAATTGTACTAGATTAGTGGCAACGGCACACTCCTAATGAGCCTGTCTCGATACCCGATTTTAGTGCCAGAAATAAGTAGATAATGCCTCGCCTTCGGCAAGAGCAAATAAAGGAATTAACCTCGGTCTAATCTGCTAAATCTTCCAGAATAGAATCTATAGTATTTTTTGAAGCTGGGCGCATATCAAATGCAAGTGATATCGCCTTATTTGGGTCAGTTGACGGTGTTGGAGTCTGCTCGGGTACAAATATTTCAAAAACCGTCATCATTACATTGCTATGATAAAAAGTGTATTCCAACATCTTACTACAGTCAGGAACAACGCCAACATCATTCTTCTCGCACTTATCTTTAAACAAATCCACCTGTTTAATATCATCATATGTAGAAATATTAATCGCACTTCCACCCAATTCACTTCCACCTAAGTCTAGTAAACAACTTACCGTTTCCTTAGAAAGGAACAGTGCTCTACCTATATCCGCACACTCAGTAATGTTGTGTTTATCAAGTGCTTTAATAACTTCATCAGTATTTAGGAAGGTCTTTTCAGAACTACAGCCTACCAGTAAAGCAATTAGAAGCATCGATAGAACAATGAGTCTCTTCATGCTTACCCTTTCGATAAAAACCCGTAAAGCTTAATAACTGCAAATGGTCACCCCAGCCCCAGTGGTGCGTTCCAAACACCGGCACTTTTTACAGGGACTGAGATGCCCATACAATGGTACACCCCAGCCCCACCAATAATGTGTTGAGGGGCTTCGTCTTTTAGGCTTATCCACATAGGGAGCCTATCTCCACAAACACTTGAATACCCCTTCGTCCCTTCGCCCCTCAACTATGGATAGCCATTGTATAGATAGGGTTTTCAGTTGATATTTGAACTAGTAAAAAGTGGCCGTTCTTTCTTCACCAAGAAAAGTCATATTTGCCAGATTATTATGATTTACTTATTTTCACCAAAATAAACCTAGATTGGAGGATTTATACATGGTTATTACATTTTTGGGATTCTATCGACCCTATTTCCGTGAGTCAGATGTTGAAACAATTAGAGTAACCGGCCAATTTTTACCTGAAATGAGGAAAAAGTGACTGCTTTCCCTTCAGCACTCCCTGACACCTGCAAGTTAATCGGTTCTTGGAATGTAAGTGATGGTGAAGCCCCTGGCGTCATGGTCGTAGAGGCAGACAGTTTTTCAGATATTCAATTTATTAACACGTATTATTCAGGCTGGCTTAACTTCGACTGGCACCCAATAAACACGGGTGGTGTACCAAGAAGTTAGGACTAGGAATTACGACCTGATTAGTCATGATGGGTGGCGTCCCAGCGGCGCTACCTGTTATCACGATAACTCGCACGTAATTCCATTATAGAAACCCTCTTAAAATCCTATAAACGCTATATATAATGGGGCCCCATAGTAGTAAAAAATGATTGCCAGGCTCAACATATATGAAAGTACCGAAGGTTATACCACCAAACACGATACATATCGCAATTCCCCACCATACATCATTATTCGCATCGCGCTGTCGCCGAGTCGCTATACACAATCATAGCGCCCAATTCTTGGACTAATCGCTTAATGCTTACCAAACTTGGCATTAATCCTGTTTCTTGCATCTTTCCTTCTTACCTTCCAAAATAATGGCTGTATAATGTCTTAAACTGTTAATAATAACGTCTTAATTTGGCAATTTTAATAGGGCTGGTGAGCAAAAAAATGCCGAAAATAAAAGAGAATATAGACCAGATGAAAGAGGCCTATCAGTTGTGGGGTGAACGAATCCACACCCAAAAAACTATTTTGCAGGAACTGAAGGCGAAATATAGAAGACAGGCTGTTAGCTCTAGGACAATATCTCGTTGGATAAAAGAGTTTAATTCTGCCTCTTTTAATGAAAGTGAGCAGGACAAGAAGTATGAGTGGCGCTCCTTAACCAAATATGAGATTCCGTGGCAGGACGGCAAACTTGCTAACTATCTAAACAGCGAATATCACCATCAGACAGGCACCATGGCGACTGGGCGGCAAGTAAAGTGGTTGTGGCGTGCGTGGCATGCTTCAGATGGGGCAAATCTCACCCCACGAGATGACATAAAACGGTATTGGACTAACCTGATTAAGCAGGCCAATGACGAGACTGAAAAAGAACAGAACAATACCTTTTATTATTACTTCAATATGAAAAGAAGAATAAGCGAGGATAGCAACGAGTCTTAGACAACAAGTAAAGATACTGGGGATTTCTCCCGCATATCTAAGTTTGATGATTAATGGGAAACGTAATTGCCAGCCTTGGTGGCCTGTACAGTCAGCTTCAATTTAGATTAATGAGTTAATAGGAAGAACAGGTAGATGAATAAACGAATCAAAATAATCATTCCAATTTTAGTTATCCTGATTCTTTACCAACTTTTTCAGCGGTTTATGTAATACAGGAGCACAAAATGAGTCTTAGGCAACAAGCAGAAATACTTGGAGTTAACGCTGGTCATTTAAGTCGCATGATTAACGGAAAGCGCCCGTGGAATGAGGATGTGTATTACCGATACCGTAAATTACTTGGCAACACTTTTGGCAACACTAAGGTAAAATATGACGGTTACACACCGCAGGAATCGTACTTGGCGCATTCGTCTAGCGGCCTAGGACACCGCCCTCTCAAGGCGGAGATCACGGGTTCGAATCCCGTATGCGCTACCACGTTGAAGTTAAAAAGGTGAGTTCTCAGGTTCCTAAAAAAAAATGCCCTCTATGTCTGTCGGCTTACGTAGATATTTTATTTACCAGTGCTAGGAAAAAATTAGAACGCCAATACTTATCTTGTGATAGTTGTGGGCTGGTATTTGTTCCAAGTCAGTATCAATTAACTGTCGACGAACAGCGTGATCGATACTTGGAACACAATAATTTACCTACGGACCCTGGCTATCGGAAGTTTCTTGGTAGACTGAAAAACCAAATCATTCCATATCTAATACCAGGCCAGACTGGGTTGGACTATGGTTCTGGCCCAGGACCTACCTTAGCTCTAATGCTGGAATCAGAGGGTTTCAGAATGGAGATGTTTGATCCTATTTTTGCTAATCATCAAGAAAATCTGGATAAATTATATGATTTTGTAGTTAGTACTGAAACAGTGGAACATTTTACAAAACCCAACGAGGATTTCCAGCTTTTACATGATCTAGTTAGACCGGGTGGCTTGATTGGAATTATGACATCTATCTTGTATGAGGGAATTAATTTTGAGGACTGGTACTATAGGTTGGATCCTACGCATATAAGTTTTTACAGACCTAAAACTATGGAGTTTGTTGCTGACCAATGGGACCTAGAATCATCATCACCATCGGAAAATATATATATATTTCGAAAACCCCTAGGATAGGTTACAGATAAAATGGCAACAAATCTTCCAACCTTACTTGTTGATATTAAACCGGGTGTTATAGACCTTGGCTGGGGACATCCTTCATCACGACTCCATCCTTTCAATGAAGTAGGTGAAGCTTCATCTAGAATGTTCTCAAAGGGGGATAACTCTGCTTTACAGTATGGCGCAACCCAGGGGTATGGACCCTTTTTAGAGAGCCTTGCATCGTTTTTGTCAGACCAGAAGGCATATCTTCCAGATGTGGATGCCCACAATTTATTTCTCACTGCCGGGGCCTCGCAGGCTTTGGATTTGGCCGCCACTATGTATGCGGACTCGGGGGATACAGTTGTGGTTGAAGAACCTACCTACTTCGTAATAGAAAAAATTTTCCAGGAACACTCTCTTAACATCGTTGGGATTCCCACCGATGGAGATGGACTGAATACAAAAGCGTTACAAGAACTTTTGGAAAATGGCCTAAGCCCGAAATTTTTATATACGATTCCCACTTTTCAGAATCCAACAGGCTCTTCCTTAACCGAACAGAGAAGGATACATCTCATTGAGTTGGCTAATCGATATAATTTTCAAATATTTGCCGACGAGGTTTACCAACTCATTTACTTTGATCAAAATCCTCCGAGACCTATGATGTACTTTGATTCAGGGAATCGGGTTATATCCTTTGGGTCATTCTCCAAAATTTTGGCTCCAGGATTAAGAACGGGTTGGATACACTCATCGAGAGAAATTGTAGGTAAATTGTCAGATGCCGCACTAACCTTCAGTGGGGGCGGGTTCAATCATTACGCCTCTGCATTGATCAAAGAGGTAATAGATCTAGGCTATTTGGAATCAAATGTCAAAAAACTTAAGGCTGAATACCTTTCCAGGGCCCGAGAAATGGATAGGAGTTTAAAAGAATACTTTGGTACATCCATTTCGTATTCCTTTCCGAAAGGGGGGTACTATTTTTGGTTAAAATTTCCAGCAGGATTTGATTCAGATTCCTTCCTGCAGTCTGCAGAAGAGCACGGGGTTTCCTTTAGGCCTGGGAATGCTTTTTCTGAATCGGGTAGGTTTGGCAGGTACCTTAGGCTGACTTACACTCTTTTTGAGTCAGATGAAATCCGTGAGGGTGTGAAGCGGTTGGCAGAGGCGTACAAAAACACCTAATTTACCTTCATCCATGCATTTGGTTCTGTTTTTCTCTGGAAAATATTTGGGTGAATGATCTCGCTGAGAATTTCGATTCCATCTATAATTCTTGGGCCCGGCCTACTGAAATATGCAGACCCATTTACTGCGTATATTTCGCCGTTATATTTTTTCCAAAAGTTGGATCCATTCAGTAAACTGAATTCCTCCATCGTTCTTTCCAAACCGAACCCGCAAACCATTAACACTATTATTTGCGGCGAAGCTTCCAAAGCTTGTTCCCATGTGATTTCCCTCGATGGTTCTGCCTGATCTCCTAAAGCCGGACTGCCGCCTGCAATTTCAATCATCTCCGGGACCCAGTGACCTCCAATAAATGGAGGCTCCAACCATTCCAAACCCAATACGCTTGGTTTTTTAGAAGAGTCTGAAGATTTCGACTTGACGACATCGATCCTTCCATGGGCTTCACTCACCAGGGCCTTAGCATTTGCTTCTGTACAGGTTTGTTTCCCTATCTGGATGATGGAATCCAAGATACCTTCAATATTGGAGGGTTCAAAGGAAAGAACTGTTTGATGCCCGCTTAATGTCCTGACACTCTCCTCTACTTGGCTGTAAGAAACGGCGCAAACCTCACAAAGCTCTTGGGTTAATATTAGATCAGGATTGGTAAATTCTAGAGCCTCGTTGTCAATGGAATAAATACCCGAACCAGAATGCAGAGCTTCAGTGATATGCTTATTTATTTCATGAGAATTGCTTCCTGAATGGTTGATAAGACTTTTGGTCACTACTTGAATTTCGCTGATTTCTTGAGGGTAATCGCATTCATGAGTTATCCCCACTAGATTTTCTTTCAAACCAAGCGCGCAAACAATTTCTGTGGTGCTTGGAAGTAGAGAACAGATTCGTATTGTAGTCGACACTTGGACCTCACTATAAGGGGAGTAGGACAATGGGGCTTAACTTTTTCTCCAGCTTGGATATACTAACATTGCAATTTATAGCAGAATTTTGATCTCTGAAAGCAATTAATTAGGTGGAGGGATGCTTTGTCTGAAGATTTTTCTACATACGTAACGGTTGAACAAATTATCCAGAGAGCTAGAAAGAATTTGGCCCAAGGACCTTGGGACTATTTAGCGGGGGCTTCTGAATCTGAGACTACTATGAGGAGAAATAGGCTGGCTTTTGATAAGGTAGCCTTCCGGCCAAGGGTTCTCGCTGATGTTTCTAGTGTTAATCCTTCCACGACCTTCATAGGTCATCAAATACGGATACCGGTCTTATTGGCTCCTATTGGGTCACTTCAGGTTTTCATTCCGGAAGGCGGGGCGGCTGCCACTGCGGCAGCGGGGGGATTTGGCACTATGCACGTGGTTAGTTCTGTAACGCAACCATCCCTTGAAGAGACCTCTGCTACTACTGATTTCCCCAAGTCATATCAGCTTTATATCCATGGGGACTGGGAATGGACTAAAGAGATGATATCTAGAGTGAAGTCGGCCGACTATAAAGGGTTTTGTATCACTGTAGATACCGCAAATTATAGCCGTAGAGAAAGACCGATGCTCAGCGGATGGACTCCGGTTTCAAGAAGAAACCCTGTAGACCCGAAATGGCAAGCTTCGGTTACATGGGACAGCATAGATAAGATAAAGTCAGAGGCAGGGGTACCTTTCATGCTAAAAGGTATAGCAACTGCAGAAGATGCCAAAATAGCGATAGAACACGGAGTCGATGTGGTGTGGATTTCCAATCACGGGGGTAGGCAGCTTGATCACGGACAGGGAACGATGGAAATGCTCCCTGAGATAGTTGAGGCAGTTGATGGTAAAGCTGAGATTGTGTTGGATGGCGGAGTGCAGAGGGGTTCTGATGTCGTGAAGGCGGTGGCCATGGGGGCTACAGCTGTGGCAATTGGTAAGATGCAAGGATGGGGGCTAGCTGCTGGAGGTGTCCCAGGGATGGTTAGAGTGCTTGAAATACTTGAAGAAGAGATAAGGATCGCTATGGGATTGATGGGTGTTACAGCGATAGACCAACTCAACCCTAATTATGTTTGTTCTGCCGACTTAGTGACTATGCCCCACGAAATGAGTTCATGGGTGAATATGCCTGTCGACAGAATTCCATAGGGAAGTCAGGGATTTTTGGCCTCTCCTGCGAGAATTGATTTTAAATTGTTCACGAAAGCACCTTTGGCGAGTACGGGATCGCATCCTAGAGAACGAGCAATCTCCATAGAATTTGTATCCTCGTGTGGTCCGTAGGCTATCATCTTGGGATTTAGCTTTTCATCTTCTTGAAAAATCCGTAATGCCTTTGACCAGAAATTTTGATCATATTCTAGGTCTGCAACAACGAAATCGATGTCAGATTCTTTGATCAATTTGTTTAACCGGTCGAGGTCAGAAACCCTTATAACAGAAACACTTGAGCCAGCGGCCATCTGAATTCTGGGAAGAAACATCAGATTGTTTGATAACAAGAGTAATGTTGTCACTATTTACCTTTCACATTAATTAATTTAAGCGTATTTTAATACGAATCATATGATTTTATGTAAGTAGCCTATCAATTGGGGTGATTGGATATGTTATTAAAAATACAAGCTTCGGACGAACCGGGATCTATTTTAGGGGCGATTTTTAACCATTTCCCTGCAGCTACTGACGGTAAATGGAACATATTAATTGGATTTGAAGCCTTTTTGGCTGTCCTAATTAGCTCTATCATAGCTATGTCTTTTGCTATTCCTCAGGCAGGATTGGCTTCTATTGCACTAGCATGTGCCGCTATAGTTCCCCGTGTTAACCAGATACAGCGGGTAAATCGCGACCGTATATGGGATTTGGGAATGAGTGGATGGGAGGCAAATCGGAAGAGCATTATTTCCGTAACGATATTATTTATTGGGATGGTGCTAGCTTACGCCGTGGTTGGACTTGTTTTACCGCAAGCTACCCTCCAGGAACAGTACACTTTTATCATGGATAGGGGTACGGCCTATAATAGTACTGACTTGTCTCCAGAAAGGTTTGCCCACGGAATGACTTTCTTACGAATCAATACTTATGTGTTGATAGTCTTTTTCATTTTCGCTTTTATATATAGAGGCCTTGGAACTAGTATGGCGCTGGGTTGGAATGCCGGTGTTTGGGCTATAACTCTAGTAACAGCAGTTAAAGTGAATATGGCAGCTGCGGCCAGCCCTATATTGTTGGCTCTTATCGCGACGGTTGCTTTAAGCCCACATGTTCTGCTTGAGGGCCTTGCTTATCTGAGTGGTTCTCTAGCAGCTATTTTCTTCTCCCGAGGGGTCACTTTATATAAACCGACGGATTCAAGATTCTTTAAGGTTCTAAATGCTGTAGTTGTCCTGGCGGTTGTGTCTTTTGGCATGGTTATATTGGCAGCAGTGGTTGAGCACTTCTGGGCGCCATTCATGCTGGGTTTCCTTTAAAAACTGATCTGGACTAAACTATTTATAATTTGAAGACTCTGCAGGAAATTGCCAGCGACCTGGAGATTCCGCCAGCAGATGTGGAAGTGATCCAGGGGCTGGTGGAAGAAAAAATAAATGTTTCAGGTGATGATTATTTGTCCGCTCAGACTAACTCTACGATAGCTTTTTTAAATTTATGTGTTTCTCTTTCATTAGAATAAACCAAGGTCGAGATTATCTGTATGTCTGATGACTCCTTTGATAATGCGGGTTCTTTGGATGAACCTATTCTAACTCCCAAAGAAATTGACAAATATAGAGAATATTTGTCCGCTTATGGTAAGGAAATTTTCTTTGCTGAGGAAAAAGTAATTGTTAATTACGGCGATATCACCACCAGCATTGATTTGCTTGTCTCAGGGGAGGCATTGGTAGAAGTCCCTGTCAATGAGAAATGGATACCAGTAGCATGGATCAAGTCAGGATCAGTAATTGGAGAGATTGCATTCTTAGATTCCTACCCTAGAACGGCCCGTGTGATAGCTCGGACATCTTGCAAGCTATTCCGGGTAGATAGAAAGGCTTTTACGGAGTTATCAGAAAAGAGCCCAGATAAGGCTCTCGAGTTTATTTCCAGGATATCTCAGATCATGGCGTACAGATTAAGAAGAATCGAGCAGTTTGATGCCGTTGAGCAAGGCAGGGATGATATGCGAACAGAATTAGCTGCCGATTTACATGACCATACAATGAGTGAGTTAAGTGCTATTTTAATGCATCTAGGGTTACTAAAATTAACACTAGATGGACACCTAGAAAGCGCCACTGATATTGAAGATCTAGTCGCCATGGTGAAAAACGCTGATGCCAATCTAAGACAGCTAGTGAGAGAGAAAGGTCATGGTGATCTTGCTGTAGTGGGATTGGAAGAGTCGCTCCGAATTTTTTTTGAAGGACTTGAAAATGAACCCGTTCCCTTTTCAATAAAAATAACATATACCTCAAACCAAATTGATCAAAGTGGATTACCCGGGCCAGTAGCTACGGATCTTTATCAAATTATTCGACAGTCGGTTTTAAACTCGGTGGAGCACGCTAATGCTGAAATAATAAAGGTGGAGATTCTGTGGAACCGGGAAGGTATATCATTTTCTGTAAAGGACAATGGTGTGGGGTTTAGCCAATCAAAGATAACTAATGTGCCGGAGGCCGGTCATTTTGGATTGCTCAATTTAAAACTTAGGACAGAGAGAGTGGGTGGATATGTCGATATTATTTCAGTAGAAGGAAAAGGTACAAGGATAGTTGGGAGTATACCAATAACAAGAAGAAGTTCCGAAGATATTGAACCTCATACAGTTCAATACACTCTTAACGCATAGTCTTCTAGATTTGCTGTGCAAGCAATATTGAAATCATAGTCCCTATAGAAAAGGACGGGGCTAATGGTGACATAGAGGAGATTTTCCGAGAATATTGGGCCATGGCTTGCCTTGATATAAAAATTAATAAGCCCAAAAACAAGCTGACGAAGCATACGGGAAATCCACTGAGACAGCCTATCAGTAATGCCAATTTCACGTCGCCACCACCTAATTGGGTTTTGGGTATGTAATAGCAAGAGGTAAATATTATTCCTGTAACCAAACTTCCTGCCAGTGGGGTCACCCACCATGTTCCGGTGACCGAAAGTTCAAAGATATCTGGAGATAAATAACTTAATATAAATACGATTGGTATAGGGAAGAGAGTAAACTTATTTGGGATTTTGTGATTTGTATGGTCCAGAATCGCTATCAGGGATAGAAGGGCACAAAATGAACATAAAATGCCGGACTCGATTATGTTCTTGCCAGCCCACAGACTACACGCACCAAAGACCAAGATTGATATTAAAGCGAGTGAAGTGGCAGGTTTCGAAAACAAAATAAGGAAAGTCAGCCTTTTCTTAACGCTATAAGACGCTCTTCGATGTCTATCCGTTTATAGCCTAAGGATTCGGCAACTTCAAAATCTAAGTCTGCAGCTGCAGGGGCTCCCATTTGTATTTTTGCAATTCCTCTAACGGCATACGCTTCAGGAAGTTGAGGGTTTAGTTCTACCGCTACGGTACTCTCGCTTATGCTTTTGTTGAAGTCGCGCATGTAGTTATAGGCCACGGCTCTATTACAATATCCATATGAATTGTTAGGTTCTATACTCAGGGCTTTGTCGAAATCAGTTAAGGCAGCCTCTATCTGTCTGATTTCCATATAAATAACCCCGAGATTGTTATACGTGGCCGCAAAGTTATTATGAAGACTCAGAGCCGCGTTGTAGTCTTGCAGGGCCGCGTGGAAATCTTTTATTTTTCTATTTGCCATGCCCCTTGCATTATATGCACCGGCAAAGGTTGGATTGATGATAATAGCGTTGGTGTAGTCTTTAATGGCGGACTGAAAATCGCCATGCTTCATGTGAATATAACCCGTTTTTAATAACATTGTTTCTTGGCTGGTTTCTGATATGGGTAAAATCCGGTTCGGATTATTGATTTCACGGGTTCGATCTAAATTATCTTGCAACGAAGTGATATTGATAATCCATAATTTTGGACGATTGTTATTGCTGCTTTTATCAATTCACTGTTGCTATCAGTTGTATTTAGGGCGGAAGGGGTATTGGTTTTTTCTGAAGAACTGTTTATCTTATCTAAAAGTTCTTTTGTTGTTGTGCGTTCGTTTATTTTGCCGAACGTCCAAACTACAAATACAATGGCTGCAACCGTGCTGGACACTATGAAGCCAGATAAAACGAATATAATTACGTCTAATATGGTCGATATACTAGAAAACATTAACCAAATGGACCTATATCAATAACCGTTGAATGAATTTCCACTGGGTGAATTATAACAATCTACGTGGCTACATGGTTCTCCTTTTATAAACTTGTACAGGGTATAGAGAAAAATTATGAAAAGAATCGTCGGGTACTATTCTGTAGAACTGGGGGCGGGTTCTGACGTGGGATCTATCAGGGAGCAGAATGAAGACGCGTATCACACATTGCTGGGCACCGGATCTCAAGACGAACTTTTTGATGCTCTTTTGATTGTAGCTGACGGAATGGGAGGCCATGCTGCTGGGGAGGTAGCCAGTGAAATGGCTGTGACTAATTTGCCCAAACATTTAGTGGAGGCTTTGTCTTCTGACCAAAATATTGAAAATGTCCTGAGTGAATGTGTGGTAAAAACCAACATTGATATCTATGAAAAATCGAGAGAAGAAGATACTAGAGGAATGGGAACTACTCTTACTGTAGGTATGGTGGTGCAAGATCGGTTTTTTTATGCTCATGTGGGTGATAGTAGAGGATATCTCTTGAGAGAAAATTCTTTCGAACAATTCACAACAGATCATAGTTGGGTAGCTGAACAAGTTGCTTTGGGTATCCTTACTGAGGAGCAGGCCGAAAACCACCCTCGAAGAAATATAATCACAAGGGCTATGGGATTAGATTCCAATGTTGAAGTTGATTCGGGGTCCATAGAGATCCAATTATCAGATCAGATATTGCTGTGTTCCGATGGCCTTCATGGATTGGTGAAGGCCAAGGAAATGATGGAGATTTGTGCTGAGGAGGAGCCTGGGGATGCTTTTCAATCACTTATTGATATCGCTAACTCCAGAGGAGGGCATGACAATATTACCGTGGTGGTTGCTAAAATAGGGCAAGGCGATAATTATGGACCCGATTCAAACCAAGGCGACGGAATCAGGTCAGTGCTGGGCAATATCAAGAATTTATTCTCAGATTAGCTTGACAAGTTATTGGATTGGTTCTGATACTGCCTGGAGAACAGCTTCTGTCCGAGAAGAGACACCTAATTTTGAAAATATTCTGTTGAAATGACCTTCCACTGTTCGTACGCTTATTCCCATCTCATCCGATATTTCCCTGTTTCTGAGGCCATCGCAGGCTAATTTAAGGGTTTCTTTTTCTCTTATTGTGAGGGAGGAAATTCCCATTGTGGAACTGGATCTAGAATTTCGTTCTCTCCATGTTTTCGCTACTAGGCTTGCTACTTCTGGATCGAGTACTACTTCGCCTTCAAAGACAGCGACTACTGATTTTATAAGAGAGTTCGGATCGATAGCCTTTAGTATGTAACCGTGGGCACCTTCTGAGATTGCCTCAAGAATGTAATCTGGGTTGTCGTAGTTGGTAAGTATAAGAGATTTGGTTTTGAGCCCTGCGGCATTAATTGCTTTAATGATTTCTATACCTGTCATAGCAGGCATTCGTATATCAAGCAAAGCGACGTCGGGGGCCATATCCTTGATTAACAACCAAGCCTCGTCTCCACTTTCGGCTTCCCCTATTAGTTCGATTCGGTCAGAAGTTGCCAAAATACGAGTGATTCCCTGACGAACTACAGCATGATCGTCAGCTACGATTACCTTTATAATTGAGTCTTGCGTCATCTGCCTACCCCTGTCCGGACCTTATATTGTAGGTTGCTACAGAATCCTCTGCATATAGAAAATTTACTTGTGTTTGATACAGTATATATAATTGTATAGCTTGCAAGATCGGTTAATAATTAGGTGTAATTACTTATATATATTAGGTGTCCTTACCCGTGAAATATAGTTGGTAATATGGTGTACTTTACATCATACTTACCAACGGTATCGAAGAGGGTGTCAATATGTCCTTATATGGTATACAAATAAGCAAAGTAAATGTAAGAGCTTGGCTATAAGAAAATGGATTTAAAAGAAATAGGCGGATATCAAGTCATTGAAATGGTCGGTGAGGGTGGTCAGGGTTCTGTTTATCGTGCCCAGGATGCATCAACCGGGCAAATAGTTGCTATCAAAGTTCTATCACGCTCAGCATCGGACGGGGAATTTCTGGATAGGTTTCAACGTGAAGCCTCAATCATGGCAACACTTCGACACCCTAATGTTGTTGAAGTTTATGACCATGGTGAGGAGAACGGCCAGCATTACATCGTAACCGAGTTTGTGACAGAAAACCTTGAAAGGATACTGGAAAGGGGAGGAACCCTACCTCTTCAGAGGGCTATCACAGTTGTTCAGCAAATCGCTTCCGCACTTCAGGTTTCCCACAACGCAGGGATAACCCACCGGGACATAAAACCTGCGAATGTACTTTTGAATGACGCAGGGGACGTAAAACTAACCGATTTCGGAATAGCCTCAGCCGAACAATTAGATTCAATGACCAGTGAGAACACTACTGTTGGTACACCTTTGTATATGTCCCCTGAGCAAATACAAGGCTCCGACGCGATAGATGGTAGGTCAGACTTATACTCATTAGGATGCCTGTTGTATGAAGTCTTAACTGGAGCAACACCTTTTGCAGGGAAAAGTACCTTTGAGATTTTTAACGGGCATATAAATGATGCTCATGTTCCTATAGCTAATCATATCGATGAATTTCCAGAACAGCTCGAAGACTTGTTGACCAAATCGTTGACCAAGGACAGAGATCAGCGCTACCAGACAGCTGATGAAATGATCAATGATTTACAAGAAATAACCACTATATTAGCTGAAGGACCTCAAGATGTGGCCCGTACAAGGGTTATGCCTAAAGTACTTGCTACACAAGTCCTAGATAAGCCCAACACAACCGGTAGTTCGACAACTGGCGGTGGAGGGATGCCTAAATGGTTAATGCCGGCAGGAGCCATAGTGGCATTGTTGGTCATAATTGGAGGCGGAGCTTTCTTTTTTATGGGGCAAAATTCTGGCGCTGTTGGATTGGCGACAGGTATCGCAACTGATATATCGGGAGAAAACTGGGCCCCAGGCATAATTGCTGACCCTGAAGGTATTCAACAGGCGGCGTCTGATTTGTCGGCAGCGTATCAAGACAATCCTGTAAGCGCAGTAACCGGGATGAACCAACTACAGGATTTGGATTCAGCACTGTCTGGATCTGTGGTTGTCGAAATTCATTCTCAAAATGCAGCTTTGGGAGCAGAATTTCTTCTGGCTGTAGCAGCCGCGGACCCGGCGCGTTTGGAAAGTCTTTTTGCCTCCGTTACAGAATCGGATGCCCCAGAATCAGGACGTATATTCAATTCTTTGATTGCTCAAGATCCGGCCGTAGTGGCCAGCTTTCTTAAGGATGCAATGGAGGGTTCGAATAGCGAATCATTTAAAACGATGTTTTTTGAGGCTGCCCAAAATGATGACATTGTAGTATCTCAACTGGTTAATCAAGCTGCTTTAACGCCAGGTACGGAACAAGCAATGGCAAATGCCTTGGTGGAGGTAGCAAGTATAGATATAGGTATTGCGACTGAGATCCTGGGTACTACTTCTGTTGAAACCACAGCGATTTGGCATCCCTTTATAACTATAGCTCCAGGCATCGCGGGATCCTTATTTATTAACGCTCACATTGACGGTTATAGTCAGCAAGTTGAAGAGAAGATTACAACTTTGCTTGAAATGAATATAAACCATTCTGGGCTTCTACTTGCTAATATGGCGCAGGTTAATCCTCAAGAAGCGGCCAATATATACAGCGTTATGACTGTAGAGGGCTCAGGCGCTAATATTTTGAGCGTGGCTCAGGCAATTATTGAGGCTGCAGCAGTGAATTACCAAGCTGTGGAAAAGATGCTCCAGTTGGATGACACTTTTATAGCTAATTTCTCAGGGTACGTTCATCCCCAAATATGGACTCAAATGATTCTCCCCATGGCAGGTGATGGTGAGGAAGGAAAAGGGATTTGGACCAAACCTTCACTTGAAAATTCATCACTGATAGATTTCAGTTCCATAGTTGTTAAGTCTTTGAATGCATCTGATATCGAGTCTGGTACCGTTGGTATTTTCGATGTTACCCCACCAGTATCAGATACCCGCCCAGATCGTAACGTTCTGACTCATGTGCAAGTAGATGCCGAAGGTTTTACTGATAATGGGTTAACCACTATTTTGGTATTTGATGTAGCTAAATCACATTTTGTAATGAACGAAACTGGCTACTCGGAAGGCCATCCCTGGTCTGTAGAACTAAGCAGGTTTAATGATAGTTCTCAGACATGGACTCCTGTTTTTGCAAACACTATGGCTGAAGATGAAGAAAAGATAACCTTCGCGGCCCCAGTGGCAGGCCTTTCTCAATATGGGACTTCATTTTGGTCAGTATCAACCAGTAGCGGGAGTATAGCTGGGGCACAATTATCAATAGATCAAATTGATACTTCTCCGGCTGGAAATGGCCAGGTTCATATTTCAGCTACAGTGACAAACAGAAGTCCTAAAGCCGTAATTCGGGACCTTTCTCTATTTATCGATGGGACACCAGAATATTCAACCACGGTAGAGGTAGACTCTCAAAGTGTTGTGAATGTTGAGACCGATATTTTCATGCAGCCGGGAATGAGAAACCTTTCCATAGGCAACCATAACACCAGTTATGAAAACCTTCTTGTTGCAGGGAGTGGTGGTAGTTCTGGTGCTGAGGACTCGATTTCTGGTAGCGACCTGGCATCTTTGGGGGCTGATTGCCCCTCTGAGACAGAGGTTTCGAATAACGAGATAAGATACGGAGATCAGATTGAATCTGATATAGATTGTGGAGGTGATATTGACCGTTGGGTTTTTGCGGGAAGTGTTGGAGATCTAGTGACAATTCAGATGAACTCTGGACCAGGTTCTGACTTAGATGCTGCTATTGATTTAGTAAGCCCCAATGATAAAGTCGTCAAATCTGACGATGACTCTACAGAATCTCTTACCCCGCCCGCTAACGGTCTTGATTCAGAGATAACGTCTTACGAATTAAGATTTAACGGAATGTACTCTATTCTCAGTAAAGGCGGTGGCACCGGCGCCTACAATTTAATAGTCATTAATTCTGATAACTCAACACCCGACGCGCCTGCACAACCAGTGCTCAGTGCTGCAGATGATACCGGAGACAGTAATTCCGATCAGGTCACCAAGAAAGAAAACAACCTATCGTTTGAAATAGAAAGGATATCGAATTTTGGCGCCAAACCTCATATAAGGCTGTGGCGTGGAAATGATATTGAGATTGGAGCCTGTTTGGCTGATGAGTATGAAGGAACCTGTATTGTTGTCGTTAATGAACTTTCAGAAGGTGAGCATCTCATATATGCCACAGCTATCAATGAGATGGGTATTTCGAGTCCAAACTCAGATGCAGTCCTTATAACTATAGATACAGAGATAGTACCCCCCTCAGAACCGGATTTGACCGCAGGTTCAGATACTGGTAAACAGACTGACGATGATTTGACTTTAGAAGTTTCCCCGACTTTTTCTGGCACAGGGGAGCCTTATGCCCGGGTAGAAATAATAAATAGTGTAGATTCAGTCCTTGGCACGGATATGGTGGCCTCGACAGGGATCTGGAAAGTGACTGCGGACGAGGAGTCGCTACCGGATGGTACACATCTTATATTTGCGAGAGCCATTGATGATGCAGGGAATCTGAGCGACAACTCAGATCCTATAGAAATCACTATCGATACCGAAGCTCCAAATCGAATGAGTGCACCAAAACCCAATCAAGACGGGGAAATATCCGGGAATTTAGAACCAGATTTGCTAATTACCCTTTATAGCAATGGAGAAGAAGTTTTTAGCGCCGAAACACAATTTAATGGAAACTATGTTTTGGAGATGAAAAACCTGTTTGCAGGGGAAAATGCACTTACTGTTGCGGCAACTGATTCGGCGGGTAATGAAAGTGAAATGTCTAATCCACAAACGATAACCTGGAATCAGAAACCTGGTCAGAATTCTGGCCAAGGTCAAGGGGCCAATGAAGCTCCGATAATAGACGCTATGTTTGGTAATAATCCCAATAATAATATGTGGGAAGAAACCAGAGATACAGACGACCCTTTCCCGGAATTCAGAGGATGGGGCGAGCCATTTATGGACATAGTACTCAGAGCGAACGGGGATAGGATAGGAGAAAGTATCGTTCAATCAGATGGGTCATGGATAATCTATCCTGATAGAGAAATGAGGGAAGGTACCTACCTCATAATAGCTGAGCAGGTGGATCCATCTACAGGCAAAATAGGACCTCCCTCTAGAGACTTTAATATAGATATACACCCTTCCGAGGCCGGTAATATCATGATGCCGACCACACCGCAGGCATATTGGTACGATAATAATGGGAGACAGATGAGTGGGGACGCAATCCCTGATTCAGATACCCTCTGGTTTCAAGGCTATGCTGACCCAAATGTGTATATTGTTTTAATGTCAGGTAACGAACAGATAGGGGAAACGTATTCAGATCAAAATGGGTCTTGGTACATAGAAACATATGATCGTCTCAGTGCCGGTTACCATGAAATTAATGCTTATGCAGAAAACGATAATGGAATGCAGAGTGAATGGTCTCAAACAGCCTATATCAACATAGGAGCGGGTGGCGGAGATATTATTAAGCCGCCTGTAATTGAAGGACTACTTTTCTATGACTCATACGGAAACACGAATTTGGCCGACACCAGTGTGACTGGATATGTTGGGTTCCAAGGGTATTCCCCCCAACCCAACGTGGAAATTCACTTGGAATTTGATGGAGAGATAGTTGCCTATGCTCAGGTTGACCCTGATGGATATCGGTGGGAAGCCTGGTCAAACTTTATGCTGAAGCCGGGTTACTACGAAGTGATCGCTATAGCAACGGACTGGAATTCCGGCATCGAAGCGGAATCTGAGCCATTTTGGACAGAAATCACGGATGTAGAACGTCCCACAGTCTATGGAGTTCGAGACCAATGGGGTGATTGGACAACTGTTCATGATGCAAGCCTTGTAGGACCGATGATGCTTGGAGGGAGCGCAGGGCCTAATATGAGAATTGAAGTGTTTGTTGATGGCCAATGGATAGCTGACAGTGGTACAGATGCCAGCATGGACACATGGGAAACAGGACCAACTCCTGAGGCTTGCTTCCCTCAAGGGACTTACAAAGTCACGGCTTATGCCTATGCCAACGGTACCATGCAGAGTGAGGAATCTGAGCCAGTTTGGATAGATGTGATTGGAGACGGGAAAGAGATGTGTGACATGATGAGAAATATGATGGAGTCGGGATCTTCAATTATGCAAGGCGGAATGATGGGTGGTAATGACATGTTTGGAAACAACAGCGGCGGCGGTAACATGCAGGATGGAAACAACAGCGGTAACATGCAGGGTGGAAACAACAGCGGTAACATGCAGGGTGGAAACAACAGCGGTAACATGCAGGGTGGAAACAACAGCGGTAACATGCAGGGTGGAAACAACAGCGGCGGTGGGTTTAACAGCGGCGGCAGTCAAAGTCAATTTAACAGCGGCAGCAGCGGCGGCGGAAACTTTAGCGGTAACAGTAGCAACTAATTTTTGTGAGCCCCCATTTACATTTATTTCCAAAAGCTGGTAAATTATTGGGACAATGGCTTATTTAATTGAAATATCGTCTGGCCCCCAACAAGGGGAACGCCAAATTTTGAGTGACAAACATGTAATCGTTGGCAGGTCTGCATCTTGCGATGTGACGATAGATGATCCCTATGTCTCAGGCAACCATATTGAATTTTGGTCTGCAGGTGATATGGCCTTTGCAAGAGATTTAAACAGTTCTAATGGATCCTCTCACAACGGTAATTCTATAAACCCTGCTGATACTCTGACTCTCAGCAGTGGGGATCGTATCGATTTGGCCGAAGGGAAAGCGATAATCGTCGTTCTTCAGGAAGCAGCGGATGCCAAAAACACTTCAGCTCCGCCCAGCGGTACTATCACATTTTTATTTAGTGATATGTATGGTTCAACAAATTTAGTTAACGAGCTCGGGGATATAAAATTCAGAGAAATATCTAGGACGCATGAAGGGGTCCTAGGTGATGCCATAAGAGGCCATGATGGTTATATAGTTAAGGAGATGGGAGATGGGTTCATGGCGGCTTTTGCAAGTAGCAGAAATGCCGTGATGTGTGCTATGGAAATTCAAAAATCGCTGAAAATTCTTCGGGCAAAACAGCCTGAATTACCCATAAATGTAAGGATTGGATTGAATACTGGGGAGGCGATATTGGAGAATGGGGATTATTTTGGCAGGGCTGTTAGTGAGGCCGCTAGAATATCTTCCAAAGCAGAAGCGGAGCAAATTTTGATCTCTTCAGTCACAAAAAGAATGGCTGATTCAGCTGGCGATTTGAAATTCGGAGAGGAAATGGAATTCGAATTAAAAGGCCTGCCTGGGGATCACACTGTTTTTGAGGTCTATTGGGACGAATAGATAGCTTTAGGTTAACCTATCTGTATCCAGTTGAAATTGTTGCCTTGCCTTTTGTTACCGACTTCCATGTATGCCCACCATAGGTGGCCTTGTAGCCTTCTTTTGTTCCCCACCAATCAAATAGCAGGTCGTGCCATACTATTGATGCATCGTATGGGACACTTTCTGAAAGTACAATAGCTGGTGCATTCAGATGGGTGGTTGCTTCTGAATATACTGGATCCCTGGGACCGTATGTGTTGAGTATGGTTTTCACCGTGAATTCAATCGCGTTTTTGTATTGTGTTTCCTCTATGACAGTGTTCTGGGAGGAACAGAATAGATTTTGGGCTCCGGTAGTACAGTCACTCAAGTCTAATTCTTGGGGGTAATAGTATTTTTCTGAAAGCGCGTCTTCGTAGGACATAAAATCCATCATATAAAGAAAAATGTCGTTAAATTTATAGTGATCGGTATCAAGATTGGTCAACGAAAACACTCCGTCCCCATTGCTTTCTATCCTCGCATCTTGCCATTTGTTGTTTGACAGTACCTGTACTTTGTGAGGATTGCCCCTTTCGGGGTCCCATAATGACCCTGTTATTGGATAAGGGCCTTTAACGGTAGTGTTACCATCAATATTTTCCCGATCAATTGAATTCCAGCTTACACCACTATTGAGGGGAAAGTTACCGTTCCGTGGTCCCATGCCTACCCAATGGCCGAACGCTGCATTTAAGCCTTCCATTTCCCCTGCCCATATGATTCCTTTTAACCTAGGGTAATCTCTTCCGTTCAAGAATTTTGAAGGGCAACCAAACCTTAGATCCTGATAATCTCTATTTATAGCGCCGGAGTTACCGTGGTTGTTCCACCCTGTCGGATCACATATTGGATCACCATAAGTCATGATTCCTTTGGTGCTATCTGATGCTCATAGATAACTTGTATATTCATTTGTATTCTTGTTGAAGATCGGTTCATCTGGAACCAGAATAATATAATCTAATACATCACCGAAGACATTTAATACTTCTTCACAGGTCTCGCATGTTCTTGGGTTTTGGAGGTCGGACGTGTTGCCTGACCGCACTTTCTTATAGGACTCTGTACCAAGGGTCATAAACATTGCGTTTGCTGTTGCTATGAGATCTGATGATAATGTCGTCACTGGAACCGTTCCTCTCAGACTGGAGTCAACAATTCTTAAGACACCATCATGGAATCGATATGAAGCGGCTAGATTATCAAAATCGGTTAAGGTGACGCCCAGGTCACTCTTGGAAACGCAGGCTCGGGAAAATAGGCCATCGTTGGCTATATCATCCCCATGAGCACCATCGGCATAAAGTTTTACAGGAAAGGTTTCTATATTTCCCGTAGCGACAATTTTTGTTGTTTCATCATCAAATATTTTTGATGGGAAAAAGCGGGCAACCTCAGATAATTTATTCTTTGTTGTAATTTACAACTGTTTTCTTCATTAATTATTCAATGGTGCCCAAAGTTGGCGGGTTATATCTATCTTGAGGATTAGTCCATCCTGAAAAATTAGGGGTTCTCTTTTCTGCAAAGGCCCTTCTGGATTCTATAAGATCATTTTTGTCACCATGGTCTTTCAAATCTGTAGCCAATTGCTCTAAATTTCCAGATACCCTTGGTTTCATCTCTCTCATCATTTGTGTTGTGTTAACTCTAGATGCTGGAGGTAGGGTCAAAATGTGATTAGCCATAGAAACAGCAGTATCTATTAATTTATCTGCTTCGACTACCCTGTTTATGAAACCAATTTCATGGAATCTTTGGGCAGTAAATCTGAATCCCATGGCCATCTCAGTTGCCACCGGATGAGGTAGTTTGGCAATGTGCCCATGGTTATATCCGCCTAGCAACCATCTTTTAACTTCAGACACCTCAAATATAGCCTCAGGTACAGCGATACGTAGGTCAGTTGCCTCCACCAACATGAAGCCACCTCCCATTGCATACCCGTTCACTGCGGCGATTACTGGTTTCTCAAGAGAGCCATTCATAAGAGGATCTTCAATTGCTGGTCTTTTCCCACCGACTATTCCTACTTCTAATGATTCTTTCATGTCTTCCCCTGCGCAAAAGGCTCTTCCGGTACCTGTAAAGATACCGATTTCTAAATCCTTCGATTCTCGGAACTCACTCCATGCTTCTGCAAGCAGGGTTCTAATTTCATATCCAAGAGCATTCAACCGTTCCGGACGGTTAATGCGAACTATGAAAACCTGGTCTCTCTTTTCCGTTTCTATCAATGACATTTATATTTTCTCCATTGTTCCATTGGGCAGAAGATTATTCGGTGAATATACTAACCTCTCACCCCTGTATTACGATATGCGCAACCAACTATGATTTTATCTTGTGGGAGTCATTATGAAAATTACTGGATTAAAAATAAACATATTTTCCTCACAACATAAAAATGCCAAGAGAAATTGGCTAATAGTTCGAATCCAAGCTGATGAAAGGATAGAGGGAAATAGATTATTGGAGTATACAGATGACTGATGCAGTAGAAGAGACAATAGAGTCGTACAACCGTTGGCTAAAAGGGTTTAATACCAGAGACAGAGCGGCAATGGTGGGTGAGTTGCATTTTCCTCATCTCAGACTGTCTGGTACAAACCAAATCCAGGTATGGGACACACCGGAAGACATCAATGCGGCCTTTGATGAACAAACTTGCAAATTGAAAAAGGAAGGTTGGGCCAGAACAGACTCCGATTTTATTGAAGCTATTCAGAGTGGCCCAGATAAAATTCATCTGACGATGGTTCAATCAAGAATTCATAGAGATGGAAGGGAATATAATCAGTTCCAAACCCTTTGGGTGTTTATACGAGATGGTGGTAGATGGGGTGTAAAACTCAGATCTTCTTTTCTGGTTAATGCCACTGAGAATACGAATTTCAGTGTATTAAGCGGTACTTCTACTTAGTATCCTATTACCATCCATCGAACCCCCAGGGACTCCTTGTTGTGGAAAACATGAGATTGGCCTTGGTGACTGAACCTTTAGTTACCTCTTCAATTCTGCCTGCAGCTAGTAATGTTGAAAAATTTATTCCACCTAGGTAAACAGCACCAAGATCTCCTGCACTTAAGACAATATCAGGGTTTCTGGTTGAAGTGACACATGAACTTTCACCTGACTCACTCATTAATTCCACAACCTCCTGGTTCCAGGGTAGAAAACTATCCTTGACTTTCAGAGTTAAAGATCCGTCAACTGAGTATGAACGTTGAGAAAGAGCTTTTTTAACATCTACCAGCCTGACCCAATATCTGTCACAGGAATGCTCAACTAACCTTCTGGGGTCTGCCAGCAGCCACTTTAACTCTTCATCTACGGGTCTATGCTCGGCTTTTATTATGTCGACTAAATCCATATCAAGGCAAAGGCGCCATAAAGAAGAATATGCTTCATTCGAGGATGCTATTAGTTCTATGATGTTTAATTCCGCATCATCGATTGTATAACGTAGATATCCCTCATTTATGCCATTCTTTTGATATTTGATGAACCATGATTTGGGATCTCCTCCTTTCAACCCAGGTTCTCGAAATCGAAATTCCCACCAATTTTTCTTTCGGCTGACCATGCCGACCCTATTTTCTATGGCCTTTGCATATATCTGAGGGAATATTTCTCTGGCCTCTGATTCTTCTATGAAATAAGGTTGTCCTTCCGATACTTGGTCAACAGCATATGCACTCCTCGTTTTCTCTATTTCCAGATTGCTTTCAACAGAAGCCATTCCATATCCATATCTACCATAAATAATGCTTTCAGAAGCTTGAAGAACTGCAAGTGGTTCTTGTCTGGAATGTATATCGTCAAGCTGATATTTCATAATGGATCTATTGATGCCTTTCCTTCTATGCGTAGCCTGAACTGAAACAGATGCTACTGCGGCAATTTTTGATATTCCTCCAGGAATATACATATCCATTTCATAACTTAATGCATTCCCAACCATGTCTTTGCCATCAAATGCCATAATTGATCTATCTGGTGTAAACACTAAGCGATGTATATCAAAATCCACCTGGCTTCTAAACCCGTTCTCACCCCTCGCATTTATAACTTTCACTAAAGGGAAATCATCCCACGTAGAAGCCCTTAACTCTATTGGCATTCAATATTTCCTTTAAAAACCTAATTGATTAAATGAAGATGGTCGATACTGAGCCTAACGGCATATTGAACCTCTTTTTTCTTGTAGCAATGATTTTAAATGATTCAGATAGTCAATGAAAATTTTATATTTGTAAAAAAAACAACTAAAAACCGCTTTGATATAAGAATATCAAGAAAGATAATCCATATATCAATCAGGGTAATAATCCTGCTTGTTTAATTGAAGTCCATAATCACTAAATTAGGAGTATTAAAATGGGCACTATATCTGTTAATAAATTGGCAGGCTATTCTATGGTAATAGGACCTGTTCTTGCATTGATTTGTTACTTCATCACCCCTGGAGGTATGTTTATCGATACAGCAAATCCTGCAGCGCCAAATGAGGTTGTAGCGGCTCTTCAGGGTAATGCTACATTATCGGGAATTACGGGGATACTAGTTCCGATAGGACTCATTGTATTCTTCTCAGGACTCTCGCAGTTTGTCGCGAATATGTCCGGAGGAAGCGGTCATGCTATTGCTCGTCTCGGAACGCCTTTGGTATTAATATCGATAATTGCTTGGGTTATTGGTTCCGGTATTACAATCGGAATTTCAAATGGGATTGCAATGGGGGCGGAAGCTTTTTATCCTACGCAAGTAGGTCTTACGGCTCTCAGTACTTTAGGTACAATCTTGTTTGGTATAGGCGCTATGTTAATTGCTTGCGCCGCTTCAAAACGGGACGAAAACAATACCTATATGGCATACGTTGCTTCTTTGGCTGGTATTGTCGCTGCAGTAACCGGAGTTATCGGTGGCCTTAGTTCCGGCCAGTTAGAGTTGATGACCACGATAGGTGGGATTTGCTTTTTGGTCTTCACAATATGGAGCATTATCATGGGTCTTGCTATGTCGTCTTCTGACTAGTTTGATTTAAGATGAATTCCGAGATTTCTTAATCTCCCTTGACTGGGGAAGATTGTATTTACTCAAGGCCAAACCAAATCGGTTTGGCCTTGATGCTTTTTCAGGTTTCCATAACTAAGGTAAACTCATAAATAGATTATTTAATTTGGAGTATGTCTTATGGAAATGTTTTGGGAATTTACGAGAAAAGGTCAAAAGTTGGTACTACGAGTCGAAGATAAGCTAGAAATGATTGGTGGGATCCGTGAAACTAAGAATGGATTCGATGCATTTGCCAAAACCTTTACCATGACTCCAGAACGTGCCCAGAAAGGGTTAGATTCGATGGAAGATGCCAAGGGTTTTGTTGAGTCATTTCGGCCCTGGGAGTTATTTCTGGGTCCAGGCGATTTACAGCCAGAATCTGAGGTCAGAGAAACCGAATAATACTCTTTATTGATTATGGAAAAGCCAATCCCCAAACATAGACTTGTTGACTCTCCTCTTACTGTCGCTGCTTTATATCATTTTGCTTTGCTTGATAATTTGCATCAAAAACGTAAAGGGCTGCTAAATATTTGCGATAAGAATGACTTATTGGGGACTTTCCTGCTGGCAGAAGAAGGAGTAAACGGTACCGTCGCAGGAGAATCTGAGGCTATAAATTTAGTTATTGATTACATTTGCTCATGGAGTGAGATAGAGAAGATAGACGTTAAATTCTCCAAGAGCTCTTCTAGGAATTTTCGGCGGATGAAAGTAAAAATCAAAAAAGAGATCGTGACAATGGGTAGGGATAATGTTGATCCATTGAATGAATCGGGAGAATATATTGAACCCCATGATTGGAACGAGTTTATTAGCCAGGACGACGTGGTGCTAATAGACACCCGGAACAATTATGAAATATCGATGGGTAAATTTAAGGACGCTGTGAACCCAAATACGGATAGTTTCAGCGATTTCCCTTCATGGGCAGACAATCTATCCAATTCAGAAGACAGACCAAAAAAAATTGCCATGTACTGCACCGGCGGTATTCGATGTGAGAAGGCGACCGCTTACATGAAACAAGCAGGGTTTGAAAAAGTTTACCATTTGAGAGGTGGCATCCTTAAATATCTGGAAGAAATACCAGAAACTGCAAGCATGTGGGAAGGGGAGTGTTTCGTCTTTGATGATAGAGTCTCTCTGACACATGGACTCAATGAGGGAGAGTATATCCTCTGTTATGGGTGCCAGCAGCCTGTATCAGCCGATGATTGCATATCACCGTTATATGAAGAAGGGGTGAGCTGTCCCCAATGTTACGGGCAACTGTCAGAGTCACAGATAGCTAATTCTAGGGAGCGTCAAAAGCAGATTCAATTGGCAGATGATCGTGGCGAGAAACACATGGGAAGAAAGCTGACACTGAAGAATCGCAGTAAAAAATCACCTTAAGCAGGATAAATCAATCCCACTTAATAGCCGACAGCAGCACCATCTTTTCTGGGTTCGGAACCGGCAACAAGCACTCCTGTTTCAGGATCGCGACTGATTGTCTGTGCGCCACCAAACATAATTCTTTGGTAACCAGTGACTATTTCAACTTGGTGACCTTTTTTGGTCAGTTCTGAAACCACTTTAGGGTCTATGTCTTCCTCAACTCTAACTGTTCCAGTTTCCCCAACATCGACACTGAATCGTAGCGCATCTATAGCTTGCTGAGAATTCATATCGAAATCAACCATGTTGGAGATAACCTGTAAATGTCCCTGAGGCTGTTGAAAGCCGCCCATCACACCAAAACTAAGCCACATTTGATCATTTTTTGTGGCCATGGCAGGTATTATGGTTTGGTAGGGCCTTTTATTTCCTGTTAAAAAATTTGGATGTGAAGGGTCTAGAGAGAATAATGCTCCGCGATTTTGCAAAGCTATGCCAGTTCCGGGGACTACTAGTCCAGTACCAAAACCCTGATAGAGGCTATTAATGAAGGAACAAGCATTTCCGTATTTATCTACAACCGTTAAATACACTGTGTCTGCGTTTGGTACTGGCTTTCCGTAAGAGACATCTGATATTGCTTGATCGGCACTTATGTTTTTTCTGCGATCATTGGCGTAGGACTTTGATAATAATCCTTCGATAGGAACATCTGTAACTCTGGGATCTGCCACGTACTGCAGGGCGTCGGCATATCCAAGCTTGAGGGACTCAATTAAATAGTGATACCGGTCTGCTGATTGGGAACCCATAGAGGCTATGTCAAATCCCTCGGCGATATTCATTGCCATTAGTGCTGCGATACCGGAACCATTTGGTGGGCATTCCCACACTGTTACATCTTTATAGGTAGTACTTATAGGCTCATCCCAATCTGAATTATGGTTTGCCAGATCTTCCTCAGTTAACCAGCCACCTTCAGACTGGACGTATGCAGAGATTTTTTTGGCGATGTCGCCTTTGTAAAACGCCTCTGGCCCATCTTCAGAAATTGCCTTAAGCGACTTACCTAGAGTATCTAATTTTACGAATTCGCCATGACGAGGAGCTCTACCTTTTGACAGCATTTCAGCCCCTGAAGGTCTTTGGTTTAGTTTTGCCTCGGCTTCTCCCCATTGGTAGGCAATAACGTCTGTGACTGCGTACCCGTTTTCAGCGTAGCCTATCGCTGGTTTCAGTACTTCTTTTAAGGTCATGGTACCGTGTTTCTCAAGGCATTTTTGCCAACCATCCACAGTTCCGGGAACACTCACAGCTAGACCTGCATCGGGGCCATTGTTGGGTATGGAGCTGTAACCTTTGGATATTACATCTTCAGGGTTGGCCCCGGCCGCAGAGTGCCCACTGCCATTGATAGCTGTCACTTGTTTGGTGTCGGCCATCCAGATTAATGCAAACATATCCCCACCAATTCCAGTGGACATCGGTTCTAGCACATTCAAAGCTGCTGCTGTTCCTACAGCGGCATCAACAGCATTCCCTCCATTTTGGAGGATTTGCAAACCTACCTGTGCAGCTAGTGGTTGACTGGTAGCGACTGCTCCATTTTTTGCCACAACTGCAGACCTGCGAGAATTAAAGTAAGTCAATTAGCCAGCCCCTTTCAAAACCATAGTTAGTAATTTGAGATGGATTATACACATTCCAATGTTGTTCCCGGGTTGTTGACATCGGCTGTTCCGACTTTTGTCGATTGTCAGTTTTATTGCGTATTAACAATAAAATTGACAATCAGGCGATCAATGCTCAAAATATGCGGGTATAGTAGTATTCGCTAGAATTTAGCGGAGCAGTATGGATCGTTTTAGTTTGTGTTTTTTGTATAAGGAGATAGTCAATGTTAAGAAGCCTACACGGTTCAAGGAATATGCGGACTCGTGTGATTGGGTTATTCGCCTTAATCACCTTGGTTGGTTTGTTTGCTTTTGCCTGCGGATCCTCTGACGATGTGGACGCAGCACCAGCTGCAGCAGCACCAGCTGCAGCAGCACCAGCGGCAGCACCAGCGGCAGCAGCACCAGCGGCAGCACCAGCGGCAGCAGCACCAGCGGCAGCAGCAGCAAAAGAAGAATCTATAGCAGATCAATATATTGGAACTTTAGAGGGCCCTGCGACAGTTGTGGATTCTAGTAAGTTCCCAAGCTCCTTTGGCGAGGCTCCTCAGCTTGCTGCAATGGTAAAGGCTGGAAACCTTCCGGCTATTGCGGAGCGCCTGCCGGTTCAAAGCGACCTTCTCGTGATTGAGAACATTGAAGGTATCGGAGAATACGGCGGGATATGGAGACGAGGTTTTACCGGGCCAGCAGACAAATGGAATGGATACCGATGCTGTACCGGACCTGACCACGTACTTTTCTGGGATTACACGGGAGATGTTCCCGAGCCTAACGTTGCCAAGTCAATAGATGTTAGTGATGACGGGCGAGTATTTACGTTACACCTTAGAGAGGGTATGAGATGGTCTGACGGAGTACCTGTTACCGCCGATGACTGGTTGTTCTGGTATGAAGATATGTATGGTAACGAAGAGCTTGTGCCAACTAAAAGCGCGGTTAGCGGAATTAATGGCAAGCAAGGAAACTTCGAAAAAGTTGATGACTATACAGTTAGATGGACGTTCGAAGACCCTTACTATTTCTTTACTAGTGTTTTAGCGGGACGAACAGACCTCGGTGGAGGTCAAGCCGACAGAGGTATAGTGGGCAAGGGATCATTTGCTCCGAAGCACTATCTTTCACAGTACATTCCTGATATTGCAGGTAAAGATGCTGTAGACAAAATTGTTTCAGACGAAGGCTACGACACCTGGGTCAACCTGATTAAATTCAAGAATGACTGGTCGCTTAATCCGGAACTGCCAGTTTTGACTCCCTGGGTTACAGTTCAGCCTATAAACAATGATGTATGGATACTGGAAAGGAATGCGTATTACTACGGCGTAGACTTGGAAGGAAATCAGTTGCCGTACATTGACAAGGTCGTTCTCACGATGGCTGAAGATCTGGAAGTTATGAACCTTCGAGCAATCGCAGGCGAATATGACTGGCAGGCGAGACATTTGAACATGGCCAAGGTTCCTCTATACATAGAGAACCAAGAGAAAGGTGAATACAAACTTTATTTCGATACGCAGGACGCCGGTGCCGATGCACAGATGAAAGTAAACATGGCCTATGTAGAGGACATGTATATTGGGGACTTACTTCGGGACAAAAAATTCAGACACGCTTTAGGCGCCTCTTTTAAAAGGGAACAGCTAAATGAAGTGTTCTGGTTGGGATTAGGTGTACCGGGGTCAAGTGCCCCAGCTCCTGCAAACTTATACAGTCCTGGTCCGGAGTCAGAATGGCGCTCTAAGCATTCAATTTTTGATCAAGACAAAGCAAACGCAATTTTCGATGAGTTGGGTCTCGACAAGAAGGACTCATCAGGATTCCGACTTCGTGCAGACAATGGAGAAAGACTTGTTCTCGAGATCTCAGCCAGGACTGCCCAGTTCATGGAATTCGTTGGCATGGCTGAGATGATATGTGAGCACTTCGGTGAGTACGCTGGAATACAATGTACTGTCAATGCCGTTGAGCGAAGCTTAATGGCTAATATCACAGCGGCCGATGAGCACATGTTCTCAGTAGAATGGGGAGACGGTGCGGATCACTTGTTTACTTTCCCTGGGCACGTATTCCCATCAGGAACTAACAGTTCATATGGTTCTGCCTTAGGACTATGGTTCCAGTCCGGTGGAGAGAAAGGCATGAAGCCATCGGCGGCTTTGCAGAAGGTGTTCGACAATTTCACGAAGGCGTTCGGAGTGCCTGAAGCAGAGCGAATCGCATTAGGAAAGGAAATCTGGGAAATTACAACAGAGGAACAATGGGGTATCGGCATTGCCGGACAGTCTCCTGCTTCTCTAGGTGTGAGAGTTGTAAAAACCGACTTGGGTAACGTCCCATCAAGGCAATACAACAACCCGGACACAAAGACTCCAGGAATATCACGTCCCATGACGTTATACTGGAAGAGCGCAGGAAACAGAGAACCGCAAGCTCTGTCATACGAGTAGAAGAACTGCTCTTCGGAGCAAAGAAACCTCTTAGGTGAGGCACTGGATTCACCGTCTAGTCGTAGACTGGCGGTGGGTCCGGTTATCGTATATCACCATTGATGGTCACTAGTTAGGAAAGTGCATGATCGCTTTTATTGTTAACAGACTCATCCTTGCCCTTATCACTATATGGGTAGTAACAGTGATATCTTTCGCACTAATTCAACTCCCTCCTGGGGATTACATCACTTCGTATGTCGCTCAGTTAATGACCCAGGGTGAAATGGTTTCAGATCAAGAAGCGGAAGCACTCCGGGAACAATACGGATTAGGCTCTCCTTTTGTAGTTCAATATTATAAGTGGCTAGAGAAAGCTGCTGTTGGTAACTTCGGCATCTCAATGGAGTACCAAAGACCTGTGACAGAAGTGATTGGGGATCGACTTTTTTTAACCGCTATTTTGGCTCTGGCTGCGGCGCTGTTCACATATGCCATCGCAATACCGATTGGCGTGATATCGGCCGTTAAGCAATACTCAGTAACTGACTACGTTGCGACTTTTTTGGGTTTCTTGGGCCTGGCGGTTCCAAACTTTCTTCTGGCCCTAGCCTTGCTTTATTTCGGATTTGTCTTCTTTGACGCAAATATTGGCGGGCTTTTTTCTGCTGAATACGCGTCACAGTCGTATAGTATAGGTAAAGTCATCAATCTATTGTCACATCTATGGCTCCCTGCATTAGTGCTATCGATTGCTGGAACGGCCCAGGTTATCAGGGTATTACGAGCAAATATGCTAGACGAGCTACGGAGGCCTTACGTCGTGACGGCTCGTGCTAAGGGACTCGGAGAATGGAGAGTTGTTCTTAAATACCCATTAAGGGTTGCTCTAAACCCTGTTGTTAGTACATTAGGGTATCTTTTGCCTACTTTAGTTTCGGGTAGCATAATAGTTTCAATCGTAATGAGCTTGCCAACGCTGGGACCACTGTTATTGAGGGCGCTCATAGCTCAAGACATGTTTCTCTCCGGAACCATCGTATTGATGATTGGAATTATGACAGTTATTGGGACATTCATCTCAGATCTGTTACTTGCGTGGGTTGACCCTCGCATCCGCATGGAAGGAGGGTAAATGGCAGAGAATAACGTCCCTGAGCAAGAAAATGTTCTGGAAGAAATAACGAGTCAAGGGACAGACCAAATATACTCGGCGTCGCAGTGGCAATTGATGTGGTGGCGCCTAAAAAAACACAAGCTTGCAATGATTGCGAGCGTGACGCTTGCGATTCTTTATTTCATCGTGATATTTGCAGATTTCCTTGCTGTTGCAGAACCTAAAACGAGTGAGGCGAAAAGAGGGGAAATGCCCCCTCAAGGCATACATTTAACCTTTGATGGTATTAACCCTAAACTATACGTGTATGGTACTAAGGGTGTTAGGGATCCCGCTACATTTAAGAAAATGTTCGTTGCTGATGACACAACACAAGTCCCTGTTAAACTCTTTGCAAAGGGGTACAGATATAAGATCCTTGGTGTCCTACCATCAGATCGTCATCTATTGGGTGTCAATGCTCCCATGAAAGCTGAGGAAGCCATATATTTGCTTGGAACAGATGTTCAAGGTAGAGACGTATGGTCGAGACTAATGCTGGCGACCAGAATATCAATGACAATAGGGCTCTTAAGTGTTTCTCTCAGTCTATTTCTGGGGGTACTCCTAGGTGGGGTATCAGGATATTACGGAGGGTTAATTGATCTCGTAATACAGAGAATAATAGAGATTTTAAGATCCATACCGACTATACCGTTATGGATGGCTATCGCGGCTTCAGTACCTCAAGATTGGTCCATAATTCGCGTATATTTTGCCATCACGATAATCATAGCAATGTTTGAATGGACCAGGCTTGCTCGTGAAGTAAGAGGTAGGTTCCTTTCGCTTCGAGATGAGGATTTTGTAACAGCTGCGGCATTACTTGGTGCCAGTAAAATAAGGATTATATTTAGACACATGGTTCCGTCTTTTATGAGCCACATAATAGCTTCTTCTACTTTGATGATTCCCTTTATAATAATCAGCGAGACATCACTCAGTTTTTTGGGTTTAGGTTTGCGTCCTCCAGCCATCAGCTGGGGCGTAATGTTGCAGGCAGCACAAAACCTACAGACGATGGCGCTAACTCCGTGGCAACTAATCCCGGCTGCATTTGTCGTTGTAGCTGTTTTAGCGTTTAATTTTCTAGGTGATGGTTTGAGAGACGCAGCGGACCCATACGGATAAGGAATGTGAAGCAATGATGAGCAGCGACCAACCCATATTAGAGGTCAAAAATCTAGAAACGCATTTCCCCCTTGATGAAGGGACTGTCGTTGCGGTGAATGGTGCCAGCTTCGAGGTAATGCCAGGTAAAACCCTTGGAATTGTTGGGGAGAGTGGTTGTGGTAAAAGTGTGGCTGCAAGGTCTATTATGAGGATATTAGACAAACCAGGTGAAATTGTAGGTGGAGAGATTTTATTTCGTAGGAATATGGGTGAAGATAGCGAGGAAGTTGTCGACATCGCCTCTATGAATACTAATAGTGCTGAAATAAAGTCGATCAGGGGTGGAGAGATCGCCTACGTGTTTCAGGAACCCATGACCTCTTTTAGCCCGGTTCATACAATAGGAAACCAAATTATTGAGACCATAAGATTGCACCAAGATATAAGCAAAGAAGGTGCAAGAGAGGTTGCCATACATGCTCTAAATGCAGTAGGGATACCACTAGCTGATCGGCGCCTCAACGACTACTCATTTCAATTAAGTGGCGGGCTTAGGCAGAGAGCCATGATAGCGATGACTTTGGTTTCTAACCCTACAATATTGATCGCCGATGAACCGACCACAGCCTTGGATGTCACCAATCAGGCTCAATTGCTTGAACTTATGTCTGAGTTACAGAGTGACAATGGAATGGCCATTGTTTTGATTACGCATGATCTCGGTGTCATCGCGGAAATGGCGGATCACGTGTCAGTCATGTATTTGGGGGAGGTAGTTGAGAGTGCTCCAGTGGATGATATTTTTCATAATCCTCAACATCCGTATACCAAGGCACTGCTGAAATCTATCCCTAAAATAAGATCAAATTCTTCGGAGAGACTGGCTTCCATCAGCGGAACTGTTCCTCATCCTTATGATAGGCCCAAAGGATGTGCCTTTGGACCTCGATGCGATTTCTTTATGCCGGGCCGCTGTGATGCTTCAATTCCTGCTCTCCAGGAAGTCGGACCTGTCCATCAGGTGAGCTGTTTTCTTTACGATGAGGGAGATTAAGAAATGACAACTACTGAATCCACCTTATCGGAAGAACGACTATTAGAGGTCTCCGATCTTGAGAAACACTTCCCGATAAAGCAAGGGTTTCTAAAAAAAGAAGTAGGACAAATTCTAGCTGTTGATGGTGTTAACTTTCATATTAATGAGGGAGAGACACTGGGGCTGGTTGGCGAAAGCGGATGTGGGAAAACAACCACTGCGCGTTGTATTTTAAGGGCAGTTGATCCAACAAACGGACAAATCCTATTTAGGACTCGAGAGGACGAAGTAGTTGACATAGCAAGGTTAAAAGGAGCCGAGTTAAAGAAAATAAGAAGTGAAATTCAAATGATCTTTCAGGATCCCTTTTCATCGTTGAATCCCAGGATGACATTGCTGGACACAATTGGCGAGCCATTGCTACTCAATAATATCGGATCAAAAGACGATCGTGAACAACGAGTCGCTGAGCTTTTAGAAATGGTGGGACTACGGCCAGAATATATGCGAAGGTTCCCTCACGCATTTAGTGGAGGCCAGAGGCAAAGGATCGGTATAGCAAGAGCCTTGGCACTAAATCCAAAATTGGTTGTTGCAGATGAACCAGTATCAGCGCTTGACGTTTCTGTACAGGCACAAGTTTTGAATCTCATGGCAGATCTCCAGGAAGAACTCGGTTTAACATACCTGTTTGTGGCTCACGATTTGAGTGTTGTTAAACATATAAGTGATAGAGTAGCAGTGATGTATGTTGGGAAACTCGTTGAAATGGCTCCCACAGATGACCTTTTCTCCACGCCCAAGCATCCATACACAGCAGCACTACTTTCGGCTGTGCCAGAACCAGATCCTAGAACAAAATCAGAAAGAATAATTTTACAAGGAGAAGTTGCAAACCCGGCAGATCCTCCTAGCGGTTGTTACTTCCATCCCCGTTGTTCTTATGCCACCGAACAATGTAAATCAGAGACACCTGTTTTACAGGAAATTACAGATGGACATTATGTAAGTTGCCATCGTGCTGAAGAATTGATTCTCGATGGGGTGCTTGCCGAATGAGCGAGTTAAACTGATAATCTGTCAGGAACTTCAATGTTTAAATCAAATATTTATTTCAGTCGAATAACCAATCTTTCTAGTGTAGGAAAATTTTTAGCCATCGCTGCACTATGCGGGGGCGCTTCTAGTTTTGCTAGATTCTTCATTTCAGACATTGCTCAGAAGAAAGTCAGATGGGAAGATCCCATACATATGAGTTGGCTACCATCCACATGTCTCGGGATAGCGGCTTTTCTTGCAGGGGCCCTATTAACATTTTTCCTAGTGAAAATAATTGTAGGGGAAGGCTACCTGAACAGAAATATTTTTGTATGGATATTTGTAGGACTTTTGTATGGGATTTTTGTTCCGTTTATCACCGGACTTTTGCTTCCGATGGGAATGTTTGTTATGAATGTCTATATCGGGGTCATTGAGTTAAATACGGCTTTCTATTTCTTTCTTGACGCTATTGTTCTAGCTCCAACAAATGCTTTCACACACGGTATTTTTGGAGTTATCAGTGGATTAATATGTGGTATGTGTTTGGCTGTAGCCTTGTGGCTCATGGATAGAATCCAGCGTATCGGGTCTCGATGGCAATTTGGGTTAGGTATTGCCTTTTCAATATTCATGATTATTTTTTCAAAATTCGCCCCAGCTTCTTTCCTATCGAATTTAGGTTAAAGGGAACTTTTTCTTAATAGCTTGATATGGTTTTAAACCATAGTTTCTTGAGATTGAGATCATCCACTTCCAGGGCAACATTGATTAAATTAGCATCATCTATAAAATTTCTTCGGCTACCGTCTATTGTTTGACCCCTTGTGTATTTACCCTCGGTCTCTATAACTATCTTTAATCTCTCACATGTAAACAAGCTGTCATCAATCGCGTAGCCAACGGCTGGCATATCGTTGTATCTTACGGCTCCTTCTTTGGCCTGCCCAATTTTTCCATAAGCAGATTGAATAAAAGGTGTGATTTTCTTGAGGAAATTAGATACGGGGGATCCAAGGTTCCATACCTTTTCCTGTTCTAGTACCGATATTTCGACTTTATTGCATACATCTAGTCCAATTTGAGCAATATTTAATCCAGAGGCGTAGACAACAGCTGCTGCCATTACATCCCCGTACAAATTTGCACTTGCAACCGGCGTTGCATTTCCCGGCTGATGTATCGCGCCTCCCATGACGACGACTTCGGAGATAAGGTCGACTAAGTTTGGGTCCAAACTTAAAGCGAGGGCGAGATTTGTAAGCCTGCCGAGAGCAATATATGTAATTTTCCCATCATATTCGTTTGCTATGTCTATGGTTGCGTTAACAGCATGTTTTGCTTTGTGCGTAATTGAAGGTTCAGGGATGGAGGCGTCGCCTAATCCGTCGTTTCCGTGAATATGCCTGGCGTCAATGGGTTTTTTGAAATCGAAGGTTCGGCCGGCCCCCTTATAAACTGGTATTTCCTCATTTCCTGAAACCTCCAATATCTTTAAAGCATTGATGGTAGTTTGATCTAGACCAACGTTCCCAAAGACAGTCGTCAGCGCGACCACATCTAATTTATCGCTAGCCAAGGCCATAAACAGTGCAGCAGCGTCATCTATGCCAGGGTCACAATCAATGATAACTGATTTGGTTGAATCTATATTTGTCATGAGACATTCTCCAGTTTTGGATTGAGATTTAAATGAATTTACGATCGTGCTTTAAATTATCATGTAAGTATTCAAGATATATTTACTCAATTAAGAGTGGTTGTGTGCAACCTTAAAGGATTTGCAAGACTACCTGTGCAGTTAAAGGTTGACTGGTAGCTAGTACTCCACCTTTTTGGCACAATTGCAGACTTGCAAGAATTAAAGTATGTCAATCAGCTAACCCTTTCTTCAGCACGTTGTTAGTAATGAGATGGATTATACACAATCCAACCCTGCCGCCGGACTGCTGACTCTGGCTCGTTTGGTTCAGTAGTAAATTAGCCTACTTTGTCTATGGGTGTGATTAATATTGAGGAACCACCGATGGGTTTTATCAAATTGTGTACCTTAGCAAAATTGTTAGCTTGATTCAGCCATTTATGTTCACTTCCTTGCTCCAATATGACTGGCATTCTGTGGTGTATCGTAGACATGATTTGGTTGGATTTTGTGGTGATAATGGTAAAAGTGTTCACCGGTCGTCTATTTTCATCCATCCATAATGTATGCAAGCCACAAAAATTCATTAATGAGCCATCTGTTGGTTGTACAAAATATGGTAGCCTACTCACTGTGTCCCATTCGTAGAAACCGTTGGAGGGCACAATACATCTTTGCGTATCAACTAAATTCTTAAAAGAAGGTTTTTCGAGAAGAGTTTCACCTCTTGCATTGATTAGTTTATTAGCGAACGATTTATTTTGAGACCAGGAGGGAATCAAGCCCCACCTCATATTTACAACCTGATTTTCGATAATTACAGGCATTTCCATAGTTGGAGCAAAATTTGTAAATTTTACTTCTTGGAACGAGGCGACATCATGATTGGGGAATCTATTTTTTAATTCTACATTGTCAATATAAACGGAAAAGCGGCCACACATAATTGACTCCAATAGAGTAATTCACACGGTTCTTGAAACTATATTATCCCGAATCATCGAGGGAGATGCGATCCTAGCGATTTATTAGGAGTAAAACGTTTGCTCAATCACAGGTGTAATGTTGGAGTCGTCTAATTTTTTACACTGGCCAATAGTATTCTCAATTTGAGAATAATCTTCAGCTTCCATTAATAAAAAAATGTATGTTCGGTCAGATTCACTTTAAAGAAGCTGATCGACACATTATTTTCTTTTGCTAGAGAAGGTATCTGTTTCCATAAATCCATAGATTTCAGAATCATCCGAAAAACAATTCTCGAAAGAATGGACGTGGGTAACATGATAGGTAGCCATTTAATATTCCTCACTTAACAAGGTTATAACTATATACATATCGGCAATGTATTTGTCAGGCACCTTAATGGTTTTATTCGGTTAATTAGCAAGAGGAGTATTCGCTCTGCCTTCAGATGGAAAATAATGCCATAAATTTCTCAGCAATGGCCACCTCTGAAAATACCATTAATATTCCATCAAGAGCACTGCCGGCCCCTGTTTATGAATGAATCCAATATGCTGGTTTTGACAGGCTCGCAAAAATGGAATTCATCATACCCCCCCCGAAACAACTATTTTGCGTATGAAACCTAAGTTAATTTTTCACTCATGAGGACTGCTTTATCTCAAGAATGTCCTCCCAAAGTGAAGTTGACATAAAAAGAGATAGTCTATAGGTTTCCGAAAGAAATGAATTAGGAGACTTATACATTGTGAAGAGAATTAACAGAGCGATTGAATTATTAGAAGATGATCAGCCAATTTACTATACAGGATTGCATTCCTTCTCCAGAGATTTTCTGACTTATGAACAAGGTAAAAAAGACTCTGCGATATGGGCTGATTATATAAATATAGGTATGGAACATGGCCCTTTTGATATGGGTGGTTTAGAGGCCTACATGGATGGGTTAGTCGACGGGGGTCCTACACCATCAGGACATATCACACCTACCGTAATTGTTGAACTTCCTGTACAAGGAGAGAACGCGGAAATAATTAGGTATAACGCCTGGCAAATTAGGCAAATCTTAGCCAGAGGTGTCCATGGAATATTGTTGTGTGAGGCAACATCGACAGAAGCAGTTGCTGCTTTTGTGGAATCCTGTAGATATAAACGCAATGATATAGGCGTCGGATACGGTCTTAAAGACGGGACAAGAGGAGTCGGTTCAGAATTTAAGGCAAAACAAAAGTGGGGTATCGAAGACGATGACGAGTATAGAGCAAAAGCTGACCCTTGGCCATTAAATCCGGAAGGTGAACTTTTACTGGGCCTTAAAATAGAAACTCTGCCTGGATTAAATAATTGTGAGCAAATACTAAATGTTCCTGGGATTGGGTTTGCTGAAATGGGACCTGGTGACATGTCCATGTCTATGAAAATCAAAAGAATTCCCGGTTCACCCCCGGATCAAAGAATAAAGGATGCCTCTTTGAGAGTTAAGAAAGCCTGTGATGAAAATGAAGTCAAGTTTTTGGAAACGGGGACTCCACAGAACATAATTGAAGTAATAGATTCCGGTGCCAGAGTGATAGCTGGGCAAAGCCAGGAGGCTGCAGAAATAGGAAGAAAGTACACCAACAGGAAAATGAAAAGTTAGTTATTTTCTTGTTGTGAATAGATTGGTACTGCTCGTGCTAAATTCAAAAAGGACTTGGTTGCCCTGAGCGAAAATCGCCTTTCCTTTTAAAAAGGGATCAGTATTGGATAATTTATTTTTTCACACATCCCATTTATTAAACCCCCAGCTCATTCTGAGAATGTCAGGGCTTAGACACTTAATTAAAACCTTAATGAGATAGGAGTAAACAAATGCCGAAAGCCTATGCAATTGCCCATGTCACATTGATTAATGCCGAGAAATTTATAGAGCAATATGCCTCCAAAGTTGAAGACACTTTTAAAACTTTCGATGGTGAGTTTTTGGTCCGAGGTGGCAACATTTCATATACTGAAGGAGAGAAACTAGGGGACCTTGATGTCGTTGTTGAGTTTCCTGACAGGGCCTCTGCACTCGCATGGGAAAGAAGTTCAGAATATCAAGCCATATTACCGGGGCGTATTAAAAATGCCACAACTAACTTTATAATAATTGATGGTGTCGCCTAAAGTAATCGTTACCTTGAAGCGGTAAGACAGAATCAATAACCAGAGTAATGCATGGTTGGGATGGCTATTATTGGTTGAACAATTGCAGGAAGTCGATAGGAGTTCTAGTGACATGAGATATCAGGATGAGAGGAACTACGGTTGCAGAGTATCTGATGATTGGATGTTTCGAGGGTTGAAGACAGTCGTCATGGAAAATGAAGTTTTGCGCATCGTTATTTTAGCCGATAAGGGTGCTGATATATATCAATTTGTTCACAAACACTCTATTTGCAGTGGCATTTGAGTCTAACAAAGGTGTCAGAAGTATTCTTGCCGATGGTACAGTCAGACTAAAACCTTAATTTGAAATATCGGGCGGAGTTTTAAATAACATATATTTTGAATAAGAGGCTATTGATATTATGAAAGCCGTGATTTGCGGAGAATTGTTTGTGAAGAAGGTACAGGCGAGGGCACCTCATTATTGGATTCATGGGTTTTGTCCTCATCCAAAATCGAATGTTCAGAGCCTTATTCATAATTGACAACCACCGAGACAGCTATACGTGAATTGTTTGGCCAAACAACTTTTGGGGGCGAATTGCCATAACCTTAAAAATTTCTACTAGTCATGTAATTCCTCTTACTTCGCTTGATAATTTGACTATTTGTGACAGCATTCTAAAACAAAACCATAAATAACTATGATGCTCGCGTGGTATAGAATTTAGGAGAAAGATTTAGCCAGCGAAGGATGTTTGCCACGGAATCAGTACGTAATGGAATGCATTTGTTCCATGTCGAGAGCCTGTTAGGGCATAGTAATCTGGCTATGATGAGACTGTATGCTGAACAGGTAAATAATGATCGCCTATAGTCACGAGAGAACTTCCTCTTATATTCACTATGTCCAATGAGCAGCTATGGTGCGCATATGACACAGAACACTTAAAATAGTTTAGGAAACGAGTCGATATTATCCGATTCAGCGTTATGTCAGGGTACGGCCATGAAAGCTTCTTCGAACATTTGGGCTATCCTCTAAGTCCAATTGCAACCCAACTGTGGACAGTGTTTGGGATAGGAATTCTTATTGCAAAGTTACTGAGGGAAAGGTTATTGATTCATTGTAGTAAGCATTTCTGAGACCTTGCCCAAATCCTCTTGTCTCCTATGTATCACGCTTTGAAGCTGCTTCGCTATGTCTACGTAATTAAATCCAGACAGATCCAACGGCTTATCACCCGTACCGTATTGAGGTTTAGAATAATCATTCTCTGATGTTGATACATTTGAGGCTTTATCAACCCATTCCTGAGGAAGCCCACTAACTCCATGTAATGCACCCACTATACCACCCACCATTGCCCCGATAGTGTCTGCATCTCTTCCAAAGTTAGCAGCATATGTAATAGCCTTTCTCGGTGATCCATTAGAGAGGTACAAAATTGCTAACGTTGCAGGTAGGGTCTCTCTCGAATCACACAATACAGGTCTCAGAGAAGACTCATAGTAGGCTTTTCTGAATTTTTCGTATGTTCCCTCTTTTTCTGCCAAGGCCAAGGCATTTGAGATGAGTTCTAATAAAAGCTTTGAGCTAAGTGGTGCCAAATATTTGTACGAAGCTTCTATAATTTCTTTCATGGTGATGCTAGGTTTGAATGCCGCAGCAACCGCTGCTGCGATAACACACGCAGCATCCCTACAAAAACCAGTCGGTCCATTATGTATTAGAGAGGCAATTTCCTGGGTTTCGAGTGATGCCTGTCGAGGGTTGCCTGCATTGATAATACCCATAGGAGAAATTGCCATAGCGGTTGAGGAGCTTTGCATGTTTCCCCAGCCTGCGTATGCAGGTTCCGATAAACCTTCTGAGAATTTATGAAAAGCATTCTTCACAGATATGAACCAAAGTCGGTAATTCTGCTCACGATAGTCTATAAATGATTGCGCGAAGGCATCGACATTTGGGTATCCTTCACTTTTAAATATAGCACTCAAAAGTTGATGTTTTACAGCCGTGTCATCTGTGCCGAGACCTTTGAAGTCGGTTATACCCTCAGCGCCATATTTGTCTTGAATTTCGCCGTAGGTCAAACCTTCTCCCGGAGCGCCCATAGCGTCCCCTATCATTCCACCTAGAAGGCTACCGTGAATTTTATCTAGTAATTGGTTCATAGGTAAATAATCTCCATAATTCATATAGCTAATAGTTTTTACAGTGTATAGCTACTAGGAGTTGTTTGCCCACCCGCCATCAATGATCTTAACTTGCCCAGTCGTAAAACCACTCTCAATGGATGCTAATTAAAAGGCCGGTCTAGGAATTCCGTTCCGTATTTGTTTACTGCTGAATATTCACTGTGAGCTCACTTTATAGGGCTATCTAATGCCACAATTCCTGACTGATATCAGCCGGTGTCGGGAATTTGGTCGGCAAAACATTGGGAGAGATAAACCGATTGAAGTAGTGTCTTTACATAGGGTGGTTACGGTGAGGGACTAAGAGCGTTTGGGTATTGAGTTACTTCTCAAAATCGTTAGTTCTTCGCCAATCTAAATACTCTTTAAGTGCCGAGCGCAGATCGTATTGCGGGCAAAATCCCAAGTCCGTCATCAAACGTTCAGAATTCATGAGGTTGCTGCCGTGTGGAGGGGGCCCAAGTTCAACACTATCAAGCACTTGAAAGCCTGGGTGCAACTCTCGAAGAATTGCTATTACTCGTTTTAGCGAGGTTTTATGACCGGTAGAAACGTTGTATAGATCGTAGGAGAGGTATGGGGCATTCAGCACTGCGCAAATACCACCGGCTATATCGAGCACGTATGTGAAAGCTCGCTCTACAGACTGATCTCCAACCTTGACCGGCAATCCTTGAACTATGTTTCCTGTCCACTCCTTGAGCAGGGACTGATTTGCCCGATGGCCGGTAACTTGTTCCATGGGACCAAAGGGACTTCCCAAACGGACGCTCACAGTAGGAAAATTGTGCAACTCTCCGTAGCGTCGCGTAACCAACTCACTTGCATGTTTAGTCACTGCATAAAGAGTATGCGGACGCGGTATGCTTGCTTCAGTCACCACTGGATCGGGATGGTCATCTCCGTATACTGAGCCAGAACTAACATAGATGAATCGTTCGACGGGCAATAGGCTTGCCAATTCCAATACATTGGTTGTGCCCATCATATTGATGTCCACGATATCTTTGCTTCTACCTGATTCTATATGAGGGAGAATTCCGGTAAAAACCGCGGCATGAACGATCTTCGTAATTCCGTGCTCGCGGGTTCTTTCCAGGTCGCTTTGGTTGAGTATATCGCCCCGTATAAAGGTGACTCTGCTAGCCCAAGGCTTGATGTACGTTAGAAGCAGATCGCTGGGTGGCGCAATGTCAAAGGCAATGACATGTTCTCCCTGGTTAGCCAACATTCGTATGATGTTACTAGCTACGAAGCCTGTTCCCCCCGTTACCAATGTAGTCACGGCCAACCCCTTCCGTTACTAGTAACTGATGGGCTGATATTTTTGTAAAAGTTTCGATATAATCGCTTCATATAATTCCCAGATTTACATATTGTAAATTTCTTCGATATCTTCATCAAATAGTGATTGTAAGTTCACAGTATAGGACCATTGAAGTGCCATATTTTTTGGTTGCTATCAGCCCGTATCAGGAATTTGGTCGACATAATGCGACAAGGCAGGAATTTGGATAGCACTGACGGGACACAAATTCGCTTTTTTCGTGACTATAAAATGGTGAACCGAGTGGGATTCGAACTCACCACCCCAGATTCCTTAGCTCACTCAGCTGAGCAAACCACATCGCTTGAGTTATGTTGTTAACTACGAACTTTCTGCACACCTATGATTGCCATGAGTACCATCCCTATAACAAAACCGAGAAGCCAAAATAAATCACTCCATTCCGCTGGGATGAAAGATCCGACACTCCCCACTATTCCCACTAATCCAAGGAGACCGTTCAAAGCTGGTGTACCGGATTTTTTCATATACGCAGTAGTACCCACAACAAAAAAACTAGCTAGCAAAATTGAGATGCCAATCCATGTGAATTCTCTGCTTAGACTCACCAGTGCATGGGCAGCATCTGTATTGTCTGCAGCTGTATTGAAAGCTGCTACCTGAGACAAATCTCCAACCCAAATCACAAACAATGCAAGTAACGCCAAATACTTACCAATGGTGATTGCGCTATTGGATTGGTCGATACTTTTGGCCCAAGATATGAACCCAACCGTAAATATGACTAATAGGAGATTGGCAATCATATTAACCGGGACTACGATTTGCCATGTACTTTGGTTTTCTGCAGCCCAAGCAACCAATTCAGCGGTTCCTTCGGGGCCTCCTATAGTTATAGCAATAATTACGACAATCACTGCTACCAGTCCCATCAATAGCATCCAACCAGTAGTTTTAGAACTTAACATTATTCCTCCAATTCTATCCATCATTATGATTAATGAATATAAGGCATCATGGGGTTAGATAAAATATTAATTGAGGTTCAATTTTTGCCAATCCCAATCCTGACCACTGATAGAACCATTGTTGACTTGATATTTTGAATTATTAGGGTACTCTCCCAGCTATTCCTGAAATCCTATGGCAGATGAAAAGACTCTTTCTTTTCCTTGCAGGCACTTTACAATGAGGTCATACATAGTTGGGAGAACGTTATGAAAGCAATATTACTTATGCTGGGCGCTTTGAGTGCCGCAATAATCTTTGTTGGGTGTGGGACGGCGGTTGGAAGGGCGACTGGCGTCGATGAGAAACCACCCGCCCTGGATAATAAGGCCATGGGAAGTATGGCTTTTTCTGCTGCAGATATACAGAAGGTTGTTGATACCGCCATTGTTGGTGAACGAGAAAGGCAACAGGAAGAGGCAACTAGACAAGAGGAAGAAAGGCGGCAAGAAGAAGAGCGGATGCGGCAGGCTGAAGAAGAAAGGAGAGAACAGGAAAGAAGAGGAGAAGCAGAACGCATTGCCCGTGAGATTCAAGCTGCTATGGATGATGCAGAAGAAAGAGAGGCAATCATTGAACGCTGCGATAATCAAGCCAGAGAGCAGTATCGATGGACAAAAACATCTAGAGAAGAAACCGAGCAGGGTACTCAAGAAGCTTTTCAAGAGTGCCTAAGTGATGCCGGCTTTGAAGGACCTGAAGAAGAAAGAGTAACTAGCCAACAACAAGAGGTTGATAGACTCGTAAATGAAGCCGCCACGCGAAGGACAGCTGAAGCTATGCAGGATTGTATGGAAGCGGTAATCGGAGACCGTGACCTTGACCAAGAGGCTTTAGCGGATGCGAGAGCAACGTGCCAGACAAGCGCACGTGAAGCCTTTGAACAGGTGGGAGGAGCCTCACAAGAAGAAAGACGGCAGGAAGATGTTAATGAGGCCATTGAAAGGGCTTTAGAGAATGCAAACGAGAGGCAGGCAATCATTGAAGAATGTCGCAGGGGCGTGCCTCAGGTAAGAATGGGTGCCCCGCGGGAAGGAGAAACTATAGAGCAGATTAACGAGGGCTATTGGAATTTGCTTCAAACCGCCTTTACTGAATGCCTTCGGGAAAATGGCATTGAAGAAGACATCGAATATCAAGAAACTCCTGACATGGAAAGACAACGGGAGCAAGACCAAGATGTTGCTCTATTAGTTGAACAGGCAGAAGAGCTGGCGGAGGAAGAAGGTCCTGTTGATGGGACAGCAGAGGAAAGAATTGCTGCTCTTGAAGAACGAGTGGCAGAACTTACAGAATTGATACGAGATTTGGCCGAGGCATTAAATCCTAATTAATCATGATGGGTAGCGTCCCAGCGGCGCTACCTACACAATAACTCGCACGTAATGCTAAATGGTCACCCCAGCCCCTTCGCCTTGACAGCAGTGGAGTGTTCGCGCCTATTTCTAGACCTCCAAGGGACTGAGATGCCCATACAATGGTACACCCCAGCCCCAGCAGTAATCTATTAAGGGGCTTCGTCTTTTACACCTATCCCCACATGGAGCGCAGCGTCACACAAACTTTTGATTTATTAATAATGGCGACATGACCACTGATGTAAGCCAGATAACAACCCCCCAGCGACCTTTTCTGGAGAGGAACCCCTATCTGAACCTACCTCTACGCCTGATGCAAATGGGTTATACGGTTAGTACTTTAAGGAAAATACGGGAGGGGTTCCCACCGAGCAATGTATCACTTCAGATGATAAGACCCTACTTTACGTAGGAATACCTCCTGAATATCGGCACCATCTCGGCTATGGAGGACTGTGGCGCCAAACAACTGCAGGTTGGTTTGCTTATATACATCATCATCAGCCTTCTTAATATGGCACTTGGGATTGACCT
>Ga0209403_10000353_pt1 | contig 70223 bp, 72 predicted proteins | sample ArcticOcean_MG_C_8_FD_187440 | JGI IMG/M metagenome (GOLD analysis project Ga0209403, IMG submission 187440) | Marine microbial communities from western Arctic Ocean - ArcticOcean_MG_CB11_86 (SPAdes) (version 2) | ecosystem: Environmental > Aquatic > Marine > Oceanic | place: Arctic Ocean...
CCGCTACGGTATTCTACTGATCGCCGACGAGGTGATCACCGGCTTTGGCCGCACCGGCAAATGGTTCGCCATGAATCACTGGGACGTCGTGCCCGATATGATCACCAGCGCCAAGGGCCTGACATCGGGTTATGTGCCGATGGGCGTGGTGATGATGCGCGATCACGTAGCCCGTCATTTCGACGACAACTGGATCCCAGTGGGCTCGACGCAAACCGCCAACCCGATCGCCTGCGCCGCCGCGGTGGCGACGCTCGACGCCTATGAAGAGGACGGCCTGATCGAGAATGCCGCGGCGATGGGCGTGGTCCTGCGCGATGGCCTGGAAAAATTAAAAGCGAAACATGCCGTCATCAGCGACGTCCGCAATCTCGGCCTGTTGGCCTGCATCGAACTGGTGTCAGATGGCGCGACGCGCGAGCCGCTGTCGGCCTCGTTCGGCCATGGCGAGAGTATCGCTTGGATCAAACGCCGGGTGCTTGAGCTTGGACTTGAAGTGCGCGTCAGCGACCACTTTATGTTAATCGGCCCGCCGCTCTCCATCACGGCGGAGGAAATCGCCTGGGCGATGACCGTGCTCGATGAAATATTTGGGGAAGTTGAAGGTCGCCTCAAAGCCGCATGAGACGGCAAACCGACGCCAGTCCATAAAGCCGGAGACAACAAAGCATGGCACTACAATCCCTCAACCATGTCACGACCCGCCCGCACGATCTCGAAGCGACGCGGAATTTCTACGTCAATATTGTCGGCCTTCGGGAAGGCGCGCGCCCGCCGTTTGGATTTCCCGGCTATTGGCTCTATGCCGGGGAAGTTCCGGTCATCCATCTCGTCGGCGCTGGCAATCCGACGGATGACTTTGTCGGCTATGCCGGCCCCGCGCGGCCCGCAGCCGGCTCAGGCGCAGTCGACCATGTCGCCTTTACCTATGACGCCGAAGATTATGACAAGACCTGCGCCGCCATTAAGGCCCTAGGACTCGCCAGCAAGAGCCAAACCGTGCCCCAATTGGGCCTGCGGCAACTCTTTATCAAAGATCCGGATGCGGTGCTCGTCGAACTAAACTTCCCCGCCGCATAGCCGCGCCTTGCTCAATAACCGGCCTTTGGGTCGACCAGATGGTGCGGCACCTCGCCGGCGCGGATGCGGCGAATATTATCCGCCACCAGGCGCGCACCGGACCTGGCATTGGTGACCGACGCGATATGCGGCGTGATGGTGATGTTGGGCGCACGCCACAGCGCATCATCGGCGGGCAACGGCTCTTCGCGCGTGACGTCGAGGACGGCCTGACTAAGACGGCCCGTTTCGAGAGCGGCGATCAAATCCGCTTCAACCACGAGGCCGCCACGCGCGCCGTTGATCAGGCATGCCCCTTGCGGCAAAGCGCTCAACGTCCGGCGATTGATGATGCCTTCCGTATCGGGGGTCAGCGGCAGGAGGCAAACCAGTATTTCGCATCCCGCTAGAAATTCGTCGAGGCGCTCGAGACCGGTGAAACTCTCCACACCCGGCTGGCTTTTCTCACGCCGGCTCCAGCTCCGTACGGCAAAACCGATTTGGTGAAGCGCTTCTGCAGCGGCGGCGCCGAGAACGCCAAGGCCCATGACGCCAACGCGCCGATCCTGGGCAAATGGCTGACCGAGCTGCCGCCAAACTTGTTGTTTTTGCTGCGCCATATAGGCCGAGACTTGGCGGTGGCAGAAAAGCGTTTGCAACAAAACATATTCGCGCATGCCCTGGGTCAGATTGCCGTCAACTATGCGCGTCATCGGCACGCCGTCGGGCAGGGTCGTAGCGGCGAGCAAATGATCGACGCCGGCGCCGAGCGAGGCGATCAGCTTTAAATTGGGAAACCGCAACAACTGCTCCTGCATTGGATCCCAAACCAGCGCGACCTCAACGTCCCGCGCCTCTCCGACATCCGGCCAGATTCGAAATTCGAGATCCGGTAATGACTCGGCAAAGGCGGCGCGCCATTCGTCCGGATCGTCCGCCCGGCTGCAAAATATCAACGACATGGGCGCTCAGTTATCACGATTTGCTCCAGCGGGCTCTAAAAAAATTCATTCGTCCGGCAGCATCGCCCTTAGGCGATAAACAAGCTCGAGGGCGGCACGCGGGCTGAGCGAATCGACATCCGTCGAGAACAGCGCAGCGCGCAGCTCGTCCACCGCCGTCTTCCCCGCAGCACGCGTCTGGGAGCTCGGCCGGGGCACCGAGAACAGCGGCAAATCCTCGGCCAGGCGCGCCACGGCGCCGCTTTGCTCGCTCTTTTCCAGCGTCGCCAAGACTTCTTCGGCGCGGCTCAACACCGCTTCAGACAGGCCGGCCAGACGCGCCACGTGAATGCCATAAGAGCGATCCGCAGCGCCGCCGATCACCTCATGCAGGAACACCACATCGTCCTGCCATTCCTTAACCCGCATGGTATTGCAGGACAGCCGGTCAAGCTTCGGCGCGAGCGCGGTCAACTCATGATAATGGGTCGCGAACAGAGTGCGGCATTTGTTGACTTCATGCAGATGTTCGACCGCCGCCCAGGCGATGGAGAGACCATCGTAAGTGGCGGTGCCGCGCCCGATCTCATCGAGAATTACCAGCGCCCTGGGCCCAGCCAGATTGAGGATCGCCGCTGTCTCGATCATTTCCACCATGAAGGTGGAGCGCCCGCGCGCCAAATCGTCCGCCGCGCCAACGCGGCTGAACAAGCGATCGACCACACCGATATGGGCGCGCTCAGCCGGCACGAAGGAGCCCATCTGAGCAAGTACGGCGATCAGCGCGTTTTGCCTTAGAAAGGTGCTTTTTCCCGCCATGTTGGGGCCGGTGACGAGCCACAAATGACGCTCTGGCCCCAGGTCGCAATCGTTGGGCACATATTTTTGTTCGCTCTCGACCAGCGCTTCGACCACGGCATGGCGCCCGCCGCGGATATCGAAATCCTGGCTTCCGTCCACCAGGGGGCGGCAATAGTGCCGCTCGACCGCCAATTGCGCCAAGCCCGAGGCGACATCGAGAACCGCGGCGGCGCGCGCCAAGCGGGCGATATCCTCGGCCCGCGTGGTAACTTCACCGAGCAGTTGGTCGAACAGCTGCACTTCCAGATCGAGCGCCTTCTGCGCCGCATTGTTTATTTTATTTTCAAGTTCGCCAAGCTCGACCGTGGTGAAGCGCACCGCGCTCGCCAATGTCTGGCGATGGATGAACCCGTCGCCGAGCTTGGCCGCATTGCGTTCGCTAACATCGACGAAATAGCCGAGCACATTGTTGTGCTTGATCTTGAGGCTTTGAACATCGGTTTCACCCCGGTAACGCACTTCCATATTGGCAATCAGGCGGCGGCTTTCATCGCGGAGCGTCACGAATTCGTCGAGCGGAGCACTGTACCCGGTGGCGATAAAGCCGCCATCGCGCACGAACAGCGGCGGCGTCGGCACCAGCGCCTTGGCCAGGCGTGCGGCGAGTATTTCATGCTGCCCGAGACCCTCAGACATGGCGGCCAGAGCGGCCATCGTTTCGCCGGACACCGCCAATTCACCAGGTTTATCTAGAATGGCGCGCAGGCGCGGTGCCAGGGCAAGCCCATCGCGCACCGCCGCCAGATCGCGCGGCCCGCCGCGCCTGACAGTGAGGCGCGACAGCGCCCGTTCGATATCAGGAAATGCTCTGAGGGCAGTGCGCAGGGCCTCGCGAGCTGCGGTGCCAGTAACAAAAAAATCGACCTGGTCTAAACGCCGCGCGATGGCGTCCGGATCGGTGAGCGGCGCAGCCAGGCGGGCATGCAGAAGACGGGCACCAAGGCCCGAAACCGTGCGGTCGATGACCGAAAGGAGCGAGCTCTTACGTCCGCCGGAGAGCGCATGGGTCAGTTCCAAATTTCGCCGGGTGGCGGCATCGATCGCCATGCTGGCGTCTTCGGATTCCGAGCTCAAAGCGGCGAGACGTGGTAGCTTGCCCTTTTGCGTGATGCTGACATATTCGACAATCGCGCCCGCCGCCGCCAGCTCAGCGCGACCAAACTCACCGAAGCCGTCGAGCGCCGCCACATTGTAGAGCGCGCACAGCCGACGCTCACCGGCCACACTGTCAAACAGACGCACCGGCTGCGGCGAGAGCGCAGCTTTCCATTCGGCGAATAGCTCGAATAGCTCCGGCGTCTCCAGCATCGTCTCAGAAATCAATATCTCGCCCGGCGCGAGCTGAGCGAGCGCCGCCGGCAATCCCGGCGGCGCACAGCTCATAACGCGGAACTCGCCCGTTGACATGTCGCACCACGCCACCGCCCATTGTCCCGCCGCCCTGCCCAACGCGACCAAGTAGTTTGAGGCGCGCGCATCGAGGAGCGAATCCTCGGTTAGCGTACCCGGCGTGACGAGGCGCTCGACCTCGCGCGCCACCACCGATTTGGCGCCGCGTTTTTTTGCCGCCGCCGGGTCTTCGGTCTGTTCGCACACGGCAACTTTGAAGCCGGCGTGAATGAGCTTCTCGAGATAGCCATCGGCAGCCCGCACCGGCACGCCGCACATCGGTATGTCCTGGCCGGCATGCTTGCCGCGCTGTGTGAGCGCAATGTTGAGCGCCGCTGCCGCCTGCACCGCGTCATCAAAGAACAGTTCGTAAAAATCACCCATGCGATAGAACAGCAAGGACTCGGGATGGTCGCGCTTGATCGCCAAATATTGCGCCATCATCGGCGTCGCTGCCGGCGATTCGTTGGGCTTCGAGGGTGTCGCAGTCTTGTCCATTGCGCGAGACGGTAACACAGGGGAGGATTGTCGAGACACCTTGCTTTGGCTCTTTGGGCGACCGTTGGGCGACCCTAGGCGATCATGGGCCGGAGCAAAAAATTCGGCGCTCGGCGCAGCCGTAAACAAAACACCGCATGACCGGGAAAGCGCTATGGTTTGGCGAGACGTACCTTTAGGCCGATGGTTGCGCGCGGTGGGCATTGCCGCGACGCCGCCGGCGCTCGGCTTTATCGTGCTCGCCGCGCTCGGCCTGCTGGCACCTGGCGTCGCCGTGCTGACGTGGCTCGGCCTGACCTTGATCATCGCCGCCGCCATCCATTGGCTGCTTGGCGATTTGCTCCGGACCAGAAACCATATTGAGCGCCTGGTACGCGACGGTGAAGCCACCGCGCCAACGGCGCGAACCCGCATCGGCCGCGAATTGAGCCAATCCGTGCAGCGCCTGGAACGTGAAACCGGGCAGCGCAGCGCGCGCCTTGGAAGCGACCTGGACGGCATGGAACGGGCCTTGGATGCGCTGCCGGGTCCGGTGTTGCTGTTAAACGAGGGCCACAAAGTGGTGCGCGCCAACCGCGCCTCGAAAAATCTGCTCGGCGGCGAACTTGCGGGACGCGACCTGTCGGCCGTGTTGCGCAACCCCGATATCGTTGCCGCGTTGGCGGAGGCGGAGCACACGGGTGCCGGACAGGATGTCGCCTTTACCCTACAGGCGCCGGTGCGACGCGATTTCTCGGCTCGAATTGAACCGCTTGCTGAACATGCGGCGGACGGCACGGCGATCGTCCTGGCACTGGTCGATATGACAGCGGTGCGCCGCGCCGATCAAATGCGCGCCGATTTCGTCGCCAACGCCAGCCATGAAATCCGCACCCCGTTGGCGACGTTGAGCGGCTTTATCGAAACCCTCCGCGGGCCGGCCAAAGACGATGCTGAGGCGCGCGGGCGCTTCCTCGCCATCATGGCCCAGCATGCCGAACGCATGACGCGGCTGGTGGAAGATTTGCTGTCGCTCTCGCGCATCGAAATGAACGAGCACACGGTACCGACGGAGCGCGTCGACCTGCCGACAGTGCTCGCCACCGTTGCCGCAAATCTCGAGTTTCGCGCCACGGCGCGTGCGGCAACCATCGAACAGGATATCGCGGCGGACCTTCCGCCCTTGACCGGCGATGCCGGCGAACTGATCCAACTGTTCCAAAACCTTGTCGACAACGCGATTAAATATGGCCGCGAAGGCAGCACCGTGCGCATCTGTGCGTGGCACGAAACATCGGGCCAGAATGAAGACGCTTCCGGCACTTCAGAAGTCGGTGATATCCTGGTGTCGATCGCCGATGAGGGCGACGGCATTGCACGCCAGCACGTGCCGCGCCTGACTGAACGTTTCTATCGCATCGATACCGCGCGTTCGCGCGAGCTTGGCGGCACCGGCCTCGGGCTCGCCATCGTCAAACATATTGCCAGCCGCCACCGCGCGGCGCTCGCTATCGAATCGGAGCCGGGAAAAGGCAGCACCTTCACGCTCCGCTTTCCGCACACCGCGCGGGCATCACAAAAAAATTAAGCCGCTTCACGATATCCAATATTGCAAATGATAATCATTCGCAATATGTTGTGGGCACCTGCAGCAAAGCTCTGTCACTTAATCGCAACAGTCCAGTCACATAAAATTACCTAAACTATGGCAATCTGCCGGACGGTAATTGGCGAAATAAGCGTACGAAGCGAACTGTTGAGCCGCGCCCCAGAAATACTAGACAAGTGGTACACACATGATTGAACGACTGAAGCCAAACCAAACGAATACCCGCCGGATTGGCTGCGCGGGAATGCTGATGGGCACAGCTATCGTCGGCGCGCCACTGATTTTGGCCGCCCCCGCCGCGGCGGACGACATTTCCGATCTCAAGACGGAAAACACTGCCTTAAAAAACCAAATCGAAAGCCTAGCCCGTGATCTGCAAAAACTGCGCGACGCCGTGCATCAGAATGAGCAGGCAGTGGCAGCTGTGAAAGCCGAATCCGAATCGGCGGGGCCAGTCGTCACATCCGGACAGGCAAACACCTCTCTCAGCATTTCGGGACAGGTCAACCGCATGGTTTTCTATGCCGATGACGGCGATCAGGCGCGCTGGTTTCAGGCCGACAATGACATGTCATCGACCCGCTTGCGCTTTGCCGGCAAAACCAAGATGGATGACGATTGGAGCGCCGGCATGCTGATCGAGGCGCAGTTTGAATCAAATTCGACCACCGACGTCACGATCGATCAAAATACTGCCGTCATCGCCAGCAACAGCTTCACCCAGCGCAAACTTGAGGTCTGGTTTAACAACGCCAAGCTGGGCAAGCTCTATTTAGGCCAGGGCTCGACCGCCTCTGACGGCACGGTAGAAACGGATTTATCCGGCACCGGGGTGATCTCGGGCGCCGGCTTTGCCGTTCTCGGCGAATCCTTGGCGTTCCGCCTCTCAGGCACCGGGGGCACGTCATCAGGCGTGACGGTAGGTAATCTGTTCGACACCCAGGACGGCCTCAGTCGCGATGACCGGGTGCGTTATGACAGCCCGACATTGGCCGGTGTCAAGCTATCGACGTCATGGGTCGACGGCGACGAATGGGATGTCGCGGCGCGTTATGGCCGCCAGTTCGATGGCTACGAAGTGGCTCTCGCCATGAGTTACTGGGATGCCTCGCCAACAGCTCAGAAGACAGGCATGGGCCTGTCTGGCTCGCTTAAAGCGCCGTTCGGCACCAGCCTTTCCGCCAGCTATTCTCTCGAAGACCTCGAAGCGGCGGCCCGCGACGACGAGCAATTCTGGTACGTCAAACTCGGCCATGACTTTGAACTGACGGAAATTGGCGGCACCGCCGTCAGCATCGATTATGCCGAGACGGAGAATGCCAGCGGCAACAATCGCGAAGGCACGTTCTACAGCGTCGGCGCAGTGCAAAATATCGATAGGCTCGGCACCGAATTTTATGCCACCGTCGGCATGTATGAAGCCGATATCCCCGCCGTGCAAACCGAGGATATCACCATCGGCGGCGTTGGCGCCCGGGTGAAATTTTAGCGGGAGAGTTGCGATGCAACACGCCAAACCATTCTTCTCTTGCGGCTATATGAAATTCGCTACGGCGCTGCTCGTCACCGTGATGCTCGCCGTTTCCGCCTGCGGCGGCAAGCCGCTGCATACCAGCAAATGGCAGGGTACCGCCGACGAGATGAAAACCGGCCCCGGTCTCTTTTCCGGCGATGACGGCGAATTCACCGTCGATGCGGAGTAGTTCACCGGAACTCTAAATCGCTGGGCGAACCCACCGTCATAAAACCGTAACACTGGCGGCGTATGTTTCGCCCGTCCGCTAGCGCTGCCGACAAGATTCAGGCGGCGCGGCGGCACATTGATTCCTGAGCGCGAGCGGAGGCCGCAAGCGCGTGCAGCTACTTATTCTTCTCATCGCGCTCGGCGCGATCGCCGCATTCGGCTATTTTCTAGCGCGGCGGAAATTGCTCGGCGGCGCCGGCACACAGGCCATACGCCTGCATTCCAGGCCCAGCTATCACGGTTGGTATGTCGCTCTCTGGTGCGCCCTGCCGTCGCTCATTGTGCTGCTGTTTTGGCTGCTTTTCGAAGAGCGCATCCTAGAAGCCCTGCTGATCTCCTATCTCGGGCCGGAGTTGGCCACCGTACCCACCGACATGCTCGGCCTGTTGCTCAACGATATCCGCAATCTGGCCGCCGGCGATGCGGTCAGCCGCGAAGCTGACTCTGCCCTCATGGCCGCGGCCGAGCGCTACAGCGCGATGCGCACGACGGCCCGCGCCGCCATGTTGGGCGGTGGCCTCGCCTTGGCCGCGGCTGGATTGGGCTGGTCGTGGCGCCGCGTTGCGCCGGCCTTTCGCGCCCGCCACCGGGTCGAACGCGTGGTGCGCGGCGCCTTGATACTGGCTTCCTTCGTCGCCGTGGTGACGACGGTCGGCATCATCCTCTCGGTGTTGTTCGAATCGATCCGCTTCTTCTCCATCGTGCCGGTCGGTGATTTCCTGTTCGGCATTGAATGGAGCCCGCAAACCGCCATCCGCGAAGATCAGGTCGGAAGTTCCGGCGCCTTTGGTGCGGTGCCGCTCTTTACCGGCACTCTGTTAATTACCTTGATCGCCATGTTGGTCGCCCTGCCGGTCGGTCTGTTCTCGGCAATCTATATGGCCGAGTTCGCCAGCCCGAGGGTGCGCAACACGGTCAAGCCCATGCTTGAAATCCTGGCCGGCGTGCCGACTGTGGTGTACGGCTTTTTCGCAGCGCTCACGGTGGCCCCCGCGTTGCGCGGCGCCGGCGCCTATCTCGGCCTCGATGTCGCGTCGGAGAGCGCCCTCGCCGCTGGCGCGGTGATGGGCATCATGATCATTCCGTTCATATCTTCGCTGAGCGATGACGCCATCGTCGCGGTGCCGCGTGCGCTCAGGGAAGGCTCGCTCGCCATGGGCGCAACGCGCGCGGAAACCGTGCTGAAAGTGATCTTGCCGGCGGCGCTGCCGGGCATTGTCGCCGCCTGTTTGCTGGCCATTAGCCGCGCCATCGGCGAGACCATGATCGTCGTCATGGCGGCCGGCCTGGCCGCCAGGCTCACGGCCAATCCGCTCGACGCGGTGACCACCGTGACCGCTCAAATGGTCACACTTCTGGTCGGCGATCAGGAATTCGACAGCGCCAAGACCCTGGCCGCCTTCGCGCTTGGCCTAGCGCTTTTTCTCGCCACCTTGGCGCTCAACGTGCTGGCGCTCTACATCGCGCGCAAATATCGCGAGCAGTACGAATGACGGGCGCGGGCTGGCAGGTTTCGGAATTCAGCAAGCGGCGGCTGAAGAAGCGCTACCGCCGGGAGCGCCGGATGAAATTGGCCGGCATCCTCGCCATCGTCATCGCGCTCGGCGTTTTAGCGGTACTCATGGGCTCGGTCATTGCGCGCGGCTATCCCGCCTTCGTCAAAACGGAAATCGCGCTTACGGTCACGCTCGAAGCCGCGCTGATCGACCCCAGTGGCGGCGGCCAAATCGGCAAACCGGCCAGGGGAAAATACGGCAAGATCATCCGCAATGCCTTGTTCGAAGCATTTCCCGATGTCCTTGAACGCGCCGAGAGGCGCAAGTTGATCGGGCTGATGAGCAAGGGTGCGCGCTTCGAATTGCGTAGCATGGTCGCGCGCGATCCCGAGCTGGTCGGGACGGTGCAAAAGGTCTGGCTGACCGCCTCGAGCGATGTCGACATGATGACCAAGGGCAGCCTGCCGCGCGATGTGCCGGAAACGGAACGCCGCCTCAACGACCGCCAGCTTGGCTGGCTCGATAGCTTCGACGCAGCCGGCGATTTGCGCACCGTGTTCAACGGCCGGTTTTTCACCGGCTCGGATTCGCGCGAACCGGAATTGGCCGGCATCGGCGGCGCCCTCGCCGGATCGTTTTGGACCCTGTTGATCACCCTCGTTCTGGCCTTTCCGCTCGGCGTTGCCGCGGCGATCTATTTGCAGGAATTTGCGCCCAAGAACCGCCTCACCGATTTTATCGAAGTCAATATCAACAATCTCGCCGCCGTACCGTCGATCGTCTTCGGCTTGCTCGGATTGGTTATTTTCATTCAGCTTTTCGAGCTGCCGCGCTCGACCGCTATCGTCGGCGGGCTGACGCTGATGCTGATGACGCTGCCAACCATCATCATCGCCACCCGCGCCGCGCTTGCCGCCGTGCCGCCGTCGATCCGCGAAGCCGCGCACGGCGTCGGCGCCTCGCCGCTACAAGTGGTGTCGCATCATGTGCTGCCGCTGGCGATGCCGGGAATCATGACCGGCACGATTATCGGCATGGCGCGCGCGCTCGGCGAAACGGCGCCGCTGCTGATGATCGGCATGGTCGCCTTCATCGTCGATATCCCCTCGGCGCCGTTCGATTCGGCAACCGCATTGCCGGTGCAGATATTCCTCTGGGCCGACAGTCCGGAACGTGGATTCAGCGAAAAAATGTCGGCCGCGATTCTCGTCCTGCTCGCCTTCCTCATCGTCATGAATGCGCTCGCGGTCTATCTGCGGCGGCGTTTCGAAATCCGCTGGTAGGCGGGGGAGACTGAATTTTGAAAGAGACAATGCTATGACAATGCCAATGACCGGCGAGACGACGGACACCACAAACGGCCCGCTAGAACAGGCGCCGGCGCACAAGATGGAGATCTCCGGGCTCAACGTATTTTACGGCACCAACCAGGCATTGTTTGATGTCGATATGAATGTGGCGGAAAAGCGGGTGAGTGCGTTGATCGGCCCGTCAGGCTGCGGCAAATCGACGTTCCTGCGCTGCCTCAACCGCATGAATGATATCATCGAGGGCTGCAACGTAAGCGGCGAAGTGCTGCTTGACGGCGGCGATATCTATGCGCGCGAGCTTGACGTTGTGCAGCTTCGCGCCCGCGTCGGCATGGTGTTTCAAAAACCCAATCCGTTTCCCAAATCCATCTATGACAATGTTGCCTATGGGCCGCGCATTCACGGCCTCGCCGAGAACGCCCGCGAGCTCGACGAAATCGTCGAACACAGCTTGCGTCGCGCTGGACTGTTCGAAGAGGTTGCCGATCGCCTGAACGCGTCAGGCACCAGCCTGTCTGGCGGGCAACAGCAGCGTCTGTGCATCGCGCGCGCCATCGCCATCAGTCCAGAAGTTATTTTGATGGATGAGCCGTGCTCAGCGCTCGATCCGATCGCCACCGCCAAGGTGGAGGAATTGATCGATGAGTTGAAAGAGGACTTCACCATCGCCATCGTTACGCACAATATGCAGCAAGCGGCCCGCGTTTCTCAGTACACCGCGTTTTTTCATCTGGGAAAACTAGTGGAGTTCGGCGACACGGAAGCGATATTTACCAACCCGGAACAGAAGCGCACCCAGGATTACATTACCGGGCGCTTCGGCTGATACCAAAGAGCGCAAAAGGACAGAGCCATGCCCAAGCATACCGTTAAGCGCTACGACGAAGAACTCAATCAGATGACCGACACGATTCTGCGCATGGGCGGCATGGTCGAGCAGCAATTGGCCAAGGCGATCACGGCGTTGATCACGCGCGATCCGGAACTGGCCGCGACGGTTATCGCCGATGACCAACCGGTTGACCAACTGGAGCATGAAATCGACCAGCTGGTGATGCGGCTTCTCGCGCTCCGCCAACCGATGGCGGTCGATCTTAGGCTGATTACCGCTTCGCTCAAGATATCGAGCGATTTGGAACGCATTGGCGATTACGCCGCCAACGTCGCCAAGCGGGCGAGCGCGCTATCTCAGGTCGAACCGATGCGCCCCGTGGCGGTTATCCCGCGCATGTCACAAATCGTCCAGGGTATGATCAAGGATGTCCTGGACGCCTATCTGGCGCGCGATGCGGAGAAGGCGCTCGCGGTATGGCGGCGCGATGAAGAAGTGGATGAGACCTATAACAGCCTGTTTCGCGAGCTACTGACTTATATGATGGAAGATCCGCGCCACATCACGCCCTGCACTCACCTTCTGTTTATCGCCAAGAACATCGAGCGCATGGGCGATCACGCCACAAATGTCGCCGAGACTATCTTCTTTCTCGTAACCGGAAAGCCGCTGAACGAAGCGCGCCCCAAAGGTGACACCACGCCGTTCGCAACGGCGCCGGACGGTGCCGGCGAGGAGGCCGAGAAGCCGTGAAACCCTATGTGCTTGTGGTCGACGATGAGGCCGATCTGCTGACCCTGGTGCGCTACAATCTCGAACGCGACGGCTTCGAAGTCGGCGAGGCGGTGGACGGCGAAGAAGCGATGACAATGATCGCCGAGCGCCGCCCAGATCTCGTTCTTCTGGACTGGATGCTGCCGCGGCTTTCCGGCATCGAAGTTTGCCGCCGCATACGCCGCTCGGCGCAGACACAGAATCTGCCGATCATCATGCTGTCGGCGCGCGGCGAGGAAAATGACCGGGTGCGCGGCCTCGATTACGGCGCCGACGATTATATCGTCAAACCGTTCTCACCGAGCGAATTGGTGGCGCGGGTGCGCGCCGTGCTGCGCCGGCTGCGCCCGGCCTTCGAAGCCGAGATCATTCAGTTCGGTGATGTAACCATGGACGTCGCCGAATACCGCGTGACGCGCGGCGGCGACGCCGTCCGATTGGCGCCGACCGAATTTCGCCTGCTGCGCCATTTCATGGAGCATCCCGGCCGCGTCTTCAGCCGTGAACAACTTCTCGACGCGGTGTGGGGGCGGGAAATATATCTTGAACCGCGAACCGTTGATGTTCATGTCCAGCGCCTGCGCAGAACGCTGAACACCGGCGGCAAACAGGATATTATCAGGACCGTCCGCGCCGCTGGATATGCCATGGACGAGCACGCCTAGCCAGATTTAGTTGGGTTAATACAAGCATTTAAGCGGCGACCAAGAGTTCGTTAATTGCTTGTACTACAGAATGTCCTACAAACTGGATTTCGCAATATTGTTTCTGACCGTGCCGCCATGCGCCACCGGCACATTTTGGCTCCGGTCGGGATGAACACTATATTTTGCGGTCAATTCTCTCAACCATACTAGCAATAGTGATTGGTAACGTACTGTAATTAAACAATAATACAATGTAAACAGTTGTATCATTGATCTGTTAATGGTATGTACTACAATGGTTCGACGCGAGATGAATTCCATTTCGGCATCACATATGGCGCAGCATAGTGGTACGACATTCATATTCAGGCCAAACATATTCAGGCCAAACAATGACTGACAACCGGGCTGACAACGGCGTCCGTGAGACCGGCAACAAGGTACGCGCCAAGGCGCCATCGCCATGGTCGGTCAGAGGCGTCTCAAGAGAAGCCCGCGCCAAGGCGAGCAAAGCCGCGGCGCGACGTCGTGAGACCATCGGCGAATGGGTCACCAACGCGCTCACACAGGCCGCCAACGAAGAACTCGGCAACGGCCCGCGCCGCGACCCGTCACATTATGGGACTGCCGGACTGCCGGCCTCAACCGGACAGGACGAAACGCCGCTCGGCAAGGCACTGCTTGCCCTGGCGGAACGCTTCGAGCGCTCCGAGGCGCGTAACGAGGCCATCATTTCCTTGGCGGAGCGGATGGAAGGCGCCGAATATAAGGGCAAAGAAGTCAGTGTTATGGCCGAACAGATCGGCTTGGTGGAGCAACGCTCGCGCGCGCTCACATTGCTGGCCGAGCGGTTGGAATCGGCTGAAAAGCGAGAAAATTCTTTGCTTACCCTCATGCATGGCGTCGCCGAGCGGGCAGAACGCGGGGAGGAGCGCATCACCGCTGTCACCCGGGGGCTCGCCGATTTAGCGTTAAACTTGGAAACCGCCCTCACCCGAAGTAACACCCGCACGGCGCAGAGCATCAGTAATTCCGTGGCGCCGCTTGAAGATGCGGTCAACGCCCTCGGCAATCGCATGTCTTCGACTTCGCCGCGCGCCGCACAGGAGGCGCCCTCGGCGACGGCGGCACAGTTTTATAGCACGCCGGGTGGGTCTTCCGCGGGCGGCGCCGCGGGTGGGTCGCAAACCCAATCACCAGAGCCGGGCGACAATGCTTCGGACGGCTCGCCAGGTAGCGGCGCGGAAGAGAGCGGGCGCCTCAAATTCGATTTCAATGCGTTAAACGCGCGAGCGATTAAGAACAGCCAGCGCCTCGCACAGGAATTGGACGAGTTCGGCGAAGATGGCGAATCATCCGGCGACAGTTGGCTTAGCAAGCAGGCGGAGGCAGAACCGGACGATCCGTCGGCCGCCGAAGCGAAGGCAAACACGACCACCAAGTCAAACGACAGCGATGATTGGGCGAGCGAGTATATGACCGAAGACGGCGCCCAAGACATTATCGTGGACCGTCCACAGGAACCAACATTAGACGATGCAGGCCCGATTGAGGCCGCCGCCTCGACCGCTGAGGAAAAACCGGTGGTCAGCGAAGAGGATGAAATGCTGCTGGCGCTGAAACAGGCGATAAAACCAAAAAAACCGTAACCGTCTAATATAAAACGATAAGCTTCGTTTTCATCAGCTAGCCGCCGGTTGCCGAAGGCGGTCCGATAGCACCCTGGTCGAGCTGTTCCGCGCGCCGCCTATGCGCCACCGTCAGCCACAGCAACAATGCCAATCCCGGTAGCGCCGCGAGCGTGGTCACCAGGAAATACGGCGCCCAATCCAACATCTCGGCCAGACGCCCCGCAGGTGCAGCGAGAAATGTACGGCCGATAGAGGCAACAGCGCTCAACAGCGCGAATTGGGTTGCCGTGTATGCTAGATTGCAAAGGCCCGACAAATAGGCCACCAGTGCAGCCGTGCCCATACCGCCGGCCAAGTTCTCGACCCCAACCGCCACCGCCAGCATACCCATGTCATGCCCAACGAGAGCCTGAACAACAAACATCAAGTTGGAAAGCATTTGGACGCCGCCGCAAATCCACAGCGACCATAACATGCCCAACTTAGCCATTAACCAGCCGCCGATAACGATTCCCAACATGGTCGCGGCGAAACAGATTGCTTTGCCAACATTGCCGATTTCGGCCTCGCTGAACCCCAATTCAACCATGAAATAGCCGGTCATGACGCCAGCCATGGAATCTCCGAGCTTGAAGAAGACGATGAACAGCAGAATTACAAGCCATTGCGGACGTGTCATAAAATCGACGAAGGGGCTCACCACGGCACCATAGAGCCAAGCCAGCACCGCCGCGCGGCGGCCCGACAAATTCGGCCGCTGCGCCAAATATTCGGCTACTCGGCGTTCCCGTGCCGCCGTTTCCTCGTCAGCACCGTGCTGGGGTTCGCGGCTAAGCAGAATGGTGACCAGCCCGATCAGGATAAACGCCGCCATGATGAAATAGACGACGCTCCAGCCGAGCCCGCCGACCATATTTAGCGCTCCGGCGCCGGCTATCAGTAGGCCGATGCGATACCCGAAGATATACATGCTGGCGCCCGCGCCGATTTTTTCCTCTTCGAGGAGCTCAACCCGATAAGCGTCGATCACGATGTCCTGGCTGGCGCTGCAAAACGAGACGAGAAGAGCGAAAAGCCCCATCATCCACGGACTTGCCGCCGGATCGGTGAGCGCCATGGCTGGGATCGCCGCCATCAATTCGAGTTGGGAAGCTACCGTCCAGCCGCGGCGTTGCCCGAGGAAGCGGCTCAACACAGGAAACGGAGCCCGGTCGATGACCGGGGCCCAGAGGAATTTCAAAGCATAGGGCAGAGTAACGGCGGAAAAGAGACCGACCGTCGTCTTATCAACGCCTACTTTCGCCATCCAGATGGTGAGCGTGCCGAAAACCAGGGCCAGCGGCAAACCGGCAGAAATACCGAGAAAAAAATTGAGACGAAGCGCCGGTCACGATAGACGGCCAGCACGTCGCGCCAGGCTTTCACTTCCAGACGGCCAAGTCCATCCCGCGACCGCGCCGGAGGCGAACGGCCGTCAGTCATCCGAGGATGATCGGAACTTCTTCAGAGCCGAGCCCTGTCATGCGCCAGATGCAAGTTCATCTCAGGTCCGCGCGGCACAATGCGGGTCGGATTGATGCTCTCATGGCTGCGGTAATAATGTTCTTTGATATGGCGGAAATTGCACAGCTCGGCGATGCCGGGAATTTGGTATAACTCCCGTAAGTAATTGGAAAGGCAGGGATAATCTTCTATTCTTCGGAGATTGCACTTAAAATGCCCTAAATAGACGCAATCGAAACGCACCAGCGTCGGGAACAGCCGCCAGTCCGCCTCGGTCAATTGTGCGCCGCATAAATAGCGCCGCGTGCGCAATCTCTCTTCCACCCAATCGAGCGCCGCGAAGAGCTGATCGAAGGCTTCCTCATAGGCCTGCTGGGTGGCGGCAAAGCCATTGCGATAAACGCCGTTGTTGATGTCATTGTAGACCCGCTCATTGACCGCATCTATTTCGCCCAGCAGCTCATCTGGGCAGTAATCTGACGTATCCGGTGCCAACGCGGCGAATTCGCTGTTCAGCATGCGGATGATTTCGGAGGATTCATTGTTGACGATTGTGGCGCGTTCGCGGTCCCACAACACCGGTACCGTCACCCGGCCGGAATAATCGTTCCGCGCCTGAGTATAGATTTCGTGCATATGACCTGCACCGAACAGGGGATCAGCGATACAGCCCTCGCTATCGCCGAACGCCCAGCCCTGATCCGCCATGAACGGATCGACCACCGAGATGCTGATCGCATCCTCTAGGCCCTTAAGATGGCGATATATTAACGTGCGGTGAGCCCACGGGCAGGCGAGCGAGGTATAGAGATGATAGCGCTCTTTTTCCGCCTTGAAGCCGGACGAACCGTCGGCTGTGATTTGATCGCGGAACTGGGTGTCGGCGCGTACGAAACGGCCATCCTTTGAGCGCACCTCAAGCGTTTCCGTTTGCCAAACGCCGTCGACTAATTGGCCCATTCCTGCGCTCCCCCTAAATCTGTCACCGCCCCGTCATACACCGATATGACAACCGGCAAAGCATTGAAATAACGCGTATTTGCGACTCTCCTAAGCGGCCATCGGGCGGGCGCTCGCGGCCACCAGTTGGGCAATATCCGATTCGGGCTTGGGGCCAAAATGGGAGATTACTTCGCCCGCTGCCAATGCGCCAAGCCGGCCGCAACGCGCCAAATCGAAGCCATGAGTGATGCCGTAGAGGAATCCGGCGGCATAGAGATCGCCGGCGCCAGTAGTGTCCTTCACCCGCGCCACAGGCGCTGCACCGATAACATGGACTTCGCCGTGGCCTACCACCACCGAGCCATGCTCGCTCCGTGTCAGCGCGGCGATTTCACAATGTTGGCTCACCTGCTGAAGCGCGGTGTCGAAATCACCCACCTGATAGAGCGAGAGGATCTCATCTTCGTTGGCAAATAGTATGTCGACATGATGCTCGACCAGCTCGCGCAGCTCCGCGCGGTGACGCTCGACGCAAAACGGGTCCGACAGGCTGAGAGACACCCGCCGGCCATGCGCCGCGGCGATTCCCTGCGCCTTGCGAAAGGCTTGCTTGGCACCGGGCGGGTCCCACAGATAGCCTTCCATATAGGTGATCTTGGCGGCGGCGATGAACGCTTCGTCGATATCGTCGGGGCCGAGCTCGACGCAAGCGCCGAGATAGGTGTTCATGGTGCGCTGCGCGTCATCGGTAACCAGAATCAGGCAGCGCGCTGTTGGTGCACCGTCAGCCGAAGCTGCGGTCTCGAAGCGCACGCCTGCGGCACCAATATCATGGCCGAATACGCCGCCCAACGTATCCTCGCTGATCTTGCCGACATAACCCGCCGCGCCGCCCAGCAACGCCAACCCGACCATGGTATTTGCGGCGGAGCCACCCGAAACCTCGACACCCGCGCCCATCGCGCCATACAGCGCCTCGGCCTGCGCGGCATCGATCAATGTCATGGTGCCCTTGGCCAGCGCGTTATCGACGAGAAACGAATCCTCGGCGTGGGCAATCACATCGACGATCGCATTGCCGATGCCGACCACATCCATAGTGGGTTGTGTCATATATTCTCTCCGATTCATCAGCGCTATAGGGTGTTGCGGGCCGCACTATAGGGGGCTTGGTGCTTTCTATCCACCGGTACCCCATACCTATTCACGATTGTGAAGCACGACACATGACATAGCTTGCAGCGCGGCCGGCAACGCAATACAAGCCGCCCTGAGCGGGCGCAAGGGATGCGCTTCGGCGCACCGCGGCAATCCGGAGATAGCAACATGATTGAAGCGCTGGTTCTGGCATTCGAACAGCTCGGCGACAAGCGTATCCGCCGCCCGATGCTATGGACGATCTTACTGACATTGGCTGTCTCGGCGCTGTTGATCGCCGCCGCCGCCGCCTTGTTTGCGCTCTGGGAAGTGTCCGGCATATTCATTATCGATTGGGCATTGGCATTGCTGGGCGGCATCGCTGCGGCGTTCGTCGCCTGGATGCTGTTTCCGGTCTTGGCGGCGGAATTTCTTTATATGTTCGTCGATCAGGTCGCGGACGCGGTCGAGGCGCGTCATTATCCCCGCCTGCCGCGGCCCAACCCGGCGACATTTTGGCAATATGCGATTGCCGGCATTCGCCTTGCCCTGGTCATGGCGTTTTTCAACCTATTGATCCTGCCACTGTCCTTCATTCCGGTTGTCCAGGTGGTTTATCCGGTTATCTATTTGATCGTTAACGGCGTCCTGTTGGGGCGTGAATTCTTTGAAATCGTTGCACCGCGGCGTATGGACTTTGCGGCGGTGCGCGAATTGCGGCGAAAGCACCGCAGCAAATTATTTGTCTCAGGCGTTGTAATTGCATTATTATTCTCAATTCCACTGATTAATTTAATTGCGCCGGTCGTAGCGACTGCATTTATGGTCCATATCTTCCACGGCTTGCGCGACAGCGACGGCAAACGGAACGAAACGCGATCGTGAGCAAATGGCGGAAGCAGAAATGTTCCGCCGCAAAAGCAACGAACCAGGAGGCCGCAGGTCCATGGCCGGCAGCAACAGCGACGAACCCCACCTGATCTCACGCTTGTCCAACAACTCGATGAATCTGGACGGCGCCGGTCGCGCCGTGCAATTCCATCCTGATGTTCCGAATCGCGTTATCGGCGCACATCCGCAAGTCCTAGCCGAATCGCCGCAAGAATTTGGTTCGGATTCAAAGCGTCTGACAGTTGGCAGAGATATGAGCCTGAAGGGCGCAGAGATCTCGGATTGCGACCGTTTGGTGATCGAAGGCATGATCGAAGGCAACCTGAACAACGGTCGCTACCTCGAAATCGATTATGGCGGCATCTTTAAGGGCACGGCGGTGGTGGATAATGCCGAGATCGCCGGCACCTTCGATGGAAATTTGACGGTGCACAACCGCCTCGCCATCCACGCCTCCGGACTGGTGAGCGGCCAGATACGCTATGGCCAATTAGAGGTCGAGCGTGGCGGGCGGGTGAACGGCCAAGCTGACCATGACGGTAAAAACCGCGAAGCCGACCTGCAGCCAGTCGGCGAAGACGACCAGGAAATCACATTTGCAGACTCGACGTTCTTGCCTGAAACAGATTGATGGCACGACGCTCGAACGGCATCCGGCCGGCTCGGGCAGGCACCGTAGCGCTTGCGCTGAGCTTGGTTGTCCTCTCTGCGTGCGGCGCACCGGGCGACACTGCGCGCGATAATAAATCCCAGCCACCAAGCGCAACGGTGGAACCGTCATCCGAAGCACCGTCTTCAAGCGCAGTGCTCGATCCGCTGGCGCCAGAACAAGCCCTCGAGCTACCCACCTCCTCGAGCCAGAAAACCGCCCGCGCGTCGGTCGCGCCGATCAATGACAATCCGGATCAACTGATGGGTCTGGCGCCGCGCGCCGTCAGCCACTTGTTGGGTCCGCCCTCCCTGTTGCGGACGGAAGCGCCGGCCCAGGTCTGGCAGTACACGGCGGCAGATTGCGTGCTCGACATTTATCTCTACGCAGAAGACGAAACGCCCGATAGATCACGCGTGACCTATTACGAAATCCGCAGAACCGATTCTCCCGGGAGTGGCGTGCGCGCCTGCTTCGCCGACATAATCTCGCGCCGCGATCTGGCGGCAGGCGCCACTCCGGAATCCTGATAGTCGCCGCGCGCAGCGTGCGCGCCGGCGTAGGCTAGGCTTTGGTTTTTTGTTTGAAGGCACATAATTCGCGCACCACACAGTCCGGACATTCGGGTGCCCGGGCTTTGCAAACATGGCGCCCGAATAGAATAAGCCAGTGATGAGCGTGCTGAAGATATTCCTCCGGCACGATCTTGTAGAGCTTTTGCTCGACCTGATCGGGCGTTTTGCCGGGCGCCAAGCCAGAGCGGTTCGAAACCCGGAAGACATGCGTATCGACGGCGATGGTGGGCTGACCGAACACCGTGTTGAGAACCACGCCCGCGGTCTTGCGCCCGACTCCGGGCAAGGCTTCGAGTTGCGAGCGTTCGTCGGGTACCAGGCTGTTGTGGCGCTCGATCAGCATCCCGCTCAACGCGATGATGTTTTTAGCCTTGGCATTGTAGAGGCCGATGGTGCGGATATGCGTCTTGAGCGCGGCTTCGCCCAAGGCTACCATTTTCTCCGGCGTGTCGACGGCGGTAAAAAGGCTTTTTGTCGCTTTGTTGACACCAGCGTCGGTAGCTTGCGCAGACAACACGACTGCGACCAAAAGCGTGAAAGGATTTTTAAAATTGAGCTCGGTCTCCGGCGCCGGAATACGTTTGGCCAGCCGTTTCATGAACTCCGTAGCATTGCTCTTTTTCATAAGCCCTGAGAATAGTTGGGCCGGGCGGGTTAAACTAGAGAATAGAATAGGGTTGAACCGATTAAAGCGACCGCCGTGGCGCACTGATATGAAATTGCTCGTGACTTCGCTGCTGATTGCCGCCTGCGCGGCGTTGACGCCGCTTGCCGGTGCGCGCGCCGGCTTGAGCGAAGGGCGCGCGGCCTACGCACAAGGCGACTTCACCGCAGCCTTGGCGGAGATAATGCCACTTGCTGAAGCCGGCGAGCCGAACGCCCAGCGCCTGCTCGGCGTCATGTACCGCCAGGGCCAGGGCGTCACCAAGGATGGGGAGCGCGCGCTTTACTGGACGCAACAGGCGGTCGCGCAGGGCAACGTTGCGGCCCAGTTCAATCTTGCCAATATGTATGAAGCCGGCGATATCGTGGCAAAGAATTTTGCTCTCGCGGCAAAATATTACTATGCCGCCGCAAGCGCCGGCATTCCGCTGGCGCAGTACCGCCTGGGCGCATTTTATCTCGAAGGCCTGGGCGGCACCACCGATGCGGTGCTCGCTTTAGTATGGTATTCGCGCGCCGCTGCCAATGAACGGTCCGGCGCGCTCGCGGCCCATGCGGCGAAAGCCCGCGATAAGATCGCCGGCAAGCTCAGCGATAGTGAAAAGGCACGCGGCGCGACGCTGTTGAATAAAGCGGCGCAAGGTTCTGGCGGCAAATCTGAAGCGGCACACCAACAGCGCAAGCAATCAACCGGCACCGGCTTTATCGTCAGCGCCGACGGCTATGTTCTCACCAACAATCACGTCGTGGCCGGTTGCAGCGAAGTGCATATCAAGCCCCTGGTCGTGCCGGTCATCGCGCAAGACGCCGGGCTCGATCTTGCGTTGCTCGAGGTGGGTGCAAAGTTCAAACGCTTTGCGACATTCCGTGACGGTGATATCCGCAAGGGCGAAACCGTTGTGGTGGCGGGCTTTCCCTTGCCCGGTGTGCTCGCCTCCGATCTCAAGATCACCACCGGAACGGTGAGCGGCTTGGCAGGGCCGGGCAATAATAAAACCCTCATGCAGCTCTCTGCGCCGGTGCAAAAGGGCAATAGCGGTGGACCGCTCCTGGATCTGTCGGGCCGTGTGGTGGGCGTGGTAATGGGCAAGCTGGACGCACTGAAACTGGCTCGCGCCACCGGTGATATTCCGCAAAACGTCAATTTCGCCATCAAGGGCGCCTTGGCCCGGGATTTCATGGCCGCCAACAGCGTCGACGCGGTCTCGGCGCCGTCGGAAACCGATCTGCCGGCGGCAGATGTGGCCGAACGCGCGCAGTTCTACACGGCATTAATCGAATGCTGGAAATAGGCGGCGGCTGACGGAATGACGCAAAACGGTGAGCCTCAGCCCGGCCTCCAGCAGCGCGACGGTCAAACCGAAATCCGCAGCGCCGCGGAACGCAACGACAGCGAGACAGGGCCGCTTCTTTTCGATGCCGTGTTCGAGCCGCATCGCTCGCTGTCGCGCTCCGGCTTCTTCGTGGTGATCCTCTGTGTCGGGATTATCACCCTCGGCTTCGGCATCTTTTTTCTGGCCATGGGCGCATGGCCGGTTTTCGGATTTCTTGGGCTCGATCTTTTTCTGCTGTGGCTGGCGATCAAGCTAAACGCCCGCGCCCGCAAGATCGTCGAGCGCATCCGTGTGACGCCGGAAGAAGTTGTGGTGACGCGGTCTGGGCCACGCGGCGGCGAGAGCTGGAGTTTTAATCCTTACTGGATAAATGTCACCGTCAGTGAATTGGCAACCGGAAAGGGCGAACTCCGTCTCTCCTCGCACGGCTTTTCGCTCAGCCTCGGCGCGTTTCTCTTGCCCGCCGAGCGCCAGGAAATTGCCGAGGCGCTGAAAAAGGCGCTAGCGGACATGGGCCGTATTAGCTGAGCGCGGAGAATTCCAGGACATCCGCCATGGTGTAAAGGCCGGGCGGTTTACCATGCGTCCAGGCCGCAGCGCGCAGCGCGCCGCGTGCATAAGTCTGTCGGCTGGCGGCCTTATGGGTCAATTCCAGACGCTCTCCATCGGCGGCAAATATCACGCTGTGATCGCCAACCACATCGCCGCCGCGCAGCGCGGCAAAACCGATCGCGCCACGTTTGCGTGGGCCAGTGACGCCATCGCGCCCACGCTCTGCCACTGCGTCGAGGGTGACGCCGCGGCCTTGCGCCACCGCCCGCCCCAGGCCAAGCGCGGTGCCGGACGGTGCATCGACCTTGTGGCGGTGATGCATCTCGACGATCTCGACATCGTAGGCATCATCGAGAAGAGCGGCGGCCTGTTCCGCCAGACGCATCAGCAAATTGACGCAGAGGCTCATATTCGGTGCCTGGACAATTGCCGTCTTTTGTCCAGCCTTCTCCAGCGCCTGCTGGTGCGTGGCGTCGAGACCGGTTGTGCCGATAATCAGCGCCGTACCGTGGCGCGCGGCGCATTGGCTGTGACCCTCCGTGGCGCCCGGCAGGGTAAAGTCGAGCACCGCGTCGCTCGCCGCGAACAGCGCATCGGTATCCGACTTGACCGGCACGGCCAATGTCGCCAGCCCGGCCAACTCACCGGCGTCACGCCCGAGCATCGGGTGTCCGGCAATCTCGCTCGCCGCCACCAGACTAAAGCCCGGGGTATCGCACACCTCGCGAATGAGGACGCCGCCCATTTTTCCAGCCGCGCCGGTTACGCCGATATTGATGTTACCTGTTTCCGCCATGCCGCCCTCGTCTGTTTGCTACGGCAAAAAAACACAAAGCCGCGCGCACACCAAGCGCTATTCGATTGCCGGCGGCGAAATGGGGCACGACCCGCGCGGCGGATGCGGTATCAGTCTTTAAGGTCTTCCCAGATATCCCTGACCTTGGAGAAGAAACCGTCCGATTGTGGACTGGTGCTCTTGGTGCCAAGAGGATCGAACTGCTTGAGCAATTCTTTTTGTTTCTTGTTCAGATTAACCGGCGTCTCGACCGCTACCTGGATATACATATCACCAGAGGAGCCGCCTCTCAGTGCCGGCATACCCTTAGACCTCAGACGAAACTGGTGGCCATTCTGAGTGCCCGATGGAACGGTGACACGCGCTCGGCCACCGCCCAAAGTCGGCACATCGATCGAGCCGCCGAGGGTCGCCGAGATCATCGGAATCGGCACCTCGCAATAGAGATTCATCGCGTCGCGCTGAAACAGGGTATGCGGCTGGACCGTAATAAATATGTAGAGATCGCCAGCCGGTGCGCCGCGGGCGCCCGCTTCGCCTTCGCCGGCAAGGCGGATACGTGTGCCGTTTTCAACGCCGGCCGGAATGTTGACTGATAGCGTCTTATCCTTTTGCACCCGCCCGGCACCGCGGCACTTGTTGCACGGATCAGCGATCACGGTGCCCGAGCCCTGGCAAGTAGGGCAGGTCCGTTCGATGGTGAAAAAGCCTTGCTGCGCGCGAACCTTGCCAACCCCACCGCAGGCGCCGCAAATCGTCGGTTTGGTACCTTCCTTCGCGCCCGTTCCGGAGCAGCCTTCACAGCTTACAGACGTCGCGGCCTGAACTTTGGCTTGCTTGCCGCCAAAGGCATCTTCCAGGTTGATTTCCATGTTGTAGCGCAGGTCGGCGCCGCGCGCCGGGCCGCGTCGTCCGCCGCGCCGCCCGCCGCCCATGAAATCGCCAAATAAATCGTCGAACACGTCAGAGAAACTGGAGCGGAAATCGAAATCGCCGGCGCCACCGCCAGCGCCACCTTCGAACGCCGCATGGCCATACTGGTTATAGGCTTCGCGCTTCTGCGGATCGGACAGCACGCTATAGGCTTCAGAGAGTTCTTTAAACTTTGCTTCCGCTGCCGCGTCATCCGGATTGCGGTCCGGATGATATTTCATCGCCAGCGTGCGGTACGCTTTCTTAAGCTCATCCGCGGCGACATCGCGGGCAACTCCAAGCGTTTCGTAAAAATCTTGTTTGGCCATCGGATCCTCAGCGACCGGCAAGGCGGCAATCGCCGCCGCAAAACTGCGGCGGCGTTGTCGATAAAATATGCATGATTGGCGTCACCGGGGTAGAGCGGATTAGTTGGAGCGCTGGTTCTTGTCCTCGTCGTCCAACTCCTCGAACTCCGCATCAACCACATTGTCGGCTTGCGGCGCGTCTTCATCTCCGGCCTCACCGGACGGATCCGACCCCATGCCTTCACCCATACCATCCGCCATGCCGGCTTCTGCGCCGCCGGCATCTTTATACACAGCTTCGCCGAGCTTCATCGACGCCTGACCGAGCTGTTCCATCTTGGCGGCAATCTCGGCCGCATCCTCGCTGGCGAGCACGCCCTGCACCTCCGCGATTTGCGCTTCGATTTCGCTTTTCTCTTCCTCGCTGATCTTATCGCCATGCTCATCCAGCATCTTCTGGACGCTATGAATCATGGCTTCAGCGTGGTTGCGCGCTTCGACCAAGGCCTTGCGAGACTTATCCTCCTCGGCATGTGCTTCCGCGTCATGCACCATGCGGTCGATCTCTTCGTCGTCGAGACCGCCCGAAGCCTGGATGCGAATCTGCTGTTCCTTGGCTGTGGCCTTGTCTTTGGCCGATACATTCACGATGCCGTTGGCGTCAATATCGAACGTCACTACGATTTGCGGCACGCCGCGCTGCGACGGCGGTATACCGACCAGATCAAACTGGCCGAGCAACTTGTTGTCCGCCGCCATCTCACGTTCGCCCTGGAAGACACGAATGGTGACCGCCGACTGACCGTCCTCGGCGGTGGAAAAGACTTGGCTCTTTTTAGTCGGGATGGTCGTGTTGCGGTCGATTAAGCGGGTGAACACACCGCCCAATGTTTCGATGCCGAGCGACAGCGGCGTGACATCGAGCAACAACACATCCTTCACGTCGCCCTGCAAAACACCGGCCTGAATCGCCGCGCCAACGGCGACGACCTCGTCCGGGTTAACGCTCTTATTGGGCTCGCGACCAAAGAAATTCTTCACCGTCTCGATCACTTTGGGCATGCGTGTCATGCCGCCGACAAGAATCACTTCGTCGATCTCACCCGGCGACAGGCCTGCATCCTTGAGCGCCGCCTTGCACGGATCGATTGTCCGGTTGATGAGATCTTCGACGATGGCTTCGAGTTTGGAGCGCGTCACCTTCATCGTCAGATGCTTGGGCCCGTTCGAGTCAGCAGTGATGAAAGGCAGATTAATTTCCGTCTGCACGGCGCTCGACAGCTCGATCTTGGCTTTTTCGGCCGCTTCCTTCAAACGCTGCAAAGCGAGTTTGTCCTCGCGCAGGTCGATACCGTTTTCTTTCTTGAACTCGTCCGCCAGATAGGCCAGCAGACGCATGTCGAAGTCCTCGCCGCCGAGGAATGTATCGCCATTGGTCGATTTCACTTCGAAAACGCCGTCGCCAATTTCCAGAACGGAAACGTCAAACGTGCCGCCGCCGAGGTCGAAAACGGCAATCGTCCCACTTTCCTTGCGGTCGAGTCCGTAGGCGAGCGCCGCGGCGGTCGGTTCGTTGATGATGCGCAGCACTTCAAGGCCGGCGATCTGACCAGCGTCCTTGGTCGCTTGACGTTGCGAATCGTTGAAGTATGCCGGCACCGTAATCACCGCTTGGGAAATCGTCTCACCGAGGTTGGATTCGACGGTTTCTTTCATCTTTTGCAGAATGAAAGCGCTGATTTGGCTCGGTGAATAAGTTTCGCCGCGCGCCGAAACCCAAGCATCGGCATTGCCGTGATCGATGATTGAATAGGGCACCATCTTGATGTCTTTTTGCGTCATCGGGTCCTTGAAGGCGCGTCCGATAAGCCGCTTGATGGCGAAAATTGTGTTTTCCGGGTTGGTGACCCCTTGGCGCTTGGCCGGTTGGCCGACCAGCCGCTCGCCGTCCTCGGTAAAAGCGACGATCGATGGGGTGGTGCGCCCGCCCTCCGAATTTTCGACCACGCGGGGCTCAGAGCCCTCCATGATCGCCACACAGGAGTTTGTGGTGCCGAGATCGATTCCGATTACTTTACTCATAGTACACCCTCATAATTTTGCAGACCCCGGCGGCCACATGATGCACCGCGTCGGGCCCCATATAGGATTGGGCAAACCGCCGCGTCGGCAGCGGTTCAAGTCGTGGGCATATATTGGTGCCCGCGCGCCCGTCTGCAACCGCCTCCGGCACGTAAATTTGCCGTTACTGCTGATTTCTGTCGATTCGCCCGAATGTCGGGTAAAATACGCCCCTCTAATCCCAGGTATTTGGCCAAATTGCCATAATTAATTGCCTCTCTGGGGAAATTAGGCCGTGGTATCAAGTTTTGCGCCGAGATTCGCCTCTGTATCGTCGGCGCCATTTTCACCGGCATCATCGGCTCCATCGTTCGGCGCGGCGGCGGCCTTGGCGACGCCGACCATCGCCGGGCGCAGCAGACGCTCGCCGATCATGTAGCCGGCTTGCACCACATTAACGATCGTCCCATCGGGCTCGCCGCTGTCCTTCGCTTCAAACATTGCTTGATGCAAATTGTAATCGAATTTTTCGCCCAGCGGATTGACCTGCCGGATACCGTGGCGTTCCAACGCGCTCGCCATCTCGCGCGCCGTCATTTCCACGCCCTCGGCTATGGCTTTTACAATTTCGCTCTCCTCGCGCGCATTTTCCGGGATCGAATCAAGGGCACGCGCCATATTGTCCGATACCGAGAGCATGTCGCGAGCAAAGTTTGCGATGCCGTAGCGGTTGGCATCAGTGACGTCTTTTCTGGCGCGGCGGCGGACATTTTCGGTCTCGGCCAACGCGCGCAGGAGTTGATCCTTTAATTGCGCGGCACTCTCGTCGGCATCCGCTTCATATTCCTCGCTCTCGCCGTCGTCCTGCTCAGCCGGCTCGCAGGGCGCCAGCGCCTCTTCCTCACCGCCGATTTCGATTGGCTCGCTAGATTCGCCGGCTTGTTCGCCGCCGGATTGCCGCTCCTTATCGATCATCTGAACTTCACCTCAGTCTGTCGTTAACTCAAGATTCGCCCGATCACACTCGCGGTGTGATCCACCAACGGGACGATGCGGGCATAATTAATACGCGAGGGCCCAATTACCCCAATCGCGCCGATAAAGCGCGAACTTTTATCGCGATAAGGGGCGACGATCATCGAACACTCGGTATTGTGAAATAATTCGTTTTCGGCGCCGATGAAAATCTGCACGCCTTCGGCGCCCTCCGTGCTTTCCAGCAATTGCACGAAACCTTCCCTGCTGTCGAGCGCTTCGAACAAGCTGCGAATGCGGTCGAGTTCGGCCATTGCCGTCACGTCGTCTAAGAGATTGGCGCGGCCGCGGACGATTAACGTGCCGCTCTCTTTCTTTTCATTGGCCCAGGTGGCGAGGCCCGCTTCCACCACTTTGGTCGATAGTTCATCCAATTGGGCACGATGCTCCAGCAATTCCGCGGAAATATCCGCGCGCACTTCTTCCAGACTGCGCCCGGAAAGCCGGGCGTTGAGATAATTAGCGGCCTCAGTCAGGGCCGATTGCGGCATGTTCTCGGGCAGTTTGATGACACGGTTTTCCACCACTCCGTTCTCGGTCACCATGATGGCAAGCGCCTCGCCATGGCCGAGCGACGCAAACTCAACCTGTTTGAACGGCACGTCCGTCTTGGGCGCGAGCACCAGGCCGGCGCAGCGCGACAGGCCGGATAGTGCTTCCGTTGCCTCGGTGAGCAGTTCCTCTACGGTGCGGCCCGACGCGTTACAAGTGCCCTCGATGCTGGAGCGCTCCTGTTCGGTTAGATTGCCTATTTCCAGCAAACCATCGACAAACAGGCGCAACCCAAGCTGGGTCGGCAGCCGACCAGCGGAAGTGTGCGGCGAAAACAGCAGGCCCGAATCCTCTAAATCCGCCATGACATTGCGGACAGTCGCCGGCGATACCGGTGTCTGGAGGCGCCGCGACAACGTGCGCGAGCCGACCGGCTGACCGGTCTGCATAAATTCTTCGACCAGCCGGCGCAAAACTTCTTGCGACCGACCGTTCATTTCATACAACACATCAGCACGCTTATTTTGTTACGGATTTTGTCCGTCGCATTTGAATGTAGTGAGCCCTCCGAGCAGCGTCAACGTCACGCCAGACGAATGCCTGACGGATGCTGGACGGACGCCGGTCGCTCGGTTAGGGTCCGCGAAAATCACCAATGAATGGACAGAAATCATGCGCCCATCCGGCAGACGACCCGACGAATTGCGCGAAATTTCGCTGCAGCCGAACTACAGCAAACATGCCGAAGGATCCTGTTTGGTCCAGTTCGGCGATACCCATGTGCTGTGCACGGCGAGCGTCGAATCGCGCGTGCCACCATTCCTGCGCAATTCAGGACGGGGCTGGGTAACGGCGGAATATGGCATGCTGCCGCGCGCCACAGGGTCGCGCTCGGGACGTGAAGCCGCACGCGGCAAGCAGGGCGGTCGCACCCACGAAATCCAGCGCCTGATCGGGCGAAGCCTGCGTGCCGTAACCGAGATGACTGGGTTTGGTGAGCGTCAGATTACGCTCGATTGCGATGTTTTACAGGCTGACGGCGGCACGCGCACGGCGGCCATTACCGGCGCCTATGTAGCCCTCCATCAAGCGTTTGAGGGGCTCGTCAAGGCCGGCGAGATCGCCCGCGTTCCGCTTAATGATCAGATCGCGGCGGTGAGTTGCGGCATTTATAAAGGCGCGGCCGTACTCGATCTCGATTACGACGAGGACAGCGTCGCGGATACCGATGCCAATTTCGTTCTCACCGGCGCCGGCGGCATCGTCGAAGTTCAGGGCACCGCCGAGGGCGAGCCATTCAGCGAGGATCAATTCCTTCAGCTCATGGCGCTCGCGAAACAGGGCATAACGCATCTGACAGCGCTACAGCGCGAAACCCTTGGCGGCGGCGGCTGAGTACTGGCGGCGGCGAATATGGCTCGTAAATTTTCAGCCGATCGACTGGTTATTGCCAGCCACAATAGCGGCAAGATCCGTGAAATGGTCGATTTGATGGCGCCTTATGATGTCGCGGTGTGCGCCGCCGGCGAGCTCAGCCTCGCCGAGCCGGAGGAAACCGGAACCACCTTTCTTGCCAACGCCGAACTCAAATCCCGCGCTGCGGCAACGGTCTCGGAACTGCCGTCCTTTGCGGATGATTCGGGCCTGGTGGTGCCGGCCCTGGGTGGCCAGCCAGGGATATATTCGGCCCGCTGGGGCGGCCCCGCCCGCGATTTTTACGTTGCCATGGCGCGCGTCGAGGCAGAGCTCACGAAAAGCGACCATGCGGCCGAAGGCGCAGATGCTTATTTCGTCTCGGCGCTCAGTCTGTGCTGGCCAGATGGCCATTGCGAGAACTTCGAAAGCCAAGTGCATGGTAATTTGAGCTTTCCGCCGCGCGGCGAAAACGGCTTTGGCTATGATCCCATTTTTATTCCGGCCGGCTATGACATCACGTTCGGCGAAATGCCGCCTGAGGAAAAACACGCGCTCAGCCACCGCGCGCGGGCGTTCGAGAAACTCGTGGCGGCATGTTTCCCGCGCGATGGTTGAGGCCGGGCGCGCCGCTGGCGCATCGTCTATCGCGCAAGACGAGACGCTTGCGGTTTACGTACACTGGCCGTTCTGCCTCGCCAAATGTCCCTATTGCGACTTTAATTCCCACGTCCGCGACGATGTCGACGATCTGCGCTGGCGCCACGCGCTGTGTGCGGAAATCGATCACGTCGCTGCGGAGGCGCCCGGGCGCAAGGTTACCAGCATTTTTTTCGGCGGCGGCACGCCATCGCTCATGGCGCCGGATACTGTCGCGGCGGTGATCGATCATGTCGGCCGGGCGTGGCGCCTCGATCCGAGCGCGGAAATCACTCTGGAGGCCAACCCGACCTCCGTCGAAGCCAAACGTTTCGCTGCCTATCGCGCCGCCGGCGTCAACCGGCTGTCGCTCGGCGTCCAGGCGCTTGATGATGCGGCGCTCGGCTTTCTCGGGCGCGAGCATAACGCCAGCCAGGCGCGCACCGCGCTCGAACTCGCGCGTCGCACCTTCCCGCGCTTTTCGTTCGATCTCATTTACGCCCTCCCGGAGCAGAGTGCGGCGACGTGGCGGCGCGAATTGGCGGCTGCTCTCGATATGGCCGGGGAGCATATTTCGCTCTATCAACTCACCATCGAAAAGGGTACGCCGTTCTACGCGCGCCATCAGATCGGCGAAATTAAAACGCCGCCCGAAGCACTTGCCGCAGAGCTTTATGACATCACCCAGGAACTCACCGCCGAGGCGGACTACCCGGCCTATGAAGTTTCCAATCATGCCCGGCCCGGCAAGGCCTGCCGCCATAATCTTTCCTACTGGCGTTATGAAGACTATGCCGGCATCGGACCGGGCGCGCATGGCCGCCTGCAGACGGCGGATGCCGGCGCCCGCGCGACGCGCCGCCACGCCAAGCCGGAAACCTGGCTGGACGCCGTGGAGCACGCCGGCCACGGCACCGCCGAAACGCGCCCTCTAGCGGCTGCGGAGCGCGCCGAAGAAATGCTGATGATGGGCTTGCGCCTGCGCGATGGCGTCGATGTGCGGCATTTCAGCGCCCGCACCGGACTCACGTTGGCACAGGCCATCCGGCCCGGCGCCCTGCAACGATTGATGGACGGCGGGTTTCTGGCCTCTGACGATGACACGCTGCGCGCGACGGAAAAAGGACGCACCCTACTCAACAGCGTGTTATACGATCTTCTCGCCTGAATTAGTTATTCCGCCGTTGAGACATCAAAACGCTCAGGCGGCGGGCTGACCACCACCACCTCATCCCGGCCGATGATTTCGAGAACCGCCAGACCACGCTCCGCCAAGCCGTCGGCGGAAAATCGGAAGATCCCGCCGGCGCCGAGAAATCCACGCCGGCTGGCCAACGAATCGGCGTCAAACGCAGCGCGGCCGGCGCGGCGCGCCAAAGCCGCAGCCAGGGCGGTCGCATCATAAGCGAGTGTGGCAATCCGGTGCGGCGCATAGCCATAGGTATCTTCAAAACGCCCCATAAAGCCGGCACGCGCCTCGGGCGGCGGGCCGACAAACCAGCCGCCGATAAGCGTTGGCTCACCGAGGGTCTCGGAATTGTCCCACAGGCCAGTGCCCATAAAGCGCACTTTAGCCGGGTCAATATCATAATAGGGCAGCAGCGGAACGACCTGTCTCAGGCTTTCGCCGCCGTCGGGCAGCAACAAAGCATCAAACGGTACATCACCCAACGTATCCAAACCCTCAAGGCGGCGCAGGGCGCGTTTCGATATTTCGTCGTCGCGTTGGCGAAGGGCGTTGCGTTGCGCCACCAAAGCGACATGCCGACGGTCGTAATTGGCCAGGCTGCGCACCACCTCACTAGCATCGGACGCATCGGACGCATAAAACGCCACGCGCGTAACATCGCCGCCAACAACCGCCACCGCCCGACGGGTTTGCCCTGCCACCGCACGGCCATAGGGCGTACTCGGCGCCAAAACGGCAATCCGCGTCAAGCCGCTTTCATGCGCGAAGGCGACCAAGCGGTCGATCTGCTGACGCGATGTATGGCCGAGCAGGTAAACGCCGTCGCCGGCCACTTCAGCGTCGGTGGAAAAGGCGACCACATTGATCCCAGCGGCGCGCGCTTGCGGTGTTACGGCGACCACTTCCTCGCTGAGCAACGGGCCGAGAAGAAGCGTCGCACCGCCCGCCAACAGGTCTTCCGCGGCGCGCGCTGCACCAGCCACAGTGCCGCCGGTATCGCGTGGTTGCAGCATGAAATCCGCGTCCGCGACATCGAACAAAGCCAATTGCGCGGCGTCGAGAAGCGCCGCCCCTTCGCGCGCCAACGGCCCGCTAAGTGGCAACAGCAATCCGACTTTAACCTCGGTGTTATCGACCAGCGGCGTTTGTTCTATTTCGGCCGTCGCGATCTCGGGTATCACTGCAAGCGTAAGCTCTTCGCTCTCCGCAATACTCTCGTCCTCGGCAGGCACGGGCTCAACAGGCCGGTCTGTACTGGCCGCATCTTCCTGCGTTGCACTCGCCTGTTCGCTGGCAGGAGAGGTTTTGTCCTCAGCGCTGCGCGAGGGTAAACTCTGCGACTGACAAGCGGCCAGAATAAACGAGAGTGCGATCACTATAGCCAAACGTCGCGTTCGCATGCTCAAAACTGGGTACCTCGTGACAAATGTGTCTCAACCGACAGCAGCCTAATTGAGGCGGCCATGCGAAGTAAACCGACATCGAAATTGCGCCCGGGGCTCTACATCGTCGCCACGCCGATCGGCAATATGGACGATATCTCGCTGCGGGCACTCGATCTTCTTGCCGCTGTCGACCGCATCGCCTGCGAGGATACTCGTCACACCCGCCATCTGCTTGAGCGACACGGCATCGAAGCGCGATTGCTGCCCTACCATGAGCATAATGCCGAACATATGCGCCCCGCGATCATGGCTCGGCTCACTCACGGCGAAACCCTTGCCTTGGTGTCGGATGCCGGAACGCCGCTTATCTCCGATCCGGGCTACAAGCTGGTGCGCAAGGCGATCGCGTCCGGCATCTATGTTTCGGCCGTGCCCGGGGCAAGCGCCGCGCTCATGGCCCTGACGCTCTCGGGCCTACCCAGCAACAATTTTATGTTCGCCGGATTCCTGCCGCCGAAATCCGGCGCACGGCGGAAAGCGCTCGGCGACTTGGCGACAATCAACACAACATTGATATTCTTCGAATCGCCACGCCGGCTCGCAGCCAGCCTCACCGATATGGCCGCGGTTCTCGGCACGCGCGACTGTGCCGTGGCGCGTGAAATGACGAAGCTTCACGAAGAATTCGTACGCGGCGATCTGGCCCAATTGGCAGCGCATTATGCAGAAAGCGGCGCGCCCAAAGGCGAAGTTGTGGTGGTGATTGGGCCGCCATTGGCGGCGCCGGATTATTCCGAGGAATATCTCGAAGCCCGTCTAGCAGACTTGTTGCAATCGGCCAGCGTGCGTGACGCAGCCGCCCAACTTGCTGCGGAAACGGGTTTGGCGCGGCGTGAGCTTTATGCGCTGGCCGTGCGTATCAGCAGCGGAAAAAAATGAGCGAGCGGCGGCGCGCGTATAAACGCGGCCATGCAGCCGAGCGGCGCTGTTCGTTGCTCCTGCGCTGCACTGGCTGGCGTATCCTGGCACGGCGCTACCGCACGCCGGTCGGTGAGATCGACTTGATCGCCAAGCGCGGCAATATCGTCGCCGCAATCGAAATCAAGGCGCGCCGCACCCTCACCGAGGCGCTTGAGGCGGTGACTCCGCGCCAACAGCGGCGGATCGAGCGGGCGGCAGCGGCCTTCTTGTCCCACCATCCGAAATGGAGCAATCTGGGCTTTCGATTCGATGTCATGGCAGTAACGCCATGGCGCCTGCCGAAACATGTGACGGACGCGTGGCGGCCAGAAGTGGAATAGGCTTGCAGCAGCAAATATATGAAACCCGATGGGGATCGTGATAATGCCAAAGAACGATAATCCAATCAGCACGCTGGCGGTGGCATCGTGGCGCGCCCGTCCGCGTAAGGTTCTGCTCATCCTGCTACTGATTGGCGGCTTGCCGTTGAGCGGCTGCGGCTCTCTTCTTGTCGGTGCGGCGACCACCGGTGGTGCTGTCGCAGTTCAGGAACGCTCGATCGGCGACGCGGTCGATGATCTGACCATCCGCGCCGAACTCAACCAGCTGTTTTTTGAAGATAATGTCGACCTGCTTCAGAGCGTGTCCTTCAATGTGATCGAAGGCCGTGTGCTTTTAAAAGGCGCGGTAAAAAAGCAGGAGGATAGAATTCACGCGCTGGAACTCGCGTGGAAAGCAAGCGGCGTGCGCGAAGTCATTAATGAAATCCAAGTGACCGACCAGGGTGGCATCGTCAATTACGCGCGCGATACCTGGATCTCAACCCAGCTCAGGGCGGAGATCCTGTTCGACAAAGACGTTCTGTCGATCAACTACAATTTGGAAACGGTCAACGGCGTCATCTATCTCGTCGGGATCGCTCAGGACCAAGCGGAGTTGGACAAAGTGGTCGACCATGCGCGGCGTATTGAGAACGTCAAGCAAGTGGTGAGCCATGTCGTCATGCGCGATGATCCGCGTCGGGCGGCGGGGCCGTGAACAGCAAACGCGGCCATATGGCGACGCTCAAGCGCATCGGCCGATTGCCGGATAATCGCATCGACCTCGCCGAGGCAGCGCTAATTCTAGGTGCGCTCGACCGCCCCGGCGTGGCGCTCGAGCCGTATCATGAACATTTGTCGAAGCTCGCGGCGGAAGCGCGCAAAACGTCCGACGATCACGATTTCCTGGAGACACGCACGGCGTCGATTAACCGGCTGATGTTTGAAACGCATGGCTATAAAGGAGATATCGAGACCTACGACAATCCGGAAAACGCCAATTTGCTGGATGTGATTGACAAACGTGCCGGGCTGCCGGTCAGCATTGGCATACTCTATGTTCATGCTGCCCGCGCTAGCGGCTGCGATATCACAGGCCTCGCGTTTCCGGGCCATTTTCTGCTGCGTGCCACTGACGGCGCGGCGCGCATCATCATCGATCCGTTTCACGGCGGCCAAGCCCTTGAAGCGGGGCATCTACGCGATTTGCTGAAACAATTCATGGGCGCCGACGCCGAGCTCACGCCGCGCCATCATGCACCCGTCGGCAACCGCGATATTTTATTGCGGCTGCAAAACAACATCAAAGGGCGGGCGCTTAAGGCCAACGACACATCACGTGCTAGCGAGATACTTGAGCGCATGGCGCTATTGGCTCCGGAAGTCACTTCCGTGTGGCAGGAGCTGGGCGTTCTTTCGGTGCAGACCGGAAATTTGCGCCGGGCCGTGATCGCCCTCGAAACCTTCCTTGATTTATCGCCGTCACAAGATGATGAACAGGAAGTGGAATCCCTGTTGAAACAAATTAAGTCGAGTCTAAATTAGATGAGCTTTGCGGTCGCCATCCAAATGGATGCCATGGACAGCATCGACATTGCTGGCGACAGCACTTTCGCCCTGGCCCTAGAGGGGCAGGCGCGCGGCCATGCCCTGTTTCATTATTTGCCGGCCGATCTCTCCTTGAAACAGGGCCGTGTGATCGCCCGCGCGCGGCCGCTCCAAGTCCGCCCCGAGGTCGGAAATCATTACACATTGGGCGAAGCGGAATTGCTCGATTTGGCGACTTTGGATGTGGTGCTGATGCGGCAGGACCCGCCGTTCGACATGTCCTATATCACCGCCACACATCTGCTGGAGCATATTCATCCCGGGACGCTGGTGGTCAACGACCCGGTGCATGTACGCAACGCACCAGAGAAGCTATTCGTCACCCATTTCGAAAATGTTATGCCGCCGACCTTGATCACCTGCGACGCGGCATTGGTCCATGAATTTCGCGCGGAATATTCGGACATTATCGTTAAGCCGCTGTTCGGCAACGGCGGTGCCGGCGTGTTTCATATCGGGCCCGACGACGAAAATCTCAACGCGCTACTGGAAATGTTCACTGGCCTCTACCGCGAGCCAATCATCGTGCAAAAATATCTGCCGGAAGTCCGCCAAGGCGACAAACGCATTATTTTGGTTGATGGCGTCGCCGCCGGCGCGGTCAGCCGCGTGCCAGCCGCCGGCGAGGCGCGGGCCAACCTCCATGTTGGCGCGCGCGCCGAGAAAACCGAACTCACCCCGCGCGAGCAGAAAATCTGCACCGCCATCGGCCCAGCTCTGCGCGAAAGAGGTTTGATTTTCGTTGGTATCGACGTCATCGGAGATTTTCTGACCGAGATCAACGTGACCTCACCGACCGGTATTATGGAGATCAACCGGCTTGACGATGCGCGCCTTGATGCGCTTGTTTGGGACGCCATCGAGGCGCGTATAGGCGCCCGTGAGGGATAACAAAACCAGCGGGACAATCGCTGCTATTTTTTGTGGAGACAGCACATGACCAAAGCCATACGCCTCTATGAACAGGGCGGACCGGAAGTTCTAAAATATGAGGATGTCGATGTGCCAGCACCGGGTGCCGGCGAGGCGCAAGTGCGCCATGAAGCGATCGGCCTTAATTATATTGACGTCTATCTACGCTCCGGCCTCTATCCTCTGCCGCAACTGCCCTGGACCATCGGCATGGAAGGCGCCGGCGTGGTCGAGGCAATCGGCGAGGGCGTCAGCGAGGTCGCGGTCGGAGACCGGGTCGCCTATGCGGCGCCGCCGCCGCCGGGCGCCTATGCGGACGCGCGCAACATGGCGGCTCAATATCTGGTCAAATTACCGGACGTTATTTCCTTCGAACAGGGCGCTGCGATGATGCTGCAGGGCATGACCGTGGAATATTTGATCCGCCGCACATATCCGGTGAAGGCCGGTGAAACCGTGCTGGTTCATGCCGCGGCCGGCGGTGTCGGGCTGATTCAGTGCCAATGGCTCGACCATCTCGGCGTGACAGTAATCGGCACCGTCGGCAGCGCCGAAAAGGCCGCCCTGGCGAAAGCCCATGGCTGCCACCATACAATCAATTACCGCAGCGATGATTGGGTGTCGCAGGTCAAGGAATTAACCAATGGCGAGGGTGTGCCGGTGGTCTATGATTCCGTCTGCAACGACACCTTTCAGGGCTCGCTGGAATGTCTGAAGCGCCTTGGCATGATGGTCAATTTCGGCCAGGCGTCGGGTCCCTACAATGAATTCCACACCGGCTTGCTGGCGCCGAAATCGCTCTACCTCACACGCCCGACTCTGTTCGCCTACAACGCAACGCGGGCGGAATTGGAAGCCTCCGCCGCGGCCCTGTTCGAGGTTGTCGTAAGCGGTGCCGTCAAAATCAAAGTCAATCAAACCTATCCGCTGGCCGAGGCCGCGCAGGCCCACCGTGATTTGGAAGCGCGCAAGACCACGGGATCAACAATCCTCGTGCCGTGACCACATCGGATAAACCGGCCCCGCCGGCTCCGTCGACTGGCCTGGAGGCCGAATACAATATCCGCGCCCGTCATCCCGATCATCAAAGCGTGCGCAATGGCTGGGCGACGGCAAGCGTTGCGGCAAAAGCCAGTCTCGATTGGTTGGAGGACCTGCGCTACGGCGCCGCGCCGCGCCAACAGCTCGATTTATTTCCGGCGCGTGCCGCCGCAAGCCCGCTGCTGATTTTCATTCATGGCGGCTATTGGCGCTCCAACGGAAAGACCAACTATGGCTTCATCGCGGCACCCGTCATCGCCCATGGCAGCGCGCTGGCCAACATCAATTACGGCCTGGCGCCAGATACACCGATGGGCGATATCATCGCGCATGCCCGCGATGCCGGCGCCTGGCTCTACAACAATGCAACGGCGGGTAATTTCGACCGCGCGCGAATCTATGTTGCCGGCCATTCCGCTGGCGGCCATCTTGCGGCGGAGCTGGTCGCGACGGACTGGCAGGCGCGGGGTCTTCCGGCAGATATCATCCGCGGCATCACGGCAATTAGCGGTCTGTTCGATTTGGCGCCCCTGATCGAGACATCGATCAACCTTGATCTCGGACTCGATACGGAGAGCGCGCGGCAATTCAGCCCGTTGTTCCGCCTGCCGCGCGCCGGCGCCGCGTTAACAGTGACCGTCGGCGCTGACGAAACCGACGAATTTATACGCCAATCGCGAGTCTATGCTGAACAGTGCCGCGCCACAGGCCATGCTGCTGACCTGCTCTGTCTCGAAGCTAGCAATCATTACACGATCCTCAGCCAATTCGCGGACGGCGACGCGCCGCTTACGCGGGCTGTGTTGACGCAAATGGGCCTTGCTTAGGCTGCCCGGCGCCGCACCAGCGCTTCGCGACGCGCCACATATATGCCGCTTACGATAATCACGGCGGCGCCGATCCAGGTCCATAAATCCGGGAATTCGGCGAACACCAGATATCCGACAATTGTCGCGCCGAGCAATTGGCCGTAATCGAACGGGCCGATAAAAGACGCCTCGGCATGCTCATAGGCCTTAATGACGAAGAGATGGCCGAGGCCGCCAAGAATTCCGAGCCCGCCAAACACCAGCCAATCCAGCCAGCCGACCGGCGTTTCCCAGTAAAACGGCACCGCTATGCTGGAAACCACCAAGGCGATCAAGATTGTGTAGACCGCGGAGACGCGGAAATCGTCGTGATCTGCGACGCGGCGCGTCAACACCTGATAGATGGCGTAGAACAGCGCCGAGGCGAGAATTAGCAATGCGGCCCAGTGCGTGCCGTCAGCGCCCGGGCGTATAATAACCAACGCTCCAGCAAAACCCACCAGCACGGCCAGCCAGCGCCGGATGCCGACGCGCTCGCCCAGCAGCGACCCGGCAAGCGCCACGACGATGAGTGGCCCGGTGAAGAATATAGCGGTGGCGGTCGTCATCGGAATGTAAAGCAGGCCGACGACAAAACAGGTAAGGGCGAACAATTGCAGCAGCGAGCGGACGAGCTGCAGCTTGATGCGGCGCGTGGCGAAAAGCCGCAGGCCGAGCCCCGGCATGAACAGCAGCACCATCCACAGCAAGTGAACGACTGAGCGGATCCAAATTATCTGCACCAGCGAATAATCGGCGGCCAGATATTTGACCGAGGCATTGAGCAGCGGAAAGATGACAACCGCCGTCGCCAACATGTAAAGGATGCCGCGCAAGGGAATCTGGAGGCGCTCGGCGGAGTCTGTCATGATTCGGTCTTAGCTTAGAGCGCGCGAATGGGCCTGTGGCAGGAACCGCCCGACCAACCGGAAGATTCCGGATCAAGCATTCCCAAGACTAAGCATTCATGGAATCGAAAAAATCTTGGTTGTTCTTGGTGCCCTTGGTCTTGTCGATAAGGAATTCCATGGCATCCACCACACCCATCGGCATCAGAATACGACGCAATACCCACATTTTTGAGAGCGTGGCCTTGTCCACCAACAGCTCTTCCTTGCGGGTGCCCGAGCGCGCGATGTCCATGCTCGGCCAGGTCCGCTTATCGGCAAGCTTGCGATCAAGAATGATTTCCGAATTGCCCGTCCCCTTGAACTCTTCGAAGATCACCTCGTCCATACGCGAGCCCGTATCGACCAGGGCGGTCGCGATGATGGTCAGTGATCCGCCTTCCTCGATATTGCGCGCCGCGCCAAAGAAGCGCTTCGGACGCTGCAGGGCGTTGGCGTCAACGCCGCCGGTCAGCACTTTGCCGGAAGACGGCACCACGGTGTTGTAGGCGCGGGCCAGGCGGGTGATCGAATCCAACAGGATCACCACATCGCGTTTATGCTCGATCAACCGTTTAGCCTTTTCGATGACCATTTCAGCGACCTGAACATGGCGCGTCGCGGGCTCGTCAAAAGTTGAGCTGACCACCTCGCCTTTGACCGAGCGGTCCATATCTGTGACTTCTTCCGGCCGCTCGTCGATCAAGAGAACAATCAATGTCGCCTCGGGATGGTTGGCCTCGATGGAGTGGGCAATATTTTGCAGCATCACAGTTTTGCCGGTGCGCGGCGGTGCAACGATCAAAGCGCGCTGCCCCTTGCCAAGCGGCGCCACCAAATCCAGGATACGTCCGGTGGTGTCCTTTACCGTCGGATCATCGATTTCAAGGGTGAAGCGGTCGTCAGGATAAAGCGGCGTCAAATTATCGAAATTTACTTTGTGCCTGATTTTCTCGGGCGGATCGAAATTGATCGTCTCCAGCTTTAACAGCGCAAAATAACGCTCGCCGTCCTTGGGCGAGCGAATCGGGCCCTCCAGCGTATCGCCGGTTCTTAGCGAAAAACGTCTGATCTGACTGGGGCTGACATAAATATCGTCGGGCCCGGGCAGGTAACTCGCCTCCGGAGAGCGCAGAAACCCAAACCCATCCTGCAAAGCTTCAAGAACGCCCGAGCCGGTGATGACCTCATCATTCTCGGCGAGCTGCTTGAGCACGGAAAACAACAGGTCCTGGCGGCGCATGGTGCTGGCATTCTCGATTTGCAAATTCTCGGCAAACTCGAGCAATTCTTTGGGGGATTTTGTCTTGAGGTCCTGGAGATGCATGGCGGGGATAACCTGACGTGAAAAGCGGGGGAGGAATTCGGAGGATCACGAAACGGCGCACATTGGCCGAATGACGGCGATTAATCGGGAGAAGTATGGAGAGGCCGGCGCACCGGGCGATCTTCCGTGCCCGTTCCGTGCGTTCAGTTGGTGGATTATCGAACACAGGCCACGAATGTCAAACATTGATTAACCGGATATCAAAATGGTTTGACCACGACGAAGATCACAATGGCGATCAGCGCCAGCGTCGGCACCTCGTTCACACGCTTGTAAAAGCGGGCATCATGGCGATTATTTCCGGCCGCGAAGGCAATTCGCCAGCGCGCCAGATAATGATGCAGCACCGCCAGAAGGGCGACAAAAACGAGTTTCAGATAGATCCAAATATCGCTCGACCAGTCCACCGCACCCGATTGAGACAACAAAGCGCCACCAAATCCCAGGCTCAGGATCATCGCTGGATTCATGATCGCGCGCAGCAGTCTGCGTTCCATGATCTCAAAGGTTTTCGCTTGCTGAGAACCGGGCTCGGCGGCGCAGTGATAAACGAAAAGCCGCGGCAAATAGAGCAATCCCGCCATCCACGCCACCACGGAAATGATGTGCAGGGCTTTAAGCCAAATATAAATATCGCCTGCCATGCAAATTCTCCCGCCGTGCTGCTGTCAACCCGCCGCGAGCGGGCAGCCCGAATGCGACGCCGGGCACACCCGCTTGGTGGACAACGAAAACATGCTGTCGTCATGCGCGGGCGCGCGCTCCAGACATTGCCGGGTCAAATTCGCCAGAGCCCCGATAAAAGCCGGGTGGCAAGCCACCGCAGGCACGCGATGATAGGCGGGAACGCCGCTACCTTCCGCTAGGTCGCGATACTCAATATCGAGCTCGACCAGCGTCTCCGAATGTTCTGAGACGAAGGCAATCGGCGCGATCACCAGCGCCACGCCATCGGCCCCGGCGCGGCGAATCTCATCGTCAGTTGCCGGGCCAATCCATTTCATCGGCCCAACGCGGCTTTGATAACACAGCCGCCAGTCCAAATTATCGACCCCGAGGCGGGCGGCAATGCGGGCTGCGGTCTGCTCGACCTGCCAGGCATAGGGGTCGCCGCTCTTCACGATGCGTTCCGGCAAACCATGCGCAGACAGCAACAAACGGACCGGCCCGCTTGTGCCAGCTTCGCTCAGAAGCGGCGCGATCAGCTCGACCTGTGCCTCGATCAATCCTTCAGCCGTGGCGTAGCAGCAGAGCGCGGTCGTCATCACTCGGGGCGCCAGCAGGCCAGCGTTTTTCGCCGCACGGTACCAATCAACCAGCGACGATTTCGTCGTCGCCGTCGAGAATTGCGGATAAAGCGGCAGTAACACGATGTTATCCGGTGCAAATCCTCTGACTTCCACTGCCGTCACGTCGCTTCTCGGGTGCCAATAGCGCATTGCGGTAAACACCCGAACCTCGCCTAAATCGGAGAGCGCCGCTTGCAAGGTTTCGGCTTGAGCCTGAGTTTGCTCGACGATCGGCGATTTGCCGCCGATCTGGCGATAAATCTCGCGCGCGATCGGCGCGCGGCGGCGCGATATGCGAGTCGCGACCCAGTGGCGGAACAGGCGCGGCAGGCGAATGATCGCCGGGTCGCTAAACAGGTTGAACAGGAACGGCTCGACCGCTTCGAGCGAATCCGGCCCACCCAGATTGAACAATATCACGGCGGTCCGCGCCATCGCCTAGGCTCTCCATCCGCGAATGAATTCAGACAGTGCGGCAACATGCTCGGGGGGCGTTTGCGGCACGATGCCATGACCTAGATTGAACACGAACGGCCTGCCCGAGAGCGCCGCCAAAATCCGTTCGGCCTCGTCGAGCAACGGTGCGCCACCACAAACAAGGAGCAGTGGATCGAGATTGCCCTGCACAACGGCGTGTGGCTGAAGATGTTTGGCAGCCCAGGAAAGTGGCACCATCGAATCCAATGATACGGCAGAGATATCCGCGCTCGCCGCATAGTCCCTATAGGCAACGCCCGCACCACGCGGGAACGCGATGACCGGCACGCCCGAATGAATTTGGCGGACGCGCTTGATGATCTCAAGAATTGGCGCCAGACTCCAGCGCTGCAGCGCGGTCTCTGGCAACACGCCGGCCCAACTGTCGAATATTTGCACGATATCAGCACCCGCATTGATCTGGGCCGAAAGGTAATCGGATGTCGTGTCGATCAATAAATCGATCAAGTTTTGAAACGACTGGGGATCTTCAAACGCCCAAGATTTAGTCTTCGCGAAATCCCGGCTGCTGCCGCCTTCGATCATATAGGTCGCAACCGTCCACGGCGCCCCAGCGAAACCAATTACCGTGGCGTTTGCAGGTGCGCTGGCGTTGATACCCTTTAGCGTTTCAAACACCGGTGACAAATGGGCGAGAAATTTTTCGCGCTCATATCGGGGCAGGGGATCGCGCCGGTCCAGAGCGTCGAGCTTCGGACCCTCCCCTTCAACATATCTGAGGCCGATTCCAAGAGCATCCGGCACAACCAGAATATCGGAGAATAAAATCACACCATCCATGTCATAGCGCTGGAGCGGCTGCAGGCTTACTTCAACAGCCAGATCGGGCGAATAGCAGAGATCTAGGAAATCGCCGGCCTCGGCCCGCAGTTTCCGATATTCGGGCAAATAGCGCCCCGCCTGGCGCATGTACCAAAATGGCACGGGCGTTTGACGCTCGCCTCTCAATGCTGAGAGCAAAGGTTTGATATCTGTTTTGGAGTTCATGAGAAAACCATCTAGATGGGCGTGGCAACCGACTTATGAACAGATATGTGAATGCCTACTTCTCTTACATTCTTATAAGAATTAAAGGTAGTGGTAGTTGTAGTAGGACGGGGGGTACCGGGGATTATATGCTTATCCCCAACTGCACCGGCTCGCCCGGAAGAGGCCGGGCAATCCAACGCCCCGGTGGATGGCTTTGGGATATCACAGGCGCGATCCACCAGCCAACCAAAATTAATGCCAAAATTAGCCGTGGGACAAAACGGGGATTGGTGGGATAAGTTTCTCGCGTAAATTTATATGCCCGCAAAAAATGGGACTTGTGCTTTTGAGCATAAGTCTTCGTTTTCGCAGCGGATCGATTGCTCGAAATTTCCGGCAAATGGCCGAATTCGAAGATGCTCACAATGCATGATACGCTTATACACAGGACGCTGAAGGATAGGATATGAGCGTTAAAAGCTTTCATCTCCATCTCGTTTCCGACGCCACGGGCGAAACTGTTATCACGGTGGCGCGCGGTGCCGTTGCACAGTTCAGTGATGTCGAGGCGATCGAGCATCTTTGGTCGTTGGTGCGTTCGAAGGATCAATTAAAGCGCGTTCTTTCCAACGTTGCCGCAAACCCGGGCGTGGTCATGTTTACACTGGTTGATCAGGACCTGCGCCAAGCCCTGCAAGAGGGCTGCCGCGAGCTCGACATTCCGTGCATCCCTCTGCTCGATATGGTGATCGCGGCACTGAGCCAATATCTCGGCGTTGAAAGCCAGAACTTGCCGGGCAGCCAGCATGTCATGGACGCGCATTATCTTGGCCGTATCGACGCTATGAACTTTACCCTGCAGCATGATGATGGTCAGTCGACCGGTTCGCTGGAGGGCGCCGATATCGTGTTGGTAGGCGTGTCGCGCTCGTCTAAGACGCCGACCTGCTTTTATCTCGCCAATCGCGGCTTCAAGACGGCCAATGTGCCTGTCGTCCCGGGTTGCCCGCTGCCGCCGGAGTTGGAGTTTCTCAAACGCCCCCTAGTCATCGGCCTCACCTGTGGCGCCAACCAGCTGGTCGATATTCGCCGCAGCCGGTTGCGCATGATCGGCCAGGACGAAGAAACAGAATATGTCGACCCCTCGGCGGTGCGCGAGGAGGTGCTACATGCGCGGCGTATGTTCTCCAGGACTGGATGGCCGGTGATTGACGTGACCAATCGTTCAATCGAGGAAACCGCTGCCGCGGTGCTGCAGTTTCACGCCAAGCATATCGACGGTGAGGATTAGCGCAGCGCGGCGTCGTCATCTACCCAGTCATAGAGCAGGGCAGGTGCATGATGTTCTGGTAGCGGCAACACGGTCTGTTCGGTGATTTCCAGCCAGGGCTGATCGAGGCCATTATCTGGCCGCCCGGTTGATTCTGATGAGAGCGGCTGTGCTGCGGCGGTACGGCGCAAGCGCACGCGGTAACACACAACCGACTCATCGTTTGCGCCTGCCCCGGCATCGATCACATAGTTCTTAAGATCTTTGGCGCCGATAGCGTGCAGGGTTTTCGTCTTCACCCGCAACAGCAAGTGATGGGTGACGGACTCACTGTCACCGAGCATGGTGAGCCGGCAGTCTTCCTGGCAGGTGGCGAATACGGCAAATTTGAAAATGTCCGCGCCGAGCAGTTGCGCGGCCATGGCAGCGGCACATTTTCGCCCAGATGCATTGGCTGCAAAGCCAAAACATTCGAAATATTTTCGCTCCAGCATCTCAGCATGCGTCTCGCCATTTTCGTACAGCGTACGGCGGATATATCCGAGATCGCGGGCAAGCACCCGCACCGCATTATCCGTCAAGCGCTCGACCTTCACATGTATATGACTGAGCGTGATGGGCGAGGACGCACCGGCGCGCTGCATCAGTAGGGCATAATCCAAATCGAGCAGCCGGTCCAAAAGAGTGGGAAACCCGGCATCCCGCAGCGCAAGGCTGTCCGGCAGCGATAATTCCGCGGTGATTTCAGGGGCCAGACGCGACAAATTGTCGGCGCTCAGTTCATTGGCTCGGCGGAACCGGATATGTTTGCGTAAGTTCGCCGGTAGCGCCCCGTCGACGATCAAAATGAGTGCCGAACGTTGAAACGGATGCTCGAAAGACGCCGTGCTAGCACCAGGCCGCAAACTTTCGCGGGCGGCAAAAGGGTAGGGTTTGGCGTGCTGTGCGAAGCTGTGGTAACTCTCTATCAGTGTTGCTTGAATTAGAAATTCGCAGAGTTTATCGCGCGCTGCGGTGAAGGAGGACGCGCTGTCCTCTATTGCGGCGTCGGGTGGTGCCGAGGCGGTCGCCATGTATGCGAAATTCCGTTTTGCACTGATGTATTTGTCAGCAAAGGTAAAAGCTCTTGAATCCGGTGGTCAAGGGGAATCGCCGGAGGTCGAGAATTATCGTGGGTGACAGCAAGGATTTATTGATTCTGGCGTCCGCCAGTACGGCCCGGGCCGAACTCCTGCGCGGCGCCGGCCTCGCGTTCGACACCCGGCCCTCGGATGTCGATGAAGACGAGCTGAAGACGGCGATGAAAGCCGAGGGTGCGGAGGCAACGGCAGGCGCTCTGGCTGAGCTAAAGGCGCGCCATGTCGCCAAGCAGGCACCAGGTTCTCTCGTCATTGGCGCCGATCAATTGCTCGATTGTAACGGTGATTGGTTCGACAAGGCGCGTGACCGCGGTGATGCCACCAACCAATTGCGGTTTTTGCGCGGTCAGGACCATCGCCTGTTCACCTCGGTCTGCGTCGTTCAGGACGACGCCTGCCTATGGCGCTTCACCGGCGCGCCGCGATTGAAGATGCGCGATTTCTCCGACAGCTTCATCGCAAGCTATTTGGACAGCGCCGCAGATGAGGCGTTCGGCTGTGTCGGCGCCTATCGCTTGGAAGGTCTGGGTGCGCAATTATTCGACGAAATAGAAGGCGATTATTTCACCATTCTCGGCCTGCCCCTGTTGCCGCTGCTTGAGTTCCTGCGCAACCGCGGAATTGTCGCGTCATGATCGGCAGCGGAAAAACCCTTCTCGCCGGCGTGATGGGATGGCCCGTGGCGCATTCGCGTTCGCCCCGCGTGCACGGATTCTGGCTGGAGCGCCATGGCATCGACGGCGCTTACCTGCCGCTCGCGGTGCAGCCAGAAAAATTACAGGCCGCGCTGGACGGGCTTGCGGCTTTGGGCTTCAGCGGCTGCAACCTCACGATCCCGCACAAAGTAGCGGCGTTGGATTTGGTCGGCGAGGTCAGCCCGCTCGCGGCGCGGATCGGCGCCGTCAATACCGTGATCGTGAAGAAAGACGGCACGCTCCGCGGTGACAACAGCGATGCGTTTGGCTTTCTCGAAAATCTACGAGAGGGCGCGCCGCAGCTCGATCTCACGTCGGGCCCGATTATCGTGTTGGGCGCGGGCGGCGCGGCGCGCGCGGTATGCGCCGGATTGTTGCAATCGAGCGCGCTCGAAATCAGACTTTTGAACCGCAACATGGCGCGCGCCGAAGCGCTGGGTGAAATTTTTGGGTCCGCGATCAAGCCGCTGCCATGGACGGAACGTCACGCAGCGCTGCAAGACACCGCGCTTTTGGTCAACACCACCAGCCTCGGCATGACCGGCCAACCGGGGCTCGAACTCGATCTATCCTTGTTGCCGCAACGCGCGGTGGTGAATGATCTTGTCTATTCGCCGCTAATCACCCCGCTTCTCGGCGCGGCGCGCGAACGTGGCCATATCGCGATCGATGGCCTTGGCATGTTGCTGCATCAGGCGCGGCCGGGATTTGCCGCGTGGTTCGGTGTCGAGCCGGAAGTCACGGCGGAGCTGCGTGCCTTCGTGGCGGGCGATTTGGCGGCCTAGAAAAATGATGATTCTTGGCCTCACCGGTTCGATTGGCATGGGCAAGAGCACGGCGACCCGCGCCTTTGCCCGTCATGGCGCCACGATCTGGGATGCCGATGCCGCGGTACACCGCCTGATGGCGCGTGGCGGCGCGGCGGTGGCGGCAGTGACGGCGGCATTTCCCGAAGCGCGCGTTGAAGATGGCGGTGGCGCGGCGGTGGATCGGCCGATATTGGGGAAATTGGTGTTTCAGGACAAAGCCGCGCTCAGACGGTTGGAATCTATCCTGCATCCCATGGTGCGGCGCGCCGAACGCAGATTTCTCGCCGCCGCCGAGAGCCGCCGCTGCCGGTTGGCGGTGCTCGACATTCCCCTGCTGTTTGAAACCGGCGGTGAAGCGCGCTGCGATGCCACCGCCGTGGTCTCCGCCCCGGAATTCGTTCAGCGCGCCCGCGTGTTGGCGCGCCCCAACATGACGGAGAGCAAATATGACGCGATCTTGGCGCGGCAAATGCCGGATGAGGAAAAACGCCGACGCGCCGATTACGTCATCCATACGGGGTTGAACAAACGGGATTCCGAACAAGAGGTGCGGCGCATCGCCGAAATTTTATCGACGCGGCGCGGCACCCATTGGCCGTTATGTTGGCCCGCCCAGGCGAGCTGAAGTAAGCTCATCGCATCATGCGGGAAATCGTTCTGGATACCGAAACCACCGGCCTTGACCCGCTGCGCGGCGATCGCATCGTCGAGATCGGCTGCGTCGAACTGGTCAATCATGTGGCCAGCGGAAAAATCTTCCAGAGCTACATCAATCCCGAGCGCGACATGCCTGAAGGCGCTTTCCGCGTACATGGTTTGAGCACGCAGTTTCTTGCCGACAAGCCGCTATTTGCCGCCGTCGCGGATGATTTTCTCAGCTTCGTCGCCGAGGACCGGCTGGTTATTCACAATGCCGCCTTCGATCTCGGCTTCCTGAACGCCGAATTGGAGACGTTGGGTAGACCGGCGTTGTCGCCGGCGCGGGCGATCGACACGGTGTCGCTGGCGCGGCGTAAATTTCCCGGCGCACCGGCCAGCCTCGATGCCCTCTGCCGGCGCTTTGAAATCGACAATTCAGAACGCACCAAACATAGCGCCCTGCTCGATGCGGAGTTGCTTGCCGAGGTTTATCTGGAGCTGATCGGCGGCCGCCAGGCGGCGCTTGTCTTGTCTAGTAGCCAGGCCAAGCAGCCCGGCGAGGAAGATGAAGCGCACAATAATGACGCCAAAGCGCCGCGCCCACATGAACCGAGCAGCGAGGAAAAAGCGGCGCACGCCGCTTTTATCGCTACCCTGGACGACCCGATCTGGAATAGTTGAGGCGTTGTCGTTGGCGCTGGCGGATTAAGCGTCGCTATTCGCTGCCAAAGACTGTTGTTGCTGACGGTAGAGCGCCATGAAATCGATGGGATTGAGCATAAGCGGTGGAAATCCGCCGTCCCGCGTGGCGTCGGACAGAACGCGCCGCGCAAACGGAAACAGCATGCGCGGACATTCGACTAGAAGAACCGGCTGCAAAGACTCTTGGGGCACGCCGACGACCCGGCAGACCGCCCCGTATGTTAGATCCAGCATGAACAGGGTAGTTTGCCCATTTTTGCCGCTCGCTGTGATATGCAGGGCGACTTCGTAGGAATCATTCTGTAGCGGGCGCGCTTGGACTTCGACATTGACTTGGATGTCCGGCGCCTTTGCCGTTGCTACAAGACTGCCCGGCGCGCCCGGATTTTCGAACGACAGGTCCTTAACATATTGCGATTGAATACCGATCTGCGGGGCACTGGTTGGCGCTGCCGGTGCCGCGCCACTGGCACCATCGCCCGCAGAATCCCCTGAAGAATCCTCTGAAGAATCTCCCACTGTGGCGGCTTTCGCGACTGGCGCATCGGCGCTGTCGGACGCTGATTTCTCTGCTGGCGCGCCTTCTGCCGCCGTATCTAGAGTCGGCTCTTGAATTTCAGCGCCGCTATCGGCCGCCGCTTTTTTCTTTTTATCCTTACCCGTCTTCTCTTTATCGCTCATCTTTGAATACCTTTCGTCAAATAACGTCAATTCGGCAGAGAATTCCCGGCGCGCCACGAAAATGCTCGGGAAAGCGAGACTAACATACCCGACGTCTCATTCTCTATCGATACGCGGTGGCGGACCCCCAGATTGGCCTCCTGGCTGGCCCGGTGAATCGCCCGAGCCTTGTGAGCCGCTGATATCTTCGAATTCACCATCGATAACCTTGCCGGGGGCGGCGCCTCCTGGACCCGCAGGCCGGTGTTTGCCACGTAATCGTGCCCGAATTGCGAGTAGAAGTAGGCCGAGAACCAAGCGGCGGAGAAACGGGATGAGCAATAGCGCGCCGAAGGCGTCGGTAATGAAACCAGGGGTCAGCAACAAGAGCGCCGCAACCACAAGCACCGCGCCTTGCGCGATTTCCGCCACCGGCATTTCGTGCCGCGCCACCTGTTCACGGGCTCGCTCGATCATTTGCCGGCCCTGATATCTCAGGATTGCGCCGCCGATCATAGCGGTTCCGAATATCATGGCGATGGTCGGCCAGGTTCCGATTTGGCCTCCCACTTCGATAAACAAGTATATTTCGGCGGCCGGAATAGCGAGGAAGAGAAGGAGCGGTATCATGGCAGAGCTTGCGATTTCCGTAGTGAAGGTCTATTTGTTATATAGTAAGGCACGCCGTAATCTGTGCTACATGCGGCTTTGTTTATATAGGACGCCCTGACCAAGTAGAGGCGCGACAAATGCGATGCCTCGTTCATTGGCTAAATTCGTGAGCCGGGCGCTCAGGCAAGAGTAAGGGAATATGTCTGACGGGTTCCAATATTTCGACATAATATTTTTCGCACTGATCGCGGTGTTCGTGATTTTGCGGCTGCGTAGCGCGCTCGGCCGGCGCACCGGGCAGGGACGTCAGCGCCCAAGCGATATATTTTCGCGCTCGACCGAACCCGAAGAGCAGAAAACCGGTAAGGTTATTCATTTGCCAGGTCATGGCGATGAATTCGAAGATGATCTGTTCGAGAAGGAATTGTCGGATATCGGCGAGCGCGAGGCATCGCAGCCCGACTTGAAACAGGACGAATCCGAGGACATACGCGCCGGCCTGATGCAGATTCGAGCGGCCGATCCGGGGTTTAGCCCGCGCCAATTCGTGACCGGCGCCAAAGATGCCTTCGAAATGATTGTAGAGGCCTTCGCTGCCGGCGATACCGCGACCCTGCGGCCGCTTCTTGGCGATGATGTCTATGACGAGTTCGCTGATGTCATCCGGGCGCGCATCGCCGCCAAGGAAAGCGTCGAGACAACGATTGTCTCGCTCGATTCCACCGACATCGACGCCGCCGATCTTAAGGGCAGCACGGCCCGGCTGACGGTCCGCTTCCGCAGCCAACAAATGACCGTGACCCGCGATGAAAACGGTGAGACAGTTGAGGGCGAAGCCGAATCCGTGGTGCGGGTGATCGATTTGTGGACGTTTGCGCACAACACGCGCTCTAGCGATCCGACCTGGTCCTTGATCGAGACCCGTACGCCTGATTGAGCGCGACCGTGCCGCGCGCCGGCTTGGCCATTAGGGCCGCCCTCCTTTCAACGCTTCTATTGTTCGCCGCTTGCGCGCCGCTTTCGATTCCCGAAACCGCGCCTGAGCCACCGCCCGCTGCCCGACTGCACCTGCGCACCGCGTCCTTCACCGATTTGCCGGGCTGGGGTGTGGACCGGCAGGGCGAAGGCTTACGGGCGTTCCTGCGCTCCTGCGATAAGCTGTTGCGGCGTGGCCCCAGCGCTGGCCTCGGTGGTGCGATCCCCGGCACGGCTGGCGCCTGGCACGGTGCTTGCGAGGCGGCCGGTGCGCGCGATACACGTGATCACCACGCGGCGCGTCTGTTTTTTGAGGATTGGTTCCAGCCCTATGCGGTGCTTAATAATGGCCGCGAGATGGGTCTGTTCACCGGCTATTTTGAGCCTGAATTACAGGGTTCGCTGACGCCCGGCGGCGGCTATGACATCGCGCTTTACCGCCGCCCGGAGGATCTGATTACCGTATCTCTCGGGCGCTTCCGCGAGTCCATGGCGGGCGAGCGCGTTGCTGGGCGCGTGGTTGACGGCGCGCTCCTGCCCTATCCCACCCGGGCGGAGATCGATAGTGGCGCGCTGGCCGGGCAAAGCCTGGAACTAGTCTGGGTCGACAGTGCGGTCGATGCGTTTTTTCTCCATATTCAGGGTTCGGGTCGGGTCCGGCTGGACGATGGCGGCGCGCGGCGCGTCGCCTATGCCGCGAGCAACGGCCAACCCTATCTTGCCATCGGCCGCAGTCTGGTTGCGCGCGGCGCCCTGACGCGGGAAGAGGTCACCATGCAATCGATCCGCGCCTGGCTGGTAGCCAATCCGGCAGAGGCGTCGGCGGTCATGCAGGAAAACAACTCGTTTGTGTTTTTTCGCTGGTTGGACGGCAAGTCGGCTGAGCTTGGGCCGGTAGGGGCGCAGGGCGTACCGCTCCTTGCCGGACGTTCGCTCGCGGTGGACCGCAGGTTTCTGCCGCTTGGCGCGCCGCTTTGGTTGGAGGCCGAGGCGCCGGACGGCGATCCGTCGCGGCCCGATCAAAAATTGCGCCGTCTGATGGTGACCCAGGATACCGGCGGCGCCATCCGCGGACCGGTACGCGGCGACGTCTTTTGGGGAACCGGACGCGACGCCGGCGAAATCGCCGGGCGCATGAAACACCAGGGCCGGTACTGGTTGCTCCTGCCACGAGACCTCGACGTTCAAGCGTTGGTCAACTAGTGGATAAAATCTAACATAAGGCACCCATACGACGGCTTCCCAAGCTTACCCGGGTAGGCGCCACGTGCGCCGCAATGGCACCGCTAGCAGCGGGCAACGCAGCCGGTGGGCTTGGGGGAAGCCGCCCACAAGACCGCTCTGTGGGTCCCCTATTCCGGCTTCTCGATGCGTCGGACGCCCTTGACGATGCTTCCAACATCGCCTACAGGCGTTCTTCTGCCGAGAAACCGGAATAGGGGATCGTATGGGTGCCTTATGTTAGATTCTATCCACCGATCTCGCGCCGTTCGCCCGGAGGAAATCGAGATAATGAATGAAACGCCTGTGCGCGGCACCCTCAGGGTTGGCCTGTTCGTCACCTGCCTGGTCGATCTATTCCGCCCCAGCGTCGGCTTTGCCGCGGTCAAGCTGCTCGAGGATGCCGGCTGTTTAGTCGAAGCGCCGAGCGCGCAAACCTGTTGCGGCCAGCCAGCGCATAATTCGGGCGATAGCCGCAATACCAGAGCCATCGCCCGCCAAGTGATCGAAACCTTCGAAAAATTCGACGCTGTGGTAGCGCCGTCCGGCTCGTGCGCCGGCATGATCAAACATCATTATCCCGTGCTGTTCACAGACGATGCCGCTTGGCGTCAGCGTGCCGAGGCGCTTGCCGCCAAAACATTCGAGCTGGTATCGTTTCTTACCGATGAGCTGGGCGTGAAAACTGTGGCGGCGGAATTCGCCGGCAGTGTCACCTATCATGATTCCTGCGCCGGTCTGCGCGAGCTCGGCGTGCAGGAACAGCCGCGCCGGCTGTTGGCGAGCGTCCAGGGTTTGCAGTTGAAGGAGCTACCGGGCGCCAATATATGCTGCGGATTCGGCGGAACCTTTTGCATTAAATATCCGGAGATTTCGACGCGTATGGTCAGCGACAAAGTGGCTGATATCGCCGATACCGGCGCCGGCACATTGTTGGCCGGAGATCTCGGCTGCCTGTTGAACATGGCCGGCCGTTTGACGCGCGAAGGCCGGAGTGTAGAAACACGTCATGTTGCCGAAGTCCTCGCCGGCATGACGGACGGCCCGGCGATCGGCGAAGCCGCAGGCGCAAAACGCCGCGCTCAACAATCGGGCTGAAGCCGACATGCAATCTACCAGCCATGATTTTGTTGCCCGCGCTCAAAAAGGTCTCGTGGACGAAGATCTGCAGGATGCCCTATCGCGTTTTCGAACTGGCTTTTCAGTCAAACGATCCGAGGCCGCGGCGCTCTTACCGGAGTTCGAGGCGCTCCGCGACCAGGCAGTGGAGATAAAAAATCACACGCTCGAGCATCTCGATTTTTACCTTGAGCGTTTCGCCGACAAGGTCGAGGAAAGCGGCGGTGTGGTCCATTGGTGCGTGACACCTGAAGAAGCGCGTCAAACAGTGCTGGATATCTGCCGCGCCAATGATGCGAAAACAGTCACCAAATCCAAATCGATGATCGGCGAGGAAATCGCGCTTAATCCGTTTCTTGAAGCCAACGATATCGAGCCGATCGAAACCGATCTCGGCGAATATATCGTCCAACTCGCTGGCGAGTATCCAAGCCACATCATTGCGCCCGCCGTTCACAAAACCAAGGACCAAGTCGCCGATCTTTTTTACGAACGGCATAAGGACCAAGGCGGTGGCAAACGGCTGGAGGAAGTTGACGAGCTGGTGGACGAGGCGCGCGCCATGTTGCGCCATCGTTTCATTGACGCCGATGTCGGCATCACCGGTGCAAATTTCCTCGTCGCTGAGACCGGCACCACCGCCATCGTCACCAACGAAGGCAATGGCGATCTAACACAAATTTTACCGCGCGTGCATATAGTGCTCGCCACTCTGGAAAAGGCGGTACCGACGCTCGATGATATGAGCACGATCTTGCGCGTGCTGGCACGCTCCGCCACCGGGCAGGAGTTCTCGACCTATACCACCCTCTCGACCGGACCGAAGCGGCCCGGCGATCTCGACGGGCCGGAGGCGTTCCATGTCATCCTGCTCGACAATGGCCGCAGCCGCATGCTGGGCTCTGAATTCCGTGAGGTGCTGCGCTGCATTAAATGTGGCGCCTGCATGAACCATTGCCCGGTTTACGGCGCGATCGGCGGCCATGCCTATGGCTGGGTTTACCCCGGCCCGGTGGGCGCGGTACTGACGCCGAATCTAGTAGGCTTGAAAGAAGCCCATCATCTGCCCAATGCCTCGACATTTTGTGGCCGCTGCGAAGAAGTATGCCCAATGCGTATTCCGCTCCCCGGCCTGATGCGGCGCTGGCGTGAACAGGAGTTTGACGCCGGCCTGCAGGCGCCGCGCTATCGCCTGGGGTTGGCGTTGTGGGCCTGGCTGGTACGTCATCCAACCAGCTACCGACTAAGCAACGCTTTGCTGATCCGTGCGCTGCGCCTGCTCGGCGCCCGGCGCGGCCGCATCGCCCGTCTGCCGTTCGCCCATGGCTGGACGTCAGGGCGCGATATGCCAACACCCGAGGGTGGCTCGTTTCACGCCAAATGGCGTCGTCGGAGCCGCGAATGAGCGGCAGCATGGGAGAGAACGGTACCGACAAGGGGCGCGACCGCGTTCTTGGTGCGCTCCGGCGCAGTCTCGGGCGGGAGGAACTTCCGGCGGCAGTGCGGGCCGAATTGACGGCGCGCCTTAGCTCGCCCAAGAGCAACTTAATCCCGGCCCGTAGTGATGGCTCTCCCGCTCACCAAGTGGCGCTTTTCACCGAGATGGCGGAAGCCGTGCAGGCAAGCGTTGTGCGCGTATCTGACGGTGCCGATGTGCCGGACGCGGTGGCGGAATATTTGGCACAGAACAATCTTCCGAGCGATATTGTGATGGCGCCGGATGCCGCGCTCGACCGCTATCCCTGGGCGACGCGGCCAATGCTCAACATGCGCCGTGGCCATGCCGTGGACGCCGATCAGGTGAGCATCACTGGCGCCGATATGGCGTTCGCCGAAACCGGCACGCTGATGCTGACATCCGATGCGACGCGCCCGTCAACACTGAATTTCCTGCCTGAAAGTCACATCGTCGTGCTGCGCGCTGATCAGATCACCGGCGCTTATGAAGAAGGTTGGCGCCGCCTGCGCGCCGAGGGCGAGGATGGCGCCTTCATGCCGCGCACGGTCAATCTGATCACCGGTCCGTCGCGCACGGGCGATATTGAGCAGCGTCTCCAGCTTGGCGCGCACGGGCCCCGGCGCCTGCACATCATTATCGTCGAAAAGTGAGAGCCGGTGCGATGACACCTAAACGCCCCGTCAGTCGCGAAGAGCAATCGCTGTGGCGCCAGGTGACGGGCGACGTCGAACCGATATCTTCGCAACCACCCAAAGAATCCAAGACCCAACCCGCTAATGTTAAAACCAAAAACCCCAAGCCACCGAAGGCCAAAACCGCAACCTCCGCGCCGCCGCCGCCGCCGCCAGCTCCTCCAGTCAGGACCAAGCCGCAGCCCGAATTGGTGCCCGGTAAAACTGCCGGCCTCGACAAGCGCAATGCCCAGCGCCTGAAGCGCGGCCAGCTGCGCCCCGAAGCGCGGGTCGATCTGCACGGTATGACCCAATCTGAGGCACATGCGGAATTGAATAGCTTTATCGCCGAATGCCGGATGGCCGATCGCCGCACGGTGCTGGTCATCACCGGCAAAGGCTCGGTGCGCGAAGGCGGGGTGCTGCGTCGTATGGTGCCGCACTGGCTCAATCAGCCGTCGCTCCGCGAAATGGTGATTGCCATCGAACAGGCGACGCCGCGTGACGGCGGCGCCGGCGCCTATTACCTACTGCTGCGCCGCCGGCGTTAGCTCTATGAGCTGGGTGGCGCGCGTCAAGGACAAGGTCCGGGCGCTAAAGATCGAGCTGCACGCCATGTGGTTTGTCTTCCGCCATCCCGCCACGCCGTGGACGGCCAAGGCGATCCTGATCGTGGTACTGCTTTACGCTGCCAGCCCGATCGACATCATCCCCGATTTCATTCCGTTTTTCGGCATGCTCGACGATATCGTGATCATCGTCGCTGGGCTGTGGCTGGTGCGCCGCCTGATTCCGGAAGCGGTGATGGCGGAGTGCCGCGAAAAGGCGCGCACCGTGGACCGCGAAGGCGGCCTCATACGCAGCCTCTTTCGCGACGAGTAGCTGCCGGCGCTACAAAATAAACTTGCTGAGGTCGGTGTCCCTGGCGAGGTCGGCGACGCGGCTTTCAACATATTCCTTGTCGATGACGATGGTGTCGCCGCCGCGGTCGGTGGCCTCGAAACTAATCTCTTCCAGCATTTTTTCCATCACCGTATGGAGGCGTCGCGCGCCGATGTTCTCGACCGCCTGATTCACCTCGGCGGCAAGGTCGGAGATGGTATCGATGGCCTCTTCGCTGAATTCGAGGGTGACTTTCTCAGTGCCGAGAAGCGCCACATATTGCCGGATAAGACTGTTTTCAGGCTCAGTCAAAATGCGCTTCAGGTCATCCCGGGTGAGCGCCTGCAATTCTACTCGGATCGGCAGGCGGCCCTGGAGTTCAGGCAGCAAATCGGCCGGCTTGGCGAGGTGAAACGCGCCCGACGCGATGAACAGGATATGATCAGTGGTGATCGTGCCGTGTTTAGTCGCCACGGCCGTCCCTTCAATCAACGGCAGAAGATCGCGCTGCACGCCCTCGCGGCTGATATCGCCGCCGATGCGGTCGGAGCGGGCGCAAATTTTGTCGATCTCGTCGATAAAGACGATCCCATTGTTGGCCGCGTTCTCGAGCGCGATGCGCACCACCTTGTCCTGATCCAGCAGGCGGTCGCTCTCTTCCTCAATCAGCACATCGTAAGATTCGGCCACCGTCATGCGCTTCGATTTCTTTTGATCGCCCATGGCCTTGCCGAGGATATCGCCGATGTTGACCATGCCCATTTGTGCGCCCGGCATGCCGGGAATTTCGAAGGTGGGAAGCGAGCCGCCGGCGTTTTCGGAGACTTCGACATCGATCTCTTTATCCGCCAATTCGCCGTCGCGCAGTTTGGTGCGGAATTTTTGCCGTGTCTCCTTGCCGGCATTCTTGCCGACCAGCGCATCCAGTACCCGTTCCTCGGCATGCAGTTCGGCTTTTGCCGTGACTTCCTTGCGCATTTGCTCGCGCGTCATATGGATGGAGATTTCCACCAAATCGCGCACGATCTGTTCGACGTCGCGTCCGACATAGCCGACCTCGGTAAATTTGGTCGCCTCTACTTTGAGGAACGGCGCTTGTGCCAGGCGCGCCAGGCGACGTGCGATCTCGGTTTTGCCGACGCCGGTCGGGCCGATCATCAGGATGTTCTTGGGCAGGACTTCCTCGCGCAAATCTTCCGGCAATTGGTGGCGCCGCCAGCGGTTGCGCATGGCAATGGCGACCGAGCGCTTGGCGTCATTCTGTCCGACGATGAAACGGTCGAGTTCGGAAACGATCTCGCGCGGGCTAAAACTCGTCATTTGGGTAATTTCTCCACCACCAGGGCGTCGTTGGTGTAAACGCAGATATCCGCGGCAATCGCCATGGCCTTGCGCGCCACCGCTTCGGCGTCGAGGCCTTCTATATCGATCAGAGCGCGCGCCGCGGCGAGGGCGAAATTACCGCCTGAGCCGATGGCGATCAGGCCGTCCTCGGGCTCCAGCACATCGCCGGTGCCGGTCAGCACCAGGGATATTTCGGCGTCGGCCACCGCCATCATTGCCTCGAGGCGGCGCAGGTAGCGGTCGGTGCGCCAATCCTTGGCAAGTTCGACACTGGCGCGCATCAGCTGGCCGGGATGTTGCTCAAGCTTGGCTTCGAGGCGCTCGAACAAGGTGAAGGCATCGGCTGTGGCGCCGGCGAAGCCGGCAATGATGCTGCCGTCGCCGAGCCGCCGCACTTTGCGTGCATTGGATTTAATCACCGTTTGGCCGAGCGTCACCTGGCCGTCGCCGGCGACGACGACGGTGCCGCCCTTGCGCACCGACAAAATGGTGGTGCCGTGCCAAACGGCGAGATCGGACGGATTGTTGCTGATGACTCTCTCCCCTGCGGCGCGGCGTTTCGGCTGTTGGCCCCCTGTGGCCGGCGCCCCTGCTCCAACAATGTGGTGATTGGCCGCGTCGGGTCAAGGGCGCGAGACCATTCCGCGAATAGGCCGCTAGATCAATAGAAAAGCTTGTGTGGGGTCAAGACTCTGGCGAATTTTACCGGTTCTTGCTACAAGGGCGCCGAGTTGTCCCGATATTACGGGCCAGAAAACCCTCAAATAGAGCAACCGCGCCATGAAGCAGCCGTCGCGCACCGCCCGTGTGGAACGAGTCACCAAGGAAACCAGCATCACCGTCGATATCAATCTTGATGGTGAAGGAACCTATGACGTCAGCACAGGCATCGGGTTTCTCGACCATATGCTGGAGCAATTGTCACGTCACAGTCTAATCGACTTGAGTGTTAAGGCCAAAGGCGACCTCGACGTGACCTTTCACCACACCACCGAGGATACCGGCATCGCGGTCGGTGAAGCGGTCAGTGGCGCGCTCGCCGATCGTCGTGGCATTCAGCGCTATGGCAGCGTCTTCATCCCGATGGACGAAGCCTGTGTGCGCGTCAGCCTCGACATCAGCAACCGGCCCTATCTGATATGGCGGGTGGATTTCGCTCGCCCGCGGCTTGATGATATGGACACCGAGCACTTCAAAGAGTGGTTCCAAGCCTTCGCCCAGGCGGCCGGCATCACGCTGCATGTCGAATGCCTTTACGGCGACAATAGCCACCACATTGTGGAGGCCTGTTTTAAAGGGTTGGCGCGCGCCCTGCGCGAGGCGATTTCGCTCGACCCAAGAGCGGCCCGGCGCATTCCTTCCACCAAGGGCACGCTCGGCGGAGAGGTCGAGGTTTGAGGGCGCAATGCGGTATTACACGGTCCACCTTCCGCGCGGGCTGAACCAAGGCCTTCCAGCGGAAGACGACAGCCCCCGGCGCGCCAGACAGATGCTGGGCGCAGCGCTATTGGTGCGCGAGGGGTTCAGTTGGCTGGCGTTTTTCTTTTCCATTCTCTGGGCGATTGCCAACGGTTTATGGTTTGCTGCGTTCGCCATGGCGGCGGCCCTCGCTGTGATCATCGGCTTGCCGGAAATTTTTGCTTTGGATTGGGCCAGCCGGGCGGTTTTGCTGATCGGCTATGCCTTGTTTTGCGGTTTCAACGGCAATGATTGGCGCCGCCTCGGCCTCGATCAAAGCGATTGGGTTTTGGTCAGTGTCATCGCCGCGCGCGACCGCAGCCATGCCTTGATCCGCCTGGCACGCCAATTGAGCGATGGCGTTGAAGATTATTCCGTTACGCCGGTGGCAGAGGCATCGGGCCCGTCCCCAACAGGCCCCCGGCTTGATTTCGGCCCGAGCCCCGGCTTCTGGTCTTGATCGGGGATCCGCGGCGATGACGGTGGTCATTATCGATTACGGCTCAGGCAATCTGCGTTCCGCCGCCAAGGCGTTTGAGCGCGCGGCTGGCGCGGCAGGTCCCAAAATCCTAGTGAGCGACAAGGCCGCGGATGTCGCGCGTGCCGAGCGTATTGTCCTGCCCGGCGTCGGCGCCTTCGCTGATTGCAAACGCGGCGTCGAGGCACTGCCCGGCATGCGGGATGCGCTCGAAGAAGCGGTGATCGGACGCGGCGTGCCGTTTCTCGGCATCTGCGTTGGCATGCAATTGATGGCGCGCTTCGGCTTTGAAAACGGCAAACATGAAGGCTTTGGCTGGATCGACGGCGACGTCGTCGCTCTAGCGCCGGCCAATGGCCTCAAAGTGCCGCATATGGGTTGGAACGACCTTATCCTTGCCGAGCGCGGCCATACGGTGCTGGCTGGTCTCGACAGCGGCACCCATACCTATTTCGTGCATGGCTATCACTTGCGCTGCGCCAAGCCCGCCGAAGTCGTTGCCACGGTGGCGTACGGCGAGGCGCTCACTGCGGTGGTCGGGCGCGACAACATGATCGGCACCCAGTTTCATCCCGAGAAAAGCCAGCAGGCGGGTCTCCGCCTGATCGCCAATTTTCTCACCTGGCAGCCGTGATTTGGAGCTCGGCGTGACGGCGGAAGTGGCAGTCGAAAAAATCTCCAAGCTGAGTAAGCGCGCGCTCAGCGAGCTTTGTGATGCGGCCTCGGAAGCGATCCGCGACGGCGCCGGATTCGGCTGGCTGCGCCCACCGCCGGCGCAGGATTTTGAGCGCTACTGGCGCGGCGTCGTTTTGGTGCCGGAGCGCGCCCTGTTCGTTGGCCGGCTCGACGGCGTCATCGGCGGCTCGGTTCAACTGGTCTCACCGCCACCGCAAAAAGAAGCCTGGGCATTCGCCTGCCTGATCGATACCCATTTCGTCGCGCCCTGGGCGCGCGGCCATGGCATGGCCCGCGCATTGCTTGAGCATATCGAGGAAGAGGCGCGTGCCCAGGGTTTCGACGTGATGAATTTGTCGGTGCGGGTGTCCCAGAGCGCGGCGCTGAATCTATACGAAGCGCTCGGCTTCAAGCGCTGGGGAACGCACCCTAAATATGCCGTGGTCGATGGCAGCTCCGTCGCCGGCCATTATTATTGCAAAGAATTATGATCCTTTATCCGGCGATCGACCTGAAGGACGGCCAGTGTGTGCGTCTGGTGCAGGGCGAGATGGCCCAAGCCACCGTGTTTTCCGACGACCCGGCTGCCCAGGCGCGGAGTTTCGCCGCCGCCGGCTTCGCCTGGATTCATGTGGTTGATCTCAACGGCGCCTTTGCCGGCCGGCCGGTAAACGGTGATGCCGTCGATGCCATACTCGGCGCGGTGACCATCCCATTGCAATTGGGCGGTGGAATCCGCGACATGGCAACCATCGACCATTGGCTGGCGCGCGGCGTCGCGCGGGTAATCCTCGGCACCATTGCCTTGCGCAATCCTAACCTGGTGCGCACCGCGTGTCGGACGCATCCAGGCCGCATCGCTGTCGGCATCGATGCCCGCAAGGGGCGGGTCGCGGTGGAAGGCTGGGCGGAGACCTCTGAAACCGAGGCGCCCGATCTGGCGCGATCCTTCGAAGATGCCGGCGTGGCGGCGATCATCTATACCGATATCGGACGCGACGGCGCCATGCAGGGGCCGAATGTCGCGGCCACTGCCGCCCTCGCCCGGCACATCACGACGCCGGTCATCGCGTCGGGCGGCGTGTCCAGCCACGCCGACCTGGAAGCGTTGAAAGCGGAGGAAGCGGCCGGCATCGACGGCGTGATCTGCGGCCGCGCACTTTATGACGGGCGCATCGAACCGGCCGTTGCATTAGCCTTGCTAGCAGCCTGAACCCGGCCAGAACAATGCTGAAAATGCGCATCATCCCTTGCCTCGACGTGCATGGCGGGCGCGTCGTCAAAGGCGTCAATTTCGTCGATTTGGTCGATGCCGGCGATCCGGTGGAGCAAGCGACCATCTATGACGCGCAAGGTGCGGACGAACTGTGCTTTCTCGATATCACCGCCACCCATGAGGGCCGCGAAAGCATGTATGACGTGATCCGGCGCACCGCCGATGTCTGCTTCATGCCGCTCACTGTCGGCGGCGGCGTGCGCACTACCGAGGATGTGCGGAAATTGCTGCTCGCTGGCGCCGACAAGGTCTCGATCAACACGGCCGCGGTCAAACATCCGGAATTCGTCGCCGCTGCGGCGGAAAAATTCGGCCGGCAATGTATCGTCGTGGCGATCGACGCAAAACGGGCTAGCTCCGGGCGCTTCGAAATCTTCACCCACGGGGGGCGCGAGCCGACCGGGACCGAGGCGATCTCCTGGGCCCGGCGCATGACCGAATTGGGTGCCGGCGAGATCTTGCTCACCTCGATGGACCGCGACGGCACCAAGCAGGGTTTCGATATCGAGCTCACGCGGGCCGTGGCCGATGCCGTCGGCGTGCCGGTGATTGCATCCGGCGGCGTCGGCACACTTGACCATCTGGTTAGTGGCATCAATGACGGCCACGCCACCGCTGTCCTTGCCGCTTCGATCTTCCATTTCGGCGAACATACCATCGCCGAAGCCAAGGCCCATATGCGCGCCGCCGGCATCGCAATGCGTTGATCCGCGCCGTGCGACACCTTATCCATAGGGACGAGTCAGATGCAGGAGACAGCCATGGCTGACAGTGATTCGGTGCTCGACGAGCTTTACGACGTGATCGAAAGCCGCAAGGGCGGCGACCCGGAGCAATCCTACACGGCGAAGAAGTTCGCCAAGGGCACAGACCATATTGCCAAAAAAATCGGCGAGGAAGCGACCGAAGTCGCCATCGCGGCGGCGCGCCGTCAGCGCGGCGAGATTGTGGCGGAAAGCGCCGATCTGCTGTTTCACCTGCTGATTTTGTGGGCTGATCAGGGCATCCGCCCCGAGGAAGCGCTCGATGCGCTGCGCGCGCGGCGCGGCGTCTCCGGGTTAGACGAGAAAAAATCCCGCGCCTGATTGAAGGTCAAGATTTGCGGAGGCATGAGATGCGTTATCAGCCGGACAATATTTTTGCCAAAATCTTACGCGGCGAAATTCCCAACGACACCGTCTACGAAGATGATGAAGTACTGGCCTTCCACGATATAGGCCCGCAGGCGCCGGTGCATGTGTTGGTGATTCCCAAGGGCGAATATGTGTCGCTCGACGATTTCACGCGCGATGCTCCGGTCGAAACCGTCGGGCGGTTTTTTCAAAAAGTGGGCGAGATCGCGCGTCAATTGGGTGTCGATGGCGACGGCTACCGGGCAATCGCCAACATCGGCCGGAACGGCGGCCAGGAAGTGCCGCATTTCCACATGCATATTTGTGCCGGCCGCGCGCTGGGACGAATGATCGCGCAGGAATAGCGCAGCATGGCCAAGGATGCCCTGGCGGAGGCGGTTGCGCTGCACGAAGCCGGCAACCTGAAAAAAGCCGAGCGGCTTTACCGGAGCGTCCTCAAATCCAATCCGAGAAATTCCGTCGCCCTCAATCTCCTGGGCGTTCTCAATTATCAGGCCGGGCGCCACAGCAAGGCGATCTAGCTGATCGGCAAAGCGGTGTCGATCAGCCCCGATTACGCGTTCGCGCATTTCAATCTCGGCAATGTGTACAAATATCGCGGCAAACTCGGCGAGGCCGAAGCCGCGTTCCGCCGCGTCGTGGCGCTCAATCCGGGCGATGCCGGGGCGCATGGCAATCTTGGCGCCGTGCTACAGGAACAAGACCGCCACGAAGATGCGCGTGGTGCCTTCGACAAGGCGGTGGCGCTGCAACCCGACAACCCGGAAGCGCATTTCAATCTGGCCAACGTCTTGCTTGCCCTTGGCGAGGAGGACCGCGCGATCGCGGCGTTTCAGAAGGCGCTTGAGATCAGGCCCGATTACGCCGAGGCGCACGGCAATCTCGGAACACTGTTCCTCGGCCAGGGTGAATATGAACAAGCCCTGGCCTCGCTTAAGCGCGCTGTCGCGCTCAAACCCGATCTGGCCGAGGCCCATGCCAATCTGGGCTTTGTCCACAATGAGCTGGGAGATTTTGAAGCGGCGCTGAACACGCTCGAAACTGCGATCGGCCTGAATCCGGATTTGGCCGAAGCGCACAACAATCTCGGTTCGGCGCTGAAGAGCCTGCATAAATTCAGAGATGCGACGGCGGCGTTTCGCCGCGCCGGTGCACTCCGGCCTGATTTCGCCGAAGCCCATATCAATCTCGGCAATACATTATTCCAGCAAGAAGATTTGGACGGAGCGCTTGCCGCCTTAGACGCAGCGCTTGCTCTCGATCCCAACAACGTCGACACCGTCCGTACCGTGGCCGGCTTGTGGGAACGCGCCAATCGCCCCGACGCGGCGCGTCCCATCATCGAACAAGGCTTGCGCCTCGCACCAGAAGATCACGAGCTCAATTTGCTCGCCGCCAAATGCGAGCGCCGCGACGGAAACATCGCGGCCGCGATCGTCCGCCTGGAGATAATAGACCGTGATAGCGCGCCTGGCCGTAGCGCCATCAATATCAGTTACGAGCTCGGCCGCCTCTACGACCTACAAGATGATTACGCTTCGGCGTTCACTTACTTGACGGAAGCAAACACAAGCTCTCAGCTTTATCCGCCGCATGCAGAAATCGATAAGAACCAGTTCCTCGGCATGGTGGCCGCCTTGGATGCGGCGCTCAGCAAAGATTGGATTGATGGCTGGACTGAAACGCCCAAACTGAATGGCCGCCAAGCGCCGGTTTTTTTCTTCGGGTTTCCGCGATCGGGCACGACCCTGGTGGAGCAGGTTTTGGCCAGCCACCCCAACATCCAAACGCTTGATGAACAACCGGCCGTCGACGAGATGCTCGGCCTGCTGCCGGACTTTCCCGAATCCTATCCGGATGCCTTGGCGGCCCTGACCGCAGAGCAGATCGAACGAATCCGCGCCCGCTACTTTGAGACCGCCGATGAGTTTCTAAAGGGCGACCCGGGAGGTCTCTTGATCGACAAGATGCCGCTCAACATCGTGCATGTCGCCATGATGTGGCGGATTTTTCCGCAGGCGAAAATGATTCTCGCGCTGCGTCACCCCTATGACGTGTGCTTGAGATGCTTCATGCAGAATTTTGAGATTGGGCCGGCGATGGCAAATTTCTTCACCCTGGAAGATGCCGCCAATCTCTACGCTAACGTCATGACGCTGTGGCAAAAATATATCGATGTCCTGCCGCTCGATGTTCATGTGGTAAAATACGAAAATTTTGTCGCTGATTTCGAAACGGAAACTGCTGGGCTGCTGAAGTTTCTCGGGTCCGAATGGGATGAATCGATGGCGAACTACACGTCCCATGCCAAAAGCCGCACCCGCATCGCCACCGTCAGTTACGATCAAGTGGTGCAGCCGATTTACCAAATCGCCCAAAATCGTTGGAAGCGCTACCGCGATCAAATTGGCTCGTCCCTCGACAGCCTGAAACCATTCGCTAAATCGTTCGGCTATGAAGACAGCTGATTTGCCCTAGCCGCCGTGAATCGGTGGAAACACCGTCAGGATGTCGTTGGCCTTTAACAGCTTGCCGGCGCGCGTGCCAGCGGGAACAGATTCATCGTTCAACAACGTCGCGTGACTGTCGGGTTTCGCCAATCCCAGCCCGGCGAGGGCATCGGCTACCGTCGCGCCCTCCGGCAACTCCATCTTCCGTTCCGGTTGCGGAGGCGCCGGCGGGCGAATCGCCACCATCTTGACGGTGATATTCACGCGTTAAGTGAGCGCCAGACGTTGCAGAGTTTGGGTGGTCGGCACGCCTTCATCGTCCCAGCCGCGCATTTCGTAATAGGCCGGCAGCATCTTGTCGAGTTCCGCCACCTTGCCCTTGCCGGCGCCGCTCTTTGCCGCGTCCTTCAGGATGCGTTTGGGCAGGGTGTCGTCTTTGCCGGTGAGGCCGGCATCGAGATTGAATTGGCGCTCGAGGTTCCAGATGCGCTCCCCGGTTTCGGCCAGGCGCTCGGCAGTCCAGCCGCCGCCGCAGGCCGCGTCGACTTGCGACGCTACGTCGGTCAAATCCCAGACCGACATGGGGAACAGGCAAAGCCCGCTCGAATCCACCGCGGCCACGGAATTCTGCGATTCATAAACGATCTTCGCCTTGCCCTCGATCGGCCCGCCGTCGAAATCATCGCCGTAAGGATCGGCCTTCAGATGACAGGCGCCGCGGTTGCTGGTGGCGTAGGCCAGCGCCATGCCCTGCATGGAGCGCCCGTCATAGCCGGGGAATTCCTGGCCCTTGACCACCATGGCAAGATCGGGATTGCCGTATTTTTCACATAAGAGTTTCGCGCCGAGGCCGAGATCGGCGCCGAAGCCCTCGCCAAGGCCGGCGAGCTCGACACCTTTCACCAAAGCTTCCGCCGAGCCGAATTCAAGCTTCAGGCCGTCGGTATCGGCGTCCGTAATAGCGCCGATGTCATAAAGCTCCATGGCCGCCGCGAGCGTAGCGCCGAAGGAGATCGGGTCCATGCCTTCTTCGTTGCAAATATAATTAGCGTAGGTCGCGGCATCGATGTCATCGACGCCGACCATCGGCCCAAGCGCGTAAACGGATTCATATTCGAGCCCGCCCGATGCCGCTTTGTAGCGGTCCTTGCCTTGGACGGAGAAGTGATTCGGGTCGATCTTCGACACCCGGCCGCAGCCGATGGTGCAGCTAAAGCAGGCCTTGTTGTTGATCAGATTCGGCTGGCCGTCGGAGCGCCTGGGCGTTGCCATGGCGGTGGCGCCGATCTTGTCCGCGCCTTCGAACTGCACATCACGGTTGTTGCGCGTCGGCAGGCTGCCGAAGGCCTGGGTGATGTCGAGCATGGAAATCGTGCCGGTCGCAGCCAGGCCGGCGCGGTCGCCGCTCGGGTCGAGCTTGGCACGCGCCGCCGTGACGGCAACGTGGAACGCTTCCATGTCCTTGACTTTGACGCCCGACGTGCCGCGCACTGCGATGGCCTTGAGGTTTTTGGAGCCCATCACCGCGCCGACACCGGAGCGCCCGGCGGCGCGGTCGAGATCGTTAATCACGCAGGCATAACGCGCGAGCTTTTCGCCGGCGCGCCCGATCGAGGCGATGCGGGTGCGGCCATCCTGGTGGCGTTCCTTGATGCGCGCTTCGGTTTCCCATACCGACTGCCCCCAAATGAAATCGCGCGCATCCAGGAGTTCGGCCTTGTCATCTTGGATATTGAGATAGACCGGCGTTTTCGCCTTGCCGGTAATAAGCACCATGTCCCAGCCCGCGAGGCGCAATTCGCCGCCCCAATAGCCGCCCGAATTTGAGCAGGCGATGGCGCCGGTAAGCGCGCCCTTGGTGATCACCGAATAGCGCCCGCCGGTGGCGGCGCTGGTGCCGGTTAACGGGCCGGTGGCGAAGATCAGCACGTTTCCTGGCGACAGGGGATCCGCCGCCGGGTCCATATTCTCGCCGAGATATTTCGTCGCGAGACCGCGCTGACCGAGAAATTGCTCCGCCCATTCCATATTGAGCGCCTCCGCCTGGCAGGTGCCTTTGGTGAGGTCGACGCGTAGGATTTTCTCGTGCCATGCCATGGTTTCGCTCCGCTGGTTCGATGTTCCGTCAGGCCACTGAATTAGACCGCCGGTGAATTAGACCGCCGGGTGAATGCGCCGGTAACTCAACGCCTCGGAGATGTGAATGCGCCCCACCCCCGCGCTAGCTTCGAGATCGGCCAAGGTGCGGGCGACGCGCATCACCCGGTGATAGCCCCGCGCCGAGAGTTTCATCCGGTCCACTGCTTGGGTCAAGAGCGCTTTGCCGCCTTGGTCCGGCATTGCCACCCGGTCGAGCAATTCGCCTTCGGCTTCGGCATTGGTGCGCACCTCAGCGTCGAGCGGCGCATAACGGGCGCGTTGGATATCGCGGGCGCCCGCCACCCGCGCCGAGACTTCGGCCGAACCCTCGGCCGGCGGCGGCAGTGACAGGTCAGCGGCGGACAGCTCCGGCACGTCGACATGAAGATCGATGCGGTCATAGAGCGGGCCGGAGATGCGCGCCTGATATTCGCGGGCGCAGCGCGGCACCCGTGTGCACTCGCGGTTCGGATCGCCTAAATAGCCACAGCGGCACGGATTCATCGCGGCAATAAGCTGGAAGCGCGCCGGATAGCTGACATGGGCGTTGACCCGCGCGATGCTGATTTTCCCCGATTCAGTGGGCTGGCGCAGCGCGTCCAGCACCGAGCGTGAGAATTCCAGCAGTTCGTCGAGAAACGGCACGCCCTGATGGGCAAGCGTTGCCTCGCCCGGCTTGGCATGAGCGCCGCCGCCGACCAGAGCCGGCATGGACGCCGAATGATGCGGATCGCGGAACGGCCGATTGAGCGTCAAGGCGCCGTTGCGCAATTGGCCCGCCACCGAAGCGATCATCGAGACGGTCAGCGCCTCGCGCGCATCGAGCGGCGGCAGGATGCCGGGCAGACGCTGAGCGAGCATCGATTTACCGGCGCCGGGCGGGCCGATCATCAACAAATTGTGGCTGCCCGCCGCGGCGACTTCGAGGGCGCGCTTGGCCGTCTCCTGGCCCTTAATGTCTTTCAAATCGGGATAGGTGGCGTCCTTACCCAACACCGCCGGGGGCGGCGGCGAGATGATCTGGCTGCCCTTGAAGTGATTGATGAGGGCCAACAGCGATCCGGCCGCCACGACATCCCCGCCGCCGGCCCAAACCGCCTCGGGGCCATTTGCCTGTGGACAGATCAAACCGAGATTGTTGGCATTGGCTTCAACGGCGGCGAGCAGCACGCCGGCCACCGGAATGAGCGCGCCGTCTAGGCCGAGCTCGCCGAGCGCGGCATATTCGGCGGTGTCCTCAACGCCGACGACGTCCATGGCGACGAGCAAACCGAGCGCGATGGGGAGGTCGAAATGGCTGCCTTCCTTGAGCATGTCGGCGGGCGCGAGATTGACGGTGATGCGCTTGGGCGGCAGCGCCAGGCCCATGGCGCCGATTGCGCTGCGCACGCGTTCGCGCGATTCAGCGACCGCCTTGTCCGGCAGACCGACGATCGTAAAGCTCGGCAGGCCAGAAGAGATGCTGACCTGCACATCGACGTCGAGCGCCTCGATGCCCTGAAATGCGACCGTGTTGATATGGGCGACCATGCCGCCGACCTCCCGCAATAGCTGCTCATCGCGTCACCACTAATGTGGTTTCACCGCCGCCGTGGTCTCACCACTGCCGTGGTGTTGCAGCACCTATGCAAGGTGTTGGGCGAAAAACTCCGCTGTGCGGGTGTTGGCCTGTGTGGCGCTGGCGGCGTCGAAATGTTCGCCGCCGGTGCGGGCGAAGGCATGATCGACATTGGCATAGGTAATGGATGGTGACTTTGGCATTGCCGCCAAGCCCATCCTTGATGGCGGTTTGCGCTTCCGGTGGCACGAATTGATCGAGCTCGGCAATGTGCATCATATGCGGGCCGGAAATATTGGCCGCTTCGCCGAGCGCGTCCTGAATGCCGACACCGTAATAGCCGACGGAAGCATCCGCCGTGGTGCGCGCCGCCACCAAATAGGCCAGCATGCCGCCCAAACAATATCCCACCGCGCCGACCTTGCCGGTGCAGCCGTCGAGGGCGCGCAACTGCTCGAGCGCGGCGCCGGCGTCGGCCACGCCCTTGTCCATATCGAAGCCCTGATAATAGCCGAACGCCTTGCCCCATTCGCCTTCCGACATATCGGACAACTCAACACCCGGCTCCTGGCGCCAAAACAAATCCGGGCAGAGCGCTACATAGCCTTGCGCCGCCAAACGGTGACAGGTCTCGCGCATGAAATAATTGACGCCAAAAATTTCTTGCAGCACGAGCACGCCGGCGCCGCTGCCTGAATCAGGCGTCGCCAAAAATCCCTGAAACGAGCCGCCGTCTGCGGCTTTGATGTCGATCATTTTGCCCGGCATTTTTCTTGTTCCTCCCTGTTTGAATTTAGACAGCCAGAATTTGCTGTGCCATTTCATGGTCCAATAAAATATTCTTCGTCGCGCAGCCGTCGCCGCCGGAAAATCCGCCGATCCAGCCGCCGGAGCCAACGATGCGGTGACACGGCACCACGATGGCGATGGGATTGGCGCCGCACGCGCCGCCGA
>Ga0209403_10000356_pt1 | contig 70062 bp, 77 predicted proteins | sample ArcticOcean_MG_C_8_FD_187440 | JGI IMG/M metagenome (GOLD analysis project Ga0209403, IMG submission 187440) | Marine microbial communities from western Arctic Ocean - ArcticOcean_MG_CB11_86 (SPAdes) (version 2) | ecosystem: Environmental > Aquatic > Marine > Oceanic | place: Arctic Ocean...
GTCCGCCCGGAACGGACTGACCCTGACTTATGAGTTGCTGCCGGATGGCCTCGATCAGGAGCTCACCTGGCACGAGAATGGTGCCCGCCAGAAGAAACGCTGAGCCGAGGGCCATCGCACCGCCCCAGGCCGGACGCTCCCTCAGCTTTTCGAACAGCAGCCCGGGCGCTACGAAGACCTGTAGGTATCGGCTCAGCAGCCCGGGTAGGGGAAGGTCCTCCGCCTGGTCCACGTTCAAGGACTGATCGGACTCAACCACCGATCAGCCTCATCGATCGCCGTAGTTTTGCCGTCAGAGCAAGCGCAGTCGGCAAGGCGGAAACCGTCGAGGAGCCGGTCAGATCGCGCTGTACCTCATGGGTAACCAATGCTCTCCGCGATCGATCCCATAGATAGAACCCCGTTTCCGGACCCGCCATGGACTGGGTCGCCTCCATGCCCGAGATCGTGCCCCTCACTTCGATGGTCACCTCCGCATCGGTTCTGACCAAGCTCAGGGGCCTACCGTCCACGAGCGTGTCTCCGACCAGGCGAGACGTACCGATCCAGGTCATCTCGATAGAGCCCGGCGCATCCGCGCCAACGTAGGAGGTGGTATCCACCCAGGTCCCGCCGATCATGGTCCCTGGGGGAGGCAGCTTTGGAAGCAACTCGTGGGCGAGGGTCGTGACGTTGAACACGAGTCCGCCCACATCGGCGACCGTCGGGGTCTGAATCACCTCGGCACGGCCACGACTATCGACCTGGACCACTAGGTCGCCATGAACATCGGCCTCGGTGAGCGTCACCGGACCGGAAAGAGGGTTGGTCAGGCTCGCGGCGAGGCGTTCGATCGACGTCCTCACTCGCGTACCTCCGCCGGACGAGGCGAACGTCATCCCAAGGGTCATCAACTGACCAACGACCACCGTGATCGAGCCCATGCCGGGCGCGTCGATCGCGATGCTCATCGAATCGGACCGATCATAGATCAGTGCCCCCCCACCGGGAACTGCATACACCATCTCGGGGGACGACCCACCGAGAGTGGCTGCACCACCGCAACCGACCAGCACCATCAGACACAACGGAAGCATCCTGTTCCGCATCGACTTCTCCTCTTGAGGTCTCGTCCTCACCGTCCCATCAACGGCACCTCTACACGCCGACCAGTCTACGCCACGAATGGTGTGGAGGGAATCTCCAGGTGTCGTGCATTGGGCAATTCACACCGTGCGAGTGATTTGGGGCCTCTTGGCCTGTGCCGACCCCACGCGTTATCGTTGATGACTCAAGAGTCACCTACAAAGGATACCTACCACGGGCCTCCCGTGATGATGGAGAAAAACGATGAGCCTCCGGACGAACCCTGATCGCATCCTCGAGAACATCGACAGACAGCGAACCCGGGAAGAAGAGGGGCACGCGGGCCAGGATCGGCACGCCATTGGTAGGGAGTTGGACATCACGATTCCAGACATCGATGCCACGACGCCCGAGCGTATGCGGCGTATCTTCAGCATCGTGGAGTCCAGCTACACCAAGGCCGCGGCCAACGTGGAACTCGGCAAGCTGGCGTCCCACTTTCGGGCCGTTGGTGACATCCCGACGCATCACGCACGTGGCGACGTCTCGATCTCGATCCAGTACATCGATTCTCCCCGCCCCGACGACGTGGGAATGGCCCCCTTCGAGATCTTCCCGGCGCGTCTCGTCGAGGCTAAGAAAGAAACGAAGACGAGCCGTCCGGACGTGAACGCGCTCAAGGTGCTCCGGGTCGAAATCCGTGACGGGGTTGTCGCAGCCTATAAAAAGGTCGAATCAAGGGTTCGAGACGCGCTGCGCGACCGCGCCGACATGGGACACGTTGCCGTGCAGGTCACGATGGACGTGCGACCCGTCGAGTCCGCGACGACGGTGGAAGGCGGCCTTTTGTCCGCGCTCGACGGCACCCCTTCCACGGACTAGCATCACATGTCGGCGAGCAGGGAGTCGACACCGTGTTCGTCGAGTCGAACAAGCGCAGCCTCCAGCATGTCAGGGTCATCACGCCCGATGAGGGATGCCAATTGCCTGGCATCGCGACGACTCAGTGAGCCCCGAATCGTGGGCATAACCATTGGGTTCCTCCCTCCCGGCTGTGAGCTTCGAAGCCCCTAACCTGCGCCCCGCCCTACCCCCTGAATACGCGAAGTGGGAACGTGAGGTCCGCTCTCCGTCACGTCCGAACGGCTAGAACGTCGCTTTTCTGACCGTTCTATCCTCCAGAAGCTCCGTCTTGATCTCGACTCCGATTCCTAGCCCCGTCGGCACAGCCATCTCTCCATCGGCCATCACGAATTCCGGATCGACGATGTCTTCGTGCCAGTATCGTCGGCTCGACGAGATGTCCCCCGGAAGAGAAAATCCGGGCAGAGTGGCCAACGCCACATTGTGAGCTCTCCCCACTCCGGACTCGAGCATGCCACCACACCACACCGGCATGTCATTGGCCACGCAGACATCGTGAATCGCCTTGGACGAAGCGAAGCCCCCCACCCTGCCGGGTTTGATGTTGATGATGCGCCCCGCACCAATCTCGATGGCAAGCTCGGTGTCCCGCACCGAGCGGATCGACTCGTCCAGACAGACCGGCGTATCGAGCGTCTTCTGAAGGCGCGCGTGATCCAAGTAGTCGTCGTGGGCGAGCGGTTGTTCGATCATCATCAGATCAAGGGCGTCCAAGGCCTTCAGTCTGGGGGCGTCCGCCAGCGTGTAGGCCGAGTTGGCATCGACCATAAAAGGTACGTCGGGGAATTTCTCACGTAGTCCGGTCAACATCTCGATGTCGCGGCCCGGCTTGATCTTGATTTTGATTCGCGAATAGCCCTCCTCGACGAACCCGGCGACCTTCTCGTGCAGGGCCTCATCGTTTGGCTGCAGCCCGATGCTGACTCCCACCGGCACAGCCTCGCGCACTCCGCCAAGGTGCTTCGCAAGGCTGACACCGTTCAGCTTGGCCTCGAGGTCGTGGGCCGCCATCTCGATGGAGGCTTTGGCCATGCGATGGCCGCGCACCCACTGTATAGACTCGCTGACGCCGGCCGCTGTCGACGCCTCCGCTCCCAGCACCTTCGGAAGCATCAGTTCGGTGAGCATCGGCCAGGCCGTCTGAATCGTCTCATACGAGTAGTCCGGGAACTCTCCCGCGACGCACTCTCCCCAACCTGTAACGCCGTCGCAGGTCAGCGCGAGCACCATGACGCGGCGGTCGTACGCCACCCCGCTGGATATCTCGAAGGGTTCTGTGAGCTGCATGCGAACTTCTCGTAACTCGATACGGTCGATCTTCACGGGGTTCCCCTCGAACGGTGCACATGTGCGGTTGTGACTCTACGCCGACTCGCAGCGTTGATCGTAGCAAACTATACCCTATCAGGGCGACACCAACAGGTACTCGGAGTGTGCATCGCGACGGTACAACTCCCGTGCCTCATACCCTCTCTCGATGTAGCAGGACAACACAGCGCGCGTCGCTTGGCGCCAGCGCACGGCCGCTTCCAACGACTCGGCTTTCAAATCCTGAACCGAGGTCGGGATGGGCGAGAGGATTCGGGAGGCGTCGATGGAGAGATCGGAGTCACCGGGGACTAGGAGGCCCCCCTCCTCGACCACAGAGAAGGCCGCGACGGCTCCGTCATCGGCACCAGTTTCTGGACCAGACCGCCCTATCTCAAGGCGTTGCACCACCCGTTCGGAATCCATAGTCCACGTCGGCACGAACCGGTCGGTCCCTATCCCCTGGTGGAGCGGTGAGTCGGTTTGGCCATATATGTCTTGCACGTACTCCCGTGCGACGGCCCCAAGCTTGTTGAGGTTGAGATGCGCGTTCTTCGACTCCAGGGGATCGAACGTCCAGTGCATGCGTGTGATCCCCTGGGCAAGTAGCGTATCGCGCTGATATGCCTTCAGGCGGGCCCCGAGGCCGGTATCCTGAAGGCCGGGGCGGACGGCGAGCATGTCGGACCAATGCACAACTTCACCGCTCTCGACCCCAGTCATCCCATACACGAACCCGGCTAGGTCACCATTCTCGTCGTAGGCCCCGGAGGCAATGCCGCTCAGCCGCTGGCTGACCTTGAGGATGGCCACAGGAACACGTTCCGAGAAACCAGCCCCCCAGGTTTCTTCCTGAAACCGGACGCAGTCCCTGAACTCTTCGATGGTCTCGAAGGGGCGAATCGTGAAGTCGGACCCCATCCGGTGTGGCTCCTATAAGACGATGTCGGTGAATCACTCCCAAGGGAGAACTTGCGGTGGCCACGTGCCCATGACCAGCTTCCATAGTCGATACTCCTAATCGGCGGACTACGGTGCCCGCCGGACGTCCACCTACTTGCTTTTACTCCGGCCTCCCCGAAGATCGAGGAAATCCTTTGACTACGTCGTTCCGGCTATTGAAATCACCTTGCGTCGATGACGCAAGTGACCGGCGATTTGTACGTTGAGGACAATGCCCACATTGACGGTATGGACGGAGCCACCGGCGCAGAGTGTGTTCAGGCGTCCGTGGATTTCATCGGAATCATGATGGGCTCCGGCAACCAGACCATCGGTCCTTGGGTCGGCACATCGGCGGCAGCCCTCGATTCGATTGGTCTCGATTGGGATCTCCTGACCGATTCCGCGTTCGGCGTGGACTACCAGAACACCTAGCCGTCCTGCGCCCTCCCTTCGGATTCCTTCACTGTGACGCAGTTCACGGGTAACCTGACGCCACCTTCCAGCCCTTGTGGTCAAGGAGTCTTGATCGTTCAGGGTACGTTTGCCGGAGTTGGGGGATTCCAGTTGGACGGGGTACTCCTCGCGGGTTACATCGCCGACACCAGTGCCAACTGGCGGATCGACGGATTGACAGTGGGCGGCCTGAATGGAGCCGGCACCGTGTCAAGGCTCAGGGACGGAACCCACATCGACCATGATCGATGCACGGCCTTCAAAGCTGGCAAGCGACTAGCCCACTTCTAGTTCGTGGATGGCAGTTGGTGGGAGGAGATGTAGCAGCCCAGAGAGTAGCCCAGCAGGCCAATGTGGTACCTGCGAGCGCTATCCCCGCGCCCGGCGAGTCAGATAAGCGTCAGCCGCACACCGTAGGGCCTCCACGCTGGCCTCCCCGAGTACGTCCTCCGCCTGCTTGTCTGCTTCCCTCCAACGTGGCATCGCTCGACTCAATATGCTCGCGCCCTCGCTCGTGAGCGCCAGCGTCTTCCGGCGCCTGCCGCCGGACTGAGCACTCTCCACCCACCCCTTGTCCCTCAAAGATGCCAAGCCTCGGCTCACCGTCGATTTGTCCATTTCGAGGAAGCGGCCGACATCCACGGCCCTGAGGCCTTTCATGGATGCGATGATCGAAAGCATGGTAAGCTGATTGACTCGGAGGCCTACCGACTCTAGGGCGTCGTCGTACAGCCGGGTCAGAAGGCGATCCAACATGCGAGTCCGGCTACATACACAGGATCTCAGCACCTCCCGCGCAGATGTTACGTCCGTTTCAGCTTGGGTTCCGCCACCTTCGAGAATCTTAGCCGGCACCATCACGTACATCCTTTGTTGCAGCTACAAGTCTCTTAGTTGTATCTACATCCACTAAAAGAATCACATGGAGAGAGTTGTAGGGACAATCTTATGGGTTGTATCACCAACTCACAAGCACCCGGGAGTTAGTGCTTTTAGGCGTGACGGGTCGAACGCTAGCCGTTTAGGTGGGGCACCATGATAGTGAGCGCCAAGAGGGCGGTCCTCTCCAGCAGCTTGTCGATGTCCACGTACTCGTGCTCGGCGTGTGCTCCGTCGCCGACGGGACCCAGACCATCCACCGTAGCCGTGTGCAGGCTCGTGATGTTGCCGTCCGAAGCCCCGCCGGACATCCCCTGGACCAACTCGACGCCCATCTCGAGACCGCACGCTCGGACCGCCTCCCAGAGGGCGACGTTGCGCGGCGTGGCCTCCATGGGCGCTCGATCGACGGCGCCCTCGATCTCAACACGGGTCCCGGGCGTTTGCGCCTCGAGACCCCGGATAGCCTCCTCAACGGCGCGGGCGTCCGCCAAGGTGGTCACCCGCACGTCTAGGTCGCCCCGACATTCGGCAGCGACCACGTTGCCCCGCGTACCGCCCTGGACCGTCCCCACGTTCATTGCGATGCCTTTGTCCCAGTCCGTGAGCCCGTGTAGAAACTGGATCACGTGGGACATCTCCTGGATGCCACTGGCCCCCTCTTCCGGCGCCAGTCCCGAGTGGGACGCCTTTCCCACCACCCGGATCGTGAACTGACCAACGCCTCGACGGGTGGTCTTGATCATGCCCTCCGGACTGAGCGCGGGCTCCATCACCAGCACCCGACTCGCACTCTTGGCCAGGCGCTCCACATGGTCGTGGGACTCCGGGCTGCCGATCTCCTCGTCGGAGTTCAGAAACACGACCGGTGTCACCTCGGGCTTCAGTCCCAGCTCAGATAGGGCCCGTAGGGCGAACACCATCTGGACGACACCCCCCTTCATATCGAAGACGCCCGGGCCACGCACCACGCCTTTCTCCTCGTCGACCACGACCGGCATGTGCTCCAACGTCCCCAGCGGCCACACCGTGTCCGTGTGCCCCAGCAGAATCTGGACGGGGCCCCGGCGGGTGGAGCCCCGGCCCGCCTCGTAACCCCGTGGCGACAGAAGGATGTGTCCGCCCGTGCGATCGCCTGGTATCCGGACGTCCTCGAACCCGCACTCTTGGAGGGAACGGGCGACCAGATCCTGCACGGGCATCTGGGTCTCCGGCACGAGCGACGGAGACTCGATGCTCGCCATCGCGCACAACAAGCCGACGATGTCGTCTCGGCGATCCGACATGAACTCCACGATCCGCCCGGCTACCTGATCCGTCACGTGCTTCCCTTGTCTGAGGCGTTGGGTCCGGTCATCGATAGAAGCCGGCTCGCTCGTAGCTTTCGTCCAGTAGCTCCACCGGATGGAGGGCTCTGATCTGGGAGCCACGAAGCATGAGGCCCGCACCGATCTGCATGATGCAGCCCGGATTGGCGGTGGCCACCACGTCCGCTCCGGTGTCGATGACCGCGCTCACCTTGTCCGACCCGATCTGCTCACCGAGTTCGGGGTGGGTCATTCCATAGATGCCCGCTCCGCCACAGCAGTCGTCCTCCCCTTGGAGGGGAAGTAAGTCGAGATCCGGAATCGCCTCCAGCATCGCCCGAGGTGCCTCCCTCAAGCGCTGGGCATGGCAGAGATGACAAGCGGCATCGTACGTGACCCGACGGGGAACCGACGCCCCGCGCCGCACACCAGCCTCCGCTAGAAGCTCAGAAACGTCGCGCGAGATGGGTGAGAGCTTGGCCGCCGCCTCGGAGTACTTCGCATCGTCTCGGAGAAGGTGTCCATACTCCTTAAGAGCCGATCCGCACCCCGCCGCGTTCACCGCCACGAAGTCCGCCTTCGATTTCAGGAGGACGTCGATGTTCACGCGAGCCAACCGTCGAGCGCTGTCGGTATCACCGGCGTGGGCATGCAACGCCCCGCAACACTGCTGCCCGGAGACCTGAACAATCTCGAAGCCATTAGCCCGGAGAACCCGCTCCGTGGCGTCGTTCACGCGAGCGAACAGGCCAGCCTGTACACAACCGGTTAGCAGGGCGACACGGAGGGGGCGGTCCGCCACGGCAGCGGCCTCGCTAGCGGCGTCGGCAGCGGCCTCATCCGTCAGGGGGCCTACCGCCGTATGCGTGCTCCCGTCGAGCAGGCCTTCGACGGGGCCTGCTTCGGAAAGAGGCATGTCGCGGAGGGCGTCCGGCTCATCCGTGAGGATAGACGCCGCCGACAGCGACTCGACCGAGGCGATAGCCGGTAATCGCTTCCTCCGCGTCGCCTCAAGCATCGCCAACCCGAAGCGTACCGGATGGAGCGACGGCCCCCGAGGGGTCACCCGAGAACCGAGCCACGCCAACCCGAGGCCGCGCGTCATCCGCGCGAGGACCATGCTCCAACGCAACAACAGGCCTCGCCTGAACACGGACAGCAGCACCCGCACGGAAAGCCCGGGCCTGCGAGCCTGATACGCCGCGTCACGGGCGCTTTCGAGAAGGAGTCCGTACTCCACCCCGGAGGGACAAACGGGTTCACAGGCCCGGCACCCCAGGCAGCGGTCGATGTGGGTCTGAAACGCGTCGGACGACGCGGAGAGCCTACCCTCCACCACAGCCCGCATCAGGTACAGCCTCCCTCGGGGGGAGTCGTTCTCGTCCCCGAGACGGACGTAGGTGGGGCACGCCGGGAGGCAGAAACCGCAGTGCACGCACGGGAGTAGTCGATCTTCCTGCGCCTTTAGGTCGGTCGCGAGACTGGTCACGCGATCAACCTTCCTGGTGTCAGAATCGATGCCGGATCGAATTCCTTCTGGAGTGCTCGCATGAGACCCGTCGCGGAGCCCGTGTCCCCCCAAGCTCCCATGCTCTGCACGATCTCGGACGGTCCTTGGGAGATCACCATGCTTCCGCCTTCCGACTCCAGAGACAGCCTGATGTTGGCCAGGGCTCCGACGGCATCCTCCAGCCAACCCTGTTGTCGGTGCACGCGCGCCATCATAACGCGCAGCACTCCGGTCTGAGCATGAGCGGCCATCCGGGTGCCCCACCCCACATCGGGGTCGGCAATGTGCTGGAGGGCGAGAGCCTTCTCCATCAGGTCCGCCAATCTCGAGGGAAGCATGCTCAGTCGGAGCACCAGTTCCGCACCATCTTCCAGCGCTCTGACGTTTGCAAAAATCGCGTTGGAGTCATGGCCTTCCATGCGCGCGATCGGTGTGGTGTCCGCTCGTTCACAGACCAAACCGTCCACAACCGCCGCAGCCTCAGGGGACTCGAGAATCCGCACGGCCACCAACGGCTTTGTATTACGATCGCCCTCTTCGCAATTCCCCGGGGCCAGCACTTCGACCGCAGCGAGCGATACCGGCAATCCCGCGACAGCCCGAGCCAGAACAGCTGCCGACAATACGTCGTCACACTGAAACAGCAGCGTCCGGTCCACCTCCGGTACGGGGTGTAACCGCGTCGTCACGGAGGTGATGACACCCAGCGTGCCCCAACTGCCCAACACGAGCTTCAGAAGATCGAAACCGGCGACGTTCTTTACGACCTTGCCCCCCAACCGAAGAAGGCGGCCGTCGCCGGTGACCAACGTCACCCCCAACACGTGATCCCGGGGAGTCCCAAAGCCGGCCTCGAGCGGGCCCGCCGATCCCGTTCCGACGGTAGCCCCGAGACTTCCATGCATCGCTCCCGGCGGGTCGAGTGGCAGCCACTGACGCCCGTCGAGTACGCGGCGGGACAGAAGGTCGAGCCCGATGCCAGCCTCCGCCGTGATGAACAGATCGTCGGGCTCATAGGCGAGCACTCGGTCCATACGGGTGGTACTGATCACAACATCTACGCTCCCGGGCGGATGCCCACTCCCTAACCAGGTACCCTTTCCGCTCGGCACGCATTGCCACCCCTCGGCGCTGGCCATGCTGAGGATCTGGGCCACCTCGTACTCGTCCTCGGGAAAGACCACGGCATGAGGCACCCGGTCACCCACGGCCCAGGCTTCGGCCCGGAAGCCTTCAACCACCTGCCCTTCGGGCAGTTGACTAGACAGCAAGGCAGCAATCGGGTTCAAGGCTCAGCCTCGAACGGCTCGGGAACGACCTTGCCCGGGTTCATATTGCCTGCGGGATCAAACACCGACTTCACTCGTCGCATCGCATCTAACTCGTCGGGGCTATGCATGAGCGACATGTAGGCGCGTTTGTCCAGGCCCACTCCGTGCTCGCCGGTGATCGTGCCGCCCATCTCGACGCACACGTTCATGATCTCCTTCGAAGCCAACTCCACCCGCGCCAGTTCATCCGCATCACTGCGATCGAAGAGGATGTTGGGATGCAGATTGCCGTCTCCGGCATGAAAGACGTTGGCGATCTTCAGATTATGCCGCTTCCCGATCTCCGAGATCCGGGCCAATGCGTCAGGAACAAGGCTTCTGGGGACGGTGGCATCCTGAACCAGCAGATCCGTCGCGACACGCCCCATGGCCCCGAAGGCCTTCTTTCGGCCCTGCCAAAGGGCTGTGCGTTCCTGCTCGGACTCGGCGGTACGCACTTCACGGGCGCCCGCCTCGCGGCAGTGGACGACCGACCGCTCGACATCGGCGGCCAGCCCCGCCTCCACACCGTCGAACTCGATGACGAGCGCCGCCTCGGCATCCACCGGATACCCCCCGGAGTAGACGCTGGCCGCTACCGCCCGAATGGTCGCACCATCCACGATCTCCAGGGCCGCCGGCAGAAGGCCATCGGCGATGATCCGAGTTACGGCCCTCCCTGCGTCCTCGACAGTATCGAAAATGCCCAGAAGTGTCCGGACCGACTCCGGCTTCGGGAGAAGGCGAACCTCGATCTCGGTGGCGATGCCGAAACATCCCTCCGATCCGACGAAGAGTCCGACCATGTCATATCCACAGGACTCTTTTCCGAACCCGCCGATCCGAGAGACCTGCCCGTCGTACGTCACGATCGTGAGGCCCGTCACGTAGCGTGAGGTGACCCCATACTTCAGGCAGTGCGGCCCGCCGGAGTTCTCCGCCACGTTGCCGCCCAGCGTACAGGCGCTTTGGGACGACGGATCGGGGGCGTAGTAGAGCCCGAACGGATCGGCGGCCTCGGTGAGGTGCGCGTTGATCACACCGGGTTGGACCAAGGCCAGGCGGTTCTCGGCGTCCACCTCAAGAATCCGGTTCATGCGCGCGGTGCCGATCACAACGGATCCTTCCCCGGCGAGCGCGCCTCCTGAGAGGCCGGTGCCCGCTCCGCGCGGCACGACCGGGACGCCCGCATTCGACAGCAGCTGGAGGACGCGGCTGACCTCATCGGTATCCTTGGGGAGGACCACGGCCATAGGCGGCATCCGATAGGCGGTGAGCCCATCGGACTCATAGGCCAGAAGCCGACCCGGGTCCGAGATCACCCAGTCGTCGCCGACGATGCCCTTGAGTTGTGTTTCGAGTGACTGCTCTAGAGGCAACTGCGTCCTCAGTTGGTCGGTGTTGGGTCGCTTCTCCGCTGGCGCTTCTCCTACTCGAAGCACCAGAAATCAGAGTAAGGCACACACCTGGGTTAAGACAGACGCGTTCGACTCCGGCGAGCTCTAGGCCTACCTCCGGGATGACTGACGACTGGTTCGACATGATTCGAGCGCTCCAGGACGCTAGTGCCCGCTTTCTTCTTGTGGGCACGCACGCTTTAGCGGTACATGGCGTGCCGCGGGGCACCCAGGACCTGGATCTCTGGATCGAGCCGACGCCGGAGAACGCACAGAAGGTCTGGGAAGCGCTGGACGACTTTGGAGCACCAGCAGAGCAGCTCGACATTTCGCTCGACGATCTGGTTGCCGCGGACTCGGTGATCTAATTCGGCCTGCCACCGAACCGAATTGACCTCCTTACCGACCTAACGGGGGTGGACGACTTCGAGAGTGCTTGGGCAGACCGGGAAGAGCAAGAGATTCGCGGGCGACAGGTTCCCTTCCTGGGGCGACAAACACTCGTGGCCAACAAGAGAGCGACGGGCCGGACGAAGGATTTAGCGGATCTTGAAGCACTCGGTGAGTGATGGCGGCATACCATCGGGTCACCAGACTAACTAACGCAGAAAGTCCCGGATCGCCTGCAGACTCTTGAAGGCCGCACCCTCCAACCCCGCCGGGATGGTGCTCCCGTATACGTGCACCAGTAACTCGTCGGTCGAAGCGCCAGGCCTCACGGCCAGAATGTCCGCCACCTGGCGGATCCTATCCCAGCGGTGCGCTTCATACGCATTGAGCGTAGCGCCTGGATCCTCGATCGCCGGCCCGTGGCCGGGATAGAGCGTCTTGAACTCCACCGAGCGTAAGCGCTCGAGCGACTCCAGGTAGTCGGCCACGCACCCGTCGTATTCGCCGACCCACGTGGTCTCCCCCTGGCCCAGCACGACATCCCCCGGGAAACCCGCGTCGGCCTCGATCCAATGGAACGTCACGTGCTCCCGGCTATGTCCGGGGGTATCGAAGCTGGCGATTCGACCCTGATCGGTCTCGACCACCTCGCCGTCGCCCAAGCCTCTGGCCGCCGGAATCCCTACACCCACGATCTCCGCCCCAACGGCATCGGCCACCGCCTCCGCAGCCCCCGAGTGGTCTGCATGTCCATGGGTGAGAAGCACCCACACCTGCTCCGCAGCAGCTACCTCACGCACGACGGCCCTTACGTGGCTATCCACATAAGGGCCGGGATCGATGATGGCCACTCTTTTGTGGCCCACCAGATATGTGCGGGTCCCGTCTAGGGTAAAGGGATCCGGGTTGTCAGCTACTATGCAGCGTGGCCTCACAGGCCGGTGCTAGCGGCGCTCCGCAGCCAACTGCTCGGCGAGCTTGTCCGCCACCAACTGAACAGCTGTGTCGTCGTCGTCCGTAAACGCCGCGGCGGTCCTGCTGTCGAGATCGATCTGGCCAAATATGTCCTCGCCTGCGCGAATGAGCACGACCATCTCGGACTTCACCCTGGGGTCACAAGCGATGTAGTGATCCACGGCGCTCACGTCGGGGACATTAACGTTCTCCCCCGTCGCGACCGCGGTGCCGCAGATACCTTCGCCCACCGGAATCTTGGCGTGCGTGGTGGGCTTGCCGACATAGTTGTGGAGCCAGAGGACGTTCTCTTCTGTGTTCAGCAGGTAGACACCCACCCAGTCGAATCGATCGTCGGCTTCGCCAATGCCCTTCACGGCACGACGAAGCAGGGCGTCGGAAAGGAATCCGTCGTCCCTCAGATCCTGCAGGTCGCCTACCAGTTCGTTCACTTCTAACATTCGGTTCAATTCCGATTCTGTTTGCACGGGGAAATCCCCAGTTTCCAGCGGCCTTGCTGGACCGGAAGGGTAGAAGAGAGCCCGTTCAGGGTCAAGACACCGCGCGGTGCCGTCCCGGCCCCTCTTCAGGCGGCCCTCAGCTCTAGCGCGGAGTGAAATCTGTGTCGCCGTCGAGTCCCTGGACGAAAGCCGCCAAGAGGCGAGCCGTGCTGTCGAGATCCGAGAGGCTCACAACCTCGTTGGGCGAGTGCATGTAGCGGTTCGGGACCGAGATCAGGCCGGTCGGTACGCCGCCCCTGCTCAAGTAGATGGAGTCCGCGTCGGTGCTCGTGTACCTCGGCTGAGCCTGGATCGTGTAGGGGATCCCCCCGGCTTCGGCCACCTCCACCAGACGATCGAACACCACAGGATGGGCGGCCGACCCCCGGCTGAGTACCGGGCCTCCACCCAGGTTGTGCTCCCCCAACTCCTTCTTCTCGACGTCGGGTACGTCCGTACTGAAGGTGACGTCCACTACGAGCGCCACATCAGGCTCGATGGCGAAAGCGCTGCTACTGGCTCCGCCCCCCGACTTCCCGCCGATCTCCTCCTGCACGGTGGCCACGGCCACGGCTGACGCAGTGGGCGAGGACTCCGAGAGCATGCGCAGCGCCTCGAGCACGACGTAGGCTCCAATGCGGTTGTCGATGGCTCGACTGGCAATCCGATCACCCGCGAGCTTCACCATCTGAGCGTCGATAACCAGTGGGTCACCCACTCGCAGACCCAGGTCACCCGCTTCCTCGGCGGAGGACACGCCCACGTCTACCCAAAGCTTTGCAACTTCCGAGGCCTTGGTCCTCTCGTTGCCCTTGATCAGGTGGATAGCCTTCTTGCCCACCACGCCCATCACATCGCCCGTACGTCCCATGATGCGGACGCGCTGTCCGACCAGCACCTGGGGGTCCCACCCGCCGATGCCCGCGATATAGAGGATGCCCTTCTCATCGATGTGGGTGACCTGGAGGCCGATCTCATCGATGTGGCCGGCCATCATCACACGGGGCCGACCATCCGGATTCAGGAGAGCGAGGGTGTTTCCGGTGACATCGGTCGTGACCGAGTCTGCGAACGTTTCGGCCTCGGTGCGCCAGACACGGGCCGGACGGACCTCGAAGCCCGAGGGTCCGGCAGCGTCGAGTAGGTCTTCGAGAAAAGCTGTGGGCTGGTTCATAGAGGGGAAACTACGTATCGAGACGGGCGGCTCAAGGGGTTGAATCAGCCGGGCGACGATTCGCCGCCGTGGGGCTACTCTATCTCGACGTCACTAATTCAGGGGATTGAGCTCGTTGTCCGCATTCTTCCAGGGCTCGGGCTCAGGGTCTGGCTCGGGCGGATGCGCTCCAAAACCGCTGGCATCCACGACCATCATCTGAACGGCCCCGTCACGGATACCCTGCTCGAGCCGCTTCCTTACCTGTCGCTGAATGCCGCGACGCGTGACGGGAAAGAGTAGGCTGAAACCCACGAAGTCGGTAACTATGCCTGGCGTAAGTAGAAAGGCCGCCCCCATGAGAATGCTCATTCCGTCCATGATCGCCTGGCCCGGCAACTGCCCGCGGGCCATGTCCTCTCGAAGCTTCCAGAGCGTGCGTAGCCCCTCGAGTCGCGCCAGCCACGCCCCGGTTACGCCCGTAAAGATGACCAGCGCCATGGTGGGCAAGAATCCGACGATTTGACCCACCTCGATCAATAACGCCAATTCGAGCAGGGGCACGATGATAAAAAGGAGGGCGAGTCTTCCCAGAACATTCATAGCCCTGTCTACCCCGCCCACTCGGCGCCGGTCCTCGTTGCGCTCTTGACTTGTCCTCCACCCACGTCAAAGCTGCACGTCACGTTCTTCACAGGGAAAACGCAGCATCGAAGCACTTGGAGGGGACATGGTCGTATCGAGGCGGGATTTGCTGAGCCTGGGGCGCTCATCGGAGAACCGGATCTCGGAGACGGCGCCCGGCGACGTAAAGATCGACGGCAACGAGAATCCTCTCGGCCCGGGCCCGACGGCTATGGGCGCTCTGGTCGGCATGTTCGGCCAAGCGGGCCGCTATCCGTTCAACAGCAGTCCCAGCCACATCGACCTACTCGGGGCCCTGGCCGACCACTTCGACACCACTCCGGAGCACTTCGCCCTGGGATTAGGGTCGAGCGAGATTTTGAGCAGTGCTGTGCGCCTGTTCGCGGGCCCGGATCGCCCGGTCATTACGAGCGGACTCTCCTTTGCCGAGCCCATAAACGCCGCCAGACAGTTCGGCTACCCATGGGTCGCGGTGCCCCTCGATGCGGACCTGAAGCTCGATCTCGCACCGATGGCGGAGGCGGCTCGCGGAGGCGGGCTGGTGTACCTCTGCAATCCGAACAACCCGACCGCCACTCTGCACCCGGCCACAGCGATCGAGAAGTTCGTGAGGGATGTACACGCGACCTCACCTGAGACCGTGATCCTGATCGACGAGGCCTATCACGACTACGTAACCGATCCGGCCCACCGGACCGCGGTCCCATTCGCCATCCAGCGACCGAACGTGGTCGTGGCACGCACGTTCTCGAAGGCGTACGGCATGGCGGGCCTCAGACTCGGATACGGAATCGGCCACGCCGAGACGATGGCGCCGATGCGGCTGAATCAGATGTCGGCCAACACCAACGTGCTGGTCTTGGCGGCGGCGGTCGCCTCTCTTTCGGATCCCGGACATATCGAGCGCGAGCGAGCCCGCAACGCCGAGGTCCGTGCGTACGTCACGTCGTTTTTTGAACGGGCAGGGTTCCACGTCCCAGAGACGCAAGGCAACTTCATGTTCGTTGAGTTGGGGCAGCCGGCGGCCGACTTCAGAGCGGCATGCGCGGAGCAGCACGTGCTGGTGGCGAGAGATTTCCCACCCATGGAGAAGACCCACTGCCGCATCTCCTTCGGAACCATGGCCGAGATGCGCATGGCGTGTCGCGTTTTTGCCGACGTGCTTGGCGTCGACGCGCCGACGGAGGCGCCCGAATGAGCGCCGGAAGGCGGGCCGGGGGGGTCTCAAGACGGAGCTTCGTCGCGAGCATGGGCCTCGGGGCAGCATATGTCTCCGCCCGTGGACATGAAGCCTGGGCGAGTGCATTGGCTGACGGGCGGACGTCCGAGCCATTCGCGCTTCCCCAGACGAGCAACATCATTCTGAGCAGCAACGAAAATCCACTTGGGCCCGGAGAGCATGTGCTCGCCGCGATGAGGGGAAGCCTCGGCCCTGACGGCGCCGGTGGGGCCCGCTATAACTTTGCCCAAGCCGACGAGACTAGGGCTGCCGTGGCCCGTGCCCACGGAGTCTCAGTGACGAACATTCGTCTGGGTACAGGCTCGTCTGAGATCCTGCGCCTGGCGGCCGACGTCTATACTTCCGCCGAACGTCCGGTGGTCAGCCCGGACCCGACCTTCGAGTCAGCCGCGACCTACGCTGCTTTCCTCGGAGCGGAGGTAAGGCGTGTGCGCATCGGCGCAGACTTCCGAACCGACTTGGACGCGATGATCGACGCGTGCGACGGAGCGGGTCTCGTGGTTCACTGCAACCCGAACAACCCGACCGCGACCGTACACTCTGCCTCGAACACGCGCGCCTTCATCGAGCGCATACATCGACGCTCTCCTGAGACCATGGTCCTCGTCGACGAGGCCTATCATCACTATGTGACCGACCCGGAATACGAGAGCGCGATTCCGATCGCACTTGAGAACCCCAAGATCATCGTGTCCCGGACCTTCTCGAAGGCGTACGGGCTCGCGGGGCTCCGGATCGGCTTCGCCGTGGCCCACCCCGAGACGATCGCCGAGCTGGCGAGGCTCAGAGGCCCGGATCGGTCCATGAACCTGCCGGGGCGCGTCGGCGTGGTGGCGGCGCTCGAAAGGGGACACGGGCCCGTGATGGAGGAGCAGGCTCGTAACGCCTCGGTACGTGACTTCACCCGTAAGTTCTTCCACGACGCGAGCTTTGAAGACACGGACTGTCAGGCCAACTTCATCCTGGTCGACATTCGTCGTCCTGCGCAGGAATTCGGGCAGGCGTGCGTCGAACAAGGCGTGCGGATCGGGGCCGGCTCGCCGTTGTACCCGAACCACGCCCGTATCACCATGGGGACTCAGGCCGAGATGGACCTTGCTACGCAGGTCTTCGCCGAAATACTGGGGATCTAGCCTCCTCAGGGTGAACCTACTTCGTCTGAATCGCTGGGACCATTAGCTTTGGGGCCAATGGAAACCACGTATTTTCGTAAGGGATTCGGACTCAAATCCGAGGTCCAGCCCCTGATCGACTCCGAGTACCATTCGGCACTCGTGCAAAGCATTCGCGGCTCGGGCCACACGATGCTCCTGGGTGACGTGACCGTGAGATTGGCTGAGGAATTCGGATTCTGCTACGGCGTCGACCGGGCCATCGACTACGCCTATGAGACTCGCCATAAGTTCCCGGACCGGCGCATCCACCTCGTCGGCGAGATCATCCATAACCCGCACGTGAACCAGCGCATCCGCGACATGGGAATGCGTTTTATCCAGCCCGACGAATCGGGAACCTTCGACTTCTCTCACCTGACTGCAGAAGACGTGGTAGTGATGCCGGCCTTCGGTGTCAGGCTCAGTGACTTCAGCCGGCTACGGGACATCGGTTGTGTGCTGGTCGACACCACCTGTGGATCGGTGCTCTTGGTGTGGAAGCGCGTCGAGAGCTACGCGCGAGACGGGTTCACCTCGGTGATTCACGGCAAACACTACCACGAAGAGTCGCGGGCGACCGCGTCTCAGGTGTCGAAGCACGAGGGAGGTATGTACGTCATCGTGCGGAACATGGAAGAGACGGAACTCCTCTGTGACTACATGGCAGGTCGCCCGGAGGCCATGTCCAGAGAGGCGTTTATCGAGCACTTCCAGGAGAAGAGCTCAGCGGGGTTCGATCCCGACACTGACCTCCGGCAGGTCGGGGTGGCGAACCAGACCACCATGCTCGCCAACAACTCCCTCGCCATCGGCGCCAAGATCCGAGAGGCGATGGCCGAGGGACACGGGGAAGCTTGTGCGGCGGAGAACTTCCGCTCCTTCGGCACCATCTGCTCCGCGACTCAGGAGCGGCAGGACGCGATCGAGATGATGATGGCCGAAGGGCCGCCGGCTGTGATGATCGTGATCGGCGGGTACAACTCGTCGAATACCGACCATTTGGCTCATCTCTGCCGCGATTTCACGGCGACCTATCACATCGAGGACTCGGCCTGTATCGACGTGGAGCAGGGCACCATACGGCATAAGCCGGACCTGGGCGGGGACACACCCGAACAAGTAGTGACGGATTGGCTACCCGACGGACCCTTCGATCTCGGACTGACCGCGGGGGCGTCTACGCCCAACAACAAGATCGGCGAGGCGTTGGTGCGGATTATGAAGATTCGGGGGATGGATCATGAAGAGTGACCTGATCTCTGGAAGACGACCGCAATTCTGAAGCCAGCAATCGCTACGGCAAGCTCCGCGATGAGAACGAGGACGTCGTGGCGTTACCTTGGACTCTAGGAGGCGTTCGAAGGGTTCTAGTGGCCGATCCTAGATGTGGATGGGCCGTCCCAGGGCCGCTAGGGCCCCTTCAGCAATGGCTTCAGAAAGTGTCGGGTGCGGGTGCATGGCCCGGTCCATCTCGTCCACAGTGGACTCTAGGTGGCGGCCCACGACGAACTCGCCGATCAGCTCGGTGGCGTGCGGCCCCACGATGTGCGCCCCAAGGATCTCCGAGTACTTCTTATCTCGAATCACCTTCACGAAGCCTTCCGTGTGGCCGGCGGCTAGCGCGCGTCCATTGCCGAGCCACGGGAACTTGCCCACCTCAATGTCGTGCCCGGCTTCCTTGGCCTGTTCCTCGGTGAGCCCGATGGACGCCACCTCGGGATTACAGTAGGTGCAGTTGGGCACGTTGTTATAGTCGACGGACCCGTGGCCTACACCGGCGATGGCCTCGACGCAGATAACTCCCTCGTGCATCGCCTTGTGGGCCAAGAGCTGACGACCGGAACAGTCACCTAGTGCGTACACGCCGGCGGCGTTCGTCCGCATGAACTCGTCGACGGCGAAGAAGCCGGCCTCGTCGAGCTGTACGCCTGCGGCCTCCAGGCCCAGATCGGCTGTGTTCGGAACTCGTCCAACGGCGGAGAGCACATGTTGAACGGCCAGAGTCTGGGACTCGCCCTTGCTGTCCTTGAAGGTCAGGAGAACAGAATTCTCACCAACCTCGGCGGCTTCGACCATCGCGCCCGTGTGGAAATCCATGCCCCGCTTCTTGAAGCTGCGCTGCACGATGGAGGAGGAGTCCTTGTCTTCGAGTGGAAGAATCCGGTCCAGCGCCTCGATCACGGTGACCTTTGTCCCGTAGGCGTTGAACACATCCGCGAACTCCATGCCGACGGCGCCGGCGCCAACCACTGCGAGCGACTCGGGCGCTTCGGTCTGGAAGAGCGCACCGGTCGAGGACCAGACCCGCGCCTCGTCGATCGGTAGTACGGGAATGTCCCGGGGTCGCGATCCGGTGGCCAAGATGACGTGTTTGGCGGAGTACGACTCCTTGGAACCGTCCTCGGCCTCGACCTCGACCTTGCCCCCGCCCTGAAGCCGACCGCGTCCTTCTAAGTGAGTCACCTTGTGCTTCTTGAAGAGGTGAGCCACCCCCTTGCTCAGCTGACCCGCGATCGCTCGGCTGCGCTCTTGGGCCGGCCCTAGGTTGGCCGCCAATGAGTCGAAGGTGATGCCGTGTGAGCCAGCGGTCTTCATCTCGTTGACTAGAGCGGCGCTGGTGAGCAAGGCCTTGGTCGGGATGCAGCCGATGTTCAGGCACACGCCCCCGAGTTTGTCCTCCTCCACGCACGCGGTGCTGAGTCCCAACTGACCCGCTCGTATCGCCGCCACGTATCCGCCGGGACCCGCTCCGATGACCAGAACGTCAAAGCTCTTGTCTGCCACGTCCTACCCTCTTTCGAAGAACAAACCCGATCGCCGAACCTTAAAAACGCGAGCAGGTCAGGTTTCTTTTGTTGTGCCCGGTTTCGGCCCACATGTGCGAGCCCGGGAACGGGTCTGGAAGTTAGACGGGGTGTCGGGGCAGGTAAACCCTCTGAACGGCCCGGGAGAAGAGGAATCGTGCGGAATCCGTATCCCTTTGCAGTTGGGACTGGCGCGGCCTATTCCGATCCGGGTTGCGCCTGTCTCCTCACTCCTTGAGTAGGAGGGTCAATTATGTGGTCAATGCTTATTGTGGGTGCCGTCATCGTCGACGGTGTCGGGCTGTATAACTCGCTCGTAAAGCTTCGGGAACAGGCGGACGTGGCTTGGGCCGACATCGACGTCCAGCTCAAACGTAGGACGGACCTAGTCCCCAACATCGTAGCCACCGTGAAGGGCTACGCGTCCCACGAGAAGGACACGTTGGAGGCGGTAATAAGTGCCCGCTCGTCAGCGATGTCCGCACAGGGCCCGGGCCGAGCGCGGGCAGGCGGAGGGCATGCTCTCAGGCGCTCTCGAGTCGATTTTCGTTCTGTCCGAAGCGTACCCGGACCTCAAGGCGGCAGGGAACTTCCAAAAGATCCAGGGAACACTGGCCAACCTTGAGGAGGCGCTCCAAAGCGCCCGGCGGTGCTACAACGCGGTAGTCCGGGACTACAACACTAAGATCCACTCGGTCCCGTCCAACATCCTCGCGCAAAGTTTCAACTTCGCGGAAGTTTCAACTTCGCGGAAAAGGATTTCTTCGAGATTCCCGGGGCCGAAAAGACCGTCCCAAAGGTGGATTTCTCCGACGGCAGCAACGACTGACTCGTTCGGCAGGCTCCCTGTAGGATCGGAGGAATCATGATACGAACGATACGAACGCTCGCGAGGCGCCTCCCGATCACCGCGGCCGCCCTCGGCACGCTAGGCTGACCGCAGTCCCCGCGTCCACCCGGTTGCAGAAGCTCGAAATCGAGCGGTGCGACGCGGAAATTTCGGTGGCCGAGAGCGGCCGGGTACATGTCTCGGAGTTGATCCGGTTCCGCTTCACCGGATCCTGGAATGGCGTCTTTCGCGACATCCCGAAGGACATCAAGAACGGTATCTATGCTCGCCTGCTGATTCTGGGCTTCTACCACCACCGGCCCGACAAGGTGATCGGGGCGTACGTCGGCAGCGGGATCGTCCTGGCGGTCTTCATGGTGCTGGGGCTGGGCTTTCTCGGTGACGCCCTGTCGACCTCCCTAGGCGCCGGTGCGGCTGCCGCGCTCTTGAGTGCACTACCGGTCATCGGATTCGGCATCGTAATGCCCGCCCGCACCGTGAAGGGCACGCGAGAACTCGAGCACGTGTTGGGCTTTCAGGAGTCCCTGGACCGTGTCGAGTCCGACCACTTCCGCCGCATGATCGACTCTCCTGAGATGTTCGAGCGCTTCTTGCCTCACGCGATGGCGGTACAGGTCGAGAAGAAATAGGCCCGAGCGTTCGAGGATCTCTACAAGGAGCCGCCGGACTGGTATTCCGCGCCGGCCGGACATCGTTTCCGGCCTACGATCTTCGTGACGGACCTGGGAAGCATGACCGGGCGGGTGACCTCCCAACCGCGAAGCAGCGGGGGCTCCGGCTTCAGCGGGGGAGGGGGCTTTAGCGGAGGCGGGTTCTAGGACTGGGCACTGACACCGACGACGACGCGACTACGGAGCGTCAGGGTCTTCCTAGGCTGCGACGCCCTCATCGACCTGTTGTTGCTGCGCCCGGCCGAGGCCGACACACAGCAGGGTCCAGACGGCAGCGACCGGAACAGTAGCTGCGGCAACGGCAGCCAGAGTCAGACCCATCGCGGCAAACAGCCCGTCTACCCCAGCACCCGCCACGTCACCGCCCCGGTACACGAAGACGTCCACGACCGGTTTGGCTTTGTACTTCTCCGAAGGCGAGACCACGCTGAACAACGTCTCGCGCGAAGGACGCGAGACGGCGTAACGGGTCGCCCGGTGAACGGCCTGGAAAATCGCCATCACACCATACAGCGGCCAAATGGCTAGGGCCGCAAATCCCGCCAGGGTCACGATCGGCAGGACCGCGAGCGTCCACCCCACTCCGACCCGCTTGATGACCTGGGTGGTTACGAAGATCTGAGTGAACAGCGTCGCGATCTGGGCTAACATGTCGAACTGCGCAAACCCGGCGACCCTCTGACTGAAGGTGTCCGTGTTCTCAAAGATCACGTTGGCCTGCGTGAAGTAGATGATCGTGTTCGAGATCGCCATCAGCACGATGAAGCCGCCAATGCCGAGCAAATAGGGGGAGGTCGCTACGGCTCGGGCGCCCTCCCAGAACGTCCCGCCGATCCGCTGCTGTCCCGGATCCGCACCGGTTGCGGCCGAATCCGGCCCACTGGACGAGAGACGTGAGTGGTCCGACGCTACTGCCCGCCGGTCTAACCTCAGCATGACTAGGATCGCGACGCCGAAGAGGGCCGAACCGGTGAGCATGAGGCCCGCCGGCAAGTACACGGACTCGGTCATGTTGCTGATGGTGGTGGTGGCCCAGCCGCCAATCAGGGCGCCCAGCGTGCCACCGATACCTATGAAAGCGAACATGCGCTTGCCCTGGTCCACGTCGAAAATGTCGACCATGAACGCCCAGAAGACGCTTGTGACGAACAAGTTGATCGCACTGAGCCAGATGAAGAAGACATAGCCGACGTAGCGTGCAACCGACGTTTCCGCGTCCGTCCCGATCAACCCGCCACCCATGGCTGCATCGGCAATGAGCATTCCCGAGAAGCCGAACAGGCAGAGGATCACGAACAGGTACGCTATTGGGATGAAGCGACGACGATTCGTCCGCGCCACGACCCCACCGAAGGCGAGCACGATCGCGAGCGAGACGAACGACGTGCCCACAAAGAGCCAACGAAGGTCATCCATACCGCGCGAGACTCCCATGGCATCTCGTACGGGGCGGAGGAAGTAGTACCCGCAGAGCACACAGAAGAAAAACAGTGCTGAGAGAAGAGCGAGCGGAAGCTCTTCCTTCTTGATGTTGAGTACGCGGGCGACCCTGTCGCTCACGAAACCATGCTCATACCAGGATTGCCGCAGGCTCTTCCAACATGCTCTTTAGCGTCGCGAGGAACGCGGCTCCGGTCGCACCGTCGATGACCCGGTGATCACAACTCATCGTGACGCGCATGCGGTTGCGAACCACGACCTCGCCGTCCACCACCACGGGCTTCTTCTCGACTCCGCCGATGGCAAGGATGCCGGCCTCAGGCGGGTTGATCACGGCCGTGAACTCGTGGATACCGAACATCCCCAGATTCGAGATGGAGAAGGTCGCGCCCGTATACTCCTCGGGCTTCAGCTTCTTCTCCCGCGCTCGACCGGCCATCTCCCGGACCTCGCCACCGATCTGAGCTACTCCCTTGGCATCCGCGTCGCGGACGATGGGGGTGATCAGGCCGTCCTCGACCGCTACAGCCACACCGATGTGCACCCGGTTGAAGCGACGGATCGAATCGACGAGCCAGTGCGCGTTGCACGCCGGATGGCGGCGCAGTGCCGCCGCTGTAGCCCGAATGATCAAGTCGTTCAGCGAGACCTTCCGACCTTCCTTCTCCAGCATCGCGTTGATGCTGCGGCGTGCCTCCATGGCGCGCCCCATGTCGACGTCGATGGTGAGGAAGAAGTGCGGCACGGGACCAATCGACTCGGCGAGCCGGCGCGCGATGGTCTTCCTCATCTGACTAAGCGAGACGTCCTCATAGTCGACGTCCGAGGCAGGGGGCGAAGCCACGGCGGTCCGCGCCGGTGATGCCACCCCTTCGGTCAGCGCGAGCTCGATGTCGCGTTTGACGATCCTGCCTGCCGGTCCGGATCCCAAGACAGCAGCGAGGTCCAACCCCGAATCGGCGGCCAGGCGCTTCGCTAGGGGAGAGGCCTTGATCCGACCACCCGGAGTTGCGACCGGGGCTGCAGTAGAGGCAGCAGGAGCAGCCCCGGTGGGAGTAGCCCCGGTGGGAGCCTCGTCCTCGGCGGGCGCGGACGCTGCGGAATTCCCGCCCACATCGCTCGTCGCGGTCTGATTCCCACCTTCCGCGGCCGAGGTGATGGCCGAGATGTCTTCGTCCGCAGCGGCGATCACGGCGATCACGCTTCCTACCGGAGCCGTAGCGCCCTCACCGACCATGATAGCCCGGAGAATCCCGTCCCCACGGGCTGTCAGCTCCATCGTAGCCTTGTCGGTCTCGATCTCGGCGATGATCTCGCCATTAGTGACCTCGTCCCCCTCGGACTTGAGCCACTTCACGACCTGTCCCTCCTCCATGGTGGGAGAGAGAGCTTCCATATGAACTTTAGTCGACATAGAGAACCCTCTTACACGCCTCGACGACGCGTCCGGCGCTCGGCTTGGTCCAAGCCTCGAGCTTTTTGTTGTACGGCATCGGGATGTCGGCCTGTGTGACGCGCAGGACCGGCGCATCCAGATCGTCGAAGGCCTCTTCCATGAGAATCGAGACGATCTGCGATCCAATTCCGACGTACGGGAAGCCGTCTTCCACGTAAACGGCTCTGTGTGTCCGCGACACCGTCTCCAGGATCGCTTCCACGTCGAGCGGCCGTAGGGACCGTAGGTCCAACACGTCGGCTTCGATGCCTTCCTTGGCCAACTGACCCGCCGCCTGGAGCGCGATATGGACCATCCGACCGTGGGTGATGATCGAGACGTCGTCGCCCTTACGCTTCCGGTCCGCAACCCCGAGCGGCACGATGAAGTCGTCGTCGTCCGGGACCTCGCCCTTCACGTTGTAGAGCAGCTCACCCTCCATGACGGCGACCGGGTCGTTGTCCCGGATGGCGGCCTTGAGCAGCCCCTTCGCATCTGACGGCGTGGCCGGTGTAACGAGCTTGATCCCCGGCGCATGCACATACCATGACTCGCACGCTTGAGAGTGTTGGGCCCCGAGCTGGAGCGCGGCGCCGGTCGGGCCCCGAAACACCATCGGAATGCCGATTTGGCCGTTGCTCATATGGAGCATCTTGGCCGCGCTATTGATCACTTGGTCCAGTGCAAGAATTGAGAAGTTGAACGTCATGAACTCCACGATCGGCCTGAGACCGACCATGGCTGCGCCTACTCCGAGTCCCGTAAAGCCGAGTTCGCTGATGGGCGTATCCACTACCCGTTTGTCACCAAACTGATCGAGCAAACCCTTGGAGACCTTGTACGCGCCGTCGTATTCCGCCACTTCCTCTCCCAACAGGAAAACGGAGTCGTCGCGCGCCATCTCCTCGGCCAGAGCTTGGTTCAGCGCTTCTCTGTATGTGAGTTCAGCCATCGATCGCTCGGTTACCGCCCACGACCGTCGAAGAACAAACGGCCGTTCGGGTTGATGTCTGAGTAGACATGGTCATAGAGATTGGCCGGATCGGGATCGGGAGCCGCCCCAGCGGACTCATCGGCGGCAGCGACAACCCCGCGTACCTCCGCGTCCATGGCCTCGAGTTCGTCCTGGTTCAGGAGCTCCGCTGCGAAGAGCCGGTCGCGCAGAATCTTGATCGGATCGGCGTTTTCGGTGCGGTCATCGACTTCTTGCTTCGAACGGTAGGTGCCCGCGACCGGGTCCGACATTGAATGACCCTTGAACCGGTAGCACTGGAGATCCACGAAGTGCGGCCCTTCGCCTGCTCGAACCCCGGTGACGATCTTGTCGAACGCCTTGAGGGTTGCGATGACGTCCTGGCCGTCTACAACAGAAGCCAGAACGCCGTGGGACGCGGCTTTGGTGACCATGTCCGTATCCGACACCCGGTCGAACTTGGTGCCCATGCCGTACGAGTTGTTCTCAACCACGTAGATCACCGGCAAATCCCAGACGGCTGCCATGTTCATGGACTCGTGGAACCCGCCCTGGTTCACAGCGGCATCCCCCATGAAGCACATGCAGACCTGATCGCCGCCCCGGTAATGGATGGCCCAGGCCATGCCCAATGCCAGGCCAGTCTGACCGCCCACGATACCGTGCCCGCCCATGAACCCAACGTCGGCCCCGAAGATGTGCATGGAACCGCCCATGCCTCCGGAGGAGCCCGTAGCCTTTCCGTAGAGCTCCGCCATCACGGCGTCGGCCGGGATACCCTTGGCCATCGCCTGCGTATGATCCCGGTACGCGGTGATGACGTAGTCGTCCTTGCGCAGCGGGAGAATACAACCGGCGGCCGTGGCCTCCTGTCCGATGTGCAGGTGGCAGAAGCCTCCGATCTTTCCGATCGCATACCCTTCTTCGGCCTTCTCCTCGAAGCGCCGATAGAGCAGCATCTCTCGTAGAACGTGCAGCAACTGATCCCTGGAGAACCCGTCCAACTCGGGACCACCGTTCGTTGCCGTCTGTTCGGCCGTCTTAGCCTCGGTCATTTTCCCTCGTCTGTCCTGTAGCCGGCCGCCCCGACCTGCCCATCTCAAGTTGTACTAGTTCGAGCCCGGGGAGCATCTCCGCGGGCGCCGGAATGTCGGCCTCCAACACGGTCTGGATCCGGCCCGCCGCCCCGGCTTCAACTTCACGCGCCTGCTCCTTGGCATGGTAGCTCGACCGCACGAGCGGGCCCGCCTCGACGTGCTTGAATCCGTACGTCTCTTCGCCCACACGCTTCCACTCTGCGAACTCTTCGGGCGTAACCCAGCGAGCCACGGGAATATGGTGGAGCGAAGGCCGTAGATACTGGCCCAAGGTAAGGATGTCCACAGCGGCCTCACGGAGGTCCTTCATCGCCTGGTGAAGTTCGTGTTCTTCCTCGCCCATTCCAAGGATGATGCCGGTCTTGGTCAACATCGACGCGTCGATGCGCTTCGCGGCCCCGAGGAACGAAATCGATCGCCAATAACGCCCGCCCGGCCGGACCTCTGGATGAAGCCGCTCCACAGTCTCTAGGTTGTGCCCGAGGATCGCCGGCTGAGCGTCCTGGACGACCCGCAGCGCTTCCTCGTCACCCTTGAAATCAGGGATCAGAACCTCGACGGAGCATCCGGGAACCAATGTCTTGATCTGCCGAATCGTATCGGCGTAGATGCCCGCACCGCCGTCGGGGAGTTCGTCACGATTTACGCTCGTGATGACGACGTGCTCAAGTTCCATCGTCCGCACCGACTCCGCAACCCGACGCGGCTCGTCCAGATCCAGCTCGGTGGGAAGTCCATGTGCTACTGCGCAGTACTTGCACGCCCGAGTGCAGACGTCCCCCAGAATCATGAAGGTGGCGGTCCCGGCCTCCCAGCATTCCCCGATGTTGGGGCAGCCAGCCTCTTCGCAAACCGTGTGAAGGGACTGGGTCCGCATGAGACTCTTGAGACGCAGGTACTGGCCCCCCCCCGGCGACCGAACTTTTAGCCACGGTGGCTTCCGGTCGCGGATGGGGATCGTCGTCAAACCCTCGTGAGCCTTGAGCTTGGAGTGGCCCTTGGGTTTTACGACGCCCGTGTCTTTGCTATCGGGGGCATAACCCCCCGTCGCTTCGGTAAGAGTTCTCGACACCCGCGACCTGTTCTAGAAGGTTATTGAAGGGGCACAGCAGCATTCGAGGCGCAGCCTCGATACCGGGGCTGGCCGAGTCAATAAAGAAAGCGCCTCGCTAGGGGCGTCACAACCCTATTCCGAGACTCCGGACTAGGTGGCCGAGGCCGAACCCCACGTAGTTCCCCACGGTATACCCCAGCAGCCCGACTGCGATACCGGGCAGGACCAGCTCGTTCCACCCCCGTGGAATAGCTGACAGCCACAGCGCTCGAGGGACCTCCAACCGCCGCCTGCGACGCCACGCTCACGGTGCCGATATCCATATTCAGGAGTCGGCCCATGCTGTAGACGACCACACCGTGTAGAGCGGGTCAGCTTGGGTCACTCGTGCAGAGCCGAAGAAGGAAACGCACGGACCCACGTTGCTCAGCTCTTCGAATCCCTCGACGAACTCACCGAGTATCCGGAAGACGCGCCAGGACTCCGGCCCGCCTCGAAGGAAGGCCCCGTTCCTGCAGCTCGTCCATCGTGGACTGCAAGAAACGCTCGTCCTCGGTCTCCTTCGAATAGGGTGGAGGCGGCAGAACCGTCTCCGCCGGGGTCACCTCATTATCGTCGCTCAAAGCGTCCTCATCTCGGTGTCCGTGCGTCCCGTCAGCCACTCGCCGGTACGGCGCAGTCCCTCCGCATGTCGATGGGGCGGCTGCCACCCCAGTATGTCGCGGGCCCTCTCCGAGCGATACGGATTGTCCTGCAGCGCGAGCCTCGCGACCCGAGAGGGAGCAAGGCCCTGTGCGCCTGGAACCGAGAGTCCCACCGCTTCCGCGAGCCGCGCGGTACCGCGAATGAGGTCGTCGGAAAGGCGTATCAGCCGGGGCGCCCGGCCGAGGCCGTTCGCCAAGCCCTCAAGGAGTTCACGCTGGGTCAGAGGGAAGTCCTCAGCCAGATTGAACGCTTCCCCCGCTCCCCGCCCGGTCAGGGCCGCCTCAACGCCCACTGCCACGTTCCCGGCGTATACCACTGCGACCGTATTGTCCCCGGACCCCAACATCGGCACAACGGGCGATCGCAGGAGCCTAGCCAGCCTAGGTGCGAACAAGCGGTCGCGCTCGCCGTACACCACCGATGGTCGAACACTCGTCACGGAGAGGCGCCCCGACGCATGCACTTCCATGGCCACCTCTTCAGCCATTCGCTTGGACCGGGCATAGAGATCCCGGGGCCGGAGGGGACCGTCCAGTGGGGACTCGCCGTCACGGTCTCCTATAACCTGTCCGTAGACCGCCACGGAGGAGACGTGGACGGCGTGTTCGACGGAAGCGCGGGCTGCTCCCTCGAGGACGTTGCGGGTCCCTTCCACGTTAATCTCCCTCACGCTCGGCCATTCGCCCCCGCTGTAGACAACCGCCGCGCAGTGGACCACCCAGCGGCATCCCTCCATGTGGGCAGCAAGCACGTCGGGGTCGTCACGGATGTCGCCGAAGGCCACGGAGCAGCCCATCTCTCGGAGTGCACCGGTATTCGACGTCGGCCGTTGAAGGGCAACGACCTGATGGCCGGCCCGGAGCAGTCGCTCGGCTACGTGGGAGCCGACCAGGCCCGATCCTCCGGTCAGAAAGACCGGGGCAGGCCCCTTAGTCGTTCCCAGTTAGCGCCTCGGCCGTCGCCCTCGTCGTGGGGAAGATTTGGCTATGGTCGGCATACTCCGGCAGGTTCTTGGCCGTCTCCGCATCGAAAGAATCCAACCAACGCTGGAAGAACGCTATAGCACTCGCGGTATCACCCAGCGCGAGCGAGGCGTCCGCCGCTCCGGCCAGACCGAGGAGGTGATCCGGTTGTTCCGCCAGAATCTCTTCCGCCGTGGCAAGCGCGGCCTCGTCCATTGACCCCTGCATGCGAAGCAGCACCAGATGGAATTTGCCGTCGACGTCGAGATCCTCGACCAAATCGTGGGCGCCGATAGCCATTGGCAAGAACCTGAGCACCTCTGCCTCGTCATTGGACGATGCGGCCTGCATGACCCGATTAAAGAGTCGGTCGGCCGCCTGTCGTGGAGTCATAGAAGAGAGATCCACCGCCGATGCACCGGCAGAAGCAGCCGCGGCAGGCGGCGGAGTTGCACGGTCGGGCCCGTATACGGGATAGGCGACCATCAGGGTGATGCCTACCACGAACGCTCCAGCCATGTACCAAACGGCCTGACTCGCCGGAGGCTTTTCCTTGCCGGACGCCGCCTGGGCTCCCCCACCAGCCGGAGCAGCCGCAGCGGGTTGCCCAGCGGCTGCGCCAGTGGCTGACGCGGCGATGGCCGTACCGCATTGGTTGCAGAAGCGTGCACCCGCCTCTGACTCGTGCCCGCACTTCGGACACACAGCAGCGGCCTGAGCCGCCCCGCAGTTCGAACAGAAACGGCCCTCGGACTCCGACCCACAGTTCGCACAGGTCATGAACCGTCCTCAGCATCCGTCCGCGGTCGCTCGCCGGTCGTCGGTATCATCGCGTTGAACAGCATTGGCCAAGTGGCCATCGTCTGAGCTCGGTAATTGGGCTGGAAACCGATCAGCACGACCGACCCACTCCCGACCGAGGCTTCGACTACTGCGGCCTTCCCGGCCAGGAACTCCGGCCCCAGAATCCATCCGGACCGCACGGGGTTGCCCTCACTGTATCGGGCGGTGACCCGCAAGGCGGGATCTTCGATGTCAAAAGCCCGGCTGCTCCCCCAGTACCACGCAGAGACCGATTCGTCCAAACCCTGGTTCATGGGATGATCCGTGTCGAGTCTCAGTTCGAGAATCGAGCCCGGCACATAGAATTCCTGCAACTCTAGGCGTTCGACAGCATTTGTGACTCCGATGTCGAAAAGGTCGGTAACGAGCTCTGTGGCGGCTTCGATGGCCACGATCCTTCCGCCATCGTTCACGAAGTCTTGAAGAGCCTGAAGGCCCTCTTCCCCGAGCCCACCCACATAGGGCTCCGGAAGCGTTCCGGGCGCATAGCCGCTGGAGATCGATGCCGGACTCTGGTCTTGGAAAACGATCACGTCGTAGTCACGCCGAAGCGATCCCTCCCGAGCCCGAGCATCTTTCAGCGTGTCGTACTGAAGGCCGTGTTGATCGAACACCCAGCGGGTCCACCCGCCTTCCATCGGCTCTTGCCACGACTTGTACACGGCGATGCGGGGCGCCTCGTCCCCCTGCAACCCTGCGGGCAGGTCGAACGAAAAGGCAGGGGTCGGAATCGCTTCGCCAGCCACAACTGCGTCCAGGCCGGACTCCAGGGTCTCGACCGCCATCGCCTCCACATTCATGAGCAAAGGAAGCGTGTGCGCGGTGACGTCATACGGCCGCCTTGGAGGGCCACCCGGATACTCGCGCAGATCGGGGTAGTGCTGCACTTCCAAAAGGGTTTGCGCAAACGACGCATACGGCTGGTTCATCGGGACCACGTAGGTACCGGCCTCGTAACGGTTCCCGTCGGCCTGGAACGCCTGGGCCGCTTCGTGCACCTCGACGTCGCCCATTCGGAGGACCCGCAGGATGTACGCGAGACCGCCCGGGTTGGCCTGCTCCGCGGGAAGCAGCCAGGCGGTCGGCCACTCGTCCCATCCGTTAACGGCGCGCTCGTTGACCCGAAAAAAGTTCTCCAACCAGAAGCGTCGGTTCTTGGCGGCATTCGTCAGGAGGGCCATGGCTCCCGCGTCCTGATACTCCACGATGTCCGGTAGACCCCACTCTCCGCCCCTCCACGGGTTGGGGTAGTTGCCCGACGCCGTAGCCGCATCGTAGCCCCGACCACCGCCCACGCGCTCGGGGGCGATGTTTACGGTGGTCGCGAGGGAGGCAGAGGCCGTCTCGGAAAGAATGCGAGCGCCCCCGTGATAGTGCTGGTACGCCCTAGCCGGCGTGAATCCGTCGTAGATGGCGTTGACGACGACCCCTGACTTTCCCTGCGACGTCAGCTCGGCGGCCATGTAGGTGCCCAACATGTTGACCGCCGTCACAAGGCCCGGGTCTACGTTGTGCTCAATCGGGTCGATATAGGGGGGAAAGAAGATTCGGGCTCCGTTTCCGCCCATCTGATGGATGTCGTGCACGATCTGCGGATGCCATGCATTGTGCGCTCCCAGAACGGTGTGCTGCGTCTCCTTCTGGGTGAACGCGTACCAGTCACGATTGTTGTCGTGCCCGACATAGTAGTGGTACAGCCAAGGCATGGGTGCGCCCTCGAATTCGGTATCGAGCCCTTGGTTGTACCAGTCCACAACCCACTCCGTCCCGTCGGGGTTCAGCGACGGGATGTCCAGCAAGATGACGTTGTCCAGAATCTCCCGGACCTTCGGGTCGTCCGACGAGGCGAGCCTGTACGCCAACCGAGCCGCGGTCTGCGCGCTCCCGACCTCCGTGGAGTGGATGGCATGCGTGATCAACACCACGGCCCGCCCCGTATCGAGCAGGCGGTCCAACTCCTGTTCTCCGGAAACCTGACGGGGATCGGACAGTTTCATCTGGATATCGTGAAGCTCGTCGATACGTGCCTGATTCTCTTCGCTCGTGATGGTGAGCATCACGAAAGGACGACCCATCGTGGTCGCTCCGAGCGTGTCCACTTGGACCCGCTGACTCGTTTCGGCCAGTTTTTCGTAGTAAGAAGTGAGTTCGGTCCAATTTGCCATCGACCGTTCGGTGCCGATGTTGAATCCGAAGTGTGATTGGGGTGTCGGAACGGACTGCGCCGCAAGCATACTTACAGCGACGAAGGAGAGGGCCGGGCCCGTCAGGAGCCGGAAGGACATATGGTTTCCTCCAAAAAATTTACAGCCGGAAGTGCATGGTGATCGTACCAACGACCCATGCAGGGGGCAACCTCCCATGAAGGAGACCTTTTCGGCGCCATGATCTCTTCCTTTAGCCCGCTCATCCTGGCGGCTTCTTTGCAAGTCGCAACGCCCGCAGCGCAGCCTCTGGGCACGTATCGGGATGAGGGCGTTCGAACGATTCTGGCGAGTGCTGATGCGGCCCGCGAACGGGACATGCAGGGCATTCTCAGCTATGAGGGACTCGCTCGAGAGCGCATATACGTGGCCCTGGCCATGGCGCGCTTCCGGAGTGAGCGCGGCATCTTCGACGGCGAGCGGGTCGCGAAGATCCGCTGGGAACGGGGTGGCGAACGGTACATCGAGTGGGTGGGAGCGTCCTATCAGATTCCCCTCGTAGGAACCAGTACCGAGACGGAGTCTGAGATGCGCGATGAGTTCCAGGAGGAACTCACGGATGACCTTCCGGCCGCGCTCGAGTTCGACCCCTGGGACGATCGCATGCTCTTCGGCGACGAGTGGGTCCTGCACCCATTGTCCGATTCTGTGGCGCTCCACTACCGATTCGGCTCAGGAGACACCCCTCGGCTGTCTCTTCCCGATCGCGCCCTCACCATGATCGAAGTGCAGGTCGAGCCCAGAAGGCCGGACGTTCACCTCGTCGCCGGCTCGTTATGGTTCGACTAGGATTCCGGGAGCCTGGTGAGGGCCAGCTTCAAACCGGCGGGACCCTTCGACCTCGACCTCATCGAGGCGGAGGATGCCGAGGAAATGCCGGGCTTACTCAAGCCGATCACGGCCCAGATCGAATACGTCACCGTCGAATACAGCGTCTAGGACGTCACTCCGCTTTTTCTTCGAAGACCATCCGGCGGTATCCAAGAAGACAGATTTATAGCTTCAAAAGGCGATCGGGCCGAACGATTACATGCCCGAGAACATCGAGGCGGTCGAGGGCTCGGTCTTTGGAGGAGAAATCGAGTTGCGACGTCACCGCGGGGTCAATCCTGCCGAGCTCATGTTGTCGGGGCGAGTGGCCCTGGAGGGTGAAGCAGGTGACATGGAGTACTGGCGGTGGCTGGCGAGCGGCTCCTTGTCCCAGCCGTTGCCTTTCCGTTTGGTCGGGGCCGTCGAAGGAGGCTTGGGGATGGCGGCAGACGACGCCCCTATCCAACGGCATTTCTATCTCGGCGGGCCGGAGACGTTTAGGGGCAGTCTGACCGGCGATCTGACCGGAACAGCACTCTGGTTCGGCCGGGCCGAGGTTGCGAACGACTTCGCGGCGGCCCGCATCGTCGCGTTCGCAGATTCCGCTTGGGTGGACGAGGGCCAGCGGTTCGACACTCGCGGATTCGGTGGGTCTAGGCGCCTCCCTCCTCGATGGCCTGCTTCGGGTGGACCTAGCCCGCGCCTTGAAGGGCGAAGACAGCACGCGTCTCCAAATCTACTTCGACGGCCTCTTTTAGCTAAACCGATCTTCGGATCTGGATCCTTGGGGCTGGGTCTTTGGGATCTCAGAGTCCAGTGGGCGCGTCGATAAACTCCCACGGAATGCCGAAACGCTCCTCGATGTGAGCTGCTAGGGCCTTCACACCCCAGGTCTCGGTGGCGTAGTGCCCGGCATAGAGAGCGTTCATCCCGAATTCCATGGCGTCGTTAAAGGTATGGTGCGCCCCCTCACCGGTAATGAGGGCGTCCAAGCCGAATTCAGCCGCGTCCGGAATCAGGCCGGAGGCCGCGCCAGTCACCACACCCACGCGGTATATGTGAGCAGGGCCTCCTGGAATGAGACGCACCGGGCCTCCAACGACAGCCTCTACCTGGGTGACCAGCTCTTCCCGTTCTAGGTCCACCTCACACCACCACCCGAATTCGCGCCCCTGATGGGCCCCGAAGCGTCCGGCCAGCGCCCAACCCAGTTCCTTACACAGGACCGCGCAGTTTCCCACGTCGACGTGGGCGTCGAGGGGGAGGTGGCAACCATAAAGGGCAGTACCGCCCTCGATGAGCGCCCGAAGCTTCCTGAAACGCGGGCCAACCACGCGAGTACGACCTTCCCAAAAGAGCCCGTGATGCACCAGCAGGAAATCGGCCTTCCGTTCAACGGCGGCGAGTATAGCGGCCTCGCTCGCGTCTACAGCAACAGCCAAACGCTCGATTTCCGCCGGCCCGGCGACCTGAAGGCCGTTATGAGCCAAGGCGTGATCCGGAAAACCTTCTATATCAAGGTATTCCTCAAGATATTGGAGCAGCGATTCTAATTTCATCCACGAACCCTGTAAGATTGTGGAAAAGCGTCCCCTGGGACGACTGTCAAGCAACCATTTTCAGCATAAATATCGCTGTAATCCCTTACGGCACAACAAGATAGCTGAAATTGTCACCATTGTGGGAAAACTCAGGCCTGTGACCTCGGCGGAGGTTGATTTCCGGGACGCACACCACCTTGCGGCGGAGCGGCAGCGGCCTGGCCCAGATCGCCCTGCGTGGAGGGGTTGGGCTTGCCCGACTGAGCCGGCACGCTCCCCGGACCGTCCTTCGCGTCCGGGCGAGTGGTGGCTTCGGGTCGGGAGGCCGGAGGCGCCTCACCCACCGACAGCTGCCCTTCGACTGAAGCCCCTTCCTCGAGTTGCAATCGGCGCGCTTGGATCTCTCCCGAGATCTGACTCGTAGGCTGGAGCTCGAGGCGGGACTGGGCATGAACCGACCCGAGAACACTACCCGAGATAATGGCATCCTGAGTAAAGATGTTTCCGTCCACGAGCCCGTCCTTCCCGATAACCACGGACTTCCCGGCTCGCACGTTCCCTTTGACGGTGCCCTCGATCCTCAAAGCACCGTCCGTCTCACAGTCGCCGGTCAGTATCATACCCACACCAATGATGGAGATGACGGCTTCAGGCGGAGTAGCCTGCGGCGTCCTATCGTTCTTGGCCATACTCGATCTCCTAGCCTATTCTAAGGCTGTTGCACCAACTCGAGGGGATCGACCGCAACTCTCTCAAGCAGCACTTCGAAGTGAAGATGCGGGGCCGTTGATCGGCCCGTCGATCCACTGAAGGCAATGACTTCGTTCTTTCGGATGTCTTCTCCGAGCCGTACGGCGGTCACCGACGCGTGAGCGTAGAGCGTTTCGTATCCGTTGCCATGGGCTATTCGAACATACAACCCATAGGTCGGATCGTCGCCAACTTCAAGCACCTGACCTGCGCCGGCAGCCCGAATATATGACCCCGTCGGGATCGCGATGTCCAGTCCCGGGTGGGCCCGTCCCGCGTCGTCCAACAGGCCCTGCGTTACGAACCCCCGCTCGGTAAGCGGCCAGCTGTCGGGCATGTCGGACCCACGGTCGTCGTTTTCCGATGAGCGGCTCAGCGAAGCGGGGGGAGGCAACCACAGCTCCGACGCAGCGCCCGTACCCTCAGGCGCAAAGAGCGCCCGCAAGGACTCGTATTGCGCCTCCAGGTCGTTGATCTGGCGGATCAGTGCAGGAAAGCGAGCGCGTTCGGCCTGAAGAGCCACCACTTGAGCCTCCAGTTCGACAACATGCGCCACACGGGCCGCCATATAGCCCCAGGTCGCGACGACGAAGGTTAGGATGACCGCGAGCCCGATCGCGAGGCCCCGCAAAATCCTGAGCCGCCGATACGCTATCTCGTACAAACGACTCTCACTGTGATCGGGAACGAGAACGATCTTGAGAGACCGGTCGCTCAAGACACTACCTCGGACGCGTCACGGCCGGTAATGACCTCGAACACTCGTTCGAAATCTTCCGGATTTCGGTAGGGGATCTCGATAACGCCCGCCCCTCCTTGGCCAACTCGCACGTGTGCCTTGGTCGCCAGTGCCGATCGTAACTCCTCTTCGAGCGCTCGGACCACGGGATCGCGCGTCTCGCCTGCGCGAGGACCGGATTTTTTCTTCTCTCCTGCGCCCCGGACCCGGCGCTCCACTTCTCGGACCGACCAACCCGCTTTTACGGTCCGTCGCGCCAGGTCAGCCAGGCGGACGGGGTCGTCAACAGCGAGCAGAGCCCTGGCATGACCCGTGGTCAGATCAGCCCTTTCGACGAGTTTCCGCACGGAGACCGGGAGTTGTAGGAGCCGGAGCATATTCGCTACGGTGGAGCGGCTCTTGCCGACCGACTGAGCAATGGCGCTATGGTTCAGCCCGTGCTGCGCCTCCAGCGCCCGGTACCCCTCGGCCTCTTCCATCGGGTTGAGTGCCTCGCGCTGGAGGTTTTCCACCAGAGCGAGCACAAGCAGGGTGTCATCATCTACCTGCCGGGTCATTGCCGGGACCTCGGTCCATCCAAGCTTGCGCACGGCACGTAGCCGGCGCTCGCCGGCAACCAACTCGTAGCGACCCGGGGCACCTGGGGCAGGACGGACAAGGAGCGGCTGCAACAGGCCGTTCTCATCGATCGACCGCGCTAGATCATCGAGCTCGGCCTCCGAGAACTGGCGACGGGGCTGCTTCGGATTCGGGACGATCGCCGAAACAGGCAGCCGATTGGCTTCCGCGCCGGTTACTGCGGGATCCATGTAGTCGCCGAGTAGGGCGCCTAAGCCCTTGCCCAACCGATCGTTCTTCGCTGAGGGTGTCACTGGCCTTCGGCCTCCAATCGAGGTGCGGCTGACACGACTCTAGGCCGCTGCGGGTCCGCGCCCAACCAGGAGTTCCTTCGCAAGAGCGAGATAGCTCTGCGCTCCTTGGGAGAGTACATCATACTGAACGATGGGTTGGCCGAACGAAGGGGCTTCAGCCAGGCGCACGTTGCGCGGGATTGCTGTTCGATAAACGCGATCCTGAAAATACTCGCGCGCCTCCGCCGCCACTTGGCGCGACAGATTCAGACGACGATCGAACATAGTGAGGAGTACTCCCTCGATCTCAAGCCCCGGGTTCAGAGCCCTCTGGACCAGCCGCACCGTATTCAGGAGCTGGCTCAACCCTTCAAGAGCATAGAACTCGCACTGAATCGGGATCAGAACAGAGTCGGCGGCCGTCAGGGTGTTGAGTGTCAGAAGGCCCAGGGAAGGGGGGCAATCCAGCAAGATGTAGTCGTATTCACCCCGGACCGACTCAAGAGCGCGTCGAAGGACGGTCTCGCGACTCAGGGCACCCACAAGCTCGATCTCAGCTCCAATCAGATCCCGTGTGCTCGGCATCAGATCCAAGAAAGGGAACTGGACAGCCTCGATTACGGCGTCCTTGGCTTCCTTTCCACCAATCAGCACGTCGTAGATCGTGAGCTGGTCCGGATTCACAGAAATCCCCAGGCCGCTGCTGGCATTTCCCTGCGGATCCATGTCGATCACCAAGGTGCGGCACTCGGCTACGGCCAGGGAGGCACCGAGGTTGATGGCGGTAGTGGTCTTACCGACCCCGCCCTTTTGGTTGGCGATTGCGATAACGCGCGACATGCATGGACCGTTGGGATGTGAATCCTTAAGGCGAGGTCGTGAATATACCCCCGGTGCCGGACACGGTAAAGCAGGGCGGGCTATTCCACGTCCCCCCGTACCGTTTAGATTCAGGACCAGTAAGAGTGTGCCGTCTGGTAGAATCCGCCGCCGCCGAACGACCCATTATGCAGATATCCCGCCTAGTTGCTCGCATTTCCACGCCGTTGTTTGGCTTTGTCGGTGCTGGCTGCGGGGGCGGCGACAGTGAACCCACCGGACCCCAGATGGATCCAGGGTTCATGGTTGGGGAATGGCGATGGTCGTGACAAACGCGCCCAATACGGGCATGTTGGGCCGCCCTATAACAGCAACTGCTGTGGAGGTTTCTGACCTCAGAGTGACTTCATTGTTTCTCCATAAGATTTGTTAGGTGTGTCTATTCAGTTTACAGCGCTCAGGACGAGCAGATAAAGGCGCAAGGACAGCAGCAACCTCCCCCTCCTTAGATCGGCGTCCCCCGATAGCAGCCTATCGTATAAGGATACTCAATAGTGCCATGGTAATGATAGCCGATCGGGGTATGAGAGTGCCCGTGGCATTCATCTAGATCGTCATTGCTCAGCTCTGTCCCGCCGATCCCTTTGTATCCGTAAATTCCGAACCCGTCACGGATATAGCCCACCAATCCTGAATGTCCACCCTCCAGAGAAGGGACCCCATCGAGTCTAAACGGAACGAAATGGTAGTGGTAGTCTGACCGCGCTGGATGTCCACCATACACGTCCACAATCTCGTGGGCGAGCGCGTCGTTTCCACGACCGTCCACTGCGTCATAGAACACAACACCGTTGAGTGTTATCCCGATTGGACCGAGAGAGACACAAGATGGGGTGGCAGCTTCAGTGGGATTAAGCTGAAGAGTGAAACTAAAATTATTTTCAGCTGGAATCCCAGGGTTCCCGTCGATAGCAGTGAGCGCAGAATAATCAGTCATCGGCCAGTCTCCGATCTTACCGTCGACCGGTAAACTATTTCCGGAAATTGTGCGATTTGCTCCCGATTCTATAACGTTTGAAGTGCCAATAGGTGGGGAGAACGATCCCCCTGGAAGAAAGGGTTTCCCTAACAGGTTCCACGTGCTGTTAGCCTCATCAATCCAAGTGATTTTACTCCGGTTACTTCCCGGTGCCCCTACGTTCCCTGGCATGCAGGCATAAAGCTTCCCCCGTTCTGGGGCTAACGTGGTCAGCTGTGAATCTCCTAAACGAAGCTGGGTACAATTGGGACCCGCGCCATCCTTACAGATCTCGGGGCTGATGAAATACTCCGAGAGACCGTCGGAACCTTGGCTGGGGGAGTCCGCGGTGAGCACTTGGCTACATCCGATGATAAACAGCAGCAAGATAAGTAGGTATGGGGCCGAGCCAGAATAAGTGGCTCTTCTCAACTCCAGATTCAGCATAATCTTGACTCTCTCGTGGCGTAGGATTTTCCCGATCCCATTTTAGATGCTAAACCAGGTCCGCTTGTTAAAAGCCGTATGAGCAGTTTCACCCCGTGGCTGGCCCGGCACTCAACTGTTTCACGTGAAACAAGGACTTGGGTGTTTCACGTGAAACAGGCTTATGCCTGAGCTTCGCCGGAGCGACGAAGAACCTGCATGAGGCGGGACACGATCTCCTGGACTCGATCCGTCTCACCATTCAGGTGCCGCTCACCGGACCCGGTCAATGAATAGATCTTTCTGCGACGCCCCTGGGTCTTCGACCAAGACCCCCGGATGAGCCCATTCTTCTCCAGTCGGTGAAGAATCGGATACAGCGTCCCGTGACGGAACCGGAATAGCCCGTTGCTGTCGGTCTCCACGTCGAGCGCGACCTGATACCCATGCTTCGCCTCGGCGCGCAGCGTCGACAAGATCAGCAGTTCGTTGATGTCGCGGGCGAAGCCCTGCACATCGAAATCGGTTTCCGTCACTCAGCGTTCGCCTCTACATATTGGCACTCTTTATATCGCCACTCGATAGATAAGCGGGCATGCCCCTCGCTAGTTACTCCGGCTCTTCTCCGGGACTTCAGCCGGTGAGACGATCGCTAGATCGACCTCGTACACGCCCGGGTGCCCGGGGCCGATCACACTGCCCGTGTCCATCGAATAGTCGCCAGTGAGGGTTGGCATGTCCCCGGTTTCGGTACCATTTCTTATGAATGAAATTGGCCATAGTTCCTCTGAGCGAATGCGGGCAAAACGTGCACAGCGTGCCCGGAGGGGCCCAACGCGTGGCTCGTCATTCTATAACACGGGGCGACCCCGAATTGTTCGAGACCTACTGCCCGCCCACCCTGCCCTTCCTCGGAATCCGTTCGTCACTCATCGCCGCGTGGTACACGAACGTGGCCATTATCACGGCGTTTTTCATGAGGTCTTCCACCGGAATGGTATCAAAGAAATCCATGTTGGTGTGCCCGCCGGTGCCACCGACCCGGGCTTGGAGGAACTGGAAGCCCGGCAATCCCACGGCGTTGAACGGCACATGGTCGGTGCTGCCCCGGCTCTGCACCGAGATGGTCTTCATTCCCATGTCGGTGAACGGTTCCATCCAGGCTGCGAAGGTCCGCCGAACGTGTTCGTTCCCTTCCAGAAAGATCCCCCGGTACACGCCGGGGCCGTAGTCCTGGTTGAAATAGACGGAGAACTTCTCATAGTCGGGCTTCGTCCCGACCGCAGCGTCGTTCGGATCACCGAAGTGATCCCGTACATAGGCGCGCGACCCCCAGAGGCCTTGCTCTTCTCCGGACCACAACGCGATCCGAATCGTGCGACGGGGCTGGGCACCCACCGCCTTGAGGATACGCATGGCCTCGAGCATCACGGCGACACCCGATGTGTTGTCGCTAGCGTTCGGACTGGCGTGCCAAGTATCGAAGTGGGCGCCGAGCATCACCACCTCGTCCGCCATGTCGCTCCCCCTGATTTCCGCCACGACATTGTTCGCCTGGCTTACTTGCTGGCCGTGGGTGTTACGTACCTCCACCTCGATCTCGACGGGAATGTCTCGCTTGAGAACCCGGTACATCCGGTTGTAGTGCTCCGGCGTCACGGCGACCACCGGCACGGAGGACTGCGTCACGTCACCGTTCCACCGGTCGATCTTCGCTCCGGGCCGGGCGAACCCGCGTACCGCTCCGGGCCACCCACTCCTGGACTCTAGAACGACTGCGACGCCTTCGTCCACATAGAAGAGCAGCCTCTCTTCGCCGGTGAGGATGTTGGGGTTCTGGGGCCGCTCAGGGTACAGTCGGTCGAAGTGGTCGTCGGGGCTCGCCGCCGGGAGCATGACGTCCTCTTCGAGCGCACGGAGCTCTTCGTCGGTGCGCAGCGGCCGGCCCGTGACGAAGATCTCTCGATCGATCCGTGGCGGCGGCGAACTGAGCACAGCCAATCCGCTGAGGCGGCCCCGGTAGCGATCTAGATCCTGCCGCGTCTGCACGTCTGCGATGACGACCTTGAGCCGCTGTTTTCCTGATGTGCTCGGGGTGTGCGCGATGGGGTATCCGACCATCGGCTGGTAGTCCGGCTCCAGAAGGTGTAGAGACACATACTCGTTGTCCCAACTCATTCCGTAGTCCATGAACGGCTCGCGCGCCGCGTTGACCAGCCCCATCTCCCCCATCTCCCCGATGACCCAATCCTGGGCGCGATCCATATCGCGAGAGTTGGTGAGACGAGCACCCAACACGTCGGTCATATAGGAGAACGTGTTCGGGAGCTGGGAGCGTTGTAGCCCTTCTTCACGGATGCGGGCCACCATGTCGAGGTCGACCTCCTGTGCGGTGAGATCGGCCAACCCGAAGGGTAGGGCCGCCAGGAAGAAGATCAGGGTGTGGATCAAAGTGCGCATGGAATACCGCCTCATTCTGAATACCAGTACTGTCGAATCCTAAGGATTCTGTGGGTCTAACGATTTTTTGCGCTAAATGGTGGCATGCCCCCGGTTTTGGTACCACTTCTTATGTTAGACTTCGAGACAGTTGAGGGCCACGGGGTGCGGCGGCGACACTGGTGGAGAGCGCCGATCCTCGAGATCAGTCCCCAGCCACCTCTACCACATCACCACGCCTCCACCGCCGGACCTCAAGAATGAGGTTTTGTAGGTCCGAGGGAGACACGCCCGGAATCCTAGCCGCCTGGGCCAGTGACTCAGGGCGGATCCGCGAGAGCTTTTCTCTGGCTTCAGACGAGACGGTCACGAAGGTCTCGTAGGGCAAGTCTGCGGCCAATACGAAGTCGGCCTGCGCTCTCAAACTGTCGGCGCGTTCGACCTCACGCTTGATGTACCCCGCGTACTTCAGCTCAACCTCGACGGCCGCCACCGCGTCGCCCTCTGCGAGCGGATCGAACGGGGCACCCCCGGCCGCAGCAAGCCCAGCCGCGGAAACCTGCGGGCGCTTGAGCAGTTCTGCGGCTCGCACGGATTGCTCGATCGGAGGCGTGGCGCACTCGGCGAGCAGCGGATTCACGGCTGACGGCTTCACGACGGTGTCGACGAACCACTGTCTGATCGTCGTCTCACGATCGAGCCGACGCGCCAGCACATTCTCCTGGTCCGTGGTCAGCAGCCCTGCCTCACTCGCCACGGGCCCCAGCCGCCGCACCGCGTTGTCTTGCCGGAGCATGAGCCGGAACTCGGCCCGCGACGTGAACAGCCGATACGGTTCGTCGACGCCCTTCGTGATCAAATCGTCGATGAGGACCCCGATATAGGCTTGATCTCTCTCCAAGATGAAGGGCTCACCACCCAGCGCGCTCAGGCCGGCATTGGCTCCCGCGATCAGCCCCTGGCCGGCGGCTTCCTCGTATCCCGTGGTTCCATTGATCTGCCCGGCAAAATAGAGCCCCGGAATCTCCCTCACTTCGAGCGTGTGCCGAAGCTGATGGGGCGGGAAGTAGTCGTACTCGATGGCGTACCCGATCTTGGTCACCTGGGCTCGCTCCAGCCCGGGCACGGTCCGCAGGAAGTCCACCTGCACCTCTGGCGGCAGGGATGTGGACAGCCCGTTTACGTACAGTTCCGAGGTTTCCAACCCCTCCGGCTCCAAAAACACCTGATGCCGAGGCGAGTCGGGGAAGCGCACCACCTTGTCCTCGATGGACGGGCAGTATCTGGGCCCCTGCCCGGAGATCTCACCGCCGTAGAGGGCGCTGCGCCCCAGATTCTCTTGGACGACCTTCCGAAGACCTTCACCGGTCCAGGTGATCCAGCAGGGGAGCTGGTCGGGGACCGACTCTTCCCCATAGGCGCAGAACCGAAAATCCTCTGCGTCCCCGTCCTGCCGCTCGACACGGGAGTAGTCGACCGTTCTGCCATCGATGCGCGGCGGAGTGCCGGTCTTGAAGCGGGCGATCTCCAGTCCTCGCGCCTCGAGTTCTTCGGCCAGAGCGACCGAGGGGGCCTCACCCGCACGGCCCGCCCACACACCCGGCTCGCCACCGATGTGGATCCGCCCCCGGAGAAAGGTCCCCGCCGTGACCACCACGGTCGCAGCTTTGAACTCGAGGCCGCCGCGCGTCCGCACTCCAACCGCGCGATCCCCCGCCAAAAGCAGGCCGGTTACCATCTCCTGGAAAAGCGCCAGGTTCGAAAGTTCGTCCAACGCTCGCCGCACTGCTCTCGGATAGAGCCCCCGATCACACTGTGCGCGCGGGCCCCAGACGGCGGGCCCTTTTCGTCGGTTGAGCATGCGGAACTGAATGCGCGAAGCATCCGTGGCGCGTCCCATGATGCCGCCCAGGGCGTCCACCTCGCGCACCACCACTCCCTTGGCAATACCACCGATGGCTGGGTTGCAGCTCATCTGCCCTACCCGTGACAGGTCGGGCGTGATCAGCAGAGTGCAGGCTCCGACTCGGGCGGCCGCAGCCGCCGCCTCGGATCCGGCGTGGCCTCCGCCGACCACGATTACGTCATAGGGTTCGCCCCTGATGCCATTTCCTCGCTCCATCACGCGAACCCGAAGTCCGAAACGATCTCGAACGCATCCGGCAGCGGGCGCTCCGACGGGACCCGATCCACACCGTCTACCCAGGACCCCGGCGGGCCCTCGGCCAAACGCGCCTCGAAGAGCTGCAGGGCCTCGGCCTCACCGACGGCGTGCACCTCCACGCTTCCATCCGTGCGGTTCATAACCACCCCGCCAAGACCGAGTCCGGCGGCGGTCCGGCGGGCCCACCATCGGAAACCGACTCCTTGTACGCGGCCGCGAATCCGGAATCCGACCTGAGGCGCAGTTTGTTCGTCCGTCATCATTTCCCGATACAGAAGTCGCGGAACACCTTGTCCAGAACCTCGTCGTTGGGTATCACGCCGAGCAACTCCTCGAGTGCCGTCTCGGCCGGGCGGAGGTGCGTCGAAGCCATCTCGGCCGGTACGGCGCCCTCCAACGCTTCAATGAAGTCGGCTACATGGTCACGGGCTGAGCGCACCCCTTCCCTTTGGCGCGCTCGGGTCAACGCGGGAACAGCCACACCGGTGTGGACGAACCCTAGATAGACCAGCGCCGGAAGACGCTCCCGAAGTCGTGCAACCCCGGTCCCGTCGAACGCGGAGATCTCGATGGTCTCCGCGGCGGCCGGAGTCTCATCGGTCGACGGGATCTCCGCCGTCGCGCTTTCCAACAGGTCTGCTTTGGTGCGCAGTACAACCACCGGCACCTCACCGAGTTCTTCGAGAAAGTTCACCTCTTCGGGAAGGAATTCACGAACGCCTTCCACACAGAGAAGCACCAGATCGGCTCGGTCTAGGTAACGCCGCGCTACCTCAATGCCCAATCGCTCGACCGCCTCTTCGGTGTCACGGAGCCCCGCGGTGTCGACCAGCCGGAACGGAAAGCCGCCTAGCGACACCACAGCCTCCAGAGCATCTCTCGTAGTGCCCGGAATCTCGGTGACGATAGCTCGATCCTGACCGAGTAGTGCGTTGAACAGGCTCGACTTACCGGAATTGGGCAGCCCCGCCAGAACGGTCAAAGCCCCCTCTCGCAGGAGCTCGCCCTCCGGCGCGGTGGCCAGCAGTTCATTCAGCGCGAGGACCAGGGCACCCGCCTCTTCCATCACGCGCTCCACCGAGACGGGTGCCTCGTCCTCTTCCGGAAAGTCGATGTGGTGCACCAGAAGGGCCTGGACGGTCACCACCTGTTCGTGAAGCTCCCCGATTCTGCGGCTAAGCCCTTGGTCCAACTGGAACAGTGCGCTGTCGTGAAGCGCCTTGCTGTGCCCCTCCACCAAATCGAGCACCGCCTCGGCCTGCACTAGATCCATTTTCCCGTTCAGCACTGCCCGGCGCGTGAACTCTCCGGGCTCGGCCGCGCGAGCCCCCTCAGCCAAGCATGCCTCGAGCACCATCGCCGGCACCAGCCAGCCCCCATGGCTCGAGATCTCGACCACGTCCTCACCGGTGTAGCTCTCCGGCCCGGGAAAAGCCGTGACCAGGGCGCGATCCAGAAGCGCCCCCTCTTTATCCCGAAGGGACAGGAGGCGAGGCGACCGCGTCGGAACGGGGGGCGGGTGGTCGGGCGTGAGAGCCCGGAGAATGTCGAAGGATCGGTCCCCAGAGAGCCGGACTACCGCAACCGCACCCAGTCCCGGGGCGGTCGCCACTGCCGCGATCGTGTCGATTGTCGGCTCGGGCACCGCACCGGAATCCTGCTCAGTCACCGCTGGTAGCGGGTTTGATGGTTCCCTTCTCGCGGAGCGCCTGGCGCTCTTTCGCGATAAAGTACTGCTGGGGAAGCGTGGCGATATTCGACGTGGCGTAATACAGGTTCAGCCCCGACGCGAAGTTCAGGAAGATGAAGGTCATCATGATCGGCATCATCCACATCATCATCTTCATCTGTGGGTTCGGCTCAGGCATCGAACGCACGGAGATGAACTGCATGAGGAACATGGACGCGCCGAGCAGCACCGGCAGAATGTAGAACGGATCAGCCGCCGAGAGGTTGGGGAGCCATAGGAAACTCTCGCCTCTGAGCTGGATCGTGTTCTGGAAGACGAAAAAGAGGGTGATGAGCACCGGCCAGGGGAGCAGCATCGGGAGACACCCGGCCAACGGGTTGAACCCATGCTCCTTGTACAGCTTCATCATTTCTTTCTGAAGCTTCTCCGGCTGGTCCTTGTACTTCTTCTGGATCTCCTGGAGCAGCGGCTGCACGGCCATGTTGCGCATCTGCGCCCGCATGGCCTTCTGGTTCAGCGGGAAGGTCAGCACCCGCATCATCACACCGAAGATGATCAGCACCCAGCCATAGCCGACGTTGAACTGGTCGTGTAGAAAGTTCAGCACGGTCAGCACGATCGAGACGACCGGCCTCACCACCACGCGCATCCAGCGGTACCCGTACGGGTTGGCTTCTTCCAGCCCGTTCTCATACGCGATCAGGAGATCTCGCTGCTGGGGGCCAAAGAACAGCCGATAACTCGCCGACCCGGCAGCACCAAGCGGCTGGGTCACCGCGACCTCGGCCTGGTCCTCGCCGGGGGCCGGTCCCGCAAGCAGGCCGCCGAGGTACTGGTCATCACCACCGACGCCGGGTAAGACAGCAAAGAGGAAATACTTACTCTTGAGCGCAGACCAGAGGAGCGGACCTTCAACGATCTGATCCTCGTCCACCTTCCCCATGCGCTCCGCCTTGATGCCCTCCTGGAGATGGTTGGTGGCGTAACCCATGATGCGCGACTCGTCGGCCTGCCGCTCTTCGTTGTAGGCCAAGCCCGTTCCCATATCCGTGACCAGAAGCGCCCGGTCGACACCCGTGACATCGGTTTTCGCCAAGACCTCATAGGAGGAGGGGCTAAACGTGTAGGCCGTCTGGAACGTCAGCGCACCGGAGGGATGTCGATAGGTAAGCGTAAGGGTTTCGGGACCACCCCCCTCATTTAGCCGAAGACCCTCACTGGGCGTGATCTCGAAAGGCAGCTCCCGCAGATCGAAGCTCTCTCCGACTGCTTGAATCTCCGCACCGAGAGCGGGGCCTTCCGGCACGAAGAGTTCAACCGGTCCTTCGTGTGCGAATGACTGGAATTGGAGTAACTCCGCCGAGATCAGCCGGGCTCCGAGGCTACTGAACGTGAACCGGTAGAGAGGGCCCTCAACCACCACAGTCTCTGGCTGGGCTGAACCCGCTGGCCCAGCACCCTGAGGCGTACCGTCATTGAGAATCCCCTGCCCGGCCGCCGAAGGTTGTGGTCCACCGGAAATGGCGGGGACAGTCATGTCCACGTCCTGCGCGGGCGCGACCAACCCAGGCACACTAAGTGTCTCGTCGGGAGCCACAACGGAGGCCTCCGAGTCCGGGCCGGGCTGCGCGAGCCCCTCGGGCGGGATGGGCGGGAAAAGGAGGTTCGTCCCGACCAGAACGAGGATCATCAACGTGATCGCGAGAAGGAACCGCACTTCCTGCTTCATCTATCCCACACTTCCGCGTCTATTCAAATGAGCAGCGTCGACTTCTTCAGGCACAGGATCGTGTCCCCATCTTGCGAAGGGACGGCAACGAAGGAGTCGCTTGAAGGCCAGCCAACCGCCCCGTCCGGCGCCGTAACGATCGATCGCCACTGCCGCGTATTCGGAGCAGGTGGGGGTGAACCGACAGGAGGCACCGGTATAGGGCGAGATTCCCCGTTGGTAGAACCGGATTCCGCGTAGAATCATTTGCCCGAGCACATGTCCTCCGTCACCGCCAGAAGCTCCGTCCTGAGAGTACGGAAGCCAACGCGATAGGCCTCCCTACGCGCCCGCACCAACACGTCTAGTGCCAATCCTGATTCTCTCAGCAGCGGCAACACTCGGGTCCGTCCGATCTCTCGCAACCGACGCTTCACGCGGTTTCGCTCAACAATCGAATGCCTGTGCTTGGGAACGATGGTGCCCCACCGGCTTTGCGTGTCTGGTGAAGACAAGAAGAAGACATCCAAATTGGGCGTCTTCTTCCGAGTGCCCCTTCGTAGGAGCGACCGGATGTCTCGGGTCTCGGTGATTCGGACCGAGCGCGGAAAACGCAGCACTCCGGTCCTACTCGGACCCGGCCCGACCGCCGGGCGGGCCGCGTTCATGAGACTACTTCGAGCCGATCTTCACCACTAGGAGCGCGCGACCGCGAGCGCGACGACGAGCGAGCGTCTTCCGCCCTGCGCGGGTCTTCATGCGCTCACGAAAGCCATGCTTGTTCACACGCTTCCGGTTGCGGGGCCTGTATGTGGGCTTCATAACTATTGGTACCTTGGTTCGCCGTACTGGACCCGCTAGTGGGGCCGCCAGAAAATTAGCATGGAAAGATATCCGAGAGCGTGAACCGAGGTCAAGCCCATCGGCGCCCTTGGAGGCTGAGAGTCCTTGCGTCTAGCCTCCAAAATTGACTTTTCCACATCGGGATTCTAGCGTGGTTCGCCACCCGCCTTACGACACGATCATGCCTTTCCCGGACAATCCCAAGGAGCGCATGGAGTTCACCGCCGCCGACCTGTGGTCAAAGGTCCTAGAGGCTGCCAGCGCCCGCCTCCCGGAGCAGACCTTTCATACCTGGCTCGCGGGGACCGTGGCAACCGGGCTCACCGACTCCGAACTGATGGTGGAAGCTCCGAGCGACTTCCACGTGGAATGGCTCGAGGACAAGTACGGAGCCCTTCTCACGGACCTTCTCGAACAGACGATCGGTCGCCGGCTCACCCTCAAGGTGCAGTGCGGAGATCAGGCGCCACCGCTCGAGGTTCCGTCGCTGGAGGTAGCGCCGCCAGATCTGGTGCCTTCCGCCCCGTCCGGTGGAGGCGTAATGCCCTCCCCATCGCTGAACGAACGTTACTCGTTCGACCGCTTCGTGGTCGGGGACAACGTGGAGCTGGCGACAGCGGCCTGCCACGCGGTGGCCGGCAAGCTGGCCCGTATGTACAACCCGTTGTTTCTTTACGGTGGCGTTGGACTCGGAAAGACCCACCTCATGCACGCGATCGGGAACGAAATTCGCGCGAACACGCCGTCGAGCCGGATCGCCTACCTGCCGACCGAGCAGTTCACCAACGACCTGGTGACGGCCATCCAGAACGGCACCACGGCAGAGTTTCGACGAACGTACCGGCAAATCGACTTGTTGCTGGTCGACGATGTTCAGTTTCTTCAGGGCAAAGAGCGGACCCAGGAGGAGTTCTTTCACACCTTCAACGCGCTCTACGACGCCAAGAAACAGATCGTGCTCACGAGCGATCGACCCCCGAAGGAACTTCCGGGACTGGAGGAGCGGCTCATCTCACGCTTCGAGTGGGGGCTTGTGGCGGACATCACACAGCCCGACTACGAAACACGCATCGCTATTCTCCGGAAGAAGGCCGCTGACGACGACCTCACGCTCGACAACGACGTCATCGACTTTATCGCTCGATTCTGCACTTCCTCTGTTCGTGAACTCGAGGGCGCGGTGATCAAGCTTCTGGCCTATTCATCGCTGACGAACCAAGAGATCTCGGTCCAATTGGCGCGTAGGGCGCTCCAGGCGACCTTCGGGTACGAGGCGCACTCAGCCGCACGCTCTCTCAGCGCGGAACGCATCCGAAGCGTTGTGGCCAACCACTGGAACGTCCGCGAAGAAGCACTGAGCTCGAAACGACGGACGAAAGACTTGACGGTCCCACGCCAGGTCGCCATGTACCTCATCAAGGATCTTCTGGACTACTCGCTGGTGCAGACCGGTCAGCTTTTTGGGGGCCGGGATCACTCGACCGTCATCCATTCGATTCGTAAAGTCGAGGAGACGATGGCCAACGACGCCTCGTTCCGACGAAGCGTCGAGGCGGTGCGGGATGAGCTGATGAGACCGGCCTGATGGCTGTGGGAAAGCATGTGGAATACGGCCCCGTTTTCCCCGAAGTATCTACGGGCCTGGATGGTCGGGGCCGTTCTTCCTTGTTTTCCACAAATTGGTCGAACGGTGAAAATGTATGGGGCTATTGGGCTAATCCCAGTCCTCCACACTTCCACACCCTCTACTACTACTAGTTATTTCTTATAGTGTAGTCTTTCTTTAAGTAGTCACTGTGAAGAACTCGGTCCAGACCGACGCTTCAACAGCTTCTATGGGAGGCTCGATGAACTGCACAATCACTCGGCAGAATCTTCATAGGGGCCTTGCGGCCGTTTCCGCGAGCATCCCCACGAAGACTACTCTCCCGGTGCTGTCCAATATTCTGTTTGAGGCCGGACAAGACGGAGTCTGGATGAGCGGTACGGACCTGGACGTGGCCGTACGCGTATGGGTTCCTGCCGAGGTTAGGGAGCAGGGTTCTCTGACCGCTCCGGGAAAGAAGCTCCAAGAGATTGCGCGCGAGCTTCCCGATCAACCGGTAGAGGTATCGACCAGAGGTGATCAGATCGAACTGAAGTGCGGACGCAGTCAGTTCAAGCTCAACGGACTACCGAGTGACGAGTTTCCCACGCTTCCGCAGGTGGATTTCGAAGAAGGGTGGACCGTCAAGGGCAGCGATCTCCTTAATCTCATCAAGCACACGTCATTTGCGGTGTCCACGGAAGAGAGCCGTCCGATTCTGAACGGCGTTCTGTGGGAGCTTCGCGACGGACACATGCGCATGGTCGCCACAAACGGACACCGTCTCGCCCGTATGGGGATTCCAGCCGGCACGTCCAATGCGCCGAGCGCCGATTTTATTGTTCCTCCGGTGGCACTTCAGCAGGTCCAGAGATTGTTCGAAAAAGAGAACGACCTAGACGTCGCCAAGAGTGGGAACCACCTCGGCTTCCGAGCGGATGGCACGGAGGTGTACACCCGGCTGATCGAGGGTTCGTACCCGAACTATGAGCAGGTCATCCCAAAGGACAACGACAAGCATGCCATAGTCGACAAGAAGGCTTTGGCATCGGCGGTCCGCCGTATGGCCGTGGTCGCGAGCGATCAAACCCACCGCATTCGGATGGTGTTCGAAGCGGACAGGGTACACCTGAACGTTCTGACCCCCGACTTGGGTGAGGGTGAGGACGAACTCGAGATCAGCTATGAGGGCGAGAGTCTGGAGATCGGATTCAACGCCGCATACCTACTCGAAGTTCTGCGTTATATGGAGACCGACGAGGTGAAGCTCACGTTCAAGGCACCCGAACGCGCCACGATCATCTTGCCGGCACCACCGGAGGGAGAAGAAGCAGGGGACTACTTATGCTTGATCATGCCGCTCAGGCTACTCGACTGACACGCTGAAGGCCACCACCCGCCGGGCAGGCCCCTTAGTCGTTATTGGGCGCCGCTTGAGCGGCAGCGCGCAGTTCCGGTCCGGTGAAGGCCGAAAGGAGCGGGAGGTCGAGTTCGTCCAGCCGTTCTTTGCCGCCTTCTTGCCTGTCCACGAGACAAAGGACACCGACGATGTCGGCACCATGTTTCCGGATCGCTTCGATGGCCTTGAGCGCGCTGGCACCGCTGGTTACTGCATCTTCGATGATCACTATGCGGGCGTCTTCGGGGAGGCCCCCCTCGATCTGTCGGCCGGTTCCGTGGTCCTTCGCCTCTTTCCTGACCGTGAATCCGTCCAGGACCCTGGTACGACCAAAGCTGTGGTGGGCGATCGCGTAGGTGACGGGGTCGGCCCCCAAGGTGAGTCCACCGATGTGGGAGACGTCCCATCCGGCCGCTTTGATAAGGTCGTAGCAGATGCTGCCGGTCAGGCGCTGGCCCTCGGCCGTCATCGTGGTGCGCCGAGCGTCCACGTAGTAAGACGAACGGGCCCCGCTCGCGAGGGTAAAATCTCCAATACGTACGGAACGCTCAAGAAGAAGAGCCTTGAGTCGGTCCCGCTCATCCATTTGTTTGCTCATAGTGCGATCCAACCCTCTTTGCTCGACTGGTGTTCCGAATGACTCCGATTCCCACTTGGGTCAACAGATATATCATTTTGACCGTTGCCGTATTCTCGGCGGCGTGCGACGGCGGGTCAGGTCCCGACCCTGCCTCGCTTCGTTTCGGTCAGGCAGGGGAGATTCGCGTAACGCTGGCGGTCCCGCTAGCGGTCGATCGGGGCGAGCTCCAGCAGACGCTGATCTGGGGGGGGCTAACCTGCCGACTGTCGATGACCAGAAACAACACCCCTTCGCGCGACGGAACAACTGAAGTCGCAAAGAACGCTCTTTCGGATCGTGCGTGTCGATAGTTCAAGCTAAACAATGTCTCCGGTGGGCCGTAGCTGTCCACCTGTGCGCCGCCCAGGGACTGTCGGCCATTGAGGGCGATTCAAGGTCATTCACCCTACAGCCGCAAGAGGCAGCCCTCTCTGTGTTGGCCGCATCTAGCCTGCAAGAGGTACTACCTGCCGTGGCGAGCGCGTGGGAGAGGTCAGGGGGCATGTCGGTGCGATTTAGCTTTGACGCCACCTCTCGCCTGGCCCCACAGCTCCTTCGCGGCGCCCCTGCCGATGTCTTCATTTCGGCGGATCGCGAGTGGATGCTGTGGTTGGAGGAGAGGGACGGGATTGAGGCGGGGTCGGTCCGGTCAGTGGCTCAGAACCAACTGGTCTATGCCGTTCCGTTCGACGCGGCGTTCGCTCCCACGGCTCCCGAGGGTCTGGCCGACCCCGACGTCCGTCGGATCGCATTGGCCGGCGAGGATGTACCTGCGGGGCGCTACGCGCGAGCGGCCCTCGAGGCATCGGGCGTTTGGGGCGTTGTTCAGGAGCGTGTGGTTAGGGGCGGCAGCGTACGAGGAGCCCTCCAGTGGGTGGCGAGGGCTGAGGTCGATGGCGGGGTCGTCTACCGCAGCGACGCGCTGGCAGACCGAAATGTGCGCGTCGCGTTTGAGTTCCCGAATGAGGACTATCCGACCGTAGTGTATCCGGGGGCGGTGGTTGCGGGGTCACCAAACGCCGAGGCGGGAACGGCGTTCCTGGACTACCTGGAGAGCCCTGAGGCGCATAGCATCTTCGCGGCGGCCGGGTTCGGCGATGAAGACGCTCGGCCTTCTGAGACCGCACAGGAGCCGGTGCCGGCCTTCACCCTGGATGCCAGGTCTGCGGTGCGCCTTTCCTTGATCGTCGCCCTCGGCGCCGTGATGATCGGATTGGTTCCTGCTGTTGCCGTAGGGTGGCTCCTGGCGCGACGTGATTTCGTCGGGAAGTCGTTCGTCTCCATGCTCTTTATGGCACCTCTCGTCATTCCGCCTGTGGTGACAGGGTTCCTCTTGCTCGGCGTTCTCGGCCGACAGTCGGTGCTCGGAGGGTTATTCGACGCTGTCGGACTACCCATTCCCTTCACCATCTTTGGGGCCGTCGTGGCTGCCTTGGTGGTAGGCTTTCCGCTTTACGTAATGGCCATTCGAGGTGCGTTCGAGACGGTGGATCGGCGCTTCGAAGAAGTCTCGTGGACGATGGGCGTGCCGAAGGCGCCGACCTTCCGCCGAGTCTCCCTGCCGCTGGCCCTGCCCGGCATCGCGGCCGGCGGTGTCCTCGCCTTCGCGCGGGCACTGGGAGAGTTCGGTGCCACGGTGGTATTAGCCGGAAATCTGGAGGGCGAGACCCGGACAATCGCCTTGGCGGTTTACTCGCTGCTGGAGTCCCCCTCCGGGCGTGGCGCCACGTGGATCCTCGTAATCGCCAGCGTCGTCCTGTCGTTGGTGGCGCTGCTCGGCTTCGAATCGTTGTCACGTTGGCAGCGTAGACGGCTGGGGGTCCACCGTGAGCACTGAGGCCGGGGCGCTGCGCGTGCGGATCCACCTCCCCCTCGACGCCTTCGAGCTCAACGTGGACTGGACTCCCACCAGCTCGACGGTGGCCATAGTGGGGCCGTCTGGATCAGGGAAGAGCTCGCTGCTGAGAGTTCTGGCCGGACTCGAGCCGTCGGCCTGGGGCATCGTGAGGGTCAACGGGGCGACCTGGCTCGATACCGGGGCTGGGGTCCACGTGCCCGCTTGGGAGCGGCGGGTGGGGTGGGTGCCGCAAGAGGCCCTCCTGTTCCCCCATTTGTCCGTGCGCGAGAACCTGTCCTACACGGGCCCGGAGCCCTCTGAGGTGGACGAGATCTCCGAGCTACTGTCCGTCTCGGAGTTGCTCGATCGTAGACCCCGCTTTCTGTCCGGTGGTGAACGCCAAAGGGTAGCTTTGGGTCGTGCGCTGCTTTCAAAGCCCAAGCTACTACTTCTCGACGAGCCGTTCTCAGCGCTGGATCGGCCTTTGCGCCTTGAGATTGCCACTGCGGTCCGGGAGTACGCCGAGTCGACGGAAACGCCCGTCGTACTAGTGAGCCACGACGAGGCCGATGCGGAGCTGCTCGCCGACCAGAGTTGGACGTTGGTCGCCGGACGCCTTTCGGAAACCTCGGGGTAGAATCGCTAGCCCGGGACCATCACCTTGAGGGCCCTCGGCACGACCTCGACCACCACCTCGGCTTCATCGGACTGCCAGACCTCTCCGTCCACCTCGTACTTGGGTGGCGCCGAGAAGCTCACGGTGAAGGCTCCGCTGCGGCGGGTGCTCACATGCGGTGAGCGCACGTGGTTTCCCTTCTCGGCCATCTGAAACAGCCGCATACGGGTCAGTGGGGCTGCGTTGCCGATGGCGCAGGCGTCCAGTAGGCCATCCGCGAGTTCAGCCGCCGGAGCGATCGGGAAGTTTCCGCCGAAGAACGGGCCGTTGGAAATCGTGAGCATGAGCTGCTCACCAACCACGGTGGGCTGGTCGCTGGTCAGTTCGAGTGCCACGCCGGGAAACGAGAATAGGTTCTTGATTGCCGTCATCTTGTAGAGGAGCTCCCCGCGCAAGAAACGAGCGCCCAGCGCATCCTCGATCACCGCAACGTCGAATCCGAATCCGACCAAGTTGAGAAAGTGGCGGCCTCGTCTCGGTCCGAGTACCTCGGTCCGGGCCCCGACGGGGGTACCACCTGACACGATCCGTCCAACGTCGACCTCCATGACCCGACCCTCGGCCAGAGTCCGGACGGCGGACTCGGCGTTCCGGCCCGTGAAACCGAAGTTGCGGCCGAAGTCGTTTCCCGTGCCGGCAGGAAGGAGCCCGAACACGGTTTCGTTCGAGCCAGAGGCCACGATCCGGTCGGCCACGTTGCTCCAGGTGCCGTCACCACCCACGGCTACGATGAGGCCGTAGCCATCGGCCAGGGCCTGGTCAGCCAGCAGGCTCTCTTCGCCCGGTTCTTTCGTTGCGGCGTGCTCGACGCCGGGGAGGTGCTTGCCGAGGAGTTCGAGCAGCTCGTCCATACGGCGAGCGCCCCGACCTCGACCTGAGGCGGGGTTGAAGATCACGAAAGCGCGTTTTGCGTTGTGCTCGGACGACATGGTCGATACTTGCGACCGGGACTCGGGTTCGGTCCCGGTCAGACGTTTTCGAGAGGAGTGAAGACCTCGACGCCGCCCTTCATCCATTGCTCACGGAACGGATAGTCGGCGACTTCGTCGATCGTGAGTCCAGCAGTCATCTCGTGATCATACAACGTGAGTGAGCCACGTTCGAACTCGTGTTCGCTGTACCCCTCGCCCCGCATGCTCAAGTTCGACTTGAAGTTTCCAGTCTCGTCGGTCACGAAGGAGTGGAAGAGAAGCTCGGCCGGCTCGAAGACGTGGCTGGTGCCGGTCATCTTACAGATGGGGTCTCCGCCCGCGCTGACTTCGACGGAAATGCTGTCGTCGCTCTCGTCGACCGTCATGTCGATGTCGCGCATCAGATGAGGCAGCTTCCACCGCTCGATGCCCTCCTTGCGCCCGTGCTCCGTGCTGGTCGCAACGATGAACGGATAAACAGCTGCTTTCGGCAGTTGGTCTCCGGGCTTTACGAGCGGCGGCACCAGAATCGAGAACACCAACTCTTGGTACGCTCCGCCGTCACCTTCGTAGAAATCGAAGGCGGTAACCGAGAGGATGCTCCGTTCGTGTTGCACTTCCAACGGCTGCAGGTGCGAAGGCAGAAGTCGCTTCGCATCTCCGGTCGGCATCTCGAAAAGGCAACTCAGCCCGTTGTGGAAGTAATAGTGCCCTCTGTCTTCGGGCATATGCCGTACCTTTGCAAGACGTTGGTTATGATCCGAACCCCCTCCTCGAGCTCCTCTTGCGAGTGAGCCGCGGAGACAGACATGCGGAACCGTGATTTGTGCTTGGGGACTGCCGGATACTTAACCGGGTTGAGGTAGATGCCCTCGTTCATAAGCGTTTCGCCGATCTCGAACACGCGGGCGTCGTCCTGTACCATGATCGGAATGACCTGACACTCGGAATCTCCGACGGAGATGCCAGCGTCACGTAGACCCTTCTGCATGAAGGCTACGTTGTCCCAAAGCTGCTTACGGAGCTCCGGCTCGGCCTCGAAAATGTCGAGTGCTTTTAGAATGCCGGCCGCCACGACGGGCGAGAGGCCGGCAGAGAAGAAGCGCGAGCGCGAAAATCCCCGCAGGTAATTGATCAGCTTCTGGGATCCGGCCACGAAACCGCCCTGCCCTCCCAAGCTTTTCGAGAACGTACCCACGTGGATATCGATCTCGTCTTCGAAGCCGGAGGACTCGGCCACGCCGCGACCGTTTTCCCCGTAGATGAATGTCGAGTGCGCTTCGTCGATCAAGATGCGGGCACCGTAACGCTGACAGACTTCCACGATCTCAGGTACCACGGCCACATCGCCGTCCATTGAGTAGACGCCCTCGATAAGGACCAGTTTCTTGCCGTCATACCGCTTCAGTTTCCGCTCTAGGTCTTCAACCTTGTTGTGCCTGAAGAACCGACTTGTGGCTTTCGAGAGGATCATGCCGTCAACAATGCTCGCGTGGGCATACTGATCGGCGACGATCAGATCGCCGGAACGCATGAGGCCTGCAATGACCCCGACGTTGACGCTGTACCCCGTCGGGAAGAGAAGCACGGCCTCTTTGCCCTTGAACTTCGCCACGCGGTCGGCCAACTCGTGGTGCACCTCGAGGGACCCGCTCAGAATAGGCGAGCCCGACGCCCCGTTTCCGTAGAGGTGGGCCGCCTCGATGACGGCCTCTTTGACCTCGGGCCGGTACGACAGGCCGAGGTAGTTGTAGGAGGCGAAGTTCAGGAGGTCCTTGTGGATCTCTCCCGTCTCGGTGTTCCTGATATCGACGCGCGTGGTCGGCGCGCCCTGCATCGGAAGGCCGTAGAGGTAATAGCCCGACGGCTTCGCGTCTTTATACCACTCGTCGAACGGATCGAGCATGCCGAAGGCATCATCGCCGGACCCGAAATAGAAATTCGTATAGTCGTACTGCATGGCGAGAGGGAGTGGGCTACCGCTTTCGTCGGTCAACATTCCGCCTTGCCGTGTGGTGTCAGGCTTGTCTTCACCCATATGAGCGCTCCATCCAAGGCAACTCCAGGCTGCTGGCAGCTAAATCTACGTCGTGCCTCCCGTGACCCCAAGGACATTGCCAAATAACTCAGTGGGCACTGTTCCCCGAAAAGCAAAACTCCGCCGCTCAAAATGAACGACGGAGCTTCCAAGGGCGGTGCCTGAACTCCCGCGGCTGGACTCGAACCAGCGACAAGTCGGTTAACAGCCGACTGCTCTACCAACTGAGCTACGCGGGATTTGACTCATACCGAACCGTCCGACAGAGCGAACAAAAAACTCTAGAGCCTCGCAAGGAGTGTCAAGGACCGTCAGCCCCCTCCGCTCGGGGCACCGTGTGACACCGACGGCACCGCGCCTGATAGGCCTCGGCGCCGCCGGCGTGAATGGTAGGTCCGTCGTCCGGCGCCGGCTCACCGTCGATCAGCCTCTGGTTGCGGGTGGCCAACTCGCCGCACATCACGGAAATGGCGTGAAGATTGTCCACGCGCTCGGCTAATTGACTCTTGGGCGCTTGCGAACACAAGTTATACCATGGTATACTGATGGTATGAAAACAGCCATATCGTTACCAGATGACCTCTTCGACTCTGCCGACGCCCTCGCCGAACGCTTAGGGTTGTCTCGAAGCAATCTCTACGCCACTGCCGTTGCAGAGTATTTGGCGAAGCATCAAGACGAGGACGTGACGGGCAGACTTAATGATGTCTTCGCGGACGAACCCAGCGGTATCGATCCCGCGCTGCGGGCTGCTCAAGCACGAAGTGTGAGTTCTGCTGAGTGGTAGTATTGCGCAGGGAGGTGTGGTGGGCCGATCTCGACAAACCACGAGGATCGGAGCCCGGCTTTCGCCGTCCGATCGTCGTCGTCCAGGCCGACTCTTTCAATCGAAGCCGACTGCGGACCATCGTCGGCGTCGTCTTAACATCGAACGCGCGACTCCTCGACGCTCCTGGGAACGTCCTTCTCCCGGCCAAGAACAGCGGTCTATCCAAAGACTCCGTGGCCAATGTCACGCAGATCATCACACTCGATAAGACTTACCTATCGGAGCGAGCTGGGCGGATCACGCCAAAGCTGATGGCCCAAGTCGATGCGGGTCTCAAGCTCGTCCTGGACTTGTAGCTCGCCAAGCGCTCCAGCTAGTGGTTGTACTGCACCAACTCAAGCACTCCCGACGGTGCACCAGCACAATCCCTCCAACAGATCGTAAGCCCCGCCCCGCCGCTCCCTACGGAAGAAGCGGCCTGCTCATCAGCGCCTCGATCTCATCCACAGCACGCGGCGCACCCACTGAAAGCAGCTCCGACCCGGTCTCGGTCACCAAAATGTCGTCCTCGATCCGAACGCCGATCTGCTCACCCTCGATATAGATCCCCGGCTCGATGGTGAAGACCATTCCCGCCTCAAGAGGCATTGCGTAGTCCCCGACGTCGTGCACCCGCATTCCCAGCCAGTGGGACAGTCCGTGGATGAAGTAGCGGTTGCAGGACTCTGTCCCGCATAGGTCGCCGCTATTGGACTCGATGTACTGCCGTGCCAGTCCGGACAACTCACGGATAGTTACGCCAGGGCGAGTGGCGTCGATGGCGGCCTGCTGCGCGCCCAACACCAGCTCGTAGATCGCCCGTTGACGTTCGGTGTAGCGCCCGTCGACGGGGACTGTGCGAGTGACGTCCGCCGCGTACTGTCCGTACTCAGCGCCAATGTCGATCACCACTAGGTCGCCAGCCATCGTCTGACGCCTGTTCGTGTCGTAGTGCAGCGTCGTGCTGTTGGGGCCGCTCCCCACGATGGACGGGAACCCGACACGGTCGGCGCCGTTGGACCGGAACGTGTACTCGATGAGCGCCTCGATCTCATACTCGTACATCCCTGGCTCGATGGCCTGCATCGCGTTGCGTTGTCCCGCGCTCGTTATGTCGATGGCGATCCGCATGCGGGTCAGTTCGGCTTCGTCCTTCACGAGACGTAGGCTGTCTAGAATCGGCACGAGGTTACGCAGGGTGCCCCCGCCGGCCGAGCTGGCCCAAGCCTGTATGCGCTCGTTGTTTGCTGTGCCGGCATAGAGGGTGGTGGAAAACGGCCCGGGAGCCGACTCACGAATACGCTCTAGCTCCGCGTCGAAGTCAGCCAAAGCATGGACCTGTGAGACGCCCGCGAGTTCTCTCGCCCGCTCACCCGGCCCGAGCTTCTTCCCGGTCCATTGCTCGGTGCTCGGGTCCCGTTCGGGCAGGAACAGGTGACTCTGCGCCGCGCCGGAGGCCTGAACCGGAATCACGAGCCACGCGTCCGGCGACTCGAGACCGGTCAGGTAGAAGAAGTAGTCATCCTGCCTGAAGTCATTGTCCTGCAGCACGTTCGCTTCGAGATCCTGGGCCGTCCCTGCTGGAATCACGATGACCCCAGCGCCGGCGCGCTGCACGAGCGCTTCGCGACGGGCGCGCGTAGCCTGCAAGTCCACGGCGCGTCCCATTCCGGGAAGGTCCTCCACAACTTCGGTGGCGCCTCTCGGCTGCTGGGCGCTCGACAGCCCCGGAAAAAGGAGAGCCCCGGCCAACAAAGCCAGGCCGGTGGTCGTTCGGAGCGTGAAACGTGTGGGGATCATCGGTGACTCGAAGCTCGTGTTGAATTGGATTGGTTTGAGCGAACGTGTGGTACGCAGGCGTGGGCCTGCGGGTCCCTCCCCGTAGCAATCAAACGTGGCGCGGGAGTGCGCGTACGGCTCCTTCGACTACCGGAGCCTCATGCGCGGCTCCGATCCGGACGAGTTGCTCCAGCATGGGCTATCAGAAGCATGTAGTTGCCGAGTCGGTTGGGGTCCTTGATGACCCCAGTGGTCCGGACCGTGACGCTGCGGACCCCTTCCCCGCTCTTTTTGCGCTTCGTCCAGGGCCGGCGCCGGATATAGAGTCTCAGCGACGGTTGCGCCATGATCAGTTCCCTAAGCCTACGGTCCGTCATGAGGGGGACCGCGTCCGCGGGTCGTTCGTGCTCTTGAAGGTGGCGTTGAGGGTCTCTGCGGCCTCGCGAAAGGCTTCGCGCCGGTCGAGTTTGTGGTCGGGCTCTGCGGTTGGGTTCTGCACCTGGGCCTATCCCTTGAGGGAACGAAGAGATGCTACACCCCTAACTACGTCCTTGATCTCCGTTTCCGTCCAGCTCCTCACGGTCCTTCCAGTTCCACCAAAGCAGAAGCTCGGGGGCGTGTTACTTCTCCGTCGCGTAGTAGACTGCCCTTCGGAACACATAAAGCACACAGCGATCCACGTACCCGCCGTCGATCGTGCAGAGGCGGTCGTAGAGGAGGAGCGGGCCTCGACCTTTCAAGCCGGAAACACTCGCGATGCCGAGTTCCCTCAGGACGACACAGTTGCGAGGGCCCACTCCGGGAACTTTTTGAAGGGGGTCTTGGGCGGCCACTAGGGCCTTCTCCGTCTGGGGGTTTAATCTGGGGAATAGCGGGTTTGCCTGCCTCGGAACGCAACTGACACCCCTTGCAATTCACGTCACATCACCATATTTAGAATGCGAATACTATTTTCACGCAACCGGTCATGAGCGACACCACTCTTCGCGAACCCAAACAGAGCCGGAGCCGCCGCACGCTCCAGCGAATTACCCGGGCGGCCCTCGAGCTGATCGGCGAGAATGGCGTTGAGGGTACGAGCATCAACGCCATTGTCCGCAGGGCTGAGTCTTCCGTAGGGTCTTTCTACGCCCGCTTCGACGGAAAAGACGACCTTCTCGTCTATCTGGACGAACGCATCTGGGAGACTGCCGGGGAGCGATGGGACGAGGCCATCAAAGATCGTTGGGCCGATCGGACTATTCCGGAGGTCGTCAGCGGCCTGGCCAGTCTCTACGGAGAGGTTGAACTCATGCACGGCGATGCCCGGGGCGCCCTAGCCCAAGCTCTGCGCGGACCCGGGGCCGGACACTCGGCCGGCGCTCTCGCCTTCAAGGCCAAGATCCGTGAGGATTCTCGGAGATTTCTCCTGGGCCGAGGCGGTGCCATTCACCACGCGGATCCCGAGTTGGCGATCGAGACAACCTGTAGAGCCTTGGAGGCATGCGCCCTTTCTCTGGACCCGGCCGTCATGTCTGATCTCTGCGCCGCCCTAGTACAGCACCTCACGGGCGAACGAGATTCCACTTCGACCGCGAGTGGTGACGTCGAGTTCTTCGATATCTGGGGCTGAAAACCCTTGCGCTGACCCGGTTCGTCGTATTTATTTGAATCTGAATTCAGATTCAGATATACGACTCGAGTCCGGTTACCGTAGTCATGAATCATCTGCCGCCGCCACGGGCACAAGGATTCGCCCTCGAGGGGGAGCCGCAGGAGCCGCCCCCCTTGGCCGGAGTCCGCCTCCCCCGCCAAGCGAGAAGCCAGGCGTCGTTCGATCGCATGGTTTCTGCGGCGATGGATTTGATTGCCGAGGAGGGCCTTGAAGGGACCACCGTCCAGGAGATTCTGGCTCGGTCTGGAGCGGGGGCCGGCACGTTCTACGCGCGGTTCGACAGCCGCGACGCTCTGTTCGCCTATCTCTCCACACGGTTCTGGGAGGACGCCCGGGACGGCTGGGAGAGGGTCTTGGCTCCGGATCGGTGGTCTGCGGCGGGAGCCAGGGAGGTCGTTGGACAGTTCGTCCGTATGTTGGTTCTCTGGAGCCGAGCTCACGGATCGCTCCTGCGGACTTTCCTGGTCCACGCGATGTCGCACTCAGACCCGTGGCTTCTGGACCGGACGACTGAGCTGGACAACCAGGTCGCCGACTACCTGATCGAGCTCCTTCTGACGCGCCAGGAAGAGTTCTCCCACCCGGACCCGGAGCAGGCCGTTCGCTTGGCTACTCTTCAGATTGTTGCCACGCTGAGAAGCCGCTACATCTTCGCCTGGGGAGCGCGCGAAGATGGCATCGAAGACAGCCACTTGGCGTCGGAACTCGCTACTGGCTTCCTCCGGTATCTCGGCGTGACGGAGCCTGCCGGAGGCTCAGCCTCCGACCTTGAGTTAGGGGCCAGACCGGGCGAGGCTCAACTTCGGGAGGAACCCTGACCCTTCCCAGCCGCCACCACGCAAGAGGAAAGGGCGGGAGCGTCGCCCCAATTGCCCCCCTAACTGCCCGAGGATCCCTGCAGATATCGCATTTTACAGCTTGCACATGTGTTACACATGTGCCCAGATTACGACATGTCGATCATGATCCAGGTTCGAAATGTGCCGGAATCGCTCCACTCCGAATTGGTGCGGAGGGCCGACGCTCGCGGCCAAACGCTAACGGCGTATCTCCAGGGGGTTTTGGAACGGGAAGTGGCTCGACCTTCCCGTACAGAGGTAGTGTCGCGCCTCCTGGCCCTCAAGCCAGTGAAATTGGACCGCCCGGTGGCAGGCCTTGCTCGGGCGGGTCGGGACCAGAAGTGGGGTTGATGCGGACGGCCGTCTTGGATGCCTCGGCAATCGTCGCTGTCTTGCTGGACCCGAAGGGATCTCCGGGCGTCGTTGAGCTTCTTGAAGACGAAGACGCGGACCTTCTGGTCCCTCATTCGTGCGACCTTGAGGTAACGTCGGTCCTTCGCCGCCTCGAGCGGAGCGGAGTCCTAGGCTTGGACCGCGCTAGGGCAGCCTTGTCCGTGTATGTGGACCTTCCGCTTAGCCGCTTGCCGCATACGGTACTGCTTGGTCGGGCCTTCGGCCTCCGCGACCATTTCACCGTTTACGATGCGGTCTGCATCGCGCTCACTGAAGCGATGGGGGCGACGCTGTACACTGCCAACCATCGTCTTGCCTGTGCGGTCTGGGCGCATACGTCGGTCGATATTGTTGAGGTCTGACCCGGTTATCCCTTCGGCGGAGTTGCGCCTTGCCGCTCGACTCCCTGATTGTGTGCCTATCACGGGGTGCTCTCCGTGAGCCATCCCTCGCACCGCGGGAACCGATGCCCCCCAGAGTGATGATGACCATGTCCGCGGTGGTGCTGGCGGTCTTGGGGGTCCTGACCCTCTTCTTTCCGGAGGAGCTGGTCACCGCGCTCCAGTTAGGCGCCGCGGTCCAGCTGCCCGTCCAGCTTTTGGCCGGTGGATTTTTTGGCATCGCCGTCCTCGACTGGACCGGCCGAGGGGCGATCTACGGCGGCATTTACGGGCGTCCGATCGTGCTCGCCAACTTCGGGTTTCGGATACCTACCGCTAGGCCGCTGGTTTCGTCGAGCACGTTGGGGAGCGCGAGAGGCGGCCCGTCCAAGCGGCAGCTCAGTCCGTCCCCACCGAGAGGCCGCACGACAGAAGGAACGGCAATGTCGCGAGGCCTGAAAGAAGACCAGGACGTCGAAGTAGTGTCACGGGGCGTGCCTGCTCCCCCCTATGGGGCGTCCCTCGTCGCGTTCACTAGAACGGTGTCGATGATCTGTTCGAAGAGCTCGAGGGGAAGTGCGCCGGAGAACGGCGTGTAGCCGACAACGACGAAGGTCGGGGTCCCACGCACGCCCATCTGCCGGGCGAGCGATGAATGAGCTTGGACTCGCCACAGGAACTCGTCGTCGGCCATGCACCCGCGGAAGACCTCCATGTCGAGTCCCGCCTCGGACGCGATATCGTCGAGTACCGGCTCCGGCTCGGACGCCTGCTTCCAGTCGGACTGGCGATCGAAGAGCGCGTCGGCCATCCGGTTGTACTGCTCCCGGCCCTGACCGAGCGCGCACTCGGCGGCTAAGGTTGCCGGAACCGAGTTGGCCCAGTTTCCGATCACGAAGGGAATGGCCTTCCAAAGGAGCTTCCCCTCGTCGATGTACTTTTCCGCCAGCGCGGGGAAGGTCTCTGTGTGGAATTTGCGGCAGAACCCACATCCGAAATCGAAGAGCTCGAAGATGCGAGCCGGGGCGTCTTGGGCCCCGTAGTCCACCCCGAGCATCTCGAGGGTAATTTCTTCCTGCAGAGGCACGGTCGGTGGGGGTCTGGTCAGGTCTTCGAAGCCCGCAGTTACTGTCTCGGCGTCCGAAGTGAGAAGGTCGCCCGCTCCCCGATTCGTGAGACGTGCCTCGTCGGATGGGGGCTCTTGTTCAGAAGAGCACGCGCTCGCGAACACGGAAAGAGCCGCGCCGAGAAGGATCGGCACGGCGAACGCTCTCAACCCCGGGCGTCGGGTCAATGGGCTAGATCGGATCATCACATCTCCAAAGTGATCCACTGCCCGAGGTCGGCGAGGGACGCCGAAACGGACGCGAACTTACCAGTAACGAGCAGAACTCCTGCTACGATCAAGAGGACTCCGGCGACTCGCTGGGCCGGAACAGCCCAACGCCTCACTGTTTCGAAGCTAGAAAGAAACCAGTTGAAAGCCACGGCTGAAATGAGAAACGGGACCCCAAGCCCCAGGCCGTATACGCCCAGAAGCAGAGTCCCTTGAGTAACGGTGTTCTCCATGGTGGCGTAGAACAGAATCGTGGCAAGAATGGGACCGATGCACGGCGTCCATCCAGCGCCGAAGGCCACTCCCACAGCCAACGAACCAAGCGCGCCAGTGGGCTTCGACCTCAGGTGCACGCGGATATCGCGGGCAAGTGTCGGGAGTCTCACCCAGTCGAGAAGCAGAAGCCCGAAGAAGAGCACCAGGACCCCACCTACTCGCGTGATCGTAGGAAGCATTCGATTGAACGTTTGCCCCGCTGACGTGGCCGCGGCCCCCAAGGTCATGAAGACGAGCAAGAAGCCCAGGATGAATAGCGACGAGTGCAAGACGGCTTTACGCCGGGCACCCGCTGGACCGTCCGTGGCGAGCTCGTCGAGTGTGAGTCCCGACACGTAGGTGACATACGTGGGGACTACCGGGAGCACACACGGCGAAAGGAACGACACCAGGCCCGCAAGAAATGCGAACGGGAGCGAGATGGTTACGGAGTCCATAGACGGTTCGTTGGTCGGCCTAGTGACCGCGCACTAGATCCGGAATTCCTTTCAGGACCGACGTTGCCGGATGGCGATGTAGAGCCCAGCGGCTAAGCCGAGCAAAGCCGAGCCCCAGAGTACCCGCTTGGCCCCCGGTCCTGTGTGAGTGGGGACACGGGTGGTCCGTTGTGCCGGCTCCTTGCCACCCACCGGGGTTGTACCCGCCGGGGTCGGCGCCTTCCGTCGAGCCTCAATCGTCAGCTCACGCCTAGGTTCCCGAGAAGCCCCATCGGCCTCACCCTCGAAGCTACACGAAGCGCAGGAGACAAACCCCTTCTCCATCGCGGTTCTGTTGGGGAAGACCAGGTCGGACCCACACTCGGGACAGGGGCTTTCCGCGGGATGCGGCTGCACGAGGCCGTAGAGCCGACTCTTGGAGAGGTCCATGTCCTCGGCGATCTGGTTCACACTCATACCCGATTGCCAGTAAAGCTCGTTGGCTCGGGCAGAGAGTTTCTGGTCCTCAGTCTCTTTCGACGGCATCGGACAACTCGCGAGTTCAGGCCCGGTGGCGAGGCCGCTAATGGGGGCCTACAGTGGTGTCTTGAATCCCTTCGGGGCCGCGAGACAAAAGATAGCGGGCCCGGAAGACGCGTGCGAGACAACCCTGGAGCCTTGTTTGAACATTCCCGCACCTCACGGGCACCTCGAAGCCGTGCTCCGGGTGCCACCTGGTACCCTACGCGGAGCTGGCGTTATTTGTCATCCGCATCCCCTACATGGCGGTACGATGCACACGCAGGCGGTGTTTCGCGGAGCTCAGGCCCTGGCGGAGGCCGGCGTCGCGGGGCTTCGCTTCAACTTTCGGGGTGTGGGCACCAGTACAGGCGGCTACGAAGAGGGGATCGGAGAGAAGGACGACGTTGCCGCAGCGCTTGATTGGCTCGAGGAGAGCCATCCGGACGTCCCGCTGGTTGCCGGCGGGTTCTCGTTCGGTTCGATGGTTGCTTTGGCCCATGCGGCTACCGATCCGCGTGCGGTGGCGCTCTTCGCGCTCGGCATGCCGGTCCGCATGTACGACTTTACCTTCCTCAAGAATGTAGAGAAGCCGGTCCTCGTGGTGCAGGGTGAAGACGACGAATTCGGATCGGGTACCGAGGTGGAGGCCGTGGTAGCGGAGCTGGGATCGCACGTTGGGCTAGTCCGGATTCCCGGGGCGGATCACTATTTCAGCGGACATCTGGACGAGATGAAGAGCGCCGTCTCGGGGTTCTTCCGGGACGGCGCCGGAGGAGACGCGTTATGAGGGAACGTCAACGAATCGTCGACAATCTGGAGAAGCTCTACCGAGAAGAGCTGGCCAGAGATGCGGACAACGACAGTGTCGACGCCACCAGGCTGGACTTCGAGTTCCAGCGTGATCAGATCTATCTTGAGGTGATGCTCGATCTACGTGACCTCTTGGGGCAAGAGCCCGAAGAGGCCGATTCGACCTCATCGCTCCTCGACAAGGCCCAGAAGCTTCGCAATCTGACCCGCTTGCGGTGATAGACACCGACTTGTGAGACCGAACACATGAAGATCTATACCAAGACAGGGGACGGCGGCGACACCGGGCTGTTTGGTGGTGGGCGTGTGGCCAAGAGTCACCCGAGGGTGGAGGCATACGGCACTGTGGACGAATTGAACTCGTTCGTCGGTTTGGCCGTGATGACGGTGTTGGATGCGGAAGTCCAACAAGGCCTAGAAGCGATTCAACACGACCTCTTTTCCTTGGGGGCGATCCTGGCAACCGCCTCGCCCGACGATGCTCGGCCCCGGCCGTCGATTCCCGACGCGCCCCTCGGTCGGATCGCGGAGATGGAGGGTTGGATCGACGACGCTACCGCAGAACTTGAAGAGCTTCGGGACTTTATTCTACCGGGAGGCACCCGTGGGGCCGCGCTCTTGCACGTGTGTCGAACCGTATGCCGCCGAGCCGAGAGGGCCGTGGTGGCTCTGGCCGGAGAGGATGAGGTCGATGAGGGTGTGATCAAATATCTGAACCGTCTCTCCGACCTCTTTTTCGCGTGGGCCCGCCTGGAGAACCACCGTGGCGGAGAACCCGATGTGAAATGGAAGCAGGACTTGGTTTGATCCATCGGCGTTTTGAAGCGCTCGCACCCCACCTCGACGAGGGCGAGATCATTCGGGGTGACGTCCGCTATGCGGAGGGGCCCGCACCCAGAACTGCGGTCGTAGTCGTTCACGGGTTCAAAGGCTACAAGGATTGGGGCTTCTTCCCTCACCTTTGCGAACAACTGGCAGTCGCGGGCCATGCCGTCGTCTCATTCAACTTCTCGCGGAACGGTGTCGGCGACGACCTCGACTCATTCAGTGAATTGGAGCGCTTTGCCGCCAACACGTTTTCCCGCGAGCTCGATGACCTCCGTTGGTTGATAGACGCCGTGACAGAGGGGGAGTTCCTGTCGAGGCGCCCGGAGCGCGTCGGTCTTCTCGGACACAGCCGTGGAGGTGGCGCTTCGATCCTGCACGCCCGAGGCGACAAGCGTCTCGCCGCCCTGGTCACGTGGGCGGCGGTGGCCCGCTACGATCGGTGGACGGAAGAGACCCGGGCCGAATGGAGGAAGGCGGGTCGCTTTCACATCCTAAACTCGCGTACCGCCCAACAGATGCCCCTCGACGTGTCCCTGCTCGAGGACTTCGAGGAGAACTCGGAGCGACTCTCGGTGCTGGGTTCGGCTGCGGAGGTCGCGGCTCCCTGGCTCGTGGTACATGGCCGTGATGATCTGACGGTGGGCGAAGCGGACGCGCACGCACTCGTGAGCGCGTCGGGGGGTGCGAGCCTGGCGCTGGTCGAGAAGGCCGGTCATACGTTCGAGGTGGGCCATCCCTTTGAGGGGCCCAGCCCGCAGCTCTCCGAGGCCCTCGACGTCACGAAACACCACTTTGCCAAACACCTAGGCGAGGGGTGAGCGAAGGACCACCCACCGGTCCCTCGGTCGTTCCCTCCCGCTGGGAGCGTATGGCCGACCGAATCGAACGGACCGCGGCGATGCACGGCGTCGATGAGGCGGGGTGCCGTCTGATCGAGCGGGGATTCAGAAATGCGATGGTGTCGAGGCTGGAGGTCATCACGGACGATCATCACCCCGACTACCTTCACCCTGGCCGGACATCGGCGATACTCTTGGACGACGTCGGACTCAACGAGCCCGTGGCTCTCGCCGCCGCGTGCCTTGTGGACACGCAGAGGCGCGACCTGGAGGCCACCGGACCGGTTCTGTTGGAGCAAGTCGGCCAAGGGGTACTGGACTTTCGGGATCAAGTACCGCGACCGGGCTCCGAGCGGGTTCTGGAGGACCTGCTGGCGAGCGAGGCGCAGGTGCTACTCGTCGCGCTTGCGGAGCGACTCGATCACCTTCGACATGCCCACCTCTGGCGAGATGCGGCAGCGGCGCGAGCCGCCCATGACGAGGGGTCCGCGGTTTACCTAGCCGTTGCCGAGCGGACCCATCCTCTGCTCGCGCGCAGGTACGCACACTGCTGTCGGGCTTTCGATAAGAAATACGCTACTTGACGCCTCTCGCCTTTCTTGCCTAAATGATGGGTCTCCAAGGGCCAGAGGTCGGCCGGACCCGATAACACTTAGGTCCACTTTTCAGCCAAGATAGACAGCAGCCAATGACCTATATCATTGCCGAGCCCTGCATCGATACCAAAGACGCGAGCTGCGTAGAAGTGTGCCCCGTCGACTGTATCTACGAGGGCGAGGACATGTACTACATACACCCGGACGAGTGCATCGACTGTGGTGCCTGCGAGCCCGAGTGCCCCGTGACGGCCATCTTCCCCGATACCGACACGCCGCCAGAGTGGACCAGCTTCATCGAGAAGAACGCGGTCCACTTCAACAAGTAGGTCAAGAAAAACGGAGGCGCGCTAAAGCGCCCCTAGATACCCAGCTCGCGAAGTCGATCCAGGGAAATATGCGCCGGAATCGATTCACCCGCCGGCAAGTCGAGGGTTTCCTTGGGTGGGAGCCGCTTGGTCTGACGAATCAGAAGCAGACTCGCGACCGCAGCCGCGGCCCCAAGGATTCCCAGCGTCACCTTACGAATGTTACCCCCCCGTGTCGTACGTCCTTGCCACACCCAATAGGTAGCCATCGGCTACCCGCTGGCTCTTGCACCCGTCCCTACCCATCGCACGAATCGTGCCGCGTTGGCTTGTCGCGCCGTCCCCACCGTTAAGTGGTTGACGGTCATTGGTATACGCCGACAGTGGCATTCCCTTTCACCTCGCCCTTTCCCGGAAATCCCAGGGCTTGTTGCCTGGGCTCCCGGAAAATCTGTCCCTTTTTCCAAAAAGGAGTTGGCACCATGCGTGGCCGGAACTACTCTTTCGGACGCCTATCGTGCTGGGCCCGCCGGTCGGAGTCGGTCGTGGTATCGAAGGCTCACGCCGCGGCACGCGTAGCATCGACTGATCGACTGAGCGACAACGCTTAGAGTTGAGAAGGGGATAGATGGTGAGTCAGGACTCGACTTCATATCTGGATGCGGCACGGGCCGGCGATCCACTCGCGATTGCCCAGGCGCTTGTTGCGACGCCCTCCGTGAATCCGGTATTAGAGGACGGAGGCGCCGGAGAGAGAGCCATTGCTGACCTCACGGCCGGGTGGCTCCGCGAGTGGGGGCTCGAGGCGGAGACGGTCGAAGCGGCTCCCGGCAGATGGAATGTGCTGGCGCAACTGGGTGATCCGAGCGGCGGTCCGACGGTTCTCCTGAACGGCCATCTGGACACGGTGGGAGTTGCTGGTATGACTGTCCCCCCATTCGGCGCAGAGGTCAAAGACGGACGGTTGTGGGGGCGGGGTTCGTGTGACATGAAGGGCGGCGTGGCCTCGCTCTTAGCCGCAGCGGCGAGGTTGGCGAAGGACGATGCTCTCCCCGGATCCCTGATCGTCGCGCTCACCAGTGACGAAGAACATGCCAGCCTCGGGATGGATGCACTCGTTGGTTCCGGAGTGCGCGCGGACGCGGCGGTGGTGTGTGAGCCCACGAGCCTGGCTATCATGCCGGCCCACAAAGGGTTCATCTGGGTAGACGCTCTCTTTCGCGGACGCGCCGCGCACGGCTCA